>Ga0210384_10000467_pt1 | contig 61938 bp, 31 predicted proteins | sample IncBWH2MmetaG_FD_160574 | JGI IMG/M metagenome (GOLD analysis project Ga0210384, IMG submission 160574) | Forest soil microbial communities from Barre Woods Harvard Forest LTER site, Petersham, Massachusetts, United States - Inc-BW-H-2-M | ecosystem: Environmental > Terrestrial > Soil >...
CGCCGGCGCCATGAACAAAGCAGTCATCCAGCAGTTCACAGCCAACGCCAATGCTCAAGGTGGGTACGTGATTCAATTCACCGCGGTGACAGACAAATCGCTGGTGAGCGGAATCGAGGTGCAGTAGAAACTCCGGCGAAGATAGCGCGCTAACCGGATGTTGGGTGCGTTAAGCACCAGTAACTAAGGTTTCGAGTGGTCATTTTCGGTTTTCAATAACAGTGAGGATGATAATGAATATTAAGCGAACGAAACATGTATTGAATCTGTTCTTGATGATGGCAGGCCTTTTTCTTGTCCTGCGATTCGCCTTGTTTTCTGGCACTCCTGCCGCGATGGCTGCCGGAGACAACTGGACTCAATTCTCTTTCGACGAGGAAAAAACCGGTACAAATCCCAACGAGACAACCCTGACGCCTGCCAACGTAGGGGGTCTCAAGCAGATCTTTACATTCAAGGCTTCTGCGCTGGTGGATGGGGCGCCGGTCGCCCTGAGCAATGTCTCCACTCCCTCCGGAGTGAGGAACCTGCTCTTCATCTCCGAATTCAACGGAAAGATTGATGCCATCGATGCCGACACGGGAGCCCTGGTGTGGTCGAAGGTGTTGAACGGCTGTTCGGGCTGCCAAACCAACTCCAGCCCGGCGATTGATCCGAACCTGCAATTTGTCTATCAGTATGGGACAGACGGCTTTATCCACAAACTCCACGTTGGTGATGGTTCCGAGGTCACAGGCGGTGGATGGCCGGCAAACGTACTGGGCAGCAACTCCACCAAGTCGCGGGCGGCACTGGCCTGGGCCACCGCGGCAAACGGCAACACGTACGTCTACGGAAGCGGCGGGAGTTTTGATATCCATGGTCAGGGCCACGTTACGGCGATCAACTTGAGCAATGGAAACGAGAATACGTTTAACTTCATGTGCAGCAACGTCTCCGGGATCATCGGAACAGGCGGGCTCACCTGCGGCAGTACGGGCGCAGGAATCTGGTCGCGCGGTGGATTCTGTTACCATCCCGGCACGGACCGGCTCTACACAGAGACCGCGGAATGGGGACATTTTGGCCCTCCCACCGCATGGGCTCAGAGCGCGCTCGCGATACCGCCCGATGGGTCTCATACCGGAGCGCCTGCCAACGGGGCGCCGTTAGACAGCTATACTCCGACGAATTTCGCCGCCGAAATCAGCGCAGATAAGGATCTGGGCGCACCCGGTCCAGTCTGCCTGCCCGATCTTCCGGGAAGCAGTAACCACTATGTGATGGTGAATGCAAAAGACAGCATCTTGCGGATCCTTGATGGCATGAATATGTCGGGTCAGGGCGGGCCCGGACACACGGGCGGTGGTGCCTTTACCGTGCAGATTAGTGGTGCTGGCGAGGTTTTTTCCAATCCTGCCGTATACACGGACCCTGCCACGGGCACAGTCTGGTTGCTCATTCCAGGCACGAAGGGGTTCACTGGTTTCGTCTATTCACTCGACGCCAACCACAATCCCATTGCTACCCAGAAGTGGCAAAAACCTGGCGGCTGGACGTCATCCGTCGCCGTAGCCAACGGAATCGCCTTCTGGGCCAATGGTGGCGGGTTGGCCCCCACGGCTACCTCTACTCTGTTTGCCACGGATGTCAAAACCGGAGCAGTACTCTGGTCCGCTCCTCATGGCAGTCATCACTGGTCGAGCCCCATTGTCGTCAACGGCATGGTGTATATGTCTGATGCGCAGAAGCCGAGCACGATCTTCGCTTATGGCTTAGGCACAACTGGACCTCCGCCGCCGGCGCCGCCGACGAACCTGACGGCCACGGCAGTATCGAGCAGCCAGATCGACCTGAGTTGGACGGCTTCCGCAACTGGCGGTGTCACCTACACCGTATTGCGTAACGGTTCAGTGGCCCAAGCTGGCATTACCGGAACGGCATTCTCGGACACTGGTTTGCAGGCGTCCACTACGTATTCCTACACCGTCGAGGCAGTGGACTCCGCGGGCACATCCGGCCCATCGAACCAGGCCTCGGCTACCACACAAGCTTGCACGACGAACTGTCCGCCGCCAACAACCATAGCGATTAACGCTGGCGGACCGGCAGTGAGCCCATTCGTTGCAGATATGGACTTCACCGGCGGCGCAACAATCAACCATGCCAATACGATCGACCTGAGCAAGGTCACGAGCCCGGCGCCAATGGCCGTATACCAGAGCGCTCGCATCGACAGCTTTACCTATACGATTCCGGGCTTTGTCGCCGGATCGAGTCACACGGTACGGCTGCACTTTGCCGAAACCTTCTTCAGCACCCCTGGTTCACGGACATTCAACGTGACCATCAACGGCACGCAGGTGTTGAAGGCCTTCGACATCTATGCAGCCGCTGGAGGCAAGAATATTGCGAACATCCAGCAATTCACGGTGAACGCGAATTCGAGCGGCCAATACGTGATCCAGTTCACCTCGGTGGTCAATAACTCCCTGGTGAGTGGGATCGAGGTTCAATAAAGGCTATGTGTTCGGCTGTGGCTCTTGCGGACCAAGCTTGGGCCACAGCCAACATGAATTGAAGAAAGGAACTGTGGTTCAAAGCAAATGTTTTGTTCTCAATCAGATTGTACGCACCAACAACAAAGAGACTTCAAATTAGGAGGAAGTATGTTTCAGACAGTGCTCCGGCGCCAACGCCGATCCTTTGCGAGCTACACAATTGCCAGAACCGCAGCTGCCTGGTTGATGATGATTGTAGTTTGCGCTTTTCTGAATTCTTTGAGTCACGCTCAAGAAAGCGTCCTGACTCAAAACGCCAACAACACACGCGACGCCGTGTATAGCAATGGGGGTAGCAGTGGGGAGGCACTCACGCCCACCTCTAACATTCACAAGCTGTTTACGATTACGCTCGACAGTCCTGTCAAAGGTCAGGCGTTAATTGTCAGCGGCGTTCCGGGCGGCCCCCAGAACATTCTGGTTGCGGCTACATCTTCCAACCACGCGAGCACGTCGATGAGCGCCTATGGATTCAACGCTGACACGGGAGCTCCAATCTGGCACACGCCCCTGGGAACCTCAGCACAATTCAGTACGGCAACGCCGGTGGTGGATCCCACTGTGGGGCCGCACGGCGCGGTTTTCGTGGCGACTAAGGATACCGGCGGTTCGAACAAATTGCATGCGCTTGACTTGCTTAACGGAGCCGAACTTGCCGGCAGCCCCGTGACCATTTCGGCCTCGGCCGGTGGAGCTACCTTCAATTCGGGCCAGCATAATCCCCGTACGGCGCTAACTGAGGTGAATGGCACCATTTATGTGGCGTATTGCCACATGACGGACTCCGGCACCTACCACGGCTGGCTGATCGGCTACAAATACACCGGCTCTGGTTTCGCGCAAAACGGCGTTTGGTGCGACACCTGCGCCGGCGGGAACGCGGGCGGCATTTGGGGAGGCGGTGACGGTAACATTTTCGACGGCTCAAGCGTTTTCGTCGAAACTGGAAACGGCAGCATGGGCGGCGGCAACTTTGGAATGAGCGTCGTGAAGCTGAATCCCTCCAACATTGCGACCGTGGAAGCTTCCTTCGTTCCCGCGGGGGCTGCGGCCCACAGCGGTGCTGACCAGGACCTGAACGGCGGCGGCATGGTGTTGATGCCGGGCACAGGCGGCAAGATCTTCCTGGGACCAACCAAGTATGGTTCGCTCTATCTCATCGATTCCACGAATTTAGGCAGAGGTGCGCTGGGCACGTTTGGCGCGGGTAACGCTGTGGGACATAGTCCTGTTGCGTTTGATTCCGGCACGGCGCAGTACGCCTATGTCTGGGGGTCTGGAAATCCCGTAGAGCAGTTTTGCTATAACCCCGGCGCTGGGAACGTTGGAGGAGGGGCGTGCCACACATCTTCCTTCAGCGGAGGAGGCACGCTGGCACTCTCCGCCGACTCCAGCGGCGGAAACGCCATCCTGTGGGCCTTCGGTGGCGGCGTATTACATGCGATGAACCCAGCCAATGTCTCGGCGGCTGATTTTTGGAACAGCAACATGCATGCCGGTGATTCGATCGGCAGCCCGGGAGGGTTCCAATATTTGGCGATTGCGAATGGAAAGGTGTATGCGCCAACTGGGTCGACGATCGTTGCGTACGGTGCGAATAATATAACCTGCACTGCCCCGACGGTTCCGGGTGGGCTCAGCGCAACCTCATCACCCACGTCAACCACGGTTGATTTGACGTGGACTGCAAGCACCTCTAACTGCAGCATCACCTACAACGTGTTCCGCAGCACCACGTCAGGATTCACGCCGTCGAGCGGCAACCAGATAGGCACTGCCTCTGGCACGTCGTTCTCCGACACGTCGGGTCTACCCAATACTCAATATTTCTACTTAGTCGAGGCAACCAATACCGGAGGCACTTCGGGTCCGTCGAACCAGGCCATGGCAACCACAGGTAACCAGCCGCCGCCCTCATCAGAGATCAACGCTGGCGGCCCAGCCGTAGCTCCGTTCTCGGCCGATGCAGACTTTGTCGGGGGTAAAACAATTAATCACGCGAACACAATCGATCTCACGCACGCAACTAACCCGGCGCCAATGGCGGTTTATCAAACCGCTCGTATCGGTAACTTCACGTACACGATTCCTGGCTTCACGGCGGGATCGAGCCACCAGGTCCGGCTGCATTTCGCTGAGACCTTCTGGACAGCGGCAGGAAAGCGTACGTTCAACGTCGCGATCAACGGCACACAGGTATTGACTGCTTTCGATATCTTTAAGACCGCTGGCGCGGCAAACCGGGCCAATATACAGGAGTTCTCGGCCACGGCGAACTCGAGTGGCAGCATCGTCATCACCTTTACCACGGTACTCGACAACGCTTTGATCAGCGGCATCGAGATCCACTGAGCGGAGAACTTACTTAACTCTGGCGGGAAGGTGCCGGAACCCCCTTCCCGCCTTTTTCTTGCAAAAGGAGCACACCAATGCGGAATCGTAGTAGAAGTAACTTGTCGTATTTTGCACAATTTGTTTATGCCTTGCTGGCGGTCCTTTGCCTCTCGCCATTAGCTGGGGCCACCTCGTATTTTGTGGACTGCAACGGCGGTAACGATGGAAACCCAGGTACATCTCAATCCACGGCGTGGAAGACGCTCGCCCCGGTCAACGCCAAGACGTTCGCTGCTGGCGACTCCATATCGTTCATCGCCGGCTGCTCATGGACGGGCACGTTGCACCCGGGCGGTAGCGGCGCCATTGGAAACACGATTACCATTGATAAGTATGGAACCGGGGCCTTGCCCAGCATCAACGGTGGCGGCGCCACCGAGGCGGTATTGCTCTCCGGACAGCAGTATTGGGACATCAATAACCTTGATGTTTCCAACATGGCGGGGACGGCAGGAACTCGACGCGGTGTGCTCGTGATCGCTACAAGCGTTGCCCACCACATCCATCTGGTCGGGTTGAATGTCCACAACATCAGCGGCGAATTGGGCACCACCGCGACGGAGAAGAACACCGGGGGCATCGGTTTCGAATCCACCGGCGGTGCGGGCTCCAGCTTCGACGATGTTCTGATCGAAAACTGCACCATCTCCCATGCCGACGACGTGGGTCTCTACCTGTCGGCTGACTCCGGCACGGCCCCGCGCTCGGGGAACTGGGCGCAGGCGAAATGGAACAACGTGGTCATTCAAGGAAACCACTTGAACGACATCGGAAAGAATGCCATGGTCATTCGCGCTACCGATGCTGCGATGATCCAAAACAACGTCATCAATGGCTCTTCCACCCGCCTGCATGGAAACGCGATCTATACGATTGGCACGCTGAACGTCGTGATGCAGTTCAATGAGGTTTATAACACCGCCCTCACCGGCTTCAGCGGTCTGGAAGACACGGCCTTCGATCCCGACAATGACTCCGTGGGCACGATCATCCAGTACAACTACAGCCACAACAATGCCGGCGGGTTGGCCAATCCCAACATGATTCCCGGCGCCGGCAACTATTCCGACGGCACCATCATCCGTTACAACATCAGTCAGGACGATGTTCACGGGGTCATCTCGTTCAGCGGCGCCGCCACCAATACGCAAATCTACAACAACACGATTTACATCGGTTCGGGTTTGTCCCCCACTATAATCGGTGCGCACCTCTGGGGTGGCACGGGAGGCTGGGCCAACAACACGACCTACTCCAACAACATCATTTATAACGCCGGCACCGGCACATACAATCTGGGCGGGTCAACTAACAACGTCTTCACCGCAAATCTCTTTTTTGGGAATCATCCGGCCAGCGAACCGGGCGATTCAAAGAAGCTCACCTCGAACCCCCTGTTGGTGAACCCAGGCAGCGGCGGAACAGGAATCAACACGCTGGATGGTTATCATCTGCAATCCGGGTCGCCAGCGGCAGGTTCCGGTGTGACGATCAGCAACAACGGCGGGCGAGACTTCTTCGGGACGGCACTGCCTTCCGGCGCGCCCTCCCGTGGTGCAGCTGAAGGTTCATCTTCGACATGCGGTGTGCCGCCGGCCCCGGGCAACCTTACTGCGACCGCTGTTTCGTCAAGCCAGATTAACCTGAGTTGGAGCGCTGTGACCGCGAATTGCTCCGTCACCTATTGCGTGTTCCGCAACGGCAACCAGATCGCCTGCGGCCTGACCAATACCTCCTTCTCGGACACCGGACTCACGCCTTCGACGACTTATTCCTACGTAGTCGAGGCGGTAGATTCCACTGGGTCCTCGGGCCCTTCCAACCAAGCCAGTGCGACGACACAACCTGGCTCATCCGGAGGACCATGCTCCAGCATCTGCATTGATTCCGGCTCAACCACTGGCGTAAGTCCGTTTGTGGCTGACGAGGACTTCTCCGCCGGCAGCGCAACCATTAACCATGCCAACACGATCAACACCAGCAAGGTAACAAACCCGGCTCCAGCGGCTGTTTATCAGACAGCGCGCGTAGCGACGACTACCGTGAGGTCGTTCACCTACACGATTCCGGGCTTTGCTGCCGGATCGAGTCACACCGTGCGGTTGCACTTCTGCGAGACCTTCTTCACCACGACCGGCTCGCGGGTGTTCAACGTGACCATCAACGGGACGCAGGTGCTAACCGGCTTTGACATCGTCAAAGCGGCTGGTGGGCAGAACATCGCCAACATCCAGCAATTTACGGAGAACGCGAATGCGAGTGGCCAGTTCGTGATTACGTTCACGTCAACAACGAACAACGCGCTCATCAGCGGCATCGAAATCGATTAACTCGATGTCGTTTCGTGGGACTGGAGCGCCATCGCGCAGAGAGCGGATGCAACGCCGCGCTCGGTGATAGATGGCACTTCAGCCCACACGAGCACAAGACCACGGAATAACCCCGCCAGGCTATCGGCGGGGTTAAACTTTTTGCAAAAATTCCCTGGTCTTTACGGCTATACCCGTTGGAACTTGGAGCTTGTTTAACAGGTGACCTTACCCGCAAGGGGTCCGCATACAAAATCCCGGCCTCGGCCGGCCCTAGAGCCTTCTGATCCAACTGGTCTTGGGAAAATTACCCTAGAAAGGCGATAAGGCAAACAAAAGTCTGCCCAGGCTACCCCAGATCCATCAACGTTGGAATTAGTCTGGAGTGCAGAAATCAATCAAGATCGTATCCAGCATAACACACGCATTTTCAAGCGCTTCCAGTTGACTTTAACCTGTTAAATCGGCAAATCTAACTGTATGAAACTTGATTACTGGGAACCAAGCTGCCTATAATGGCTTCGTTTTTGCACAGTTAGTAGGAGATTCATCCTACTTTGAGTGCGCCGAGTTGCTTAAGACCTGATCTCCCCCTAAAGTTTGCCCCCCAAATTTGAACCCTCCACGACTCGTCATGCTCTTGGAGCATTTGTCTTTTCGACCCATGCTCAAGCATATGTAAGAAAGACACTAAACAAAATCAGGAACGAAATGAAAGCGGAGGAACTAACCATGCCAATCGAGTTTCAGCCAGTCCCACGAACAGGCGCGAAGGCAAGATGGTTCATAGGCTTGGCCTGTTTGCTGGCTACGATGTCTTTCTTCTCAACATTTGCTGCTGCGCAGACCTGGACCCTGGCGTGGAGCGATGAATTCAATGGTCCAGCAGGCTCAGCTCCCAATAGCGCCGATTGGAACTATGCGACCGGTAACAACAATGGCTGGGGTAATAATGAGCTGGAGTTTTATTGTCCCCCAGGAAACGATGTCGCACCCTGCAGCGCCGCCAACCCCAATATTTTCGAAGACGGCAACGGCAACCTGGTGATCCGCGCCATCAACACTGGCGGCGGAACATGGACCTCGGGCCGGATGCACACTCAGGGAAAACACGAATTTCAGTACGGAAGAATGGAAGCAAGGATGAAGCTTGTTCCAGCGGCTGGCTTCTGGCCGGCATTCTGGATGTTGGGCAGCAATATTGGCACAGTTGGCTGGCCGACCTGCGGTGAACAGGACATCATGGAATGGGTCCCGAAATATACGCCCACGACCACATCTTCTACGGTTCACGGTCCCGGATATTCCGGAGGAAACGGCATCGGCAGCCATTTTACCTTCCCCAACGGCGGCAGGATTGATGATGGCGCCTATCACACCTACGGCGTCGTATGGTCGCAGAACCAGATGCAGTTTTACCGGGACGATTCGACGAAACCATATTTCACCGTTACCCCGGCCAGTATCCCGGCTGGCACGCAATGGGTCTATAACCATCCTTTCTATGTTCTGTTCAACTTTGCCGTCGGCGGCGGCTTCCCTGGCAATCCGGATGGCACGACGCCGAGTCCAGCGGATGTATTGGTGGATTACGTTCGCGTCTATACACCGTGCACTACCTGTGCGCAGTCTGTCCAAATCGATTCCGGTGGCGCGGCTGTGGCTCCATTTGTCGCCGACATGGACTTCTCCGGCGGCGCGACGATCAATCACGCCAACACGATTGACCTGAGCGGTGTGACCAATCCGGCTCCGGCGGCGGTCTACCAGACCGCGCGCGTGGCGGCGACGGCCGGCGCGGGCACGAATTTCAGCTACACGATTCCGGGGTTTGTTCCCGGATCGAGCCAACTGGTGCGTCTGCACTTTGCCGAGACATTCCATACCGGGACGGGCCAGCGCGTCTTCAACGTAAGCATCAACGGTACGCAAGTGCTCACCAACTTCGACATCTTCGCGACGGCCAACGCGATGAACAAAGCGGTGATCCAGGAGTTCACGGCCAACGCCGATGCCAATGGCAATTACACGATCGTGTTCACCTCGGTCACCGACAAGGCCCTCATCAGCGGCATCGAAGTGAACGCGGTCAGCACTACATGCGCGCTCCCGAGCACGCCCACAGGACTGACGGCTACGGCCATCTCGACCAGCGCGATCAACCTGGGCTGGACGGCGAGCACGCCTCAGTCGGGCTGCACGACCACCTACAACGTCTACCGCAGCACGACAGCGGGCTTCACGCCTTCGAGCGCCAACCAGGTGGCCAGCGGCTTGACCACCACGGCGTATTCGGACACGGCGCTGAACTGCAGTACTCCTTACTACTACCTGGTGGAGGCGGTTACCTCCGCAGGCTCTTCGGCGTCGTCGAATCAGGCCACGGCCACAACCCAGGTCTGTACTTGCAGTGCTGCGCCGCCGACTCCTACTGGGCTGAGCGCGACAGCGGCATCGACCACCGCGACCAACCTGGGCTGGACGGCGAGCACGGCCCCGCCGAACTGCACGGTCACCTACAGTGTTATACGCAACGGGGCGACCGCCGCCAGCGGCCTCACCGGCACGACGTTCGGCGATACTGGGCTGACGTGTAGCACGGCCTACACCTACACGGTGGTGGCGACAGACGCGTTCGGTTCCTCGGCAGCGTCGAGTCCGGCCACGGCCACAACCCAGGCCTGTCCTTGCAGTGCTGCGCCGCCTACGCCTACCGGGCTGAGCGCGACAGCGGCATCGACCAGCGCCATCAACCTGGGATGGACGGCGAGCGCGCCTCCGTCGAACTGCACGGTCACCTACAGTGTTACGCGCAACGGGGCGAGCGCCGCCAGCGGCCTCACCGGCACGACGTTCGGCGATAGTGGGCTGACCTGCAACACGGGCTACACCTACACGGTAACGGCGGCAGACGCGTTCGGTTCTTCGGCAGCATCGAGTGCGGCCAGCGCAACAACGTCTGCTTGCACAACCAGCGTGAAGATCAACGCGGGCGGGGCGGCGGTGGCGCCGTTCGTGGCCGACGTGGACTTCACCGGAGGCGGCACGATCAACCACGCCAACACCATCAACTTGAACGGCCAGCCCAACCCGGCGCCCGCGGCGGTATACCAGACAGCGCGCGCGGCGGCGACGGCAGGCGCGGGCACGACGTTCAGCTACACGATTCCCGGCTATACCGCGGGATCGAGCCACACCGTGCGGCTGCACTTCTGCGAAACCTTCTGGACAGCGGCCGGGCAGCGCGTGTTTAACGTGAGCATCAACGGAACGCAGGTACTCGCCAACTTCGACGTCTTGAAGACGGCGGGTGGGCAGAACCGCGCGCTCATCCAGTCGTTCACCGCCAACGCCAACTCGAGCGGCCAATACGTGATCGTGTTCACCTCGGTCACCGACAAGGCCTTCATCAGCGGCATCGAGGTCCAGTAACTCGATACCGTTGCGCATCATGGCGGCGCAGAAGTGAGATGAATGCAAAGGCCGGCAACTGCTGCAAGCAGTTGCCGGCCTTGCTGTTTTATTCTTCAGTGACCTCGATGGCGCTTACCAGAGCATAGTTTTTGGTGGGAACAAACGTGAGGTTGAGTGTGCCCTGGGCAGAGGACGGAATGTTATGGAAGACCTTAACAACGGGCCGGTTGCCGGCACCGCCGGTTTCTTTGAGAATGTCGAAGTCTTTCAACAGGGTTTGGCCATTACAATACACATCAAAAACCCGGTTACCGATGCCGCCCTGCGAATCAGGCGAGGTGAACCAGGTTTCTGCAAAGTACAACGTAATCGTATATTTGCCGCCTTCCACGACGGGAATTGAATAGGTAAAGTTTCCGTAGCGATATGTGCTGAACAACTCTGGATCGGCCGTGCCATCGATGTGCTCGCTGGGCATCTTTCCCGTATGTCGGCGGCCACTTAGAAAATATTGGTCCGGCATCCAGATTCGTCCGAGATGATCGCGATAAGGGCTGTCTTGCATCGTCAACCGAACCGGAAGCATCTTCCCCGCCGTACCCGGCAGGATTTCCAGGGCGTTTACGAAGCCGTTGGGGCCTGCCCCTTGAAATGACAGATGCAGCAGGCCGTCTTTGGCCGGTGAAATATCCTTGAATATCTTCTCCGCTGCTATATTCACGCCTCCGGCATCCAAAGCAACGTCCAGACCGGAAACCGGCAACCCGTTAATGGAAAGACTGACGGTGCGCAGGCCTTCGCTGCCCACCATGGTTTCGGCAAAGTAGAGGTGAAGTTCGTAGATGCCGGGATTGAGCGGGATCTCATAAGCGAACTGTCCCTCTCGCCCTCTTTGAAAAATATCGGGGTCTTGCGTGCGCGCGATCTCGCTTGAAACGTGGTGGAAGGTTGTGCCACCTGCAAAGTAACGGTCAGGGAGCCAGACCCGGCCTGCCTTATCGACATAGTTCCCCCTGCGCTCCCCAGCGAGAATCCGTATCGGTTCAGACGCGGGAGACAACGGAACTGGAACAACTGCTGTTGCTCCGGGCGAAGCAGTTGCCTTTGCAACCGCAGCTCCAGCAGGAACATTTTGTATCCCAGTTTCAGTCTTGGCAGGCCTGTGCCACGGTCGCGCGATCGTCATCCATAGCACGGCGCCGACACCAGCCACAACCAGCGCAAGCGAGAGCCAGGGCCAACGGGCCTGTGCTGGTCGAGATATCTCAGGTTCCGAGCGCAGCAGGAATTGCGGTATGTATTGTCCCTTCGGAATAACAATCTGAACTCTGTGGTCACGCGCCTCCGTGGCGTAGCACTTCTTCAGCCGTTTTCTCAGATAGTGGGTATCCACGCGGACAGCGGCGTCTAATTGCGGATCAAACTCAGAATCGCGTCCCAACACGTCCACAGCGATGCAGTACTCTTTGAGTCCATCGGCTTCGCCGGCAAAATATTTATCGCAAAGATAGCTCAACAGACGCGAGAGTTTCGGAGAACGCCTGAATGTCTCTGTGGCAAGCAGTGCCGCAACTTCAGCCTTTTCTTGTTCCTTTGTTGGCTGCTCCAGGATTTCCGCATTTACAGAGACGATCGGGTTGGATGGGGAAACCGCCTTGTTCCCTTTCCATGGATGGGTAGTAACCGCTTCAGATTGATGTTCAACATTTCGCGGGGTACCCCTGCTTGAGCTCAGGGGCTCATCGCCAACTTCTTGAGGCGGTTCCATGTGACCGCTATCTTTATACATAGATGCTTGGCCACGGAGCATAATATCACGGTTCTCAAGAACCAGGCCTGGACCCTTCCCTGTTCCCCGGACGGCGAGATCGACCATGGCCCGGGCCAGGTCGTCTGCTCGAATCACCTGGTTAGGAAACAGCACCCGAAAGGCGGGATAGATCGCGCGCAACAGACGGTAGCTGAAATTCGGCTCCTTCCGCGGCTCCACGGGGTAGATGTACGCCGGCCGGAAGAGGTAAACGCGGGAGAAGCCCGCCGCAAGTAGCGCCTTCTCGGCCTCTCCCTTGTAGCGCGCGAAGGCCATCCGGCTTTGTCCCGTCGGGTCCGCGCCACTCCCGCTTAAGAATGAAAACCTCGCGTCGGGGCTGCTGCCGCGCAGAACTCGCGCGAACTCGATCGTGTAGTCCACGGTTATCGTGCGCAACTCCGCATCGGGCACCGCGCCGGTATACGCGCCCAGGCAAAAGACCGCTGCGTCCTGGCCCGAGAGCGGCTCCGCGAGCGCAGAGCAGTCCGCGAAATCTTGGTGCAGAACTTCTTTCAGCTTGGGATGCGAGATGTCAAGCTTTCTGCGCCCGATCGCCGTCACATGTTTGACGGCGGGGTGATCGAGCGCATAGCGAAGGGCGTATCCACCGACCATTCCAGTCGCGCCCACGATGACAAGGCGTGTCTGGACCGCCGCTGGAACGTTCACCGTCGACCCCGAAGCCGCCTGGTTATTCGCCATCATGACAGTGCGCGATCCTCCAGCCAGTCCACGTAGAGCCGGCGCTCCGCGAGCAGTCATCCGCAGTCCATCTTCACGAACGTGTCGAGATAGCGGAGCGAGACGATCATTCAAGGATTTCTTTCCACCGCCGGCCGTGATGTGATGCGCCAGGCAGTAAGTTTCCCCGGTGCCTCGGTCGCCGGTCAGCGTGAAGATTGTGCTCTGTCCACGAAATGCGTAGTGGCATCATACGGGTTCAGCTCCGCGATGACTGGGGCCAGCGCCTCGCGCGAATGCATTTCCTGCGAAGGCGCCTGATCCTTGGCGTTCATGTATACCACGAAGCGGGTGTCTGCCGTAAAGAGCGCCATCTGACCTTTCGCATCACGGCGATCGGCGCAGTGTGCGTAAAGATGGCCCGCCAAATGCCGGACATTCCAAACATCCAGCCGAAGGCTCGCATGGCTGGTTTACCCGCCCTTTTGATGCTCTTTATGGCCTGAAAGTTACAAATCACAATTTTCAGGCACGCAACCCATCCCAGGAATATTTTGTGGCAATTTCGGTTTTAGAAAAGTGGTGAACCTTGATCCGTGGCGGTCGCTTCTGCTCTGCAAGTCGGATGTTATGAGGAAGCGGCGGCACAAATACCAAATTGAAGAATAGACCGAGGCTTGCATGGCTGCCTAGCTGTGCAGGCCTTTCTAGTGAACAATATGAGAATTGCAAGTGTCGCAAGCGCGCTGCCATCGCACTACTACTCGCAATCAGAGATAACGGACGCTCTCAAGGCGCAATGGGCCGGTGAGGTCAGCCACCCCCGGGTCCTTGAGCGGTTGTACACACGTATTGGCGTGCAAGGCCGTGCTCTATCGTTACCCCTGGAAGATTACAAACGACATTATTCCTGGGGCGAAGCAAACTCTATCTGGTTGCGAGTTGCGCAAGATCTCGGTGAAGCCGCGATCTGCCAGGCGGTCACTGCCGCCGGTCTTTCCAAAGATCAACTCGGCGCATTTTTCTTTGTCTCCGTTACAGGGATCGCAAGCCCATCTGTAGATGCCCGCCTCGTCAATCGAATGGGACTTCCAACAAATATCAAACGCATTCCCATTTTTGGACTCGGCTGTGTTGGTGGCGCCGCTGGAATTGCTCGTGCTGCCGACTACGTAAAAGCTCATCCCGATCAGGCAGCGGTTTTGCTCTCGGTAGAGTTATGTTCGCTGACCTGGCAGCGGGCTGATGTTTCACCGGCAAACGTTATCTCATCCATGCTTTTTGGCGATGGGGCTGCGGCCGTAATTGTTTGCGGTCAAGATATGAACCACCCCGGCCCTGAAATAATTGCAACGCGTTCCGTCTTCTATCCGCACACTGAAGAAGTGATGGGCTGGGATATCTCCGAAAACGGCTTTCGTATTGTGCTCTCTCCCGACGTTCCCAGGATCATCCTTGAACATTTGTGCAAAGACGTGGATGAGTTTCTGCGCGCTCACGGCCTATGCAAGTGCGATATCAAAACCTGGATCATGCATACCGGCGGTCCTAAAGTGCTCGAAGCCATCGAGCAGGCCCTCAAGCTCCCGAAAAGGGCCCTTGATGTTTCATGGAGATGCCTGCAGAGCGTCGGCAACCTCTCTTCGGCATCGGTACTGCTGGTGCTGGAGAAAATCATGAAAAGCAAACGTCCAGAACCAGGAAGCTATGCGCTGCTGGCCGCCATGGGGCCGGGGTTCTGTTCAGAGATGGTTCTGATTCGCTGGTGAGGCGGCTTTTTATACGTGAAGTTGATCTTGTGAGGTACTCATCATGCATACATCTCTGAGCATCGTCTTGAGTTCGTTGTTTGTGCTCCTCGGCGGATTCAATACCTGGCTCATGCTTGGGAAAAGAAATGGTTCCACGCCGGGTGGATGGTCCTGGGTTGTGGCGCATCGCATCGCCGGGTATCTTTTCATCGCGATTTACTCTGTCATGCTCTATTACATGACCTTGAGAATGAGAAGCGCCGAGGATGAGCTGCCGGCGCGCCTTGTTGTGCACGTGGTTTTGGCCCTCTTGCTGGCTCCACTCCTGGCCGTAAAAATTATTGTCGCGCGCCATCAGAAAGGATCGCAAAACGTACTCAGCTTCCTCGGCATAGCGATCTTCGCAATCTCATTCACTTTAGTTGCCTTGAATATCATCTGGCATGTGTTGCGCGCTGCGACAGGGCAGCCCGTTTCACCTGTAATCACGGCCCTTGTGCTTACCTCTATTTTTGTGTTGCTGGGAACGCTGTTGCTGCGAAGGCCCGGAAAAACGGCGAGTCGTCCGGTTCTTGTTGATCAGCTCGGAAACCGGCGCGCAGAAGATCGGGCAAAAATCATTGCCGATCACGACCCGCCGGCAGTCTCGCTTGTTCTTTCACGCGTCCAGCCGCAAACTCATGACTCTAAAACCCTGCGCTTTATTGTTCCTCAAAACAGGAGATGGGACGCGCGTCCCGGCCAGTTTCTGGCCTTCGAATGGAATATCGATGGCAAAAAAATAACTCGCTCCTACTCAATCTGTTCGTCTCCCACGCAGCGCGGGTATGTTGAAATCACACCAAAGCGCGCGCCGAATGGGTGCGTGTCGGTTTTTCTCAATGATTGTGCGCATCCAGGACTCATCGTAACCGCGCGCGGCCCGTACGGCCAATTTTGTTTCGATGAGCGCCAGCATAGGAGCATTGTGCTGGTAGCTGGCGGGAGCGGCATCACTCCCATGATGTCGATGCTGCGTTATATTGACGATCTCTGCCTGCCAGTCGAGGTCACGCTGATCTACTGTGTCCGCACGCTGCAAGACGTTTTCTTCGCAGCGGAGTTGTCGAGTTTTGAAAGCAGTATCCGTAATTTTCGGCGAATTCTCGTCTTGTCGCAACCGCACTCAGATTGGACCGGAGCCAGAGGCCACCTTAACCGTGAATTGATAGAAAGAAATGTCGGGAACGTCATGACCTCTACTGTCTTTCTTTGCGGTCCTCCTCCATTTATGGAAAGTGCGCGCGCGATATTCGTCTCGTTGGGCGTGGACCCGGCAAACGTTATGCAGGAGAGCTTTGGAAGCCACTCAGCAGGCGTGCAGACAGCGCCGCTCGAACGCAGTTCCTTTCAAGTCGACTTTGCTCGCACTGGCAAGACAGGTCAAATTTCGGGTGCAAACACGCTCCTTGAGACCGCCGAAATGAATGGTATCTCGCTGCCATATGGCTGTCGCCAGGGCTGTTGCGGCACCTGCGCGACCCGGCTTTTGCATGGCGAGGTCCAAATGGAGCGCGAAGACGGATTGGAACCAGAGCTGAAAGCCCAGGGCTACATACTTCCATGCGTAAGCCGTGCCTGCAGTGACATCAAGCTCGATGCTTGAAAACGTGGCGCTATTTCCTTGAATCGGATAAGAGAGTTATTTGAAAGCAAGAAGTTAAAAGGTGCGTGGTCAAAGTGCCTTACGATAGCTGGCCGTAACGCCCCATGCTGTCAACTCCTTTCCTCCAATAAAAAGGCGGCTTTGCAGCCGCCCCTCTTTTCTACAATGTTGGGAACTTATTGTGTTACACATGGTTGCGCGAGGCATACCCGCACTGACCAATTAATGGCCCAGATAGCGGGTGACTATGAAGCCTACCTTGCCGGTTGGAACCCCCGGGCTCAACTGGGAACCTCCAACCGCCACGATTTTGCCATCGCTCTGAAGAGCCACAGCAGAAATTGCCGCCTGGGTTGTTCCAAAAGTGGTAGTTACCGTGCCCGCTGAGCCAAACGCCGTATCCAGCTGACCATTGCCGGTATAGCGTGCCAGAGCGAAGTCCGTTTGAGCCGCGCTTGGATGACCAGCCGTTCCCCCCGCAACAATATCGCCGTTGGTCTGAAGGGCAAAAGCGAATAGTACGGCCTGGGGCTGGGCTGAAGGAAAGGTAGTTGCCACGACTCCGTTTGTGCCGAACGTGGCATCGACGCTGCCGTTGCTGGTAAGGCGAGACAGGCCAAAGCCAAAGGCGTTCCCATTGTTGATACTCAAGCTGCTAACGGTACTACCGCCCACCAGGATCTTGCAGGTGCTCAGGCACACGCCGTCAGTTTGAACCGCAATTGCCGACGCTGCCACCACGCTTGCTGCTTGTCCTGATGCGCCAAAGCTGGTGTCAAGGCTGCCATTAGCGTTATAGCGCGAGATGATTCCTGCGATCTGTGACAGGTTCAGGCCAGGAGGTCCCGTCAGAGTACCCGGCACGATCTCGCCCGCAGCAAGCAGAATCTTGCCGTCTGGTTGCAGTGCGATGGCGGTTGGGCCTGACACAGAAATTGCGGCTTCGCCGCCATTGCCGAAGCTATCGTCCAGTTGTCCGTTGGCGTCATAGCGCGCCATAACGCTTTGCCCGGCAAGAAGAATCTTTCCGTCCGGTTGCAGCGCCAGTACGCTGGCCGCTGCCCCGAATGAGCCTATCTGTGTTTCTACGATGCCGGTGCCGTCGAATGTAGTATCCAGACTGCCATTCACGTTGAGGCGCGCAAGCATGAAGAGTGGACCAAACCCTGCTTCAAGGTTCGAACTTCCAACCACAATCTTGCCGTCACTTTGAATCGCGACTCCAATGATTTGAGCGAGGCTAAAGTCACTGCCAGGAATGATCACCACCCCACCATTGCCAAAACTCTGGTCGAGGGTGCCGTTTGTAGTAAGACGTAAAAGGCCGGAGGCAAAGCCAATTTGTCCTGCTGCAACAATCTTGCCGTCACTCTGTAGCGCTACCACATTGCCAAAAGTACCGGTGTTGTTAAATTCTCCCGCGGTAGAAATGAATGTTCCTCCGGTGCCGAATGCTGGGTCTAACTTCCCTGCCTGGGCCATTGCTGGATTTGACCAGGCCACCAGAACTGCGCAGGCAAGCACCACACCCCAAATCGTGGTTCCCAAATTCAAGTTGCTCATTGGCAACCGGTTTTGCGTCTTCCCCATCGGGGCGCGATTGACTACGTCAATTTCACACATCATATTTTCTTTTCCTTTCTTCTCCTGCATCACTGTCGGCTGACGCACCTCTTCTTGAACTACTTTTGAGGGCAGCCGTTCTGGAACGATAACCGCTATCAAACGGGTCCATTCCCGAGTACTTGTAACGATTCTGTCAATGTCTTGTCGGCAACCGCGGATAGTTGCCTGAGCCGCCGAGTTATAAGAGTTAACCGCCACACGAGAGGAAAATTACCAGCCGTTCGTCTGCGAACCGGCTCTGGGCGCAGAATAATCCAGAGGGGGGTGCGACATTCAATGCGGCCTTGCCCCTATCCTCAGCGCTATCCAATTCCAGTTCGAGTTTGCAGCAGGTTTGTGGTCCCACCCGTCTGGAATGGGCAACGCGTCGATTTGAATAAATAAGTAAGTGCCGGAATTTCGTTGTGCTTTTTTCGCCTTCGAAAAAGGTTTCCTCTAGTCCTGGCCGCAAAAGCCGGATGCAAATCAAATTTTGTCAATTAAACGTTGAGTTAACACACATAACTTGACTCCATCGGAAGCAATAATGGAAACTCTTATGTCACCAAAATACGCACGTGCTCTGGATAACCGAATGATGTACTCCATAACGATGGCAAAACGTTACAGCAGCGCCGGCGGTGTCAGGAATCTGATCGAAATCATTTTGGGCGTAATTCTCTCCGCCCTTGCTCTCTCCCCGCATGCCAGCGCTCAGAAGGTGACGGCGACTCTGCCAGTCGGCAGCGGGCCTGCCGCCCTGGCGGTGAATCCTCTGACCAACAAGATTTATGTCGCCAATTCAAACGGTTCGACTATGACTGTCATCGATGGCGCCACCAACCAAACCAGCACAATCACGGTGGGAACCCATCCCTATGCTGTCGCCGTAAACCAGCGTACAAACAGGATTTATGTGGCGAATCTTGATAGCGAAAATGTTACCGTGATCGATGGAACAACCAATAACACCGCGACGGTGAGCGCTGGGCATTTTCCCGATGCGGTCGCGGTGAACCCGGTAACCAACAAAATTTATGTTGCCAATGGGGGAAGCTCCAGTGTGACCGTAATTGATGGTGCCACGCAAACCACCACTACAGTCGACGTAGGAGGGCAGCCGCGCGCGATTGCGGTGAATGCGGCAACCAATCGGATCTTTGTCGCCAATGGCCACAGTGACAGCGTGTCGGTAATCGATGGCGCCACCAACCACACCAAAACAGTCCCGGTAGGCACAAACCCAATTACAGTTGTGGCCAATCCTCGGACCAACAAGATCTATGTGGCCAATAATCATATGGAAAAGCACACCGACAATACAGTGACAGTTATTGACGGCAGAACCAATAGCGCCACCACGTTGACGGTAGGCCACGAGCCGGTTGCCATTGCAGTCAATCCGGTGACGAACAAAGTTTACGTAACCAACACCCACAGCAACGATGTGACGATTATTGATGGGGCCACGAACCAGACCAACAGCGTGCCGGCGGGGTCCGATCCATTCGCCGTCGCGGTCAATTCGGCGACCAACAAGATCTATGTGGCCAACCAATTTAGCAACAGCGTCATGGTACTGGATGGCCGCGGGAAGCAGGGCCGTACGCTCGATGTGGGAATACATCCGCAGGCGCTGGCGGTGAATGAGGCAACTAACAAGATTTATGTCGTGAATTACGACGGAAATACGGTGACAGTGATCGACGGAGCCGGGAAATCCGGTTTGCTGAAGATGCAATAGAACCGTCAACCGAAGTAGAGCACTTTGCAATCATGTATTAATTAACCTATTTGTTTTCAATAACTTAATCCCTGTTAAATTAACCTTGCAATTGCTCGCTTAACACAATAAAACTTGACTCCTCCAGCTCTGAAATTGACAATCTCCAGGCCCCCAAAGTTCCACGACAACTTGTCGTGATGAAAAAAATCCAAATTTAACGAGAAGGCGAAGGCATTATGAAAATGACTCAAGGCCGGAAGTGTGTGCCATTTTTGGTTTTGGCAGTATGTATGTTGCTCGAGAGCACATTGACATCAGCGCAGGTCAGCGTCCTGACGCAGCACAATGACAACCAGCGGACGGGCGCCAATTTGAGCGAGACCATATTAAATACGTCAAATGTGAACGGTAACCAATTTGGTCAGCTATTTAAGCTGCCCGTTGACGATCAAGTTTACGCTTCGCCTCTCTACGTCGCTAATCTCAATATCGCAGGCGGCACACGTAATGTGGTCTACGTGGCGACGGTGAACAACACCATCTATGCATTCGACGCAGACAAGGGTGGCTCCGCGCTCTGGACGCGCAACTTCAACAACGGTGGCCGTCCCACCAATAACACAGAGGTCGGGACCGGCGGATTGTGCAACGTGTACACCGACTACACCGGACATATCGGAATTGTTGGCACGCCGGTGATTGATGCCTCCACCAATACCATGTACTTCGTGGCCCGCACAGTTGAGGGCGGCGGCACGGTGCAGAGGCTGCGGGCAATCGATATCACCACCGGCAATGACAAGGCGGCCGCCCAAGTCGTCATCCAGGCAAACGGGTTTAATCCTGTCGTCCAGAATCAGCGCCCGGCGCTGACCCTTTCCCAGGGACTTGTTTATATTGCATGGTCGTCGTTCTGCGACTTCGGGGGTTATCACGGCTTCGTCATGGGCTATGACGCCTCGACACTTCAGCAGGTCCACGTTTTCAACGACACCCCCAGCGGCACCCAGGCCGGTATCTGGCAGGCTGGACAGGGCGCCACGGTGGATTTCAATGGCGACCTCTACTACATGACCGGCAACGGAACCTTTGACAACAACGCCAACTTCGGAGAAAGCTTCGTCAAGCTGAACCCAAGCAATGGCCTCGGCGTGCAGGATTGGTTTACGCCCTCTGACTGGCCCAACATGAACAACGGTGACCGCGACTTAGGTTCTGCCGGAGCGCTACTGATTCCAAACACCAGCCTCATCGTCGGCGGGGGCAAAGACGGCATCTTCTATCTTCTGAATACCAATAACATGGGCCACGAGGTCGCCAACGATACGCAAATCGTGCAGAAGTTCCAGGCCACGTTCGTGCACAACGGATGCGCCACGCTGCACATTCACGGCGGCCCGGTGTATTGGGACAGCAACAGCGCCGGTCCGATGGTCTATGTGTGGGGAGAAAACGACTTCCTGCGGCAGTTCCAGTTCAATGGTTCGACTTTCAACACCTCCGCGATTCATACCAGCAGCATGACGGCGGCAACGTGCGGCATGCCGGGTTGTATGCTCTCGGTTTCGGCCAATGGCGGTGCGACCGGTAGCGGCGTGCTTTGGGCCAATTGCGTCCTCAGCGGCGATGCCAACCATGCCACGAGCCCTGGCCTCTTGCGCGCTTTCAATGCAGACAACGTCAGCACCGAACTCTGGGATTCGCAGCAGAATGCGGGCCGTGACAGTTGCAACAACTTTTCCAAGTACAGCTATCCTGTGGTCGCCAATGGGAAGGTCTATCTAAGCAGCTTTGGCACAGCGGGCAACAACAGCGGACAACTGTGCGTCTATGGCCTGCTGAATTCCAGCCCGCCGCCCGAAGGACCGTTTGGCGGTACGCCAGCAGGGATTCCTGGGACGGTGCAGGCGGAAAACTACGACACTGGCGGCCAGGGAGTTGCCTATAACGTAACCACGGTCAATGGGACGGGCAACAACTATCGCTCTGACGGAGTGGATTTGGAAGCAACCGCAGATACCGGCGGCGGTTTCAACCTTGGCTGGACAACGGGCGGCCAGTGGTTCAAATACACGGTCAACGTGGCAACCGCCGGGACGTACACGGTGAGCTTCCGCGTGGCCGCTATGGGCGCAGTAACGGATGCCTTCCATCTGGCAAACTCTGCGGGCACCAACCTGACCGGAGCGGTCAATGTTCCTGCCACCGGCGGCTGGCAAACCTGGATGACTGTGACGACTACCGTCACACTTCCGGCGGGCGTGCAAACCTTGACGCTGGATCAGGACAACGCAGGCTGGAACCTTAACTATGCAATCTTTACCGCTCCCACATCGGGGGAAGCGCCGTTTGGCGGTACGCCAGCGGCGATTCCTGGCACGGTGATGGCCGAGAACTACGACACCGGCGGCCAGGGAGTCGCCTATAATGTGACCTCGGTCAATGGAACGGCCAACGGCTACCGCTCCGACGGCGTCGATCTGGAGGCGGCAACAGCCCCCGCCACCAGCAACGATCTCGGCTGGACAGCCGCAGGACAGTGGTTCCGCTACACAGTGCAGGTGGCCACGGCAGGGACTTACACGGTCAACATTCTGGTTGCGGCTCCGACCGCTGTTGCCGATGCGTTCCATATTTCCAACTCGTCGGGAACCAACCTCAGCGGTACAGTTGCAGTTCCAGCGAGCGGCGGCTTCCAGACCTGGGTGACGGTAACAGCTACTGTTACATTGCCTGCGGGCACGCAGACGCTGACGCTGAACCAGGACGCGACCGGCTGGAACATCGATTCGATGACGTTCGCGTTGAAGAGCAGCAGCGAGGGACCTTTCGGCGGTACGCCAGCAGCGATTCCTGGGACGGTGCAGGCGGAAAACTACGACACAGGCGGTCAGGGAGTTGCCTATAACGTAACCACGGTCAATGGAACAGCCAACGGCTATCGCTCCGACGGCGTCGATCTGGAAGCCACCACCGATACCGGCGGCGGCGACAACATTGGCTGGACAGCCACTGGCCAGTGGTTCAAATACACCGTCAACGTGGCAACCGCCGGGACACACACGCTGAGCTTCCGCGTGGCCGCTCCGAATGCGGTAACCGGTGCCTTCCATCTGGCAAACTCCGCGGGAACCAACCTGACCGGTGCAGTCAATGTTCCGGCCACCGGCGGCTGGCAAACCTGGACGACCGTGACGGTTAACGTCACGCTCCCGGCAGGCGTGCAAACCTTGACGCTGGATCAGGACAACGCAGGCTGGAACCTCAACTACTTCGCAAGCAACTAGGAGCGCAGGCCACATCGCAATGCGGGAAGACCAGGCAGTCTTCCCGCATTGCATTTTCTTGCGGGTGCTTACGCGGGGGTTTTGCAGTCCGCGAACCCACGCGCAAGATGTGGGTCTGAAGCTCAAGCAATTCGAGGGCAATCTACAGTACCCCCAAAAGCATTTGGCCTCCTCAGGCGACCTGAAAATTCTGAAAACATTTCTTGACATCTGCTGCACGCCGTGGCTAAATATTGCACGCTTTTCAAAATGCCTTAAGAAAATCGATTTTTAAGCCAAGATTGCAAACCGATCCCAAACATTTTACGGAAAGTAAACGGAAATGAACGCCACGGGAACGACACAAAGGCGAATGTAGCGACAATATGGTCGAGGAGGAATTCTCATGAAAAAGCAGCGTAACAGGGGCTGTTTCTCTACGCCCGCTGTTGTTTGTTGGTTAATCACAGCTATGATCGCTCTGGCCGTTTGCCAGGGCGGCGCGCAGACGTTTACAGTTGTCAACAAGTGCGGATACACCGTCTATCCGGGTATTTTTCCGCCGGTTTTTCAGAACGGGGGATGGTCAATGGCTCCCGGCGCCTCTGTAAGCTTCGCTCCCGGGAATAAGTTTAATGGCCGCATTTGGGGCCGCATTGCATGCAATGCCGCCAGCCCTGCCCTGTGCGCCACCGGACAGTGTGGTGGTACGGGTTTGCAATGCGCAGGTACGACCGGCCAGGTGGGGACTTCTCTTGCCGAATTCAATCTCAATGCGAATGGCACAGACTGGTACGACGTCAGCTACGTCGACGGCATGGATAATCCCATCGGCCTCCAGCTTTCCAATGGCAGTTGTGTGTCGCCGAGTTCATGTAACGGCGCCGTTGTCTCGAACTGTTCCTCTACGCTCAGAAGTGGCGACTATTGCCTGAGTCCTTGCACCAAATTCAATGCCGATCAATTTTGCTGTCGCGGTGCTTTCGGCACACCTGCGACCTGCGTGGTCTCGCAGTGGCCCGCCGCGGATCAGGCGTATGTAACCAATATTCATAACTCCTGTCCCAATGAGTATGCCTACGCCTACGATGACCCGGTTGGACTCCACACCTGTCCTACTGGGTCGAATTACACCATCACCTTTTGTCCTGGCGGCTCGGTCGGAACTCCGGACTTTGCCATCTCAGCCGCCCCGGGTTCGCGGAGTGTGGCTCCGGGGAACAGCACCACCTATACCGTATCATCCACTCCCGTGAACGGATTCAATGGGGGCGTGACATTAAGCCTCAGTGGTTTGCCCGCAGGCGCCAGCGGAAACTTCAATCCAACATCGATTAGCAGCTCGGGGGCGTCCACGCTGACGGTTTCGACGGCGAGCACCACTCCGATAGGCAGCTACATCCTCACCCTCAAGGGCGTAAGTGGCAGTTTGTCGCATTCTGCGAACGCGACGTTAACGGTAACTTCGACAGTTCCGCCGCCGTCTCAGGTCCAGATCAATGCCGGCGGTCCGGCCGTAAGTCCGTTCTCGGCTGACAAGGACTTCGCCGGCGGCGCCACCATCAACCATGCCAATACCATCGATCTGAGCGGAGTGACCAATCCGGCGCCCACGGCCGTTTACCAGACCGCTCGCATCGGCAACTTCACCTATACGATTCCAGGCTTCACCGCGGGCTCCAGCCATACCATCCGGCTGCACTTTGCCGAGACCTTCTGGACGGCCGCCGGTCAGCGAATCTTCAACGTGAGCATTAATGGCACGCAGGTATTGACGAACTTCGACGTCTTTGCGGCCGCTGGCGCCAGAAACAAGGCTGTCATCAAGCAATTCACAGTCAACGCGAGCAGCAGCAATCAGTATTCGATTACATTTACCACAGTGAAAGACAAGGCTTTGGTGAGCGGAATCGAAGTTCAGTAAACATCACACTCGAGCCTGGACTAAGGATGCCCCTCGCCCAGGCTCTTTTTTCTTTCCATACGGTTTTTACACGCAGGCGAGGATTTTGGAACTTAGGCAGTGAGCTGTTTGGAGTGCGCCTTTGTCCAGGGCCGGGACGCCTTTGCGGCTTCCCGGCTGGCAAAGTTTCTAACGTTGATCGTTAGAATATGAGTTTAACTGCGAGTTGCATGGTGCGGGCGTTGTTCGAGAAAACCAGGTTGGGTTTGTCGAACGTGGCCGAACTTGGGGTTAGAAAGTTCCGCACAGCAGTCGTAGTAAAGTTCAGGGGCTGCCCAATCGAGCTGACAGCATTGATTTGATTAATGCTGCCGGGAAGAAATTGGGAGTGATTGAATACGTTGAAAGCTTGCGCGAGAAATTCAACTGACGTCCGGTCGGTGAAACTGACCCGTTTCACGACTGAAAGGTCCCAGTTGTTGGTGCGAGGCAACGCCAGGCTGTTCCTGGTTGCATTTGCCAGCGCGCCGGCGCCCGCAACGACGTACTGGGCATTAGGATTGTTGGCAACATAACCCACGACCGCTCCCAGTGAGTTCGTCAGCGGGGTTACGCCGCTTCCAATCCCTGCAACACCCTGGGGATTGAATACCGCACGATCCGTAAAGGTGTCGCCCGCTATATTGGAATCCAGCTCACTCTGCACCGTCGCATATTCCGGAGACTCAAACGTATAGACCGGAGCGATCTCCCAGTTGCCGACCACGTTCTTCATCAACCAATTCGACTCTTTGAAGAACGGCACATCGTAGATAGCGCTGATGGTGAGGCGATGCCGGCGGTCGAGAGCGGAAGTGCTTCGGTCCAGAGCAATATTCTGGGGGTCCTGAGGACGCCGAGGCGTGAGCACAGTGGAAAATACATCCGCAGTGCTGTCGTCGATCAGGTGGCTCCAGGTGTAGGCAAGGTTGAACTGCAATCCATTCTCGAAACGGCGTGTAACCGAGGTTGCCAGGCCATGATAGATGGAGCTTCCGAAAGGTTCGAATGAGGTGATGTTGCTGCTGAAGCCTGCTGCTGCGAAAGCGGGCACAAAGCTTGACCTGAATGCCTTTACCTGGTCCAGGGTCTTGAAGGTGTCTAGCTGCGCTTGAGAAGGGACCGCAGCTGGATCAAGGAAGGTAGGTAGGAAGTTGTCTGGACCGACGGTAGCCTGTCGATTAATGCGGTCTTGGACCGGCAGATGAATGCCGCGCGTTCCAAGGTAGCGGACTTCAACCGTGTAGGTCTTGTGGAAAACATGCTGAATGCCCAAATCCCATTGTTCGGAGTACGGAAGTCTCTGGTCGGGGACAAAAGCCGCTGTGGCGGCGCGCTGAGCTTGCACCGTGGGAAATGTTTGCAGCCCTCCTGTGCCGGGAAGCAGGCCTCCGTTAGCCAGGAAGTTCGCAGTGGAGACGCCGGTATTTACATCCTGCGTGCCGCTGAACTGGGGCGGGAAGGAGAGGGTCCCCAGGTTGTCATAAAGCACATCATAAGCAATCCCAAAACCACCGCGAATGGATGTAGTGCCGCTGGTGCCCGGCGAGTACGCAAACCCGATCCGAGGCGCAAAGTTGGTGTATTGTGGCCGAGGCTCTTTGAAGTTAATCAATCCCGGCACGCTGGCGGCGGAATTCAGGGCCTGTGTCCTTTCCCCGGTCGGCACGGAAGTGAATTCATAGCGCAATCCCAGGTTCAGCGTGAGGTTGCTGGTGACGCGCCAATCGTCATTGCCATAAGCGTAGACGGCGCTCTGGTCGCCGTAGTAAAAGAAGTTTCCCGTGCTGCGCTCGCCAAACTGATCTGGGCTCAGGTCATGCAGGAAAACATCGAGGCTGCCGTATTCGTAGTCGCCTCTCTGCCGTTGCGTGAATGATTGCGGAGCGATGTATTTGCGGCCCTCAACCCCGAATTTGAAGGTGTGTTTCCCTTTTGTCCAGCTTAGATTTTCGACTGCCTGGTAGGTGTTTTGTATCGTGCTTTGCGGCGCATTGGGATCAGGCCCCAGGCTCGTCGTCAGCGAATCGATGGTGATATTGGGGAACTGGTCCAGGCCGGGGAAGGTGAAATTTCCGGCGGGAACAATTTGCGAAAAACGGTTGTATCCCAGCCGAAATTCATTATTCAGGTTGGAGCTGAAGCTATGATATTCGCTCAGGGTAAAAAGGTGAAAGCGTTGAGGCTCGGTCTGAAAAAAGGCAGGCAGACTGGCGTTCGCATCCAAACCATCCGTCTTATTGTAAACATAACGAGCGCGAAGCTGGTCCTTGTCAGAAATGTTCCAGTCGATGCTGTTCGTTGAATAGTAGTTGTTTGTGAATGTGCTTCCCGTGACCGGAAACAGGGCAACGGGTATATTGACCATGCCTTTCCCGGAGGTAATCGCCTCTGTTGGGCCCGCACAAGCCACGTTATTGACGTCAGGAACGGTTCCAGCAGGGGAAAATTGCTGCAGTACCTGAAGGTTGTTCTTGGAGATTCCCGGAATGGTGGCCAGGGTGGCATATCCGGCCGCGGTCGGCGAACAAACCTGGGAAGAAATTCCGTTGGCGACAGGATTGTATTCAAAATTAGAGAAGAAGAACAACTTGTTCTTGATCACCGGGCCGCCCACCTGGAAGCCGAGGCGGTTTTGGTCATACCGCGGATTGGTTGTGTTCCCATTTCTGGCAGTGGCTGCGTCAATGGCGTTAAGGTTCCGGTTCTGGAAGTACTCGTAGAGCCGGCCATGAAAACTGTTGCTGCCGCTGAGGACGACTGTATTGAACTGTCCGCCGGAGGAGTGGCCGAACTCGGGGCTGTATTGATTTTGCAACACTGTAAAATCCTGGACGGCGTCGTTCGGAACAAACACCAGCGGCCCCGTGAGCGCTTTGTTATTGTTATCGACGCCTTCGATTGTGAAGTTATTGTTCCGAGGGCGTTGACCTCCTACCGAAGGCCCCTCGCCCGCGCCGATGCCGCCAGAATTGGCGACACCCGAGCTCAGCAGCGACAAGTTAAGCACGCCCAGGCCAATCGCCGCCGACGGAAGGTCACGGGCCTGCTTTTGATCGAATGTCGTTTGCACCTGCGACGTCGTGGTGTCGATTGCCGGAGCTGCGTCCGTAACTTCAACGGTTGTGGCTCCGCCGGCGACATTGAGTGCAACATTCATGGTGACGGTTTTGTTCAGTTCGACTTTGAGATTTCGCACAACAGAGTCGGTAAATCCAGCAGCACCCGCAGAAAGGTTGTAATTTCCTATTTCCAGATTATTAAAACGGTACTCGCCGTTCGCATTGCTCTGGGTCGAACTCTTCACCCCGGTTGCGGCATTGGTGACTGCAATCGTGGCGTTCGGGACTGCGGCGCCATGCTGGTCGGTAATGGTCCCCACGACATCTCCACTGATGGCTTGTCCGAATGCCAGGACACCGGTAAGAGCACTCGCGAGCGAAAAGGCGAGAAAGACTCTCAAGGCAGGTTTTGTCATTCTTAATTTCATTTCTGCTTAATCTCTCCTGAAATATTGATTCGTTAGGCTCTGATCTACAAAGCTCCTCTGCTTGGAGCACGGACGCGGCCAACCAGGCGCATGATGAACTGGCCTTGGAGAGGTATGAAGGATGCCTCAACGATGACGAAGATTGTGGGATACCAAATTTGGAAGCGAGCGGAAGTCGTGCTATGAGCTTTGGAAAGATGGAAGCCGCAAAACCGGATCTAAACAGTTATACGATCGCTTGGAGATTTTGTAGACGATGGGCTCCCGCCCGGCTGGACGCGAATCCGGAGAATTCCTGTGGGGTGCGGCTTACGCTATCTGTTTAAGGAGTTTTCGCAGCATAGCTCGATTAGCTTTTCGAAGAGGCAGACACATTCCATTGTTCAACTTTACGAACATGTTGCCACTCGGAGGCAGGTAGAACTCCTGCACATGGTCGAGATTAACGATCGCATTTCTGTGCACGCGAAGAAAACGATTTGGATCAAGCGCTGCCTGCAGGTTCTTCATGCTTTGCCGAAGCAGGTGCGACCTGTTCCCGATGTGCAGCCGAACCCAGTTTCCGGCAGATTGCATCCAATGTATGTCTTCAACGCGCACAAGCATAATCCGTTCATCTGCTTCCACCGCCAGTCTCTGCAAAAATTGACGGTGCGGCGCCCCCTGTTCCTTTTCCCCGTCCCACTCGTCGGCCTTTGACTGTGCCCGCGCGCAAACAATCTTCGATTTGGCAAGTGCCAACGCATTTTCCAGGCGCCCGACGTCGATCGGTTTAACGAGCAGGTCAATTGCCATACAGGCGAATGCCGTGAGTGCCGTTGGATCATAGGCCGTAACAATGGTTGCAGGTGGCGGCGCGATGCCCAGTGCGTCCCAGCTTCCAGCCCGCCGCATCGTTAGTATACGCGCGTCGAATATAACTACATCCGGAGCGTTCTCTTGCATTGTCGACACCAGCCGGGAGTCATCCACGCACTCAACCATCATTTCCGGTTCGTATTCGACCAGCGAACAAATGAGCTTGCGGCTGGCAGGGTCAGGTTCAGCGATGAGCACCTTAATGGGAATATTCGGCATGTGCGGCGAAGCTGGGGCGCCCGCATCAATGGACTGAGGAATAAACTTCAGCAGGCGAGTCTCTGTTTCTGACGGTCCTGACATTGTCGTTACTTCCTTATTTGCTGAACTTCCACGGTTGAATCGGCCCCGGCAACTGCCCTTCTTGTTATTGTCATCTTTTCCTGCAACGGCAGGTTGTAGGATGCCATGAGATCCTCAAACGCCAGCATCACAACACCCTGGGCAAACATGTAAGGGTCCCACCTGACAAGCATGATTTGCAGTTGTTCCGATGAAACCATGTTCTTGTCGCCGCCCAGTACCAGCACAACTGGCTGTGGTATCGGACGATTGCCGGCAAATTCGTGCTGGACAACAGACCACGCTGAAAAATAGATTTTCTCAGCCTCCGCTGCCGGATACTTCTGCTTCCCTATGCTATGAATGGTTAATCCTTCCTGCCCCACACATGCCGTCGTAAGCATCAGGACCACGATTGCGAGCCTGCAATTGCTGGCCATACCTACCTCCTGCGGGAAATCGACTTCTGCCGGCAACCGGCAGAGAGTTCGCGATTGCATAGCGTCACTGTAGCCGGAAGTTGCTGCACGTGGACTTTGATGTTTTTTCTGAGCTGAAAGTTACACATCACAATTTTCAGGTGCGCAAATCGATTTCAGGAATATTTTGTGCCGGTTCCGGTTTTAGCGAGTGGTGGGAGTGTTGATCCGTAGCGGTCTCCTCTGGTTTGCCTGTTCCGCGTAGCGGTTAACTCGGGGCCATCGATGACGAAGATCAGACCCCGTCGGCTTCTTTTCAGGTAAGTAATCCCGTCGTCGGAACTGGTTTGCAGTGCGGGAAAGGTAATATTCGAGGTTAGAACAGTCAGTTGGCCGGAGACAAAGGGAACAGCCCAAGTCGCGATTTGTGAAACCGCTCTCCTCCCGAATCGATGTACCCAGCGGCACCGACGTTTGAACTCGACAGCCTAGCCGCGTCCCCGACGGGATTGCCTGACATGGTCCTGTACAACTGACCCGCTTGCGCAAGCTCGCGCCAGAATAAACTCGGGTCTTTGGCTACGATTTAGCCTTTGCCGCCAGCACTTCGATCGAAGGAAAGGAACTGGCCACCGTTATCGTCTGTTCGGGCGGCGACACATTGCTCTGGAAGGCCTTCATGAGCATTTCGATGGCAAGCCCGGTATTCGTCGGGACCACGACAGTGGCAGCCAGCAGTCCCTCACGCACCCATTTTTGCCCGGTTTGGGAAACGCCATCGATTCCCGTATAAGGCAGGCTCAGCCAGTGCTTGCTCTCAACGGCATTGCTTCGCGCTTGAAATGCCGTTCGTGCGCCCATTGCCATGACATCGTTATGCGCGCCGATTAAATGAATCTGGGCCTGGGCCGAAGTCGAGAGGCGCATCCAGGCCTCAATCGCATGCTGACCGCCTACCTGGGTATAATCGCCTTTCAAGGTCTTGATCTGAATATTGGCCGCCTTGGTTTCATACATGCCGGCGGTCCGTTGTCGCGGGCCTGAATTGGTCGATGGACCTTCGATGTAAAGCACCGAGCCGCCTTTGGGCAGGAGCGCTGTAAACTGCTTCCCCTGAATTCGGCCAATCTCTTCATGATTCGACGTGATAGAGAAGGTCGGAATATTGTGACGTCTGCGAATTTCTGCAATGTAATCAACTTCACGGTTAAGTACAACCCAGCCGATTCCAGACTCGGCGGCCGTGCGAGCTACAACCGCCAGGGTCGTACCGATCGGCTCCACGATAATGGCATCCGGACGCGCCGCCGACGACTGAACCGTTTGCAGCAGCTGCTGGCTTTGGTTGATAGGATCGTTGTTGGATTCGATAATCTCGATATCGACTCCCAAGCGGCGGGCTGTCTCTCGAGCGGCAGCCTCCTGTTCCCGCTGGAAATCGTTATCTCTGGTGGTAAGAGCAACCAGGAACTTGTATTTTTTCATGCCACCCTTCACGAGTGATTGAGGCAATAGGCATTATCGCTCTTTCTCGAATTTTTGCAAAGCTGTTGCTAGTGCAAGAAAGGTGTCATGAGAACGTTGCCGCGGTTCGACGCCAGCACAACATCGAGTATCTAAATCGGAAACCAAAGCCACACTCTTTCGCGAAAGGCGAAAGGACAGGAGACCCGCTTCATGGGTTTACGCCCAAAAAGGTGGGTCCACTGTCTGCCAACTTCATGTTCTGTCGTGGGTAATGGGTGGGCTTGCCCGGTGATTAAACAAGTTAAAACTGCTAATTTTAAAAGTTAAGTTAACGCATTGAAACTTGACTAAATCTCAAGAGGTGATGGAAAATCCGGCACCACCCTGCGGGTAACATCTGCAGGGTGAGCTATTGCTTGGTGATGATTGGACGATTTGTGATGCTTGGGTACGGTGGACTAAGAGACTATGCTTCCGTGTTTGCAAATGTGGCAGCCAGGCTCACCGTAGTGCTTGCACACCTAAAGACTGCAAGGCATAAAACCAGGGGAAATCGCGAAGCCGGGGGATTTTTGAAGAAGCTAAGATTCTTAGTTTCGCTCATGACGCAGAATAACGATTACCAGAAATGGCAGGCGTCCTCTGTGCAAGAAGCGGCCGGCAAGCTGGGCGTCGATCTTGAGATCGTCTATGCGGAAAATGATGGGCTGGCACAAGGTCAGCAAATCCTGAAGAGTATCCAGTCGACCGATTTGCGGCCGGATGGTGTCCTATGCCAACCCGCTGGTACGACCCTCGCTCTGATTGCAGAGAAAGCAGCGGCTGCAGGCATGGGATGGGCGTTGCTCAATCGCGAGGCGGAGTATGCCCAGGAACTCAGCGCTCGATTCAAGACTCCAATATTCTCGATCGGGTCCAATCACCTGGAAATTGGCAAGATGCAAGGGCAGCAAATTGGCGCCCTGCTTCCTTCCGGGGGCATTGTGCTCTATCTTCAGGGAACTTCCACAAATATCTCTGCCCAAATGCGCACCAATGGCATGACCCAAACCAAGCCCCATAACGTCGAAATACGGATGATTCGCAGCGACTGGACCGAAGAAGGCGCACACAACGCAGTTGGCGCATGGCTGACGCTCTCCACTTCCAGGGCGCTACCACTCGAGTTGGTCGCATGCCAGAATGACGTGATGGCAATCGGCGCACGAACGGCTCTTATGGGAAGGGTCGAGGCCAAGCACCGCGACAAATTCGCCAACCTGCCATTTACCGGCTGCGACGGCTGCCCCGGCACTGGGCAAGAATGGGTTCGCAAGGGGTTGTTGGCGGCAACTGTCGTGAGGCACCCCAACGCAGGTCGCGCGCTCGAGATGATGGTTACTGGGATCCGCACTGGGTCGCAACCGCCGCCACATACAGATGATCAAATCACAAGTTTTCCCACGATTGGAGAATTGACCGCTCGGCAACGCGAGAGGGTTGGCAGTAATTGATCATGGATCGCGTGGCGTCGCAGTCAGGTGTTTAGGTTCGAATCGAAACCTTTAGTACCAATAGTCATAGCTGAAATATCGGTTTGTTGTTACTCTACTCTTGCGGTTCAAAGCGGCTTTTCGGCTGCGAGCTAAACGGATGCGTCGAGATCCCAGCATAGTTTCGCGAGCGGCTCACTTACGATCAGGAGAATGCTTTGAGTCATCTGACCTTCAACATGTCTTTCGCTCGTCGTTTATGTCTTGTCATTGCCTTCGCGTGTTCTCTTGGTTCACTTCGAGCGCAGGTGAGCGCGGCTGCACCACCGCTCGATGATGCTAAGACCGAGCAACGCATTACCAAATTGCTCCGCGAGATGACGCTGGAAGAAAAAATCGGGCAGCTTGTGCATTTTGCCGACAGTTCCACCGGACCGGGTGCGCCCCATCCGGATTATCGGGAGCAGGTTGCCCAGGGTAATGTTGGCTCGCTCGAGAACATGACCGGCGTGGCGGAGACGAATGCGCTACAGAAGCTTGCCATAGAGAAGTCGCGCCTGCATATTCCCCTCCTCTTCGCATTGGATGTAATCCACGGATATCGCACTATCTTCCCGGTGCCCTTGGCAATGGCCTCAACGTGGGATCCGTCAATAGTCGAACGGGCTTCGCGTATCGCTGCCAAAGAGGCCACCAGAGAGGGTGTCCGCCAGACCTATTCACCCATGGTTGATATCGCGCGAGATGCGCGATGGGGACGAATGGTGGAAGGGGCGGGCGAAGACCCCTATCTGGGCTCTGCAATGGCTGCCGCCTATGTGCGGGGATATCAAGGCACTCGTCTGGACGATCCTCAATCCATGATGGCTTGCGTCAAGCATTTCGTTGGTTATGGGGCTGCGGAAGGGGGGAAAGACTACAACTCCGTTGAATTATCCGACCGCGCTTTGCGGCAGGTGTATCTGCCGCCCTTCCACGCTGCACTCCAAGCCGGCGCCGGATCGCTCATGAGTGCCTTTAATTCCGTCAATGGGGTGCCTGCCACATCGAACTCCTTCACCCTTACCCATATACTGCGCCAGGAGTGGGGCTTCAAAGGAATAGTGATCAGCGATTATGGAGCCATAGGGGAAACTATCTCCCATGGTACTGCACTGGATGGAAGAACGGCGGCGCGGAAGGCCATTTCCGCAGGGGTTGATATAGACCTCGAAAGCAACTTGTTTTCCCGCTATCTGTTGGAACTCGTGCGGTCGGGCGAAGTGCCGCAAGAGACCATCGATCAGGCAGTTCGCCGGGTTCTGCGGGTGAAATTTGCCCTCGGACTGTTTGATCACCCATACACTCCCGAACCGGCAAGCGGTGGAAAACCTCAACCCGACTCGGCTGATGTGGAATTCGCTCGCACAGTTGCCGAACGTTCGTTCGTGCTCTTGAAGAATGCCAACTCGGGTGGGCGAACCACGCTTCCGCTGGATCCGAAGACCCGCGCCATCGCGCTGATCGGCCCGCTTGCCGATAGCGCAGCCGATATGTTGGGTTGTTGGCGTGCGCGGGGCGATGCGGCAGATGTCGTAACGTTGCGAGCGGCGCTGACCTCGCGCATGAAACAAGAGGGCGGGCAGCTGATCTATGCTGCTGGTACGAAAATTTTGACGAAAGACGACACCGGTTTTGCCGAAGCGGTTGCCGCTGCCAAACAGGCTGATATTGTCCTCATGGCGGTTGGTGAAGATTCCCAATGGATGACAGGCGAAGCGGCTTCTCGTGCTCATCTCGGACTTCCGGGAAACCAGCAGCGGCTTTTAGAGGCCGTGGCCGCCGTCGGTAAACCGATCGTCTTGATCGTCTTCAGCGGCCGGCCGCTCACCCTTAACTGGGCAGCGGATCACGTTCCCGCTATTTTGCAGGCCTGGTTTCCGGGAGTGCAAGCCGGCCCCGCCCTGGTGCGAGTACTTTTTGGCGATGTCAATCCGAGCGGTAAGCTCACGGTTTCAATGCCTCGTTCCGTGGGCCAGGAACCCCTCTACTATAATGCACTGAATACTGGGCGCCCTGCTGACGGGGTTGATCTCACTCATCCGCCGGTCGACGAGGGCGAGAAATATCATGCGCGCTACGTGGATGAACAGAATACCGCGCTGTTCCCTTTTGGCTACGGACTGAGCTACACCACATTTTCTTACTCTCCTTTAAAGTTGAGCACAACCCAGTTGAGCGCCGATGCCTTGAACCATGAGGCCGCAGCGTTACATGTGTCCACAACCGTAAAAAATTCCGGAACGAGCGCCGGCGATGAAATTGTGGAACTTTATGTACGCACTCGGGGGGCCAGCATAGCTCTTCCGGTAAGAGAGTTGGAAGGATTTCGAAGAATTACGTTGGCGCCGGGAGAGTCAGAGCAGATAGACTTCACCATAGGCCGGAATGAACTCGCCCACTGGAACATTGATATGCAGGACCTGGTTGAGCCGGCAAACGTCACCGTGTGGATCGGTCCCAATTCTGCGGAGGGCCAGAGTGCGGAATTCGTCATCGCGAAGTGACGCGGTTGTCCCTAACTCATGCGCCCGCCCTGGAATTCTCCCGGAACCATGACCTTATTATGCTCGCGATTGGAATTAACCTTATGCTAGCTTCTCGAAATCAAACAAATGCAGATTTTATCTGGGATGGCAAATGAAATATCGCAGGCTGGGTCGCACTGGATTTTTAGTAAGTGACATCGGGCACGGGTTATGGGGCATGGGTGGCTGGAGTGGATCGGACGACGGCGAGTCTATGGCAGCACTACAGCTCGCGGTTGACCTGGGCTGCAATTTCTTCGACTCAGCATGGGCCTATGGGGAAGGCAAAAGCGACAAACTGCTCGGGCAAATCATCGGCGGCAACCAGATCAAGCTGTATTCCGCATCTAAAATTCCCCCGATGAACCAACGTTGGCCTGCACTGCCTGAATATAAGTACAGCGAGGTTTTTCCCAGTCAGCATGTCTTCAAGTACGCCGATTTGATTCGCAAGAATATAGGGGTTGATTCGATTGATCTACTCCAATTTCATGTCTGGTCAGATTCCTGGGCAGACGAGCCTGATTTCCGCAAGACTGTGGAGAAATTAAAACAAGAGGGCATCATTCGGGCCTTCGGCTTGAGTTTAAACCGCTGGGAACCGGAGAACGGAATAAAGGCCATTCGCACCGGATTAGTAGACGCGGTGCAGGTGATTTACAGCATCTTTGATCAATCCCCCGAAGACCAATTATTCCCTGCCTGCCAGGAGTTGGGCATTGGAGTCATTGTCAGGGTTGCGCTCGATGAAGGGAGCCTGAGTGGAAAAATGACAAAGGAGACAAGGTTTCCCCCCACTGACTGGCGTTCTCGCTACTTCAACCCCGAGAATCTTGCCAACACCATGGAACGCGTGGACAAGCTCAAACAACTCTTGCCGCCTGGAATGTCCCTTCCGGAGTTAGCGCTGCGCTTCGTGCTGTCTCATCCTGCGGTTAGTACCATCATAGTTGGGATGAGGAAATTGCAACATGTCCGCGAAAATACTGCGCTGAGCGACATGGGCGCCCTCCCGGCGGATCTGCTGCAAGAGTTGAAGCGGCATCGTTGGGACCGCAAGCCGGCCCCCTGGTCCGATTGATGACCGGCAGTTTTGTTCGCTCGGGCGCCGATCGTTCCCGATTCGCCCCGAATGTATTTCGCATGAGTTGTTCAGCTTAGGCTCAGAATTTATAAATGGAGAGATCGATGCTCACACGACGGCAATTTCTTGTTACCGCAGCTTGCACCGCGGCTGCAACACATCTTCACGCGCGAAGCCAAAGCAAACTCCGGGTTGCCCTCAGTATCCCCCATGAGGCGACTGGTGCTCGCATGCCGATCGACTTTGTCGGCCTGTCTTATGAGGTGCAGCAACTCACGGATCCAAGTTTTTTTTCAACGCAGAACAGCGGCCTGATTCGCGAATTCAAAGCGCTCTCGTCAACCGGTGTTCTGCGCCTTGGGGGCAACACCAGCGAGTTCGCTTACTGGAAACCTACGCCTGATTCTCCCGAACCAGAGCATCCTCAAGTCCGTGAGGTCGTGGGCGAGCCGCAGGCTCGGTACTATGCGGTATCGGCTGAGGCAGTCAGAAACCTGGCGGAGTTCCTCCAGGCCACTGGTTGGAGCTGTGTGTACGGCATCGGGATGGGCACGAATACACCGGCACGTGCCGCTGAGGAAGCGGTCTTTGTAGCCGAGACGCTGGGCGACCGCTTGCTGTATTTCCAGATTGGAAACGAGCCGGATCTATTTAATCGGCACCTGCGCGATCCGCAGACATGGTCGGCCAAGCAGTACCTCGAAGAATGGCTCACGCTGGCCCGTGCTATCGCAGTTCGCGTGCCAGCAGCAAGGTTCGGGATGGCTGATGTTGCGAGTAACGTGTCCTGGCTGAGTGAGATTGCTGATCAATGGTCTTCCATCCAGGCTCCGCCCCGCGTAACCACCCTTACTCATCATTATTACTTTGGCGGACCGGCGACGAACCCCGAGGTCAACATTCCGAACCTGCTGAAACCTGCGACGATGGATCATGTGCAGAAGGCGGCGGAGACCGCAACCGACGCAGCCAGAAAGATCGGTGCGCACGTACGCATGACTGAAGGCAACACCTGCTATCGCGGAGGCAAGCCGGGTGTCTCCGACGTCTTTGCCGCTGCGCTTTGGGCAGCCGACTATTCGCTGCTGCTGGCCAGCAACGGCTATACCGGCGTCAATCTGCACGGTGGTACGGGCAAATCTGTGGCCAATTCCGTTGGCGGATCTCTGCCCGGCGATTCGCTTCTGAAAGCGCAGGGCGAGACTCCCGAACAAATTGCCACGCATCCGCATCCCTTCTATACACCGATTGCGACATTTGCCTCAGAGTATCAGTTGGAGCCGGTCGCGTACGGGCTTAAGTTCGCCGGCGCGTTCAGCGGCGGAATGCTGTTGAAGACCGAGTTTTCGACCAAGCTTCAGGCTGGAGGAGTCGATGCAACAGCCTATGCCGCCAAATTGTCCGGCGGCCAGACATCGGTGATCATTCTGAACAAGGACGCGGAAGCGGACATCGAGGTAGAACTCGACTTTGGCCGCGGCAAGAGCGGAGCGGTGGAAACCGAAACATTACATGCACCAGCACTGGACAGCCGCGAAGCGCACATCACAACCTCAACCAAGACGAACTCCCTCCATCACGGCAAATGCTCGGTCGTTGTTCCCCATGCAACGGGATTACGTTTGACCGTGACTTAGAAGCTGTTTGGCTCAGTTGACATCATTGAAACCATGCGTTTTTAAGAGGTGTCATCCTGAGCCGCGTTTATGCGGCGAAGGACCTCGGATGGAGATGGACCGCCTACGGCATAAATCGGACCGCCCTGGGATTTCTCCCTCTGCACGACGAAGTCTAGACAATGTTCAAGGATGTCAACAGAGCCAAGCTGTTTCATAACTGGTTTTTGAAACGGCACGGCTTTCTGCCGTGCCGTTAGAACCTTATAGAATGCGGGCTTCAGCCCCTGATGTTTAGACAGCTCGACTGTTTTCCGTAGGTGATCATGTGCGAGTTAGAACGAAATTCTCGCCCCCAGCTGGATCTCGCGTCCGGGGCTGGCAGCTTCCGTGATGGTCCCAAATTGTGGAGTATTCACGAACCGGTCGGGCGTTCCCAGGTTGGTGTGATTCAGGGCGTTGAAGAATTCTCCACGAAATTGAAATTTCATGCTTTCTCTCAAGTTGAAGTCGCGCACCAGCGCAAAATCGAGCGTCTGCATGCCTGGGCCGTATACGGAGTTGCGGCCGACATTGCCAAAGCTGAAGGCAGGCGGCGCCACAAAGGCGCCGGTATTGAACCAGCGGCTGGCGGTTTGCGTGCCTGAACCAAAAACCGGCTGGCCGGTAGCGTTGGCGCGGATGGGATTTTCCCCCAGAACCGTGCCCGCGTTGGCAGTGTCGCCGAAGACCGAGATGGTGAAGGGAAATCCGGTTTGCACCTGATACAAGCTAGAAATGCGCCAGTTCCCGGTGATCGCCTGCAATATGCCATCGTGATTCAGGCCGGGAAGATTATAGACTGCGCTGAGAGCGAAGCGGTGGCGCACGTCGCAGGCCGGGCCTTTTTCTGCGGCCAAATTGCTGTTGTCTTGCGGAATCGTGGATTCGAACATGGGTGAGCGGAAATCAGGTGCGTCGCTCAGGCTCTTGGACCAGGTGTAGTTGGCCAGGAAGGTCAGGCCATGCGAGTAGCGGTGGCGAAGGTTGATGTAGCCGGCGTCGTACCAGCTCTGGGCCGTGTTCTCCAGCAGGTTGATCGTGCTGACCGGGAAAGTGGTGCTCACCACATTGATGGTGGGGGGCAGTACCGAATCGGGAACAAAGCTGATCGTCTTGAAGGGGCGGCGCGGACCGATGGCGCCCGGTCCCGGAGGCGCATTATTGATCAGATGGGCGCGCTGCAGGTGTACGCCATGGTTCCCCAGATATCCGACTTCGAGTGTGGTTTGGCTGCCCAGGTTTTTCTCGGCCGATAAGCTCCACTGCTCGATGTATTGCGCCGGCGCATGCGGGTCCATTGCGGTGAAGCTGACCGTCGTCTTGCCCAACACGGGAGGCGCGAAGTTGAAGCCGAGCAGCGATGGCACGAAGTTGTCGCTCTGCTGGTTTTCAGAAAAGACATTGGGAACATTGTGGCGCTGGTTGCACCATGTGTTCATGTCGACCGGAGTGAAGAAGATGCCGAAAGCGCTGTGAACAACGATTCCCAGATCGGGAATGGCTTGTGAAATGCCCAGGCGCGGCGCGAAGTTGTGTGGGTTGGGATACTTCAGGCCGCTGGGATAGCCATTTTGCCCGCCGATAAAGACTGATGGAACACCATTGTTAAAGACGAGATTGCTGTTCGTGTATTTGATGTCGACCAGCGGATCCATGTACTCGTAGCGCAGGCCTAACTCGAGGGTGGTGTTGCGCGTCATGTGAAAGCTGTCTTGCATAAATGCGTCCGCGTACCACTGCCGGAGCTGCATCTGCGGAATGCCCGCCTGGCGCTGCTTCACCGCCGGCAGGCCAAGCAGGAAACTGGCGAGGGCAGAGCCGGTGCCATCACTGGTGGCGGTTTGCGTGGTGAAGCCGTTGGTGAACTGGTAGTAGCCGCGGTTCTGGAAGAAACCCCACATGGGCCAGATGTAGCGGCGGTAACTGGCGCCGAACTTCAGGTCGTGGCGTCCATGCTGCCAATTCAGTTGCTCGCGCCCCTCGATAATCGTGTCCCACGCGTGCATGGGCGTGGCCGCGTATGTGTCTCCCATGCCTGAAAATCCCTGCACATTGAACCATGGAGCTCCGAAAGCTCCAGGACCTCCGAAACCAATACCCTGAATGCCTAGCTGGCTGACAATATCATTGTGATTGGCGTTTTCTTCGCTGCGGTTCATGGCCAGGCGCGAGACCGAAATCGAAGCAACGTTGACCATGTGCGGGCTGACAACATGGTTCCAGGCCACGCTGCCGTGCTGGGAGAGATTGTCGTGGTTCGAGCCAAAGCCGGGGAGGTTTTCGGGCGTAAAGCCATTCTCGCCGCCGGCCGAGTATCTCGCCGCCAGACTGTCTCCGTTGTTGAGAAGCTGATCTACGCGCAGCGTGCCCTGATTCGTGGTGTGCAGTTCGTTGCGCACGTCCACGAAGTTATTGCAATCAACGCCTCCGCCGATTACGGTGGGCGCCCCCATCATGCTCATGCCACAGCCGATAGTGCCCATGTTCATGCTCATTCCCATTCCTGTATTGGGTGCGGAAATGTATTTCTGCAGGAACGTCTGCGCGGCAGGATTGATAAGGTTCTGTGGGATCACGTTCCCCGGAAAGGGATCGCGAATGATCTGCGCATTCGTGGGACTGATCGGCTTTGCCGGATTGAAAGCGGGATTGGGATGAGCGCTGAAGGGATTGTAGATCGTTACACCGCTCATGCTGAAGTCTCCGCTGGTCTCCATCGTGGTCGGCACCGTGTCAACCATGGTGTGCGCCATGGCATGGCGGAAGCCCTCGTAGTTCACAAAAAAGAAAGTCTTGTTATGACGCACGGGTCCGCCCAACGATGCCCCGAAATCGTTCTGCACCAGGTGGTTGCTGCTCATGGCATCGAACGAGTGAGCATCCATCGCTCCGTTGCGCAGAAACTCGTAAATGGTGCCATGAAGCTGGTTGGAGCCGGAGCGGGTAACGATGTTCACCTGGCCGCCGCCGGCGCCGCCCATTTCCGCCGCGTAGCTGCCGATTTGCACTTTGAACTCCTGCACGACGTCAGGAGACGGGCTGAGGTTCAGGGTATTGAATGTCGGGTCGGTGTCCGTTGCGCCGTCGAGCAGGAAATAATTCGCATTGGGGCGATTGCCTCCGATGCTCACGGCCGAGCGCTGGCCGGGACGCCAGTAGAGCGGATTCATATCGCCTGTTTGTGCGCCGTGAGAGACGTGAGCGCCGGGAACCGTCAAAGTGAGGTCAATCAACATGCGGCCATTCAGCGGCAGCTCGCGCACCGACCGGGGCTCGATGACCTCGCCCAAGCTGGCATCGGCAGACTTCAGCAATTCGCCGCCGCCATTGACGTCGAGCGTTTCACCAACCGTGCCCACTTTCAGTGTGAGATCGAGATGGATCTTCTGCCCGACTTCAACCGTGAGCGGCTGGCTGAGCGGAGCAAAATTGGGGGCTTTGACCTCAAGCCGATATTCCCCAGGCGCGATTCCTGCGATCTCAAACAATCCGGAGCTGTTGGTCGCCGCGCTGCGCACTTCACCCCGGGCCTCGGAACGCAATTCCACATGAGCGTTCGAGATTACACGACTCTGCGGGTCCTGGACACTGCCGCTAAGGACCGCAAGATTGGTCTGCGCCTGAAGAGACGAAACGGCGGCTAAGAGAACAATCCCCCAGACCAGCTTTCTCCGGCTTGCCTCGAAGCTTCGAGAATAGATATCCGCACAAAGCCAAGCGTTGGCACAACCCATAGTTGTCCTCCTAATCCTTTGCAAATAGATATTCAGTCATCTGTAAATATGAGAAAAAGGTTGAAGCGAAGTGAATGTTCGCAATAGAGGTACTAACTATAGGAACTGGATGGAACGCGCAATAGTACAAAAATATTACGTCAGTCATTCTATGCAACAGCCGCAAGGCCCTCGCCTTAGCTTAAAGCCCTTTTCATGTTATTTGTGCAGCTGCGGCGCGTGCCGGCATAAGCGCTACGGGAAGATGAGAGATATTCTGCGTAAAAAGACGGGAAAGCAATATGCAAAAGCGCTAGAAGCCGGCCTGCGGACTTATTCCCTTGGATTCGATGCATTCATAGGTGCGGCCCGCCGCGAGGTCTTTGTATTCTTCCGTTTTTCCGCTGGGCCATTCGATGACGACACGTTCGATTCGATCACGCTTACCCAGCCCGAAGGTAACCGGAAGCTCGGACTGAGACAAATAGCTCGATCCGCTTTTCACCATTCGTGATTGGCCCGATCCGCCGTGGAATATGCGCACCGTAGCTCCGATGGCGTCGCGATTCGATTTTGTGCCGGTCAGGCGAAAACGGATGCTGCGGTTCCCGGAGAGTTGATCATTCCGGAAGAGAAACGCAGGGCCACTGTTCGTCGTCATGAGAATGTCCAGATCGCCATCCCGGTCAAAGTCGCCATAAGCGAGGCCGCGCCCCACTTTAGGGCGCCCAAATTCCTGGCCTGCCTGCGAAGCAATGTCGTGGAAATGGCCCTTGCCATCGTTGAGAAAGAGATGCGGTGGTTGGGCATAACCAATATTGCCATGTATGTTGCGCACGGTTTCGTCGATATGCCCATTGGCAACGACAAGGTCCTGGGCGCCGTCTAGATCGGCGTCGAGAAATGCACACCCGAACCCTAATGTATTTCTCGATGAGGTCCCCACCCCTGCCTGGATCGCTATATCCTCAAATGCGCCCTTGCCGTCCGGCTGGTAAAGGCCAATCATCTCATTGTCGAAATTCGTGATGGCGGCGCCTGCGCGGCCTGAGTTATCAAAGTCAGCTGCATCCACTCCCATGCCCGCGCGGGCCTTCCCCTCCGCGCTGAAGGCGAGCCCTGAATCGACAGCAACATCCTTGAACGTGCCGTTGTGCATGTTCCGATAGAATTTGTTGGGCTGGGTATCGTTGGCCACCAGCAAGTCGAGCCAGCCATCCTGGTTATCATCGAGCATGGCCACGCCCAGTGATTTCGAGCTGGTATCGAAAATTCCGCTCTTTGCCGTGACATCTTCGAAGGTGCCGTCCCCGCGATTGTGAAAGAGCCACGATGTCTCGCCGCGATATGCTTCAGGCGTACAGTATGACTTGCGCTTGCCATCGAGGCTGCAAAAGACGTCGTTCTCGGGTGACCACTTAACGTAGTTGCAGACAAAGAGATCGAGCAGACCGTCACGATCAAAGTCGAACCACACGGCCGATGTGCTGAAGCCCTGCCGGCCGGAGAGCCCGCTCAAGGTGGTGACATCGACGAAGCTGCCCTTGCCGGTGTTCCTGAACAGGCGATTCTGTCCGACGCAGGTGATCAGGATGTCGGGAAAACCGTCATTGTTGTAGTCACCGACAGCCACGCCCATGCCATACATCTCCACGTCGAGACCTGCCTTGCGGGTTACATCGGTGAAGGTGCCATTGCGGTTGTTGCGGTAAAGCCGCAGAGTGCTGTGCTGACGTTTGTGCCCAGGCCAATCCATTCCGTTGATCAGGAGGATGTCTTGCCAGCCATCACCGTCGTAATCCAGAAAGGCGCAGCCGGAGCCAAGTGTTTCAGGAAGAAGTTTTTGGCCGTAAGCGCCGCTGTTGTGGTGAAATGCAATTCCGGCGCCAGCGGTGACATCCGTCAAACGGAAACCGAGGTTGGAGCTTTGCGGGCCGGGCGCTGCCCATGCACCCAGGCGCGGCAAGCCTGAGGCGGCAGCGACAGCGACGAGATGCGTAAGAAACGATCTGCGATTCAAGGCAGGTTCACCAGTCCGTTGCGGATGGCATAGACTACGAGTTCCGCTGTTTTGTGAATTCCCAGTGTATCCATGATATTGGCACGGTGAACAGCCACCGTGTTTGCGCTAAGATCGAGTTGGGCAGCGATTTCCTTATTGGATTTGCCGTCGACGATCAATTGCAAAACCTCGAGTTCGCGAGCGGTAAGACCGCTCTCACGCTCTCCTTTCAAGCCGGAAGGCTTGAAGATCTGCGGATCGAGCACGGAGTGGCCTTCCGCTATCTTCCTGATGGCTGTAGCCAGATCGAGATCGATGGCATTCTTCAGAAGATATCCACGAGCGCCGGCATCGAGAGATTGGCGCACCCAGGTATCTTCAGAGTGCATGCTCAACATCAGGATAGCGATCTCGGGAGACGCCTCTAGAATGCGGCGGGTCGCAACCAGGCCGTTCATGCCCGGCAGCGCGCAATCCATCACAATTACCTGTGGCCGAAGCTTCTCGGCCAGGCTGACTGCTTCAACTCCGTCGCTTGCTTCACCCACAACATTGATATCAGGTGCGTCTTCCAGCATGCGCCGGAATCCGCGCCGCACCAGGTTGTGATCGTCTACCAGCAGGACAGAAATCTTGTTAGCCATTGGAATCCTCTTGTTCTCTTCCGACCTTTAAACGAACCAGCGTTCCACCATCGGAAGGCTGCAGGAATTCAATCGTTCCGCCAAGAAGCTCCGCGCGCTCGCGCATTGCAACCAAACCAATGCCGTGTCGGGAAGGCCGCGCCTCTATTCCTGTGCCGTGGTCCTCGACTTCAATTTCCAGGGCATCGCCCAAATACCGGAGCCGCACCCAGGCCTGCTTTGCGCCGGAGTGGCGAGCTACGTTGTTCAATGCTTCCTGCAACACGCGATAAATGTGAATGCTGGCGCCACCGTTAACAGGAAACGGCGTCCCCGATTTCTCATAGCTTATGACAAGGCCGGTCTGCCGTTCCACAGTCGGAACGTACCAGTCGAGCGCGCTTTCGAGCCCCGCCTCGTCGAGAATGACGGGATGTAAGGCCTGCGAGAGGCTGCGAACGTTATCGAGCGTCGATTGGGCAATCTCCCGGACCTCCTTCAGGTCGTTGCGCAGACGAGATCCTTCCGGCGCTTGATTCCCTGCTCGCCCCAGGATCGAGCCAATCGCGGTCAGAATCTGGCCAAACTCGTCGTGCAGCTCCCGTGAGATGTGACGCAATGTGGATTCCTGCGTGGCAATCAGCTTTTGCGCGAGCTCGCTTCGCTGTCCGGAGAGGTCCTCAAGCCGCGCAAACAGTATACGATTGGAACGTATGAGATAGAGGCTCGTGACCAGGATCGCGGTCAGTGTCGCAGTAAGAAAGATGTAGACATGCCACTGGACATGATCATAGATCTCACCCACCTGTAGGGCCGCCTCCTGTTCGCTCTCATTGTTTTGGACCAGAAGCCTGGAAACCGCGGTGTTCAAAGCTGCCTGACGCGCCATCAGCGAAAGCCGGATCTGCGTCCGGGCCTCGGCTTCTTTGCCATCGCGCGCCAGGGCGAACATGCGGTCTGAGGCATCCCAGAATTGCACGACATAGTTTCCCAGGTATTGCCGCTGCTCGGGGCTGCGGGAGGCAACCGAAGTCTGCTCTTCGATGCGCAGAGCATCTTCCAAATCACCGCGTATGCGCTGGAACTGCGCCGACCATGCGGTGAGAGGATAGGGTTCATCGTTATCGAGCATGTCGCGCATGGCCAGCGCGAGCGAGTTGAGATCATTCTGAATGCGCAGCAGCAGTAATGAATCTTTGCGGTCGCGATCAGCCAGATTGTGCTGCAACTGGCGCAATCCGGAGATCTGTTTCGTGATGTACCACGAGTACGCGACGACGGCGACAACGGTGATGATGAGGCCCAGCAACAGGCCGGCGGTAGGAGATCGGCTGGATCGCTGGCTTCGATTGTCCATATTGAAATTCAATCGTTTTCAACAGCCTGCTAGGGCTTGTCTATCTCCATACTTTCACGCTTTCTCAACCGGTTCGCCTCGATCAGTTTCTGGTAAGCCGCCAACTCCCTCCCGGCCTCCTGCATTCGGCCGGCGCGACGATAAGCCTGGCTGAGTTGAAAATACACGGCGTCATGATCGGGGGATAATTTTTTTGCAATTTCCAGATTCTCGATGGCGCCGGTTGCATCTTCCTGCTGCAGCAGGGCGCGCCCCAATTGAAAGTAAGCAAGTTCGTATTTGGGCATGGCCTTAACAGCCTGGCGCAGCAGAGCCACAGACTCCTGCAGCTGGTCCTGTAAAAGCAGCGTGTAGCCAAGATGGTACATCGTCTGGCCATCGTTCGGACGAATCGCAAGCTCGGCGCGAAATTCCCTGGCTGCTGATTCGAGGTCCTTTTGCTCCAGGTAGACCAGACCGGCATTATAATGAGCTTCGGCGAGCCGTGCATCAAGCTGCAGGGCTTTGTTCAGTTCGGTGATCGCGCCGCCATAGTCTTTCTGCTGCGCGTAGGCTTGCCCGAGCAAGAGGTGCAGAGATGCATTGGTTCCATTTTGCTCCAGCAACCGTTGAAAAATAGCCGCAGCAGCGGCAGACTGATGCGTGTGCACCAGAGCCGTACCCCACGCGAGCAGCAGGCCTGGATCGTCCGGCGGATGGTCGCGCAAAGGTTGGAAAACCTCAACGACCTTCGCATCGTCCTCCAACATGGAATAGCTGAGACCTAGAAGTTGGCGGATGAAAGAGTCGTCAGGATGGGCTTTGAGCTCGCGCTCGAGCGGTGGAACAGCTTCTTGATAGAGCTCGGCGCGGAAGCAGGCCAATCCCCAGTTGCGGTCCAATCCGCCCAGATCAGGCTGCCACGCCGAAGCCTGCTTAAAAAACTCGGCGGCCTCCGCAAATCTTGAGGCTTGGGCTCGCATGACACCCAGGTCGTTATACGAGCTTGCAAGAATCTCTCCGGCGAAGGAACGGTATTGCCTGGCAGCTTCTGTTTCTTTAGGCGCCGGCAGCTTGGGCACCGAAGCCGCGGGCAAGCCCTGTTGAGTTATGGTCTGCGCGCCTCGCTTTTCTTCCACGGAACCGGCGTCGAGGATATCCGCGACGGGGTCTGAAACCCTGCCCTCGCCGTCATCTTCGGAAGTCTTCTTTTCCTCGAAGATATGCTTGACATCGTACTTGAACTTCGCTTCGCGTATCTGCTGGGAGCGCGCCAGGGCCTGTTTGGCTTCGTCCTCTCGGCCCAGCCGCTGTAGATTCTGCCCAAGCAGGTAGTAGGCCCGGCTAGCCTCACGCAACTTGTCCTCTTGCGGATTGCCCACCAGACCGACGTACTTCTCAAGAACATCGACCGCTGCCTGGATGCGATTTCTGGCCGCGTACGTTTCGCCCAGGTAGAGATACACGGTGGCCTCCTGGGGATGCAGGCGAGCGGCATGGAGGAGAGCAACTTCTGCGGCCGGAAAATCGCGCAAGTTCACATCTGCAATGCCAAGCAGCTCCTGCACCTGATATTCATCGGGATGGACCCTCAGCTCTTTTTGGAATTCCTCGCGCGCACGGGGGTAACCTTCTTCCTGATAGAACTCGAGGTAGGCGTATCCGAGAAAGCCATGCGCCCGCGGATACCTCGGATCAAGCTTGATCGTCTGGCGAAACTCAAGGATTGCCTGCTGCGGAAGTTTGGCGATCAGGTAAGCTCGTCCAAACAACATATGAAGAGCGGCCGAGTCGCCCATCCTGGCCTGAAGCTGCTGGAACCAGGCCGAAGCCTCTGGTAGCTTCTTGGCCGACAGGTAGGCAATCCCTAGAAAATACTGAGTTTCGAAATCGGGATCGTGTTGCAGATCAAGCGAGGTTTTCAGCTCCTGAATCGCTTGGTCTGGCTCTCCTTCGAAGACGTAGATTCGGCCCAGCAGGCCATGCGCCCGTGCGTGGTTCGGTTCCTTGTCCAGAGCAGACTTGACCAGCGACCTGGCCTTGGCCGCGTCTCCCTTGCGGAACCAAACGCCGGCGGCATCCACCTGACTCTCCACATCATCAGGCTTAAGCTTCAGCGCGGAATCCAGATAGGTGGCAGCCTGATCGACTTCTCCCAGGGAGAGCTCGATCTCTGCGACTTGGCGCAGACCAAGAGCGACCGTGTCAATGTAGTGGTTTTCGGCTGAGCTAAGATCGCCCGCAGCCAGGGAGGCCTTGGCCGCCTGGAAGTCCGACTGAAGGGCTTTGGCAGGATCGTCGGCAGCTCTGCAGTTGAGGGGAAACAGCGCCAGCGCCGTAATCACAGCGCACTTTGCCGGCATCCGCTTCGGGAAGCGGTTCAAGAACGCGGGTCGTTTGCGAACTGAAAACATTGGATCGCCCGAGTATGCGCCCGCTGCCTGCACCGATGCAATTCCGATCTGCTCAGCGAGTGGCGCCCGGAGCACCGTGCGCTGCGGGTAGAGGAGGCAGCGGCTTCTTGTCCTGGATGCCTTTCCCTTCAACAACTGTATAAATGTAGTCACCAGCAACATCCTGGAGAGACTCCACATTTCCATTGGGCCAGCGAATCTGGAGTGATTCCATCTTAGCAGCCGTGCCCAGCCCGAAATGCAGGCGCAAATCGTTTTGCGATAAATAGCTGCCTCCGCCGCGCACCTCGCCGAGTTGCTGGACGCCTCCGGCGCGGATGGTCACCCGGGCGCCAATCGCGGCGCGGTTGCTCTTGGTGCCGACCAGCTTGAAAAGGACGCGATGAAGCCCGTCGGCATTCATGTTCTTGAGCAGAGATGGCGCCTCGCCGACATTGAGCAGCAGAACGTCGATATTTCCCGTATTGAAAACGTCACCAAAAGCGGCCCCGCGTCGCGAATGAAGTGGTAGAGCGGCCAAGCCGGCTTCTTTGGAGACTTCGTCAAAAGTGCCGTCACGATTGTTACGATGGAGCAGGATCGGCTCCCGATAGCGGGGGCCGGCGTCCAACGTGTCGATCTGCGGATACACGTGGCCATTGGCCACGAAAAGATCGAGCCAGGTATCATTATCCATGTCGAAGAAAGCTGTTCCCCAACCAATGTACGGATAGCTAGGCGGACCAACACCCGAACTCCAACTCACATCATCGAAACCCTTCGTGCCCATGTTGCGATACAGGGAATTCGGCTGCTCTTCAAAGTGCGTGACAAAAAAGCTCAGACGCCCGCTGTGATCGTAGTCGCCAAAATCCACGCCCATGTTGCCAAGTTCCAGGCCGTCGCCGCTCAGGGCCACGCCCGTCGGCAAACCGACTTCAGCAAATGTGCCGTTGTGGTTGTTGTGATAGAGATAATTGGGCACGGAATCGTTGGCCACCAGCAGATCGGGCCAGCCATCGTCGTCATAATCGGCCCATATTACGCCAAGGCCGTAGTAGCCTATGTCGTCATGCACCCCGGCCTTGACTGAAACCTCTTCAAAGGTGCCGTCACCGCGATTGTGGTAGAGAAAGTCGGTCTCGCCTTCCAGACCCCACGGGCCGCATTGCACCAGTAGTCCCTTGAACCGGCAGAACTTCTTGCTGCCGAATTGCGGAAGATTATTCATGTCCAGGTGAGAATAGCGGGCGACGAACAAGTCCACATTCCCGTCGCGATCGTAATCGCCCCACGCCGCACCGGTGCTGAAACCTCCGCCCCTGACCCCGGCCTTCTCGGTGACATCCTCGAATTTGCAATTGCCCAGATTGTGATAGAGCACGTTGCCGTTGTAGCCGGTCACAAACAGGTCGAGTTTGCCGTCGTTGTCGTAGTCAGCGACGGCGACGCCCATACCCCAGCCCAGGCGCGTCAGGCCGGCCTCCTTGGTGATGTCTTTGAATGTCCCATTCGGTTCCTGGTGATAAAGAGTGACCATGGGATCGCCGCCCTGGCGCAATCTCTCTACCGTCGAGCCGTTCACCACAACGATATCCAGCCGGTCGTCGTTGTCGCAGTCAAAAAGACCAACGCCGCCGCTGGTTGAATCAATCACGTAGTGCGCTTCGGGAGCGGCGACGTGCGCGACGGTAAGGCCCACTTCCCTGGCAATGTCTTTAAACGTGGGGACCGGTGGAAAGCCGCTGCGGTCTTTCTTGACCGAAGGCGCGCGCTTGGCGGGCGCCGGCACGGGAACACTCTGCGGACCTTGGGCTTGCATTGTCAAACTGAAGGAAAGGAAAAGGATTAGGACGAGCAAAGATTTTGAGGAATACCCAGACATGTGTCGCCTAGCACTATAGATAATTATTCTCGCTGATGCAAACCCTCATTCTCTTCGCCGTTGGCGATGATACAAACTTCGCACGTTCTCGGGCTGAAAAGCAAAACCGTCCCGCTGGCGTGTTGCTAGCGGGACGGTTGATCAGGTTGGTTACAGCACTAGAACGTGAACCGGACCGAGTACTGAAATTCTCGGCTTCGGTCTTGCACAGTACCCACGCCAGCGAAGTTGTTAGGCGCATTAGGGACCGTATTCTGTATCGCAACAGCATTGGCCAGATTGTTTGTGCTGGTTCCATTGGCAGCCACGAACTCCGGAAGTCCGGTGATGTTCGAGAAGTTGATGCCGGTGGCGCCCGGATTCGCAAACTGCGGATGGTTGAACAGGTTGAACGCATCAATTCGGAATTGCATTTGAATGCGCTCGGTTAAATGAATGTTCTTCGCCAGCGAGGCGTCAACTGTGTTCGTCGGCGGCCCCGAGCAGTCGCCGATGGGCGCGGTCCCGATGGTGCCCAGCGCAAATCCATTCAGCGTGTAGCGGTTCGAGTTGAGCCAATTGAAATTCTTGGTCTTGAAGTCCGGGTTCCTGCAGGGCTGTCCAGACACGATGTTGGGCAGTTCAACGCCGGCGCCGCCGCCGATGCCGGAGGGATCGTTAACATTCGAAATGCCTCCGATAAGTGGCGTTAAGGAGGAGCCACTGGCTACATTGATGATCGACCCCGCCTCCCATGAACCGAAGACATAGCGCAGAACCTTTTCTGTACCCGCCAAGGTGGGCGTATTGTAGACCACGCTGGCTGCAAAAATCTGCGGCCGGTTGATGGTAGCCAACCCATAATCGGTATTCAGGTTAAACGGATCTATCGCCAAGCCTCCAGTGCCGTTGTTCACGTGCAGGAGGGTATTGGACAAGGTCTTGGACCATGTGTAGGACAGTTGGAAGACCGAATTGCGCTGGAATCGCGTGCTGAACGCCGTTTGCAATGAGTCGTACGCCGCCCGGCCTTGATGCGTATAGAACGGGATTCCGCCGGTCGTGATTACGTTGAAGGGTTTGAGCGCGTTCCCAGCAGCGTTGCCGTTCGATTGCGCGAAGGCCAGCCAGTTGGCTGGAGCGACAGCGTTCGCGTCCGTCTTAAACGTCCAGTTTTTGGTCCGGCTGCCGACATAACCTACTTCGAGCCGGGCGCCATTCCACAACTCGCGCTGAATCGTGGTGTTGAATTGCAGGGTATAGGGCGAAGTGGAAGTAGTGCTCTGGCCAATACCTGCATTTCCCAGGCCCGTTGAAAAACAGTTTGGCGTGCACGGAGGGAGCTGATTGGTGCTGTCCAGCAAGCGCCCGTTCGTCGAGTTAAAGCTGGCAACAAACGGCGGGTTAACGCCGGCGGTGCCGTCGGTCACGTAGATGTCGTCACGATTATAGAACTGACCGAATCCTGCCCGGATAGACCACTTGCCGCTTCCTGTGGGGTCCCAGGCCACGCCCAGCCGCGGCTGGAATCCGGCATTGAAATTGTTCTGGATCGCCCGGTTTGGCCCCGCCATTCCGCCCGTTCCCGCCGGACATGGATTCGTTCCCAAGCCTGACGAGTAAAGCAACCCATTGCAGGCCGCCTTGCCGAGAGCGGGATTAAATGCTACCGGGTTGAATACCGTCAGTTGGTCATTCGCCTGGTAGGGCCAGGGCAGATAGGAGTAACGGATGCCCAGGTTCAACGTGAGCCGGTTGGTGATCTTCCAGTCATCATTGAAATAAGCCTCGAAGTTCATCCATCGGCCTTGTTTTTTGAAGATGGGGTTCTGTTCTCCCCAACCGACCGACATATTGCGCGTGAGCCAATCGGACAGACCGTAGCCGGTGTTGAGGTTCGCGAAACCAGTGCATCCTGGATCGCCGCCAGCACCAACTTTCTTACAGCCCTCGTATCCGCCGGGACCGAAGGTAACGCCTGAAATCTGCGAGAAGTTGTCCTGGTCCTTGGCGTTGTGGCTGTAAATGCCTCCCATCTTCAGGGTGTGGCGACCGATGACCTTCGAATAGTCATCCTGAAACGCAAACAGGTCTTCCGAATTGCTCCAGGGCGCGAAGCTCCAAATCGTTGGTATGCCCCCGCCATTGAGCCACACCGGGGGCAGGTTGGGCGCATTTGTGGTTGGCAAAAACGTTGGGATGAGCTGGTTTAGAGCCGCCGCCGCAGCCGGATTTGCCTGACTGATGTTAATGCGGTTGGCGGAATAGGAAAACTGGAAATCATTCACCGCGCTGGCGCCAAAGATGTGGCTCAATTTGGCCACCGCAATGCGCCCCGGCGCACTCCAGGCCTCTTGGATATTGGAAGCCCCGGAATCGGCGCCCCAGCCGGTGTTGCCTACGGCCGAAGGCCCAAAAACCCAGCTGTCATCCGTGTATTTCAACATCAAGGTCGTCGACTTGGTAATGTTGATATCGCCGCGCACGCTGTCTTCGCGGTAGAAAGTGGGCTGGCCGATCGATTTCGCCCAATTGGTGCCACAACCGTAGTTCGGAGAACCCGGCGCCAGCGTTGGCAGAAAATATGTGTTCAGGATTGCGCTGCCCGCCGGGCTTTGACGCCCTGCAGGAATAATGTCGATCACGCCGGGTGTAGAAGGCGATGCCGTAAATGCTCCCCCCGCATTGGCCGGATCAGGATCGGTGAGGCCGTGGAGCGGGAGACAACCGCTGGTTCCTGGGCTTTGGGCCGCTGGGTCAAGGACTGCGTCGGTGAAATTACCGGTACGTTCCAGGGGCGTGGGCACATGCGCGCTCCTCACCACACCTTCAATCAAGCGGTTCCATTCCTCCGAGACAAAGAAAAAGATTTTGTCTTTCTTGATTGGCCCGCCGACGGCAAACCCGTAATCATTGCGCCGCACGGTGTTCTTCTTTGACTTGGGGTCAGCCGAATTGAGAACCGGGTCTTTCGCGTCCAGAAGATCGTTGCGGCCAAAGTAGTAAGCGCTGCCATGAAAATCGTTCGTTCCTGCCTTGGTGACAATGCTGACGATGCCGCCGCCCGCCCCGCCGATTTCGGCGCTATAGCTGTTGCGCTCGACCTTGAACTCTTGAATCGAGTCCAGTGAAGGGTAAACATTGATCGTTCGGCCCGAGCCCACGTCAACGTTGTTGGCGCCATCTACCAGCCACAGGTTGGAATTCGACGCGGCGCCGCCGATTGAGAGGTCCGCGCCCCCGGCCTGCCCTTTCTTGTCGTAAGTAAACCCGTTGTCCGATTCCACGCCCGGGGACAGTGTAATCAACTGGGCAAAGCTCCGGCCGTTCAGAGGTAATTCCGTGATCTGCGAACCTGCGATCGTGCTGCTCACTTCCGCCGTTGTTAACTCCACTTGATTCTGATTGGCCGTCACTTCGATAGTTGCGTCCGTAGTGCCTACGGCCAACTTCGCGTTATATGTCAGGTTGTCGTTGACGTGCAGGATGATGTCTTTTTCCTGGAATGCCTTGAAGCCCTGCGCTGCGGTCACTTTTAAATTGTAGCGACCGACCGGAAGGCTTTGAAACCCGTAGTTTCCACCTGCGTCCGTCTTCTCGCTCCGCGAATAGCCGGTCTCCGCGTTGGTGATTGTGACTTGCGCATCGGTGACAGCGTTGCCCTGCGGATCCGTTACGGCGCCGCGCACTGAACCCGTATCCGATGATCCCTGGGCGAATGCTGCAGGCGCAAAATTCAGGGCCAGCGCCAGGCAAGCAACTCCCACAATTACCACCATGGTTTTGCTTGTAAGGTTTAAGGAAAAAGAAGAAGTCTGGTCTTTCATGAACGACAAAACTGAAGTGGACATTGAGCGTGAACAGCTTCTAATCCGGCTCATTTGCATTCTCCTCCTAAGTTGACCGAAAAACAGAACCGATGACGGCGCACGATCCAACAGGCTACCCCGAGCGTGCCTGCAGTGACGTGTAAGTTAACGTTCGCGCCGTATCATATAGTGAAATATCCAGATGTCAAGTAAATTCATAGTGCTTTTGTATTACTCCCAAGCCTATAGGTCCGACCTTTGCCATATCTTGTTTAAATACAGCTATATAGGTCCGACCTTTGTCTCGCGCACGCAAATGGCATGTATACGTTTACAAAGCATCGCGACGACCAAACCATGAGTTGTCCAACCCAAGCAGTTGCATGAAAATGCGGCTGCTCGACGTGTAACGTTGATGGCGGGAGAAAACTATTATCTTTAAGTTATTGCCCGTTTGATCAATTTGTAATGGTCCAACCTTTATCGCGCTTCGGCATTTTCACCTAAGAATACAGCCCCGAATGGGGCTGGCAGAATGTAGCCCAAGGCCGGGGTCCCCGGCGCGCGCTTCGCGTGACGGGGTGGAGGGCGCAGCCCTGGGAAAGCAAGGGAAATAAATCATTCCTCTTGCCCTGAGCTTGTCGAAGGGCCAACACGCAATCCCGCAAAGCGGGAGAAGTGTTCAGAAAAATAGTAGGTTTTGAACGACGAGAGCCATAATTACGTTGCGGTTTGTCCAAACCCGATTTTTTTGGCAAAGCTCGACATCGGAAAAAAGGGCGCGACGCCGACCTGTTCTACAGCAGTTTCAATATCGCTCTATCCCGCAGCTTTTCTCTTCTCCTGAATCGAAAATCGCAAAATCAAAAATCGTAAATTCCCCGGCATTTTTGCAAAGTGATATCAAAAGGCTTCATTCCATCAATTTGATGTCATGCTCTATGCAGCGAAAGAGATGGATCATGGAAAACACGCAAGCTCTCGGCAGCAAGCCCCGCTGCCAGTTCATCAGCAAGATCGGCGCCCGCTGCCACGCCGACCCCCAGACCGGCAAGGACTATTGTTTCTTCCACGATCCCGAGCAGAAGAAGAAACAAGCCGAAGCCCGCCGCCAGGGCGGAGAGGCCCGCAGCCGCCAGGCCGAACCCGAGATCACCCTGCCGCCCGATCTTCCTGTTATTCCCTTGTGGAGAGCCGCCGATGTCTACGAACTGCTGGCCCAAACCGTCAACCACCTCCGCCGTGGCCAGATGGACCTGCGCGCCACCCGCAACATCTGCTATCTCGCCTCTCTCCTGCTGCGCGCCATGAAACAAGAAGCCCAAGAGGTGATCGATTTAATCGCCGATACCATCAACCAGTTCCTCCGCGGCCAGATGGACCTGCGCACCTCCAAAGCCATCGGCAACGCCGCCGCCCTCATGCTCACCGCCCTCAAGCAAGACGCTGCTGAACAGGAAGCAGCCATCGCCGACGACGCGATCCAATCCGTTGAAGCCATTGGTCGCACCACAGCGGCCCACGCCCACGCTCCCCGCCACGACAGCCCAGAACCCCGAACCGCCGCAACCGCCGCAACTACAATTCTTCCCGCTAACCCGCGCGCCCCTCATGCACCACATCCTGCCGTAACCAATACGGCCACCACCATAAACCCTACCCGCCCCGAAGCCAGGCAAGCATAACCGCATCCCTTGTTCTTACCATTCCCCAAAGACACAGTTCCCATTTCCTGAACCAATCCCTTGTTCATCCACTCCAAAAACACAATCTTTTTTCCGAACTCACTGGCAACTACTCAAGCCTCTGCATAACTCCACGTCCTCTGCGGTTAAACCCTTGTTCAGCCAATCCAAAATTTCCCGCAACTCCAATTAGAAACTCGAAACCCGAAACTCGAAACTGCTTTTTCGACCCAAGCTAGCAAAGGGGGGCCTCAAAGGACACCGAATGGGCCTTTGCTCTCGAGCTGGGAGCTTGGAGCTGAGAGCTCTTAAACTAAAATAGTTGGTTGTGTCGACCCCAAGCTCTTCACTCTCTGAAATCACGAAACTCTCTGCTTCAGAAATGGCGCGCCTCGTCCGCCAGAAACAGTTATCGCCGGTCGAACTGGTTGAAGCCCATCTGGAACGCATTGAACAGCTCAACCCCAGGCTGAAAGCCTTTACCTGCCTGCGGGCTGAGCACGCCCGGGCTGAAGCCAGCCTGGCTGAGCAGGCGATCATGCGTGGCCAGCAAAAACCGCTGCTGGGTGTGCCCATCAGCATCAAGAGCTGCATTGACGTAAAAGGCCTGCGCTGCGAGGCGGGAAGCCGCCTGCGTGCCGGCTACGTTGCTGCCGAAGATGCGGTGCTGGTCGCCCGGCTCAAACAGGCCGGAGCGATTGTCCTGGGCAACACCAGCACGCCTGAGATGCTGATGGCGTACCACACCGACAATGTTCTGCAGGGGCGTACGAACAATCCCTGGGATCTGGCGCGCACCCCGGGCGGATCGAGTGGCGGCGAGGCTGCGGCCATCGCTGCCTGCATGTCGGCCGGGGGAATCGGCAGCGATGGCGGAGGCTCCATCCGGGTTCCGGCGCACTTTTCCGGAATTGCAGGACTCAAGCCCACGCCCGGCCGCATTCCTGCTACCGGACACTATCCCCCCGGCGGAGGTCCATTCTCGCTGATCGGCGTCGTCGGTCCCATGGCGCGCACCGCCGAAGATCTGCAACTGCTCTTCGAAGTAACGGCCGGTTTCGATGCAGGTGATCCGGTTGCCGTCTCAAACCCCGTGGAGCGACTGGATGAACAGCAGGCGAAGAAGCTGCGTATCGGCGTGTATGAGGATGATGGTTACAGCCCGCCCACGCCCGAGATACGCGCCGCCGTCCGCGCTGCCGCTGCCGCGCTCCAGGATGCCGGATTTGCCGTTGAAGCATTTCGCCCCGAAGGCCTTGATCGCGCCCGCGAGTTATGGGAGGTGATCTTCGTTGAGGCGATCGCGATGGTCTTAAATCCCATGGTCAAAGGGCGTGAAGATGAGATTAGCGACAACCTCAAAGAGTTCCTTGCCATTGCCGCCGAGCGGCCCCCGCTTACCGGCGAGCGTCTGCTGCATACGCTGCTCGATCGCGACCAGGTGCGTTTCCGTCTGCTGACCCAGATGCAAGGGTTCCCCATCCTGCTCGCGCCCGTGTGTTCCATTCCCGCATTTCGCCACGAAGATGCGGGATGGAGCCCGCGCCACGCCGCCGACTATCTGCGCACCATGACCTACTGCCAGCACTACAACATTCTGGGCAATCCGGGTGCAGTTGTGTCTGTGGGAAGGTCGGCGGAAGGCTTGCCGATTGGCGTCCAGATCGTCGGCCGCCCGTACAAGGAAGAAGAGGTGCTCGCCGTTGCTGCCGTTCTGGACAGCCTGTTCGGATGGAAGCAACCGCCGATCTAGTCGTGACGGGCTTTCGCCTCGCGATGGGCTTTAATCCCTGCACGCTGCCTGCGTTGCGGATAGTGAAAGTCGTAGGATGCCGGCGGCGCTTCCGAGACGAAGCGGGTGTCGTAGTCGAGCAGGTACTTCAGGTGGGAGTCATCGTGCGGGTAACTCTCTTTTGTGTACGGATAATAGCTCATGGCATGAAAGGGCAGCGGATCTACGAACTCGCCTTCGGCCGCATAAAAATCCATGTCTTTCTCATACCCATCGGCAAAAAAGAAATAATCGCGCTTCCATCCCGGCGGGAGCGGCGGCAAAGCGGCGGGCTGAAAGTCGATCTGGACTTCCTCTCCGCTGCCAAAGACCACGAAGCGATCGTCGGAGTCGAGCACGAGGTCGCGCACATCTCCTAACCTTGTGTAAGCTCCGATCTCATGGGCGTAAGGACCTGTGCTGCTGGTCTCTTCGTACGTGTACTGAATGTCTCCCGGTGATTTGCCCTCCACTGCGCGCGGATAACCGTGCAACGCGAGCCGCGCGCCCGCCAAGGGCACATCGGAAATTTTCATCGGCTGCGTTTCTGGCGTCGTGTCAACCAGGATCTGGTCCCAATAAATCTGAAGATTGGTGATGATGCGCAATCGCTTCGCGCCGACGGGAACCTTGCCGCTGAGGTCGGCGACCGTCATGCGCGGCAGCCCGGCGGGAAAACCCATGTCATCCAGCACGCGGATCCATTTTCCGTACGCGTCCTGCGCTTCGACGTAAGGAGAGACGGGCGCAATGCCGGCCTGGTAGGCGGCATACATCGAGTTCGCCGTAAAGTATTCGATGTAGCCATACAGCAGAAGTCGCAGCGGACCGCCTTGGTAAGCGGAGGATAACTCGATTTCGAGCGTGTGTGGCTGTGTGAATCCTTTGTAGGACAGGAGATCAAAATCAGCCACATAGTTTCGATCGCGGCGGCTGAGCAATTCCAGGACATCGTTGCCGAGTGAGTCCACCGCCGCCGCCGGCGGCCGGGCATTGCGGCTGGCAATCACCTTGAACTCAGGAAAGGGCGGATTGGCAAGGAAACGCTCATTCGGATACACAGCCAAATCGCGCGGATGATCTATTGCCAGTAATCGCGCCTGGTCAAGATAGACGACCTCCTCCATAGGTTCCATGAATCGAAAGCTCAGCAGGCCATGGCGCGGCTGCAGGTGTTCGCCTTCGATCTTGATGTATTCCGTAGAATCCGGGACATTGCGCTCACCGGGCCCAACCCAGTGGCCGACAACGCCGGCGCCGATCATATCTGCGATGAAGCGATAATGCGTTCCGTCCCAGGCAAACAGCAGGGGGCAGGAGCTTCCCCGCCGGTCAATCTCATTGATCTTGTGAACGCTGTTGGCGGCGAATTCGGCTTCATCCTGTACTATGCCGGTGGGCCAGAGCGTGCGCACAATGTCGACCTGGCGCTCTTTTCCCAGGCCGACCAGCAAGTCGGTCGAACTTTGGCTGAGATAGCCTACTCCCGAATTCTCCCACTTCTGCCAGAGCGTGCCGGCAAAGACCTCGACCTTGGCGCCAATCGCGCTCTTGTTGTCGCCGAGTCCAGCGAGCGAAATGCGCAGAAAGTGGTTTTGATTGCCGCCATTGTTATGCAGCAGCACCGCAGGAGCCTGCGCTTGGGTGATGAGCAGATCGACGCCGCCATCGCCGTCAACATCGGCCGCGAGCAAAGAGCGAGGCGATGTCAGCTTAACCGCATCCAGGCCGACTTCGGCGCTTACATCTTTGAACCCCTCATTTCCCAGGTTGCGGAACAACCGTATCTCGCCGCGACCATCTTTGGTTTCCCCCACGGCTGCCAGATCAATCCATCCATCATTGTCGTAGTCGAGGGCAGCAATGCCCCAGGCGCGCTGCCAGCCGTTGAGCGGAAGCTTCACCTGCTCGACGCTCCTGCCGTTCTGATTGCGCCATAGAGTGATACCGGGCGCGCCATCGTGGGCCAGGGCCACGTCCATCCAGCCGTCTTTGTTGAAATCCAGAGCCACAGCGGCCACGACCGGCGGAAGCTCAGCTGTTGGCAACAAAGCAGTTGAGCTCCATTTGCCCTCGCGCGGATTCAGAAACAACTGCGGCTTCGCGCCGGAGGCGAAGATCAGATCGATGGCCCTGTCATTGTTGAAGTCCGTTGGGAAGATACCGTAGGTAGGCGCATCGGCGGCGAGGCCAGTTGCCGCGGTGACATCGGTGAACGTGTTGTTGCCATTGTTGCGCCAGAGAACACCCTTGCCTGCCTCGCTGCTTGAAACGTAGAGGTCAAGGTCGCCGTCGTGATCGTAGTCAACAAAGGTCACACTCAGCGGATGGCTCTGCATGTGAATACCCACAGCGTCCGTCACATCCTTGAAGGTCCCATCGCCCTCATTGTGCAGAAGCAAGACATGTTCGCTCGTGGTGAGGGCCAGGTCGGTGTGCCCATCGTTGTCATAGTCGGCGGCCGCGCAGGCGATGCCGTGCCATTGGGGATCGATTCCCGCCTTGCGCGTGATGTCTTCAAATTTCCCATTGCCTAAATTGCGAAAAAGCGCAGCGCCGCCCTGGGGGCCGCCATCAGCAAGAAACAGGTCAGGACGCCCGTCGTTATCCAGATCAAAGAAGCACGCCCCTGGACCGAAGTGATTCTGGCTGGCATTGTCGGCAGAGGGAGAAAACTCCAACCCCGCTTCGCGCGTGATGTCAGCAAAGCGAACGCGAACGGTTGCGGCAGAGGGTTGCTCGGCGTTGCCTGCCTGCACGGCAAGGGAGAGCTTTCCCTGATCGCCATAAACAAGGCTCATGGGCACGCCGAGCTTGGCCTGGGTGAGATGCTGGAAGCGCGCAAGATGCTCACGAGCTTTGTCGTTCTCGCCATCGCGTTGCAAAGCACGCGACAGGCCAAATTCAGCCGAAGCGTGGAACTGATTGAGTTCGAGGGCGTGCTGAAACGCAGTAATGGCTTCTTTCTGCTGCCCGATTTGGGAAAGCACTACTCCAGAAAAATAGAACACGTCGGGATCGTCTGACGCAAGCTGGGCGGCGTGTTGAAACGCGTCCGCAGCCTTGCCAGGGTCGCCCTGGTTCTTATAAACGAGCCCGATGTTGTACCAGGCGCGGGCCTTATCGGGGCCGGTTTTTACGATCTTTTCCAGAGTAGAAAGCGCCTGCTCGTACTGCTGCAGGTTCAGCAGGGCGATCGCCTGGTTCAATTTCGGCGCTTCCAGCTTCGCATCGAGCGCCGCGGCCCGTTGAAACAGTTCCAGAGCGCGCTTGAACTGCTGCTGGTTCATATAAGCCGCGCCCAGATTGTTCAGGTGAATGGCATCAGCGCTGCCGCCTGCGGCGGAAACAGATTTTCGAGTGGTATGTGCGCCGCGGGAATGCGGTTGAGAAGCCTGCCCCGCGCAGGCGATGGAGAACGTGACCAGCAACAGGAGGAAGAGTCTTTTCATGGACCAAATCCCGCCGTCATTGTATCGCTTTCCGGTTGAGTTCCAGTTTGGCCGTCTTCTCAGCTCCAGAGAATTTCGTTGCGGTGACGATTCCCTTTCCTTCCTGCACGGTAATGGTCTCGTTGGCAGCGATGTTTGAAAGCTTGTCGATCTTTCCGCTGGGCCACTCGATCTCGACCGTGGAGACGCTCATCTTTTGGCCCAGGCCGAACGTGAGGACGAGTTCGCTCTGCGAGAGATAACTCGACCCACTGCGCAGCATCTGCCATTGCTTCTCCCCACCAGCGTCGAGGCGCACGACCGTGCCGATGCCATCGCGGTTTGACGCCGTGCCCCGAAGCTTTACCCGCAGAGCGCGGTTGCGGTTCCCGCCATCGTTGCGGAAAAGCAGCGCCGGGCCGGCGTTCGTGGTAACGAGCAGATCGAGATCACCGTCATTATCTATGTCAGCGTAGGCGGCGCCGCGGGCGACGCGAGGGGCGGCAAACGATGCACCGAGGGAATCAGTGACCTCCTCAAACTTGCCTCCACCGAGGTTGCGAAACAGGTGTGGCGGCTGGCGATACTTGATGCGCTTCTGAATGCGTTCGATATCGCTCTCAATGTGTCCGTCAGCGATGAAGATGTCAGGCCACCCGTCGAGGTCGTAGTCGAAGAAGAAGCAGCCAAAGCCCAGGGTCAGCAGAGAGGCGCTGCCGACGGCGGAGCGCGGGGCTTCATCGACAAACAATCCGTTGCCCTCGTTGTGGTAGAGCGACATCATCTGGTTTGAGAAATTCGTAATGATAATTCCCGGGCGGCCCGAGCGGTCGTAGTCAGCCGCGTCTACGCCCATGCCGGCGCGGGCGATGCCATCTTCACTGAAAGCGATGCCGGCGGTCACCGCGGTCTCGGTGAACGTCCCGTTATG
>Ga0210384_10000469_pt1 | contig 61782 bp, 84 predicted proteins | sample IncBWH2MmetaG_FD_160574 | JGI IMG/M metagenome (GOLD analysis project Ga0210384, IMG submission 160574) | Forest soil microbial communities from Barre Woods Harvard Forest LTER site, Petersham, Massachusetts, United States - Inc-BW-H-2-M | ecosystem: Environmental > Terrestrial > Soil >...
GCAACCCGCGCCAGAAGCTCGGACCATCACGCTGGAAAGGAGCGGCAACAGCGCGTAAAACACCGGCCGGCGCCGAAAAAGCGGCAGGTGCGAAAGGTCGATCATTCGCCTCACGTCCCGCCCCCCCGCCCCCCCCCGCCGGCCCCGCACGGCCCCGCACTCCCAGCCGCCTCCGGCAGCCCCAGCCGCGACCGCAGGTGCCGCGCCCACCGGGCCGCGACGGCCTGCTGCAGCTCAACCGTGGCGAGCAACAGGTGGCTGCTGGCCGGAGGCGTCGGGACGTTCACCTGCGCCAGGCGCGCCGCGGCCTCCTCGACCGCCAGGGCCAGCCGGGAGGCGCGAATAGACTCCGCCTGGGCGCGGCGGGCGCTGCGGAAGGGGAGGGGGTCGGGGCGGTGGCTCACGCGGCGACCTCCTGTGGCAGCGTCGCAGCCTTGCGCGAATTACAGCGATGGTGCGCACACTGGACGTTAGCCCGAGTATGCAGGCCGCCACGCGACAGCGGGATTACGTGGTCGATCGACGGCGCCTCGGGATGGTACCGATTGCCGGTGGCGCGCCGAACAGGTAAATGGCAGAGTTGGCAAGTCCAGCCATCGCGCTCGTAGATCTCGCGAGGGTGAAAATTCTCATGTGAAATACCGCGCTCGCGGACGCGACGGGTTGATCTGGCGATCTTCTTGGCGTAGACGTAGCAGCAATTATCCGAGCAAAAAAGCCGCGGGCGGCCAGGGCCGGCAGCGGGGGTGAAAACCGTCCCGCAGCGCCGACACGGCCGGGCCGACATGTCCGGTCGGATCGTTCGCGCAAGTGCGCGGCATGAGCGGCAATAGCACCTCCCCTTAAGACGCGGAGCCACACGGCACATGGCGCAAGGCTTGCCAACGGCAACAGGAGCGAGCACCTAAAATCACCTCCAATCCATCTTGCGGCCGAACAAGCGCGACCGCACGCCGGTCGCGCGGCTCGCCTGCTGGGGGATCTTACTCCCCCCTGGGTCCCGGTGGTACCACCCCGGCGCTCCCATCCCGTCGGAGGGCGCCCTCCTGGGCGGTGAGCTGGTTGTGGCAGCCGTGGCAAACGCCCGTCCCGTTCTCGATCTCCCAGCCGCCGCCGTCCTCGAGCGCGACGACGTGGTGCGCGACGGTGGACGTCGCGCGCCTGCACCGCGTGCAGACCGGGTGGAGCGCGAGGACGACGCGTCGCCACCAGCGGTGGCGGGCGCCGTAGCCACGAACGGCGGAGGACCCGCGCTGCTGGTCGTACACTTGGACGGCGGCGCCGCGGTGCTCATCGCAGTAGCCGCCCGCGACGAGCGCGGCGCACCCCGGCTGCCTGCATGGACGTAGCGGCGCATGGGGGCTCACGCCAATGATTCGAGGATGACAGCCTGGGCGGCTGCAACGTCCCCTGATTCCAGGTGGGTGCGAATCCGGTCCCGGTTTCCAGGATGGTCCAGCGGAAACTTCGGAGTCTCCGCCAAGGTTTCGGCTTGCCGCGGCAAGGTTCTGCTGCGGGGCCAGCGCCGCCACGCGGCCAGGAGTGCCGGGACTTCTCCCCGACGCCAGCGCGCGGCTTCTCGGATGCCGGGGGCGACCTCGGCCCAGGCGCAGGCGCACACGAACTGGCTGGCCTCGCGGTTCGCGAGCTGCGTGGCCAGCCAGTCGGCGAGGGGGGCGAGTCTCATGCTGCCGGCGTCACCAGCGCGAGGCACTCGGCGGGGAAGTCGTCAGAGGCTACCGGTGCCTCCGCCACCCAATCGCCTGCGGGCTGCGGCCAGAACCACCGGCAAGTGATGAGCGGACCGTCTACCTTCTCGACCGTCATGGGCGGCCCGCCGCTGTTGAGCCGCACGACGTTTCCGACCTCGAGCGCCATAAGGTTCTGCCTACGGCGTCGAGGTCGGCGGGTTGGCCGGTGAGCCGCTGGCCGGCGCGGCGGGTGCCGCGGGCGTGCTCGCGGGTGCGGGTGCCATGACAGGCGGGACGGCCGGCGTCGGCGTGGTCGTGCCTGCCGGTGCCTGCGGGCCTGCGGCCGCGAGGGCGGCGGACAGCGTGGCCGTGTGGGCCTGGATATCGGCCTGGATGGCCGCGGCGCCGGCGGTGTCGCCGGCCTCGCTCGCGGCGACGGCGGCGGCCGTGGCGGCGGGGACGCCGGCGAGGAAGGTTGCGACCTGGCCGAGGAGCGTGTCCTCGGCTGCCAGCGCGGAGCGGATGCCGTCGAGTGCGTCTGCCATTTGCCTGATCTCCTTGCGTAGGTTGACGAGTTCGAGCCAGATCACGACGCTGTCGAGATCGTGGTCGCGCTCGTAAGAATCGAAATGCTTCTCGCCTTCGGGGACGTGGCGGCGCATTAGAGAATCCGCCTGACCGCCAAGCGACAGAGCGTCAGCAGGGTGCTGTCAGCGGGGCGGTAAACGAATGCGCCGGTGCGGTAGCCCTTGAGCAACCGCACCCTGCGCCACCACGCCGTCTGCCTGATGCTCCCCATCGTGCCTCCGATCATCGCTCAATCGTCGCGGCGGTGTCAATGGGGTTTGGTGCCGCGGCGTCTGGGTGCAGCTTTCCCATTTTCCCTTTCTTCTACGCTTGCAGCGCGCTACGCCGGCCCAAGGCCAAAGAAAACACCACGCGCGAAGCGCGTAGCCTGCCGCCGAGCTGGCGTCAGCCAGCGAAGGCGGTTGACCCTGACAAGCTCCTGGAGAATGGACGCCCTTGACCGCCTTCGGCGGTTCCCGTGAGCACAGCCCACCCACCCAGGAGCTGCGCCAGCCGAACCTGCCGGGTGGCGCCGCACGCTGCTACCGTGAGAAATGGAACCGCTTTCGAGGTCCGTACCGAGGTCTTAGTATCCGCGCCATGCCGACGCGGTTTGCATTCCAGGGCGGAAATGGGGTCAAAGCGGCCGGATATCCAGCGGCGTCGTGCACAAGTCCCGGCCCCGCCGTGCACGTCGGCAAGGTTTGTTTCCGGGGGTTGCTCGACACGGTTTGAAAGCTGGCCCCGACACGCTCCAGGATCGCCACCTGGCCGTCGCCTGTCAACCTCGGTCATCCATGAATTTACGGATTCCTCTGCGGCCACGGGCAGGGCCTTGCGTGTCGCGGCGAATGCTGATATCGTCGCCGTTGCCCGAAAACAGGATCGCCAAATCCCTGTTCCCCCCGCAGCCGCACACTGCGGGGGATTTCTGTACTTCCGGCGGGCCTCCACGCAGGCCCCTGTCATATCGGGGCAACCCTCAGAGAGAGTTTCACCCGGTAGGAGATTTTCAGCGGTCCCAGCAGATTGCCTCGAACTCGGCTTCGGCTTCTGCCGGCGACAGCTTTGGGGAGTGTCACGGTCTGCACGTCCCAAGCGCGTTGCCTCTCGGCGCAGACGTGGCACTGCTGCGCGTTGGGGATCGAAGAGGCGGTATGGCCGCCGGTGGCCGCACTGCGGGCAGCGAGCCTTCCCGGCAACGACCTTGAGCGGAGGAGCGTAGACGCGCGGCACTGGTCGCGATCCTACCCACTAGCCGCACCGTCGCGCAAGACACGAGCAGTAGACACGTCCGTCGCGGCGACCGCTACAGCTTGCGATGGCAAACCCGTCAACATCCGCCACGCCATCAGCGCCTGCGGCAGGCACCAGCCGTTCCCCAGCGCCCTCAGCTGGTGGGCGCGGCCGGGGATGCGTCCGCAGGTGCGCGGCGGCTCCCAGGCTTCTTGCGCAGCGCCGCGAGGAGCGGGCCAGCGACCTCCGGGGGCAGGCCAAGGAAGCCCAGCGGCCAGCCTTGCAGCGCCTCGACCCATCGCGGGTTCAGCAGTCCTGTCTTCGCCGCTGCCACCTCGTCCGCCAGATCCCTGCCGCCGTGCTTCGTCCCGTGTCTCCCGATCACCGCCGCTTCCAGGCTCGGCCTCACCGGCCCGACTCTCCCCGCTGAGGGACTGGCCGACACCGACCGCGACGGACAACGGCAGCCCGACGTGGCCGACGCCGCAAGCCCACGACGCGGCAGCGGGGCGTGCAGATCGGACAGAAAAAGCCAGCAAAGCGCTCGCTTGAGGATTTTCATGCCTTTCCCTCCCTCAACCAGCCGCTCGCAACGCGTGCACCAGGCACCGAGGTGCACAGCGCCCGCCGCCGCGAGATCCTGGCAGAGTACCAGTCCAGGGCCTCTCGCTTTGGTGGGGGCGGTCATTGGTGCACCCGGCAGTAGACCATTTCGCCAATGGCTTCACCACCCGCCCCGCTCAGCTTCTCCCCCTCGCTGAAGCGTCCGCCTCCTGGCGATCTCCGTCCGCGCCGCCGCGTACGCCGCGACGACCAGGCGGTCCCGCTCGGTGTCTGGTACGCGGCCGAGCGCCCAGGCCCGCCGCGCCTTGTACCCGCGGCGCTCCCCGGCGCCCCAGCCGGCCCATAGCCTCTCGATCTCCTCGCGCGCCATGCTCGGCCCCTCCCCAAAGAGTACCACCCGCGCCGCCGGCGACAGGTCGACAACGCCGCCGGTCGTCCCCTCCGCGAACATGCGCTTGGCGCGGTCGATCGCCAGGAGCGGCGCCGGGGCCTCGTCGAACAGGCCGGCCGCGGCGCTGGCGCTCCCGGGGCCGCAGGCGACCAGGGCCTCGGCGAGCTCGTCGGCCCACCAGAGCGTCGTTTGCCGGTTGAGCAGGCCGGCGACGCGGGAGGGCGCGGCCAGCCGGCCGGCCCAGAGCATGCGGCCGAACCCCGGGGCCGCGACGCGCAGGACGAGCGCCGAGTCCACGAGGTCGGCCAGGGGGAGAGCGGCGGCGGCTGCCGGGGTCAATACCACTCCCTGAAAGCCTCCGCCGCCAGGTCGTCGCAGATATGGGCGCGGTGCTTGCCGGGATGGCCGCGAGTGCGGCTGCAATGATTGCCGTTGCCACAGGGGGCTGGCATGTTGCATCGCTGGTGGTCTGGCACCCTGAAAGTGGTAGCCGTCGATGCGGCCCCGGCATCTCGCTTCAGGTGCCGGCTGAGTTGCAGCGCCAGGGCGCCGTTCTCCTCCCGCAGCGCCGCGATCTCCGCGCACGCCTCGCCGTAGACGCGGCACTGGTCGGCCACGACCGCGCACACCTCGTCCGGCGACGGCAGGGGCGGCTCGAGCCCCAGGAGCGCCGCGAGCGCGCCGATGGCCCCGGCGCAGTCATGCCAGGTGGGGATGTGCTCGCGGGCGGCGGCGAGGACCGTGAAAGGGCCGGGCTCACCTTCCAGGTCAAGGAGCTTGCCGATCTCGGCCAACTCCTTGACGGCCGCCCTGTACAGCATGACATCTGGCGGCGGCGGCACCCGCAGGTCATCGGCGACCTGGACGGGGCCGCGCGGCCACACCGCGTCACGTAATTGCTCATCGGTCGCCGTGACCGCTGCGCGCATGAAAGCCGGATCGCCAAGCGGGGCGGCAGGAGGCTCCCGTAGGTCCCCGGCGACCTGGACCGGACACCCATTCAGCAGATCGCAGGTGGGGCAGCTTGGCGGTGGCGGCGGCGGGGCCGGTATCCTGATGCTCGGCCAGTCCTCACCAAGCGGCGAGCCGTGCGGCGGGTTGACCCCGTGCCACCAGTTGCCGGCCTCGTCGCGGCACCGGCCGCCGTGGCCGCGCTGGAAGAGGCAGGGACCGACCGGGTGGGGCGGCTCGCCCTTGATGACCGTCAGGAGGTCCCTGGCGCCGCAGGCATCGCGGCAGCCGCCGGTGAGCGACGGCGCGGGCCGACCAGCGGCTGTTTCACCGTCACGTTGCTCGTGGAACATGTCATGGTCCATTAGTCACCCCCGAAGATCGCGTCGAAGTCGGCGCCCTTGCCGCTGGCCGCGACGGGCGCCGCGCCGTCCTCGCGGTCCTCCTGCTCGACAGGCACCACGCGGCGCTCCTCCCGTTCCTCCCCCTCGCCGTCCAGGATCTCCGTCAGTTCGGCGGCCGTCTTGCGCAGCTGCTCCTCGTCGGCGGGCTCGTCGATCTCGCCGGCCGTCGCCAGCCGCCGCTCCTCCTCCGTCACCACCGCAGGCTCCCCGGCGGCCGGCGGGTAGTTCTCCTCGACGTACAGGAGCACCCGCTGCGCCGTCGCCTCCCCGACGCCCGCAACGGCGCACAGGTCCCGCGAGGTCGCGACCCGCAGCGCCGCGAGCGTCCCGTACTCGGCCAGCTCGAGCGCCTTGCGCGCCGCGGCCGGCAGGCCCGGCACCTCCGCCAGGGAGAACCCCGGCGCCGCGGCCGGCGGGGCCGGCGGGTCCTTCTCCGCCTTGGCCGCGGCGGCTGCCCTGGCGAACTTGCCACGGTCGCGCTCCCAGGCGCGGATGGCCGCCACGGCGTCGGCGCCCAGCTGGCGCGGCGGCTCCTCCCGGGCGCGCGCTGCCTCCTGCTCGGTCATGTCCCGCACGTCGAGGCATTCCTCGGTGTCCAGCCTGAACACCGCGACTTTCTTTCGGTCGGTGTCGCTGACCGTCTTGCAGCGCACCGGGCGCTGCTCGGCGCGGGAGCGCACCTGCTCGGCCAGCTGCTCGACCTGGCCGGTCAGGCCCTTGAGGTCCGCCCTGGTGCGCGCGGCGTACTCCCGGCGCTCGGCCTCGATCTCGTGGCGGCGGCCGACCGCGGCGGCCATCTCGTTGGACTTACGGGCCACCTCCTCGTCGGTCAAGGCGCAGACCAGCTCGCGGTAGTGCTCGGCGCGCTGGGCGGCGGGCTCGGCCGCGGCGGCCTCCGCGGCCTTGGCACCCCGGCGCTTCTTGACCTCCTCGTGCGGCACGACGCGACCGGCCGCCGGAGGCTGGACGCTATCCGGGGCTGATGCATCAGCCGGAACCGTATAGGTGACCGTCACGCCATCACCGATGTCCTCCTTGACCACCTTGTCCTTCGCCTTCCGCCCCCGCCGCTCTGCCGCTGCCTTCTTCACTCCCGGCGCCTTCGCGCCGCCCCGCTTGCCCTTGGTCGCCATCGCTGGACCGCCTTTCTTGGTGGTAGCGCGCACCGCACTCATGCGGTTCGTGCTCTACGTCTGCGTTGCAAGCGCCGCACGGGCACTCACGGTCAACCGCTCAGCCTTCGTTGTACCTGCCGCAGCGCCAGCAGCGCCATTGCAGCACGTATGGCCAGCTCATATCGGCACCGCCTCCCCGTCGTCGTCCCGCTCCTCGCGCTCGCCCGTCACGTCCCGCCGCCGCTCCCGCGCCGGCTGCCCGTCCCGCTCCTCCCGCTCCCCGGCGTCCGCCGCGACCGCCGACGGCAGCCGCCACATCCACCCGCCCCCGGCCGCCGTCGCCTTGAACGTCCGCACCCCGAGGTCCGCCCGGGCCAGGTCGAGCGCCGCCTTGCTCACCATGGCCCCCTTGGCCCCCGCCAGCACGTGCGCCGCGTACCGCGCCCCGGTGCGCAGCTCCTCGCGCAGGAACGCGACGGCCTCCTCGCGCGCCCTGGCGCCCCCGGCGAGCGGCCGCTGCGCCGCCGCGTGCGCCAGGTCCTGCGCCGTGTGCGGCGACTCCCCGCGCCAGTAGAGCCGCGTCCCCTCGATCACGTAGCGCAGGCTCGGCCCCGGCGCCGACAGGTTGTGCTTGGCGTGCGCGACCACGCCGGCCTGCTCGCCGGGCCGAGCCGCCGGGTCGCGGTACGTGGACAGCACGCTGCGCACGATCTGCGCGAAGGCGCCGCTGCCCGCCACGCGGTAGACCAGCTCGAGGCTGCCGCCCTTGGGTGGGTGCGCGATCGCTAGGCACGAGCACCCCGTCTCCTGGACCAGCGCGACCAGCGGGTGCAGGGCGGCCCGCACGTCGCCGGCCTTGTTCGGGTCGTACTTCCTGCCGAAGAAGCTGGACAGCGGGTCGAACACGACCAGCGCCGGCCGGTGCTTCACAATTGCCCGGCGCAGGAAGTCGTAGCCCGCCTCCTCGAGCGTGAAGGTGCGCCGCGCCAGGTTGTACGCCCACACCCGCGAGCGGTCGGCGCCGTTGTCCTCGAGCCGCGGCCCGAACGTCTCCTCGGGGTCGTCCTCGGCCAGGAAGTAGAGCACCCCGGCCGGCGGGGCCGGCGGCCCGCCGTTCGAGTTCGGCAGCTTCGCGCCGACCGTGATGGACGCCGAGAGCGCCGCGGCGATCGTGCTCTTGCCGTCGCCGGGCAGGCCCGCCAGGATGGTGAGCTTGCCGGCCGGGACGTACGGCCGCCACAGGAACGACACGTCCCGCCGCGTCACGGTGTCCATGCGCAGCAGCGCCTCGTCCACGTCGGCGCAGGCGTCCAGCGGCTTGGCCGCGGCGCAGGCGGCGCGGACGCGCGCGGCGAAGGCGCCGGGGTCCGCGGCGTGGAGCTCGCCGGGGTCCTTCAACCCGTCCGGCATCTCGACCACCAGCAACGGCTCGCCGTCGTAGCCCACCTGGCGCAGGCGCTCGGCCAGGGCCGCGACGAACTTGGCGCCCCCCTCGTCCGGCTCGCGGACGGCGTAGGCGCGGCGCAGCCCGCGGACGTGGGCCGCGAGGATCACGTCGCACGCGGAGGCGCCGGGGACGCCGAGCGCCGGGAGCTTGCTCGCCCACAGGCACCAGCAGTCACTCTCTCCTTCACAATAAATCGCTACCGGCCGGCGCATCGCGAGGACCGCCGGCAGCCGGTCCAGCCCGTAGAGCGCGAGCGCTTGGCCGCGCGGCATCCGGTACTTGTCGCGGCCGGCGAGCGCGACGCGCCGCTTGGCGAACAGCTCGCGGCCGGCCTCGTCGTGGTACGGCACCAGGACGGTGCCGCGCTCCTCGCGCAGGCCGGGGCCGCGAGCAGCGTCGCGCAGCCAGGACGCGGACAGCCCGAAGCGGCCGGCCAGGGCGGCGATGGTCACGGGCTGGCGCTCTTCCGGCCCTGCCGCTGCACCAGCCTGCGCGTGGCCCGCGACCGCCTGGTGGGCGGCACTCCCGGCAGGGGCGGCAGGAGATCGGCCCTCCTGGGGCCGCTGGTGAGGTCGCCCGCTCCCGCCGGTCACTGGCGCCGGCCGGTCGTCCGCGACAGCGCCCCCGCGCCAGCCGCCGGGGCCGGCCTCGCGGTCGTCGAAGAGATCCTGGTAGTCGAGCCCCAATGCCCCGCAGACCGCCTCCGTCGAGCAGCCGGCATGGCAGAAGCACAGCGCTCCGTCCCGGCCCTGCGTGACGTGGAGCGACGCCGTGCCGTCCTCGTGTGCCGGGCAGGCGAGCATCCAGTCGCCGCTGCCCCCCCGGCGCTTGCCCTTGTGGGCCGCGAGCACGCGCGCCAGGCCGTCGCCGTGGCTCATGCGCCTACCTCGCAGCCGGCCGACGCGAGGACGGCACGCGCCCGCTGGAGGGCGCCCGGCTCGTTCCAGGCGCGCGACAGGCCGCTCGGGTGCGGCAGGATGACCACTCGCGTCGCCAGGTTGAACGTGAACGGGTCGAAGGTGACGTCGAACGCCCCGCACACCTTCGACCCGCAGAGGACGATGACCGGCGGCTGCGCGTCCCCGGCGCACAGGTGCGTTGCGGTCGAGCGGGCCTCCGCGATCCGCCACGGTCCGGCGCACAGGTTCACGCGGTCGTAGGCCAGCAGGTACTGCCGCTCCGTGAGGCGCATGACCAGGTGGCACAGGCGCCAGCCGGCGCAGCGCGGCGGGTCCGGCCAGAGCGCGAACCGCGGGTCCCCGCCGTAGGGGTTGGACTCGCCGACCAGCAGGGGGCGCGGCAACCGCTCAGCCATCCCGCCTCCGCACCGCGACGATCACGTCCCGCACCCGCCGCACCGTCGCCTCCCGGCCGTCGCCGAACCGCACGCGACAGACGCTCGATCGGCCGGCGAGCAGGTGCAGCACGACCGCCCCGCGGCCCCGATACTTGACGCGCTGGCCGGGGGCCAGATGGCGGCGCAGGCGCGCGCGGGTCTGGGTCACGCCAGGGCCTCGATGGTCAGCTGCTCGGTCCCGCGCGCCGCCTCACTCTCCGCAGCCGCCACGTTCTTGACCATCTGGCGGAAGTAAGACGGCTTCAACTCGACACCTATCCCGCGCCGGCCGAGCCGCACCGCCTCGTAGACCGTCGAGCCGACGCCAGCAAACGGGTCAGCGACCACCTCGCCGGGGTTGCTCCACAGGTGCAGGAGCCGCTCGATCACGTCGCGCTGCAACGGGTGGACGTGCTTCTCGTCCTGCTCGTCCCGCGCCGGCTTGAACGGCAGCACGCGGTCAACGCGCACGTCGTCCCAGAACGAACTCGCGTACTGCCGCCAAATCCAATGACTGTACAGGTTCTCGGTCTGCTTGCCCTTCCAGCCGCGATAGCTCAGCAGCTCCTTCGGGATCTCCCGTTCGCCGGCGTACTCCATCAGCCCCTGCGGGTGCGTGATCGGCACCGGATTGACGCCCTTGCGGCGGAAAACCAACAGGTAGTCGGCGGAGGCGACGGTGCAGCGGCTGCTGTCATTGACGATCTGCTGGTGGGCGAGCGCCTTGGTCATCGTGCGGTTTCTGACCGCAAGCGGCTCCTTCCAAGCGTGGTACCGCGCGACGTGGCGCCAGCCAGCCTTGTTGTGGGCGCGGATGATCTGGCCCGGGAAGTCCACCAGCCAGTCATTACCGGTGTTGCCGCTCGGAATGTCGGTGCAGTGGACGCAGGTTTCTCGGCCCGGCATCGTGACGCGGAACAGCTCGCGGAGGATGAAGGCGTAGTGCCGCCAGAATTCCTGATAGGTGCGGGCGTTCGAGAGGTCGCGCGGGGAGCTGCTGTAGTGGTACAGCGCACCGCCGCCCTCGGTGGCGAACGGCGGGGAGTAAATGGACAGGTGGATGCTGCCGGCGGGAAGCGTCGGCAAGACTTCCATCGCGTCGCCGCAGTACAGGGCGTAGCGATCGGTCAGGAGTTGGTCGGCGATCGGCATTTACTCCCAACCCTTCGCTGGCTTGAAGATTCCCGGACACGGCGAGCCGTACATGCTGTCGTGTTTCTTTGGCTTTCGCAGCGAACCGTCGCCGCCACGAGGAATCTCAGTGGCGCACCATTCATCGCAAACGCAACAGACCGCTTTCACTGTGCGAGCCACGCCGGCACCTCCGTCTCCACCTGGTAGTCCACCCCGCGCTCGATGCGCAGCGCGTCGTTCATGTGCGCCACCAACTCGGTGAACATCCGGTCGGCCGCCGCGCTCTTGCGCCGCAGGTTCTCCCGGATGCCGGCCTCGCCCTCGGTCGCGACCAGATCCACCGTCACGGGCCGCGTCTGGCCGAAGCGCCAGCAGCGCCGCACGGCCTGGTAGTACTGCTCGTAGCTGTGACTGGCGAACGTGACGACGTGCGCGCAGTGCTGCCAGTTCAATCCGAACGCACCGATCTTGGGCTTGATGACCAGGACCCGCAGCTGGCCGGCGGAGAACGCCTCGTAAGCTTCCTCCTTCTCCTCGTCGCTGTGGCGGCCGGCGATCTGGCGCGCGTCGGGAATCAGCTCAGCGAGCAGGTCACCTTCCGGGTTGAGGTGGCACCAGACCACCGCCGACTGCCCGTCGTCCACCAACTCCGCGACCCGCTCGCATCGCTCCCGCAGCGTCCGGCGTCGCTCCTCGCGCTCCTCCCGCAGGCCCTGCGCCGCCATCGGAAACAGCATCCCGGGCGCCAGCGTTCGCGCCTTGACGATGTGCTCATTCTCGATCAGCGGCGGCAGGGCGAACCCGGCGTCGGAGAACCCGAGGTCGGACGGTCGCCGGCAGGCCCGCGCCCACGAGCACACCCACCGCCAGAACGGCTCCTGCGCGTGACCCTTGAAGCGCCACTTTGGGGGACCGACACCGCCGCCCATGCGACCAGCCCAGGACCGCTTCATCGCCACGTTGTTCTGATCGTTCTTGAAGAACCGCGTCAGCATGTCCACCAGGCCGAGCTGCCCGAGCGCCTCGCTGCTCGTCCCGAGTTCAGTGTAGTCGTTCGGCGCGGCCGTCGCGGTGCACAGCAGCCGGTAGGGGATGGTGCGCAGGAACTCGGTCACGGCCGCGCGGCGCTTGCCGTCGAAGCCCTTGATCGCGCTCGACTCGTCGCAGACCACGCCAGCGAAGTCGCGCGGATTGTAGTGGTGCAGCTTCTCGTAGTTGGTGACCAGGATCACCGGGAACACCTCGCGCACCGGCTCTGAACGGCTGGCGCGGATGGCCTTGATCCCAAACTTCTCCGCCTCGCGCACCGTCTGCTGCGCGACCGCCAGCGGCGTCAGGATCAGCACCGGCCGGTTAGTGTGCTCGAGGACGTTCTGCGCCCACACCAGTTGCATTGGCGTCTTGCCCAACCCGCAGTCCGCGAAGATCCCGCCGCGCCCCTTGCGGATCGCCCACTCCGTCAGCGCCGCCTGGAACGGAAACAGGTCGGGGTGCAACCAGATCGGCTCGAACCCGGCGTCCTCGCCGAGCTGCTCCTTGGCGCGCAGGAAGGTGGCGTAGTCGGTGGTCACTTCGGCGGCTCCGAATCGTTGTAGATATAAACCTGCTCAACTTCAACGCGGACCTTGTGGTTCATCCTGCGAGCGTGCCGCACCGCCCTCTCGCGCGCACTCCTCGAGTCCTTACCGGCAGCCTCCCACCGCTTGCCGCAAGCCTCGCATTCTGCCAGGATGCATGGCCACGTGTGCCAATCGCTCACCGCCGCCCCCTCCCGCCAGTCTCCTCGTCCCACTGCCGCAGCCACATGTTAGCGAGCGTCTGCGTGGCGCTGATCTGACTCTTGATCGAGTCCACCGCCGCGAGCCCCCGCGCCCGCTGCTCCTCCGCCGTGTCGAGCTGCGCCCGCAGCTCCCGGGTGTCCGCCGCGACCCGCTCGCGCGCCACCGTGACGCCGTGCCGGGCCAGCACGGTCCCCATGGCGTCCAGCCCGCGCCAGGCGGCGTCGCGCTGCTCGGCGAGGTCGCGCCGGATGCCGGGGATCTCGCGGCTCGCGGCGGCCAGGGTGGCCCGGGCGTCCTCCATCAGCGCGGACAGCCGGCGCAGCTCGGCCTTGATCTCCTCGGCCTCGGCGCCCAGGTCGACGTTGCTGCCGTGGCCGAAGGCGGGGTCGGTCACGGACGCTCCATTACAAAAATGTAGACACCGACCGGCAACAGGAGGCCAACGATCAAAAATGCTATCTGGTGCCATTCGTTGTCAGAGCGAGAAGCAAATATACAGGCAGTCAAGAGCCATGCACAGAGAACGGCAAGCAACGCAAGGATTGCAATGGTTTTCAGGATGGCTTTCACGCTTTCGACTCCCGCGGTGCGAGGATGCCGCGCAGCACCTCACCGGCAGGACCGAAGTCGGACGGCCGGCCGACAGCCGCGGCGGCAACGATCCGCGCGACCGCCTCGTACTCCATGCGGCGGACCTCGATCGGTGCGGGCGCATCGAGCAGGCGTACGCGCAACGCAAGCCGCCGTCCCCAAGCCGCGCTGAACTGCGCACGGGCGCGCTCGTAGGAGCTGCCAGACCTCATCTCGGCGAGCACTTCCTCGTCGGTCATTCGCACCCCCTGCCCGATGAGGATGAGCGAAACGAACCACCAGGGGTGATCGTGCAGGGCGCGGTCGTCGTCGTCGCGCAGAAACTTGTGCAGGTAGCAGCTTCCGAAGCGCTTGCTGCGCCATATGTACCAGCGCAGCAGGTAGGGTCGCGCCGGATCACCGATCACCATGTCCGGCTTGCGCGTCACTCCCCGCCTCCCCGCCGGCTGCTCGCCACCACGTCGTCGCGCCACACCCGGATGGCCGACTTGCCGGGGAGCGACACCGTGACCACGGCCTCCGGCCCGAGCGCCCGCACCAGCTTACCGATCTTCGCCAGCTCCGGCATCAGGTACTCCGGCTTGAGCGCGCCGGCCTCGGTCACCTGAAACAGGTACCGCTCCCGCGTGCTCACGCCGGCCACCTTCGCGACCGGCGCCGGCGGGGGCGGCGGCTCCTCGCCCCGCTTGTCCGCCGCAGCGAGCTCCCGAGCGGCCAGGCGCTCCCGGGCCTCCCGCTGGCGCCGGCTGTAGTCCTTGATCGCGGCGTCCAGCGTCGCCTTGGCCGCCAGGACCGGGCGCAGCTGCTCGGCCTGCTCAGCGCGCGTTGCAGCGACGGCCGCCAACTGCGGGGCGAGGATGCGCCCATAGCTCTCGGTGATCCGGCGCTCGAGCGCCCGCACGCCGTCCACCAGCACCTTGCCGGCGGCTTCCAGGTCCTGCGGGGTGCGAATGGTGGCCAACTCCTGCGCCCGCTGCTCGAGCGCCGTGCGGGGCGCCTCGAACTGCTCGGGCAGGGGGCGCGCGTCCTGCTGCGGCTGCGCGGCGGGGGCGGTCACGCGGACACCTGCGGCGCCTGCGCCGCCTCGATCTCGGCGCAGCGCTGGATGTCAGCCAGCGCCGCCTCGTTGGAGCAGTAAAAATCCGGAACCCTTTCGAGGTAGGGAGCATGCAACCCCAGGATCTCTTGCAGCTTCTTCGCATCCATCGCCTCACTCGCCACCGACGTTGTACCTGCCATGGTCGTTGCCTCCCGTGCCGTCTGGGCGGTAGCGCCGGTACCAGCCGGCCAGCGCGCCCCGCCAGGTCAAGTCATCCTGGTTTGCCCACTGCTCGTAGCGCAGCTCCCGGTAGGAGCCGTCGTCGCGCAGGGACACGATCCGCCGGCGCACCTCGCAGTCCGGCGGCAGTTGCAGGGCCTTGCGCAGCCCCCAGGCGTAGCCGGCGAGTTGCAGGGCGTGTGGGTTGCCCTGGCGCGCCGGCAGATCGTACAGCTTGAAGTCGAAGAGGTAGAGCTTGGTGCCGCGCACGGCCGCGACCGGCCCGAGCGCCAGGTCCACCCGGCCACCCGCCGCGCGGCCCCGGGCGTCCTCCGCGACGAAGGCATGCTCGAGCCGGAAGCGAGTAGGGCTGCAAGAGTCAAGGAGGTCGATGCGGTGCGCGGCCCACGTTGCCGCCGCCGCCAGGAAGGGATTGACCTCCGTGTCACCGGCGCCAGCTGCTCTCATGTCGTCGTGGCTCGGCAGCGCCGTCAGGCCCTTGCTGAACGCGAGCGCCATCGCGGTCAGCTGGTGCACCCGCTGGCCCCGCGCCGCCAGGTGGTCCAGCCGCTCCCGCGACAGCCATGCCGGGTACTCCACCCCGAGCCCCAGGTCGGCCAGCAGGCCCGTGACGCCGGGGCAGGGGCGGCCGTCCGGCGTCCGGTAGCGGCCGGGCTGCGAGGGCGCCCTGGCGATGCGCGACAGGCGCGCGGCGTCGGGGGCGGGGCCGGCGTAGACGAGGGGCATGGTGGACGCGCCTTAGAAGTCGTCGAAGGGAGTGCCGCCGGTGTCGCCGCTGCCGTCGCCGTCGGCCGGGTCGTCGAAGGGCGTCCCGCCCCCGCCGCGCGGCGCACCGGCGGCCGTCTCGACCTTCGCCTCGCGGTCCCAATAGGGCTTGAAGCCCTCGACCTCGATGGCGCCCTCTTCCGCGCCAGCCTTGACCGCCGCCTTGTCGTCCGTCGGCGCCCACTTGACCGGCTTGGCGAACATGTTCTCCGAAGTCTTGGCCTTCTCGCTGACCGTCATCACCAGGCCGCCGAACCCGACGAACTTGGCGAGGTCGAAGCCCTTGGCGCGGATCTTGTCCAGCTCGGCCTCGGTGAACGGCCGGCCCCGCCACTGCTCGACCATGGTGCGCAGCTTGCTCCCCTTCTTGCTGCCGCCGAACCCGATGTTGTAGTCGAAGTACTGCCGGACCTCCTTGCGCGTGCCGGCGAGGTCACCCTCACCCTCGTACACCTCGTCGATCTGGCACAGCAGGAAGCCGCGGTGCTGCATCTCGCCGGCCTTGAACTTCGACGCTTCCTCGCCGAGGTCCACGACCTCCGCGACGACAAACCTGTGCCAGCCGTCCGACGCCGGCTCGCTGCCCTCGAACTCTGACATCCCTACCCTGGTCTGCGTCTGGTGCTTCGCCATCACAGCACCTCCAACGCGGCCAGCGGCCAAGGCTCCAGGCCGTTTTCGCGCGCCCAATGGTGGAAGGCGCGGTGAAGCGTTCTCCCCCCAAGCTCGACCGCGATGCGCCAGCCGAATGCGTGCTGCGTCCAGGGACGATTCCTCGCCTCCTGCGCCTCGCGCACCTCGGGGAGGTCCTCGTAACTGATCGGCGCCTCGCTCCGCTCGCCAAGCGCAAGCTGCGCTAGGCAGGCATAAGCCGGGTCCTCGTAAACGACGCCGAGCCGGCGAGCCTCAGCCGTTGCCGCCTCCTTGGTGAACCAACCGCTCAATATCGAATCGCTGTCGTCTTCTACATGCACCACCAGAAACACTGTGTTCATTCGCCTCGTCTCCTGTCTGCCCGTCCTGGCCGTGATCGGCACCTTGGGCGCTTGGGGGTTGCGATACTTTAGAATGGTTTCATCGCCTCCGCTTCGTTCGATGCCATCCGCGCGGCCGAGTCGAGCCCGGCGGCGTATCCCTTCTTGTACTCCTCGCTCCCGTGATTCGCGGGCACGCGGCGCAGGTATGACGCGAGGTCCATCAGCGCCTTGCGCACGGCGATCTTCTCGGCGGGGAGCATCAGACCGCCCCGCCAGCCGCTTCCTGTTCCTGTGGCACCGCGACCCGCTCGGCCGCGAAGTGATCGACGATGATGCGCCGCATGTACTCGCTGAGCCGCGCATAGCCGAGCTGCTTCTGCCTCGCGACGGCGACCTCGTAGAGCGGGCCGAGCGCCACCTTGACCTCGCGGCGCGGATTGGCGTCCTCACTCCGCGGCCCGACGCGCTCCCCGCGAGCGTTGGCCCGCTGCTCCTCCCGCTGCCTCTTGGCATTCCTCATCCCCGTCTCCTTTCGGCTCCGCTGGGGAGCGACTGGCGGAATGGTACTCCGGCCCATTTCGCCCTGTCAAGCCCAATAATTGGGCGGTATGGGCTTGACGCGGAAAGTCAGAACCGCTACCCTGTTTCCCATGGCCACCCTGGAAGCCACGGTCGAGCGGCGCATCTTCGCCGCGGAGGACGGCGGGTTCGCCGTGCTCGCGCTGGACATCGCCGGCGCCCGCGAGACTGCCGTGGGACCGCTCGGCCACCTTCGCCCCGGTGAGACGGTGCGCCTCTCCGGCGACTGGACAAACCATCCGCGCCACGGCAAACGCTTCGCTGCACAGGGCAGCGAAGTCATCCTGCCATCGGGGCAAGTCGGCGTCGAGCGATTCCTGCGCTCCATCGATGGCGTAGGACCGGCCACCGCCAAGGCGCTAAGCGAGCGATTCGGCGACAAGGTGATCGACATGGCGCTCGGCGACGCCAGCCGATTTGCCGCCGAGGCAGCCGGCGCCATCCCGCGGCTGTCCTTCGCCATGGCCCTGAGCATCAGCCGCCAGATCGCCGAGCGCGGGACAGAAGCCAGGACGATGGCGCGGCTCCGCGAGTGGGCGGTCCCGGAGCGCTTCGTGCCGCGCATCCTCAAGCGCTACGGCGGCGGGGCTGTGGCGCTCATCCAGGAGAACCCGTACCGCCTGATCGACGACTTCGAGGGCGTCGGGTTCGCCACGGCCGACGCGATCGCCAGGGCCTCCGGCGTGCCGCACGCGAGCGCCGCCAGGATCGGGGCCGGCGTCATGCACGTGCTCGCGGAGGCTGCCGGGGACGGCCACTGCTTCGTGCCGCGGGACCGGCTGGCCTGGGAGTCGGCCAAGCTGCTCGAGCTGAAGGCGGCGACGATCGCGCCGGAGCTGGCGCAGCTCGAGACGCTCAACCGCGTCGTCATGGACGGCGACAGCGTGTACCTCAAATGGTGGTTCGACTGCGAGTGCGACGTGGCGCGGCGGCTGCTGGCGCTGGCGGCGCCGTCCACGCCGAAGCCGCGAGCGTGGACCTGCGCCTGCGGCTGGACCGGCATGCCGGAAGACACGGGGCCGGATGACCGACCGGGAAGCATCGGCGCCGTCTGCCCAGCCTGCGACAGCGCCGGTGGCCTCGCTCTCGCGCGGGAGGTGGGTGACGCCGCCGCGGTAGGACGCGCCGACCTGTCGCGCCGCGCCGGCTTCGAGCTGACCGACGACCAGGCCGCGGCCGTGCGCCTGATGTGCGCGGCGCCGGTCTGCATCGTTACCGGAGGCCCCGGCGTGGGAAAGAGCTCCATCGTCCGCCTGGTGGTCGAGCTGGCCCGCGAAGGCGACACGGTCGTCCGCCTGTGCGCCCCGACCGGCCGGGCCGCCAAGCGCCTCAGCGAGCTGTCCAGCGCCGGCGCCCAGACGATCCACCGCCTCCTGATGTACCACCCGGAGCAGGGGTGGCGGCACAACGAGCTGAACCCGCTGCCGGCGGACCTGGTGATCTGCGACGAGGCCAGCATGGTCGACGTCGGCCTCGCGGCGCGCCTGCTGGCCGCCCTGCGCCCCGGCTGCCGGCTGGCCCTGGTCGGCGACGCGGACCAGCTGCCCTCCGTCGGCCCAGGCCGGGTGCTGCGCGACGCGATCGAGAGCGGCGCCGTGCCGGTCGCGCGGCTGGACCGCGTGTTCCGCCAGGGCGCGGCGTCGCGGCTCGCGGTCAACGCGCACCGCCTGAACCGCGGCGAGCCGATGGAGATCCCGGCCGCCAGGGAGCCCAGCGACTTCTACGCCTGCTTCGTCGAGGACCCGGCGGCGCTGGCGGCCGCGGTCGTGCGCATGGCCGCGGAGGCGATCCCGCGACGGCTCGGCGTGGACTTCCTGCGCGACGTGTGGGTGCTGTCGCCGATGCACAAGGGGCCGCTCGGCGTCGAGGCGCTGAACGCCGCGCTGCAAGCCGCGGTCAACCCCGCCGGTCAGCCGTTCGGGAGCCCCAAGCGGGGCCTGCGCGTCGGCGACCGCGTGATGCAGCAGAAGAACGACTACGACTTGGACGTGTACAACGGCGACAGCGGGACGGTCGAGGCGGTCGGTCGCGACGCCGACGGCAAGCCCACGGTCACGGTCAGGATCGACGACCGCGCCGTCGAGTACACGGTGGAGAAGGCCGGCGCCTTGAAGCTGGCCTACGCCTGCACCGTCCACAAGGCGCAGGGCAGCGAGTACCCGGTGGTGCTCCTGGCCTGCCACGACTCGCACTACATCATGCTGCAGCGGACCCTGCTGTACACCGGGATGACCAGGGCACAACGGCTGCTGGTGCTGTGCGGGACGCGCCGGGCCGTTGAGATCGCGGCGTCGCGCGTCGAGTCGCGGCAACGGTGGACCGGACTGGCGGGGCGGCTGCGGGAACCAATCACGGAGGGAGCATGACCGACAACCGCCGACACCCTGGCTACTGCCACAACTGGCGCCCGTGGCGCCTGTACCTGCTGCCCAACCAGTACAGCGGCGCGCCGCGCTCCTTCTGGGTGCGCGAGTGCCGCAACTGCCCCAAGCTGCAAATCCGCAGCACGGAACCCCGATGACCTCCGCCACGCTCCCCGCCGACCCGGCCGCGCAGCGCGCCTTCGTGCTCGCCGGCCGCGCCGTGTTCACGGTCCAGAACGCCGCGACCGGCGGGAGGTTCACGTACCGGGTGTCACGGCACCGCGAGGGGGTAGCATTCGTCACGGTCCTGACCGGCCCCGACAACGAAGGTGACTACAGCTACCTCGGGACGCTCCGGCAGTGCCGGAAGGGCTGGTACTACAACCACGGCGCAAAGAGCCACGTGCGGCGTGACGCGCCATCGGCGGTGGCGTTCGCCTGGCTGTGGAAGCGTCTGCGTTGGGGATGGCCGCTCCCGCCATCTGTCACCCTGCACCACGAGGGCCGCTGCGCCAGGTGCGGCCGGGCGCTCACGGTGCCGGAGAGCATCGCGGCCGGGTACGGCCCCGAGTGCATCGGGAGGCTCGCGTGAGAGTACTGGCGATCGACCCGGGACCAACCGAGAGCGGCGTCGTGCTGTTCGAGAATGGTCGCGTGAAACGTGCCGGCGTCCTCGGCAACGAGCGCCTGCGCGATCGGCTCAGCAGCATCGAGCTGCTACCGCTTGGGCAGTTCCCGGCCTGCGCGATCGAATGGATCGAGAGCATGGGCATGCCGGTCGGGAAGGAAGTCTTCGATACCTGCCTGTGGGTCGGGCGCTTCCTCGAGCGCTGGTACACCGTGACCGGCGAACGTCTCGGCAACGGCGCGGCGCTCATCACCCGCCGCGAGGTCAAGCTGCACCTGTGCGGCTCGGCGCGCGCAAAGGACCCCAACGTCCGGCAGGCCCTACTCGACAAGCTCGGCCCCGCCGGCACCAAGAAGGCCCCCGGCCCCACCTACGGCGTCCACGGCCACCTGTGGGCAGCGCTCGCGGTGGCCGTCACCTATGCAGAGACGAGAGGAGCGACATGAAGACGATCACACAGCGCAAGATCTTCCAACCGAAGAGCAATGACGGCGGCTTCGGTCTGTCCGAATGGCATGCGTATTGGGGCGCCCTGACAGAAGCTGAGCGCCAGTCCGTCCGTGACAAGGCCGGCCAGGAGCACATGACGCTCTCGGCGGTGGCGATGCAGTGGGGCGCGGTGGTGACGCCGTGACCGACCCCACCGCGCAGGCCACGCAGCCCCAGCAGCCCCCCGACGTCCAGCTGATCCCCGTCGCCGACCTCCGGCCGTCCCCGTTCCAGCCGCGTGGGCGTGAAAGCGGCCGGGCCGACCCGGCGCTGGTCGCGAGCGTCAGGGCGCAGGGGGTGATCCAGCCGCTCGTAGTGCGTATGGTCATGCTCCGCTCGGATGAGCCACCGCCAGAGCTCGGCACGCTGATCCCGGAAGTCATGGCCGGCCACCGCCGCCTGGACGCCGCGCGCCGCGCCAAGCTCGCTGCCGTCCCCTGCGTCGTCCGCGAGGCGACGGACGCGGAGGCCGCCGCGATCGTCCACGCCGAGAACGCCTACCGTCTGGACCTCTCGCCGATCGAGTCCGCCGCGATCGTCGCCTCCGCGCTCGCTGCCCACGGCGGCAACGTCTCCCGCGCGGCCCGGGCGCTCGGCCTGTCCCGCCAGGCGGTCCTGCGGCGGGCGCGGCTCGCGCAGCTCTCGCCGGCCTGGCGCGCCGCCGCGGCGGACCCGGCGTCCGTCGTGGCCGGCTGGGGCGCTGCGCACCTCGAGGCCGTGGCGCGCCTGCCGGAGGAGTCGCAGGAGGCTCTCTACCGGCGGCTCGCGCTGGACGGCCTGCCGGCCCGGCCCACCGTCGAGGACGTGGAGCGGCTGACCGTGGCGGGGCTACGCGTGGTCACTGACGCACCGTTCGACCTCGGTGACCCGCAGCTGATCCCGCTCGCGGGGCCGTGCACCACCTGCCCCAAGCGGTCGGACAAGAACCTGTTCGAGGAGGTCACCGAGGGTCAGCGCTGCCTGGACCCAGCGTGCTGGGACCGCAAGCTGGACGCGCACGTGGAGGTCTGGTATCGCACGCAGCTGGCGTTGACCGGCAACGCCTTCCTGCTGCGCACCAGGCACTACCCGAAGGACGCTCCGGACGCCCCGGGACTCGCCGACCAGGCGCAAGACGCCGGGGCGTGGGAAGTGCTGGGACCGGTCAACGAGGCACGGTCGGATGACCAGCGAGCCATCTACGTCGATGGGCCGAGACGCGGCGAGGTCGTGACGGTGCGCCGCTTCGCGCCGCTGCCGAGCGAGCGCCCCCCGCTGGCCGCCGCCGCTGCCCTCCCCAAGATCGGTCGCCCCACCAAGGCCGAGGCGGCCCGCAGGCGCGCCCAGGAGGCCCGCTGCGCTGAGATCCTGGCGGCCCTGGCCTCCGCAGCCCCCCAGGCGCTCCCCGATCTCCTGGACCTCGTGGCGCTGGTCAGCGCGGCGGCGGGGACCGAGGGGCCGGCGGAGCTCTGGGAGTCCTACGACCTGACGTGGCGGCTGCTCAGCTCGGTCGACCCGTCGGCAGACGGTCTGCGCCGGGCGCTCTGGGACGTGGCGCTCGGCCGGCTCGAGCCCCGGGCCGCGGCGATCCGCGCCGTTGACGCCAGGGTGGCGTTCCTCGAGCGGCTGCGGGAGATGGTTGGGGGTGCAGAGTGAGCAATCCGGAGGAGCTGGCGAGGATCCTGATCGCTGAGATCGACGCCGCGATCAAGCGGGGCGTCCTGCACTACGACAAGGACAACAGGCCGCTCCGCACCGTCAAGGAAGTGCTGATCGCCCTGTGCCGCGACAAGGAGATTACCTTCCAAACGCCAGAGCAGCGAGCCGCGCTCAACTAGCCTTCCTCCGCGCCTTGCAGCGCGGTGCGTCCATAACCCGCAGCACCCCCTCCCCGCTCCACTCCCGCTATAGACGCAAAAGAGGGCCGGCCCCGAAGCTCCCGGGTCGCTCGCGTGCTCGTTGATCTCATCAGCGAATTGTCAGCCACCGGCAGGACCGCGTACATGGCGATCGGCTCCGCCGGCTGGTGCTGTACGACCATCATTCCGGGCGCTGCCCGTGCGTGGACGCCTGCCGCGGATCTTTAACGGGTTCCCGCCGCACGCCGCGGCGGTGAGCCCGAGCGCGCCGCGACCAGCATCGCGACTCCTAGTCTGCGCATCGTCTCGTCCTCCTTCTCGGTTGGTCGACCTACCGGGGATCGGCGCCCCGGCTCGCCAGGCTCCATTCTACCGCCCGCCGATCTCCGCCGCTACTCCCATAAGGCAGCTGGCGACCGCGCGCGCCTCGCCCTTGCGCATCATCACCGGCGTGGAGAGCTGCTTGTTGGTCTCGGGCTTGCCTTCCTCGCCGGCGTCTCCGGTGATCACGTGCATCACCACGTAGTCGCCGGCGTCGAACTCGGCGCCGATCGGGATTGAGCAGCGGTGAATGTCCAGCACTGCTCCCTCGCCGACGGCGTGCCCTGCGGTCAGATCGAATCGTGCGTTCATGCTCGTCTCCTTGTACGCGGCGTCACGGTCGCCGCGGAACCGCTGCGAGCGGGATGCTCGCCCTACCTCACCAGCTTCCCGTCCGCCCCGATCAGCCCCGCCTGCGCGAGGGCGATGTAGCGCGGATAGATGGCCGCCAGGATGGCCTGGCGCACCGGCGGCGCGATCACCAGCGTCCCGTGACCGGCCGCGATCAGCGCCGGCCGGATGAGCGGCCAGTCCACACCCCACGCGGCGCCGGCCGCGGCATGGACGTCGGGGTGCAGCGCCGGGGGAACCGGCGGGAGCGGGACGACGGCCCCGGTGCCGGTGGAGATGGCCTGGTGGTCGGCGGCGGCCTCTGTTGCATGCGCCAGCGGCGCGGTCGGCCTCCCGGCCGCGGCCCACGCTTCCGGGGATGGATACCCGGTGGCGACGCCGCCGAGCTTCCGCCAGGCCACGAGATCCTGATCGGCCTGGCTCAGGCCGGCGGCTGCGGCACCGGCCCTGGCAGCGATCTGTTCCGGCTGCAACTCGCGGTAGAGAGGACCGAAGAAGCGGCCCAGGGTTACGTCGGTGCCAGCGGCGTCCGGCACCCAGGCGGGGTCCATTCCGTGCGCCGCGCGCCAGGCCGGCGGGACAACGAACGACTCTTGCTCGAACCCCGGGGCCTGGTCCGCCGTCAGGTAGTCGAAGCTCTCCGGGAGGTTGGCGACCTCGACCCCCATGAAGTCCGCCCACCATCGCTTTCTCTCACCCTCGAAGGCCGGCGGGATCTTGCTCGGGTCTACGAGGGTGCCGTCTGCGTTCCTGACGCCGCTCGCGGATGTTGAGGCGTCCTGCGGTGGCATCGGGTAGGTGGGCGGCTTGAGGGCGGCGACCCTCTTTCCGGGTCTCCTGTTCGGACTGTTGGGGTCTGGGTCCCACAGCGTCAACACGAGCAGTCCGGCGTCGAATGCCGCTTGGCCCAACGTCTTGTAGGGTCCCATGTGAATCTCCTTTACCAATCGATTGCGAGAGTGATCGGCACGCCGTAGTCGCTGGCCTTCGCGCCCGGCGCCGCCTGGTAACTGTAGCTCAAGTAGGGCCGCGCGCCGAGCACCAGCGCCCGCCCGCAGCGCCAGCTTTTCGCGGCGCAGCTGTCGTTGCTGCCGAGGTGGATGGATAGAAAGTCGCGCTCGAGGAACAGCCCGGCGCGCTTGCCGACGAAGTCCCACTCTCCGCCGGCCCGCGAGAGGCCGCCGAGCTGGAAGCGGGGGCGCGGGTCGGGCTTGAACTCCAGCTCGAAGCTCGGCTCCTCGCTCGGCTTGCCCACCAGCGAGCCGATGGCGGTGCCGCCGTAGGGCAGGCGGGGGACCTTCTTCTCCGGCACCAGGATCGTCGTCTGCGCCTGCTCGGGCTGGTCCGAAGGAGAAGCGCTGCCGGCTTGCCCGGAGGCCCCAGCGCGCGGCGTCCCGTGCGCCTCCACCGGCTGGCGCTTCTTCTTCGTACCAGGCTTCGGCGCCAGCCGCACGGCGCCCGGCGCGGTGCTCAGGTGGTACTTGGCGACCAGCTCGGGCTCGCTCAGCTGGTGCGTGACGGACTGCGCCACCACCACCGGCTGCGCGGCCTGCAGTAGCTCCTTGCCGCGGTTGTAGCGGTTGACCACGGAGCTGACCAGCCATGCCAGCAGCACCAGGATGACCACCAAGGCGCTGATGCCGGCCGTGTGCCAGACATGCCGCCAGACGCTGCGGACGGGCGCCGCGACGCCGGCTTCCAGCCGCGCCAAGCGGTCGTGGATGGTTTCGGGGGTCGGGTCGGCTACCATTCCGAGCAGTTCTCCCCTCGTTGGTGCTCTTGGATCGCGAGCGTCCTTGCCCTGGCGCGTGTCGGCGCTGTCGCTGAGTGCCGGCAGTGGCGCCCGTGCGGAAAGTAGCAGTAGCCGAGGACGTACGCAAGCGGCTTCTCGTCCGTGAACTGGTCGAAGATGCCGAAGTGCCAGGTCTTCACCCGCTCCCTCCCGCCCGCGCGGCTGCCGGGGTCGATCACCGTCACCACGTCTCCCTCGCCGTCTCCCACGCCGCGCGGGCCAGTCCCGCCAGGCCGAGCACGCCCCAGGCGAGCAGGCCGATGGCGATCAGCGGCGCCAGCAGGGGCAGGCACCAGAGGGAGAGGGTCATGAGCGCCACCAGAGCAGCAACTCGCCGAGCCCGCGCAGCTCGCGGCAGCGCGTCAGCTGCCAGTCCAGCCAGAAGCCCCAGGCCCACGGGGCGATGAGGATGGCGGCGATCACTGGAAGAACCCCGGCTTGCCGATCGTCGCCCTCCACAGCTCGGAGATGCCTGCGACGATGACCGCTATGGCGTAGGTCCAGAGACAGCGGCCGACCCGCGGCCACGCGAGCCAGGCGACGGCCAGCCACGCCGCAGCGACGATGAGGGTGAAGCGGTGCCTGCGGAGGAAGGCCCCCATCACCAACCCCCGTCCCACTTCTCCACGGCGCTGTAGGTCTGCCGGCTCACCAGCCAAAGGAGCAGCTCGGCGCCCGTCTTGCGGGGCTTGGCGGCGGCGTTGAGGACGAGACACGGCGCCGAGTCGCTGCCGGGGCCGGGGCTCGGCGCCCCCAAGCAATATCGGTAGACCTCAGGCCAGTACCAGTCCTGGCCGCTGGCGTTCGCATAGGCTCGGCAGTCGGCCGGCGTGAGGCCGTAGGGATCGGGAGCCACTGGCGCGTCGCATGGCGGCACGGAAACGCCCGGCACGGCTGCTGCCGGCTTGTGCTGCGGCCAAGAGCAGCCGCCTACCAGCAAGACGATGGCGACAGCGAGAGCGACGATGGCGTAAGCCAGCAGCCACGCGGCGACGGTAAGCAGGCGGCGGGTCACGGGGGTCCTCCCGGGGCGAAGTCGGTGCGCTCTTCCGGCGTCACCAGGGGATGCCCGGCGAGCAGGGTGCAGGTAGCCCAGCACCCAGGCGGGATCGGCCGTGGACCGTGGCACTCCCGGGCGCACGGCCTGGCCGCCGGGTCGGTTTCTTCTCTCAGCCAAGCCGCCGCGGCGTCCGCGTCCGAGGTCCGGTGCGCCCTGGCGTCCATCGCCGGTGACGTATCGGCCTCGCAGGCCAGCAGCTCGCACTCCCGGCTGACCTTCCGGTCCGGCGTGTCGCGGTAGAGCGCCTTGGTCAGCGAGCAGCCGGAGAGGGCGAACGCCAGCACGCAGGCGAGGGCGGTCAGCGCCTCGCCTCGCCAGTTGCGCAGGACCCGACCGTCTGGGCCGACCAGCGCTCGGCCGTCAGATCCTCGGAGAGGGCGACCGTCTGGGCCGCGTAGAACTGCACTCTTCATGGCATTCCTCCTTCCGGACCGGCTACTTTCCCCAACGGCGAGCACTCGCCGTCCAGTTCCTTGCTGGCCGGCGTCCAGCGGCAGGACCAGGTCTGCTTGTAGCGGTCGACGCAGACAAAGCCCGTGTCGGTCCGCTCGGTGACCCAGCAGGCCACGGGGATGCCGGTGCGGTACCCCACGATGTAGTACGGCATGGGCATGCAGCCGGCGAGCAGCGCGGCGAGGGCGAGCAGGGGCGTCCCATCGAGCAGCGCTTTCCCTATCCTCTTGAGCCATCCGGCGCGCCCGCTCGGGGGGAGAGACCTGCCGCATGAATGGCAAGCACATAGACAGATCCGGCTCATTCCTTCGGCGCCTGGCGCGACACCCTCGCGCGACACCCTCGCGCTGGCACAACGCATCGCCATCGCAGTTCCCGGGAAGTCGCAGCCGCAGGCGCTCACCCCCTGCCCTCCGGCGCATCTAGCGCTTCGGTGACAGCCGCGGGCCAGTGCGCGCGCAGGAAGGCGCCCAGCTCCGGCACCGGGGTCGCCATGCCGCTTCAGCCAGATCGCGGTGCGCATCAGCCGGCTGAGGTTCGCCAGCCGCTTGACGTTCACCGCCCCGCCTCCGGCGCGCCCCTGCGCCTGCTGGGCGGCGAGGCACAGCTTGGCTTCCGCAAGAAGAGTCGGCGGCACGTCCAGCCCGACGAGATCCTGCAAGACGGTCAGCCGCATCAGGAAGCGAACGCTGATGCCGTGCTCCTTCGCGCCGCCTTCGTAGACCGGCTCGGCCGCCAGATCCCTGACCGCGCCCCTGATCTCTTCGACGTCATCAGCAGCCAGCCATCCCGCTTCGAGGAGATGGTCGTAGGCCCCGGCGTCATCGTCGCTCCAAGCCTCCCAGCTCATGGCTTGCTGCCCTCCACGTTCACCGTCTGTGCCACGCCCACCGCCGACGCCGGGGCCTGCTGCGGCCCCTGCGCGACGGCGATCGCCACCTTGGCCGCCACGTGCTTGTTGAAGCTCCGGTACGCCAGCAGCGCCGGCACCAGCACGCCGAGCACCCCAGTGACGCCGCCCCAGGACTTCTCGCAGAACCGCTGCGCGCTCTCCACGCCGAAGAGCGCCGCGGACGCCCAGATCGCCAGGAGCTCGGCGCAAAAGAGGACCACCAGCCAGATCAGCGGCGCGCTGGCCCCGCCGGGCTCGCTGGCCTGGAAGGCGCCGGGACTTGCCGGCAAACTCCCGGGAGTTACCGGGGCGCCGGGGAGCAGGGCGCGCACGGCGCTAGTGCTGGTGGAAAGCCAGCCGAGGTTCATGGGCGGCGCGCCCCTCTGACTGCTCGAGCAACGGCACGGTCAAGCGCCTGAGCATAGGCGACGGAGCGCCGGCAGTTCTTGCAGGTCACACGCGCCGGCTCGCGCCGGACGCTCTTGCGCCAGACCATCAAGCCGCAGGCGACGCGGCCAGAGTAGCCGGCGGGGAGCGGCGCGCCGCGGTAGTGGATCACGGAGTCACGCACCGAGCACCTCCCGCGCGCGGGCGTAGTACGCCTCGCGGCTCGCCAGGCCGTTCAGGCCGCCGTTGATGGCGCGGGTCACTTCGCGAAACGCCCAGTCGTCGCCGGCACCCTGATCGATGATCTCGTTGCACTTGTGCGTCGTCCAGTACCACCCGGCGATGCGGAAGCCCACCTGGGGCGTCGCGGCCTGCGCCGGGTCGCCTTCGAGGTCCACGTGGAGCGCCTCGCCGCACGCCCGGTAGTTCGCCCGCCCGGTGAGCTGGATCGGCCCGCGGCCCTTGTACCGCACGCCGTCGCCGGGCTCGGTGTTCCCGAGGTCCGCACGCCCCTCGTAGGCGGCCCCGCTGGCGATCTCCTCCATATAGCGAAGCTCGCCGCTCTCGTGCGCGAGCTGCGCCAGGAAGGCGGCGGCGCGGAGCTTGCTGTTCACCTGGAATTCAGCCATCGCCGCGGTCAGAAATGGGGTGTACAGGTCCATGCGCTCCTGCGGCAGGCTCGGCATCACGCGGCGCAGAACAGTCTCCGCGAAGGCGAAGTCCCAGAACTCCTGGCTGACCACGACCGCCGGCCCTACCCCCGCCGGAGCCTCCGGGACGGCAGGCGCTACGCTGCCGGCCTGCACCACATCCCCGGAGGGCGGCGGGGTGCTGCTCGCGCTTGCGGTGTCAGGGGGGGGCTGCTGGCCACCGAAGACCCGCTGAAGGAGCCCCGCCGCGGCGCTGACGAGATCGTCGAAGAAGCTCATGGGTGCAGGCGCCTCGCCACCGTAACCGCCGCCGCAACAGTCCAGCCGGTGAGGGCCAAAATGACCGCTGCGTCAGTCAGCGCCGCCAACACGAGGTAGACCTCGCAGCTCATGGCCCACCCAGCCAGCCGACCAGGCACCAGATCGCCGCGGCGATGGCGCCCAGCTCGACCAGGGCGGTGACCAGGCAGCCGGTATGCTTCGCCGGCGCTGTGAGCGGGGAGTGCGGCGCTCCCGGGGGCTGCGGGCCCGGCGCTGGCGGGACCTGCACGGCCGCGGCGACCGCACCGTCCGGCTGGATGCTCCCGCTGCCGAGGTGGTAGACCTTGAGCGGGGTGGCCGGCAGCGGCACGTCAACCGCCTTGAAGACCGCAGAGCTATAGTGCGCGACGCCATCCTTGGTGACCTCGACGGCATGGTCGTCAATCTCGCGGATCCGGTGCACCTGGCCGCTCTTGTCGGCGGCTCCCCACGGCGGCGTAGGCGCCCAGGTGGTGGCCCGGTTCGGTGCCGAGCCAAGGGCGCGCTTGCCGATGAGCACCGGCAAGGTGTTCGCGTCTACGCCGCGATCCAGGACGACCATCGCGGAGTCGCTGCCCACGTAGAACGTCACCGGGGTTGCCATCACCCACTTCGGGTTAGCCAGCGGGCGCGCCTTCAGCGCGATCAACTCGGGCATGATCGCCGCGACCAGCAGCCGATCGAGCGTCGGCGGGTTGGCAGCCGGCGCCGGCCCGCGTCCCGCTACGAAGTCGCTGGTCTCGTCGCATATCGTCCACTTGTCCAGCCCCGGCAGCGCGCTCCGCTGGCCGGTGATGGGCGCCCCCGTCCACGAGCAGAACCGCCAGAGGTCCAGCCACTCCCAGGCGAGAGCGGCGAGAGCGGGGCTGCCCTTGCGCGCGAAGACGGCCGCGCTGACCAAGAAGAAATACCAGTACCCCCCGTCCCTCGAGCCCACCTCCTTGCCCATCCAGCCGAGTTCCGCCTTCATCCTGCCGATCCAGGCCAGCATGAGGGCGTCGGCGCCGACCTGCCCGCGCGCCACCGCGTTGGCACCAGCGACCATGGCGTAGTTCCACGACCCACCGCGCAGGGCGCCGTCCATGTCCTCCTGGATCGCCGCGTTGCTGTAGGCCGCAGGAGTGCCAGCGGGCCACAGCTGGCCGGCCTCGATCCACTGGCCGGCGAGGAAGGGGTGCGGGATGCGGCGCGGCGGCCGTACGCCCAGCCAGGCCGCGAGAGAGGACTGGTTGTTCTGGACGCTCCCGGTTCCGTCGGTCGTCACGGTACCCCTCCCGCCGGGACCGCCCCGGCCGTCAGCCAGCCCACCAGGAAGTAAGCGGCGATGCCGGCGGCCAGCAGCCCCATGGCCCAGATGGCCGCAGTGAACAGCCGGTGGCGCCAGGGCCGCGCCAGCCGGCGGCGCTCGCGGTTCAGCCGCTCATCCTCGCGGCGTGCGACCTGGTGCATCTGCGGGCGCCGGAGCGGCTGCTCCTGCCAGGGGCGGCGGTCGGTCACCAATCCGCCCCCCTCGTAGATGGCCCGATGCAGGAACTCGTCGGCGAGAAGGTGTCGAGGCGGCGCACACTCTCTCGCTCAAGAGCGACGAGACGCTTCTTCAGGAGCGCCACCTCCTCCGCAAGGCTCTCCACCGTCGCCACCTTCGGACGCTCCGCCACTCGCTGCGGAGGAAGTCGGCGCTCCTCCTCCGTGCAGGAGCAGAGAGCGCCCGGAAGTGCCCCGCAGCGACAGACGGTGCCCGGCAGGCCGTTGAACATGAGCCTCTCCGGGCGTTGCTTCCTCGCGCGCGCCATGCTCACCGCTTCCTCCGGCGCTCAACCTCGCGGCGCCCCGCAGCCGTCAGCGGCCACCAGGGCCGGCGCGGGTCCGGCGAACCATCGCGGCTGAGTTCCGCGTCCCATCGTCCGACGCGCCGCACCAGCCCGGCGTCAGCGAGCCACGCCAGCGCCCGCGACCGCCGGCCGATGCGGGCCTTCCCCCGCGAGGAGGACAGCTCGCGCAGGAGGGAGAGGGCCGCCTCGGAGATCGCCATGGAGGGAATCATCGCGCGATCGTCGCAAAAAAGCAAGGGCCGTCCCGACGACCACCGAAGCGTGGTATCATTCCAGGCAACGCAGCAACGGACAGCTTGACCCAAGGGAGAGAGCCCGCCACCCAGGCGCGCACGACGCCGCCCGCCATTCGCCACCCCTCGCAGCTTCCCACCACAGCTCATGCCCGCCTAACCAACCAGGGGCGCCGGTCGATCAGAACGGCAGGCGCCCCTCCCGCCTTGCCTAATGTTTGGACATAAACCACCAGAGCAGCGCCGGGAGGGCGACCAGCAGGCCGCCGAGCAGACCCCAAACGCCCGACTTGACCTTCAGCGCCGAGATGTCTGCACTCGTCGCGGCCTGAAGCGCGGAGAGCTTGTCGGCGAGTTCCTCGGCCACGCGGCGTGCCTCATCGCTGACTCCCTGCGCCAGGCGGCGCGCTTCCTCGCGGACCTCCTGCTGCTCGCGCCGCAATCTTTCCAGCTCGTCCGTCCGGAAGGCATCGATCCTCTTGCCGATCAGCTCGCGGACGTCCTGGATCGATTGCGCAACCCGGTCCTGGGCGGACTCGATCCGGCCGATGTCGCGGGTGATCCGCTCCTTGAACTCGCCCCAACCGGACAGTTCAAAGCCTTCTGCCACGTCACGACTTCTTCCTGATGACAGCGCAGTAGTAGATGCCCTCCGTCACCACCAGCGGCGCCAGGTTGATCTCGACCGGAAACTCGTCGCCGCTCCTGTTTACCGCCGTCAGCGTCAGCCCGACGCCCATGGGGCGCACCCGCGGCTCCTTGACGAAGCCGGCGAAGTGCGCGCGGTGGCGCTCGTGGAGCGACTCGGGCAGGAGGGACTCGACCGGCTTGCCGATCATGTGGGCGCGCGGGTGCCCGAAGAGCAGCTCGAGCTGCCGGTTGGCGAGGACGATGGTGCCGCTGCGGTCGGCGATGACCACGGCGTCGGGCAGCGACTCGACGATCTCCGCGAGCAGCTCCGGGTCGGGGAGGGCGCGCGTGGCCATCAGGTTGCCCCGCCGCGATCCAGAATCGGGCCGCTGCCCATCGGTGGGTGCTTCCACTCCCCCGACTTCACGTCCGCCGCACGCTGGACCAGCCACGCGCTGAGCTTTTCGTTGAGGGCGACGCGCGCCTCACGCACCATCTTGCCCAACGCACAGAACTCCTGCGCCCAGGCGATCAATTCTTCCTGCGTGCAGTGCAGGGTGTCTGGCGACGGGTCCCACGGCGACGGCTCGGCCATGGCTTCGAGCGCCTGGCAGCCGGCCTCACCGAAGACCTGGAGCGCGGCACCTTCGGCCGAAACGTTGCCCAGGGCGTTGAGGATGGCCTTTGCATCGGGTGAGCGTGGCATCGCTACCTCCTTGTCGCGAGAGGGCGCCAGCCGTTCTCGGCCAACTTCTCCCGCAGGTTTTCCATCAAAAGCCGCTGCGTCTCGAGGCGATCATTTGTGGCCGAGAGCGCCGCCCTTACATCCCCGAGTTGGGAGGTCAAAACGGCTACCTGCTGCGCCTTCGCCTCCTTCTCGCGCTGGAGGTCCCTCACCTGCTCCTGGAGCACTGCGACCGAGCCTTCCCGCAGTCCATCGCTGTGCTGCCACCCGCCATAGCTCCCGATCAGCCCGACCGCGAGCGCGCCGAAGGCGATCCACGCCCCGACGCTCATCCCGATGTGGCGCTGAAGATGCTCCGGCATCACGCGAATCCTTGACCGCAAGTCTTCGCGAATCCTAGCCCACCACGAGCGGCGAGCGGGCGCCAGGGGCAGGGTGCGGTCGGGGATGGCATCGGTTACCACGCGCCCCCCCGGCTGCGGGCCGTGGCGGTGGCGCTGCCCCACTCCGACCCGGCCCCCCCTTGCAATCGTCGCGCGATCATCGTACACTCCTCTCCGTGGACGCCTGGACAGCACCCACGAGCAGCTTACCAGTTTCCTCCCCGTGGCAGCCCGACCCCGCCGGCGCTCCCGTCCAGGCGTCCGCCGGCAGGCCAGGGCGCCCCGGGGGTTTCCCGAGAGGGAAGGAGTCAGACATGCGAGTCACGTCCATGCGTAGCACCGTGAAGGTCGTCGTCCTGGTGGTCGGATTGCTGCTGGTCGCGGGGAGCGTCGGTGCCGAAAGCTTCATCGTCAACCAAGCTCGCTCCGTGCCGCGCCCCGCCTCCCAGAACGCCGGGCCGACCATGCCAGTCAACGGCTTCGTGAGCGAGGTCCTGATCTCCTGCCCGCAGGGCGGTGGCGCCTGCTCGGTCGTGCTCTACGTCCAGGACGGGAACACCGTCCCCATCGTCTGCACTCCCGCCAAGACCAATACCGGTGCCTGTGCCGAGTTGGGCGGCAAAACCATCTCCGCGACCGTCTCCCCGGTCTACACCGGCAGCGGCGCTACCGTCACTCTCGATTGCGAGAGCACCCCCTGCGCCAACTGCCAGTAGCCCGCGCTCCGCGCCGGCCGTGAGTCGAGACAGCCCCCCGACCACGGCCGCGCCGATCCGGTTAAAGCCACCCACCACCGCACGCTCCACTCCGGCCGTAGCCACCGCGAGAGCCTGCACATCGCCGCGCAGGCTCGCCTTCCCCTCCTCCGCGCCGTCGATCGCTTCAAGCGTCTGCAACGACGCGACCGCCATCGTCCGGCACATAAACTGGAAGTACTTGACCATGCAGCCACGCAAGATGCGCACGGGCTGCCCTGGCTGCTTATCAATGATCTGATTCTCCCACGCCGGGCAGAGACAACCGGCAAAGTCGTCACCGGGGCGCCACTGTGTACACTGCCACGCTTTCCTGTAGGGATGCGGCGTAGCCTGCGGCGTTGCCGCCTTGCGCTTCGCTCCCGCCCTGCGCTTCGTCACCATAAAATCAATTCTTCGTGCAGAGAGAAACGTAGGCGCGCGGTGGGCGATAAGTCGCTGGGCTGCTGACACTGTGCGCATGAACGCCAGGGTTGGTGTTCGCAAACGTGCTGGCGAAACTCAGGCCGGCAAATGCGCCGCCCCCTTGCCCATACGGCACCTCGGAAAACAGCAGCGTGTGATTGGCAATCACCAACCCGCTGCTCTGGTCCCACGGCGTCCCGCCGCTCCCGGTGTCCACCGTCCCGCCCGCGTGCGGACCGCCCCCGCCGGTGCCGCTGTTGTTCGTGATGGATACCAGCGTGTCATCGATCGTGGTCACCCTGGTCCATCCCGCAGGAGCCGCCGCCTGGTAGAACAGCACCGCCGTCGTGGCAGGCGCCGGCAGGATCGCCGGCAGCGACGTGAGCAGCGAGCCACCGACCGCCGGCAGGCCGGAGGCCCCGAGCTGCGGAACGTTGCCGTTCGCAGTGCCGAGGGTGGCGGTCGCGGCGGTGCCCAGGCCGAGCGACGCCTGCGCCGTCGCTTGCGAGGTGATTTCGCTCAGATTGTTAGCACCGAACATCACGCCAGACCTACCCGGCACGTCACAGAAAAGATTCCGAGTACCTACGCCCCAGCTCACCGGATTCCCTGGACCGCCAGCGCTGCTGTCGAGTATCGTGATGCGTGACACCGTAGGGCCGGCCGAGTTGTACTGATAGATCGCTGACTCGAAATTCACGTTGTCGCGGCAGCAACCGTAAAACTGCTGCCCGTTGGTCAAGACGCTGCCGATGCCGCGGAACGGGGCCGGGAGCGCCCCGCCGAGCGAGTACGCGCCCGTCCCGGTGGTAGTAGTCGTGTTGCCCATGAGGGCGTACAGGCCGGCCATTTATCGTTCCCTCGCTAAGGGCATTCCTCTGCCTCAAATTCCTGCGAGATCAGCGGCAAACCCGTCACCGCGCTCAACGTCGTCCAGGTAAACTTGACACCAGTCTTGAGCGTCCCGTAGATCTGCTGCTCCATGTAAAACGCGCGATCATCGGGATCGAGAATGCAGTGCACGTCCTTCGTCCCGCCGCGCTGGCGCACAATCTTGTAAAGCGACCGGAACGACTCGCTCTTCGGCAGGTACTCCATGCCGAACGTCATCCCGCCAGTCTTGACGCGCACGGCGGGATACTTCTGGCCGCCGCCGGTCTGCTGGTGGGCGCTGCTCGAGCTGCTCGTCGGCACCGGCTCGACCACCATCACGCTCCCACCGAGCTTTGCGCCGCGGCTCGCCTGGTAAGCGTTGCACCCGTAGAAGCGGCCAGCCTGGAAGTAACCCGCCGGGTTCGCCGCGTCCGCGACATCGGCACGCCAATACCGGAACGTTTGAGGCGACGCGCCGAGCCAGACATAGCCGTGCACGCGATCCCACCATGCATCATTTGCATCCGGCATCAGCGTCGTCGCGGTCGAGTCGTACCCCGCCGAGCCGTTGGTCAGGTTGGCGACGGAGGTCGCACCGCGCACGCGGAGCGTGGCCGCGCTCGTCGCATTGGTGTAGAGCAGCTCGATCAGGTTGACCGTCGCGGCCGCACCGGCGTCGGCGACCAGGTAGATTTGCGAGAGGTCCGTCCAACGCGCCACGTCCGAGGGCTGCTGCGACTGCAACGCAGAGATCGGCATGCTCCCGGCGGTGGGACCGCCGGAGAGCGCCCAGGCGTCCGAGGTCGGCACGGCAATCACTACATTACCGATGTTACACCTCGCCAGGTAGCGCCCTTACGCACGCGCTCTCATACAATCCCTCCCACCCAACCACTGGCAACCATCGCTCCGTCTCTACCATCGTCACCCCCACAGCACTAGCTCAATGTCGTCCGGCTGGTCCACGGCTGGCAGCACGTTCTCGACGATCCCGACGACCACGTAGCTAGCCCCCTTGAGCAAGCGTACCACGGGACCGCTCTGGTTCTGAAGCGTGAGCGTCAGGGACACCACGCTCCCGAGGTCATAGGCGAACAGCTTGGTCGGCGCGAGCGCCAGCTGGTAGAGCCCGCGCGGCACGTTGGCGACCGGCTGGCGCAGGGCGTAGCGCCGGTCCGCCTCCTTCTGCGCGTCGGCCTGGACGTCCAGGAGCGTCGTCTCGGACGCGTCCTCGGCGAGCGGGAAGGCGGCGCTCGGCGCCGGCAGGCTCCCGTTGGCGGTGAGCGTCGAATAGTCCTGGGCGTAGAGCGCCTGGAGGTTGGCCGCGAGCGACGTGACGAACGTCCCGGCGCTGGCCGTCTTCCAGATCCGGTGGTAGCCGAGCCGCAGGCGCCACGGCGGGTCCGGCGTGGCGAGCCGCTGTAGCGGCTTGGCGTCGATGATGACGTCCTTCTCGGTCAGGTAGAGCGACGCCGGCCCCGGGGCCACCAGGATCCCCACGGTGAAGAGCCCCAGGCGGTTCGTGGCCCACCAGCCGCCCGGGCTGGACATGACGAGGTCCAGGGCGGCGTCGATGTTGACGGGCGCGACGCCGGTCGCGAGGCCGACGGGCGCGGTGCTGGCGGCGTTGGCGGCGACGATCGAGGGGACGTTGACCTGCGCCGGGTCGGCAAAGCCGGCGAACGCGGTCACGATGCGGCGCGACACGTCGGCCGCGGAGGAGACGAAGCCGCCCACGTTGTCGCCGTGCGCGTCGAAGGTCACCAGGCCGCCGGCGGTCGAGACGGAGAGCGTGAAGTAGCCGCGGGCGAGGTCCGCCGTGTACTGGCTGCCCGGCGTCAGCGAGCCGCTGTTGACCTGCACGTCGTCGAGCGACTGCGAGCTGCGGTGGGCAAACTGGTAGGTCGAGCCGCCCGGCGTGTTCGCGTCGACCAGGATGGCCTCCGCGTGGCGCACGACGCCCAGGCAGACCGGGATCGGCTTGCCTGCGATCGACGGGTCCACCCAATCGCCCTGCCCCCAGGTGCAGCCGGTGAACGCGCCGTCGTGGCCGCCGGAGGTCTGGTCGTGGAGCACCGTCCCGACGCCGTCGCCGGCGACCCAGCCGGGCCAGTAGCCGACGAGCCCCGTCTCGGTGCCGAGCATCCGGAGACGCATGTTAGCCTGGATCTGCGCCTGGGTGCGCGCGACGTTCCAGATGCGGAGCTCGGAGTAGCGCGAACCAGCGGCAGCGGCGATCCCCAGGCCGGTGGTGATGAACGCCTGGAGCTTACCGGTCGTGGCGGCCAGGTTCCCCGTCAGCCCGCTCCACGAGGCGACGCTCACCGCGCCGACGTAGAGCGTGATCGTCTGCGCCGCGTGGTCGTACGCCGCCGCGATCTGGTTCCAGCCGAGCACCACCTTGCCCGACGCGCTCTCGAACTCGGGGCCGGTGCCGAGCCCGCGGAGGGTGAGTGCGACGGAGCCGGAGTTGATGTAGCCGGTAAGCAGGTCCCACCCGTTGCTGAAGTCGTCCTGCCCGATGAGGTACTGCTGGCTGAGCGTCGTCAGGTACCACCAACCCTCGACCGTGAAGCTGCCGGTCACGTTCGGGAACGTCGCCATCTGCACCTTGTCGCCGGCGTTCACCACCTGCGGACAGGGCGCCGTGTAGAGCTGCTTCTGCATCGGCACCGAGAAGAGCCCCTGCATGTCGCGCAGCGGGAGCGACAGGACCTCCGTCGTCCAGGTCGCGCCGCCGCTAGCGACGGTCCCCTGGAAGATCTGCGTGAACTGCGACCACGGCGCGCCCTTGGCCCCCAGGTAGACCGCGATCGAGCAGCCGCCCCAGGACAGGCCGGTCAGGTAGTCCGGCACGCCGTCCGGGATGAACACGCCGATCGTGCCGTACCCAGGGATCGAGTGCGCGGCGAGCTTACCGCTGGAGAAGAGGTTGACCTGGAAGTTGTAGGGGCTCTGGAGCCTCGCCGTGAAGTGCTGGTGGGCCGGCGTGTCGCCGGGGCCGGTGTGGTACTCGTTGCTGGCCAGCCAGACGCCCTGCGCGCCCCCGGGCGGCCAGGTGGCGACCGCGCCCGCCGCCGGGTCCCACGGCGTCGCCACGACCGCGTAGACGCGCTCAACCGACAGGTCCGACAGGATGCCGCCGAGCGGCGACGGGACGCTGAGGTCGTAGGCCGACGGGAGGTCCGAGATCCCGGAGATCGTCGGATCGTGGATCGCGAGGCCGGGGTACGCCACCTAGCTGGCCCTCCGCTCGAGCAGCCCCAGCAGACGCGCCATCTGCCCCTGGTCGGTCTGGTCAACCGCGATCAGCGCGTCGAGCTTGCGGCTCAGCTGCGCCGTGTCGGTCACGGCCTGCCTGCGGTGGTTGTCGACCGCGGTCACGACGGTGCCGATCTGGTCGAGCTTCCGCGAGATGTCCGCCGCGTCCTTGGCCGCGGAGGCCGCCTGCGCCTGGACCGCGCCGACGACGGGCGCGGCGTTCGCGGCCACGACCGGCGGGGGCGGCAGCGCGTAGGTGCTGGTATAGCCGAGGCTCTGAGCCTGCCCCGGCGAGTTGACGTAGCCGCCCCCACCGATGATCCCGGCGTTGTCCCGGCGGATCTCGTTGTAAATGTCCGTGTACGGGCTCTCGCTGCCGTAGAAGGCCCGCGCCTGCGTGAGCAGCGCCTGCTCGATGTTGGGCAGGTCGGTGATCGCCTGGACGTCGCCGCGCTGCGCCCGCGCGAGGTCCTGCTGGTAGGCCAGCATCGCCGCGTCCTCTTTCTGCTGCGCAGTGAGCGGCGAGAGCTGGGCGTTGAGGTCGAGCGACTGGTCAAACTTCTTGAGCGCGTCGACCGCCGATTGCAGCGCCGACGCCAGGCTGTTCGCGGCGGAAGCGGCAGAGGAGGTCGCCGCAGTGTGCGGCGCGTTGACCGCGGCCCAGTCTACCGGATGACCGGCGAAGTACGCCTCGATCCCGGCCACACGGTCAGCCAGCGCCTGCGAGATGACGCCGTTCGCGAGGAGGATGTCCGTCTCCTCCTGGAGCTGCGCAAGTTGGATCTCGAACGTGATCTGTTGCAGCTCCTGCTTGACCTTCTCGGCGTCGGCGGTGTCGCCGACCGCGTTGTAGATCCCCTCGATCATCGTCAAGATGTCCGAGGTCCCCTGCGTCCGGATCTGCGCCATCTCGCTGGCGAACTGGGCCGAGCTGACCGCGCCGTCCTTGAGCCCCTGGTTGAGCGCCTGGACCGCCAGGCTGAACTTGTCAGCGTTGGCGCGCGTCGCGTCGAGCGGCAGCGACAGGGCGCCGACGTATTGCATGACGAGGTTGGCTTCGGCCTGGAGCTGCGCGCGGCGGATGCGCCCGAGCTCCGCCTCGCCGTCGCCCATCTTCTTGGCCTCGGCGTAGGCGTCGTCGAACTGCTTGCTGCTCGCCGCCAGCGCGACGGCGAAGGCGGACATGCCGTGCGCCTGCTGGATGAGCGGCGTCACCAACCCGTCGATCGTCGCCTGCGTCTGTTTCCGCAGCAAGGCGATCTGGTCCGCCTCGGCCTGCTCTAGATCCTTGTAGGCTTGAGAGCTGGCCTTGAGACCCTTCTCCTGGCGCTTGGTGTCCTCCTCGATCTTGAGCATCCCCGCGTCCCACGGCGAGAGCCCGTACTGCGCCAGGGCGAGGGCTGCGGCTTGCAGAGTTTGGAGCGCCGAGGCGACCGTCGTCAGCGTGCTCGCGGTCCCACTCCCACCTGGCGCCCTGAGGTCGCCGGGCTTGATCGTCAGGCCGGCGAGTTGCTTAAGCAAATCCTGGTCACTCTGGATGGCCTGATTGATCGAATCGAGGAGCAGCTTGTTAGACTGATCGATCACGCCGGCAGACTTAGCCTGGATACCTGCGCTGTCAACCGTGGCCCGCGCGACGAGCCCCAGGCCGTTGATATAAGCGCCTTGCCCGGCGATGCCCAGCGCCTCGACTTGCAGCTGGATGATCTGCTGTTGGATCTGCGCCTCTTGTAAAGCCAAGGCATTGTTAAACGTCTCGCGGTCAAGTTCCTGCTGCTGCTTCGCCGTCAACTTCTTACCGATGATCGAATCGCGCTCCTGGGTGTCGAGCGCCACGAGCCCGGAGTTCACGTCGCCGAGCATGGTCTTGAGGTCCGCCAGCGACAACCCCATATTGACCAGGGCGGTATCCTCGGACATCGCCGTCGCAACATAGCTCTTCATGTCCGTGGTGATCTTGGAGATGGCACCGTGCGCCCCGTCGATCACCTGCTCCAGGACCTGAACGTTAGAAAGGATCACGTTCGGGTCAACGGTGCCAGTCAGATTCTTTACGTAGTCCTGGATAACCTGCGGCAGGTCACCGAGATTGGCAACGCTGAACGCCACCGCGATCGCGTGGTCGATCGCCTGCTGCATGGAGGTGAAAGTGCCAATGATCGTATGCCCGACGGTGGCCTGGAACATCAAGCCGTTCGCCGATACCTGGATCGCGATCGCCGGCAGGCTCTGGATGATCTGACCAGTGGCCTTTTCAAACCCCACGAAGAAAGCTTGCAACGCCTGAACAACCTGCTGGCTTTGCGCATCGAACGAACTGATGCCGCCACCGGCAGCGCCGAGCCCAACATTCACCTGTCCGGTCCCGGTGTAGGATACTGGTGACGCGCCACCGTAACCCATCGCCGGCCCGAAGGTCTTGTTTGGATCTGGTCCAGCCTGACTCGCCCACCCGGCAATGACGTTATAAAGCACCCAGCCAGCAAAGGCAGCAGCGGCAACGTAAACGAGCCCGGTAAGACCGCCGCCGAAGGCGCTTACCGCCGATCCGAGTAAGCCGCTGCCGCCGCTGCCGCCAGCACCACTTGCAGAAAGATTCGTTGCGGCCGCATCCAGTTGAAACGCCGACGCATCGAAATTCTGCGAGTTGGCTGTGAAATATTGACTGTTAGCCCCGAACGCCCCGCTCGCAAACTTGGCGAACTCTTGCTGCGCATCAGCCGCCCCGGTCAGATTGGTCCCGGCGTCCTTGAGGAACACCACGGAATCGCTCAACTGACCACCAGCGGTACCGAGAGCGCCGCCGGCTCCTAGCAGGCTGCTCCCGCTGAGCTGCGCAACAAACGCACCGAACTGCGTCACGGCAGACTGAAACTGCACGTTCGCACCGGCACCCGGGCCACCCCCGAACAGCGCCGTCTGCAACGTCGCGCCCTGCCCGAAGATCGCCTGCACCAGGTTCGTCTCGGCCGCGTGCGCCAACATGTTGGCGAGCGAATCGACCAGGCTCTTTTCCATCCCCTGGAGCGTCGTCGTCCAGTTTACCGCCATGCCTGCGGTCTGCTCCGCGAACCCCTGGAAAAATCCTTCCCAATCCTTGCTGATCCCGTCCGCGATCGCCTTCTCGTCAGTCGCGCGCTGCTGCAACACGGCGTCGAGCTGCTTGTACGCCTGGATCTGCTGGGACACGCCCGCGAGGTCCGCCGCGAGCAGCTGCGCCTTGAGCTGTCCTTCCTGAGTCGCGAGGTCGATCCCCTGCTTGCGGATCGCCTGGAGCAGCAGCTCCTGGTAGGCGACGTACCCCTCGGCGCTGAAAAGTGACTGGTAGCGCGACGCGAGCGCCCCGACCTGCGGGTTGATCTGCGAGTAGACGCCGAGCTGCGCCAGGAGCTGCGCGGTCGTGTCGATCGCCGACTGCACGCCGGAGTCGTAGATCGCGTTCAGCTCCTTGCGCGCCACCCCCTCGTCCTTGACGCCCTGGAGCACCTGCTCATGCTGGACCAGGTCCCTGACCCGCGCCTGGAAGGCCAGCGCCTCGAAGGCGTTGTCTTCGGTGTAGCCTTCCTTGCGCGCCTCGGCCTCGGCCTTCGTGAGCTGCGCCGCGGCGATCGAGGCAGTGTTGCTCCGCGTCACCTCGTCCATGAGCGCCGCCTGGGCCGCGCGCATGGCGACAACCTGCGCCTGCTCCTCCTTGATCGCGGCGACGTAGCCCAGCGCCATGGCGCTCGCGCGCCCCTCGGCCTCCGCGTGCGACAGCAGCGCCACCGCGGCGGCGCTCTCGATCGGGACGGTGGTAGCGAGGATCGCCGCCCGCTCCTTCGACACGGCCGCCGCGATCACGCTCGCCGTGGTGTTCTGGTTCTCCGCGTCGGTCACCTTGGCGAGCGTGGCGGCCGCAATCTTCTCGTCCTCCTCGCGCTGCTTGCTGACCAGGATGTTCAGCTGCTTGCGGGTCGTCTCGCTGTCAATCGCAACGCCGAGGTCGTGGATCTGTTTCAGCTCGGTCTCGTTCACGCCGACGCTCTTGAGCCGCGCCTCGTCACGGAGCTTCGCGACCTCGGCGTCGGCCGCGAGCGCCGCGGTGTGGAGCTTTACGGCCCCGGCCCCGGCAACGGCGTCGTCGGCCTCCTGCGTGGCCTTGGCGAGCTTGGCCTGCATCAACTCGACGGCCTTCTCCTCCTGGTCGTTGAACGCCTTCTGAGCCTTGGAAAGCGCCCCCAGGTGGTTCGCGTCGGCGGCGGTCTTGCTCGACTCGCCGAGCTTGGCGGTTTCCGTGGCAGCCCTATCTAGCGCATCGGCGTGCACCAGCGCCGAATCACCGGCATTCTTGAGTAACCCAGCCACCGAGCCGGTGGCACCAGTCACGAAAGTCTGAGCGGCGCTACTTGCTGCCACGAGGCCGCCGGCCCACGACAGCATCTCGGCGATGACATCGGGCGTGAAGCCGAGCAGCTTGGCGATGTTCGGGTGCTCGCTCGCGGCCGAAACGATCGCCGCCACCTGCATCGCGAACGCCTGGGTCATGGTCCGCATCGCGCCGGCGATGAAGTCACCGATCCCCGTGACCATGCTCGCCAGGCCGGTCAGGAAGTACCCGACCATCTGCTCAGCGCCGGCAGCGAGTTCAAGCATGTCCGCCTTGCCGCCGCTCGCCATGGCGTGCACGGCCGCCTTGACCGCGTCGAAGACGCCCATGCCGACCAGGATCTTGCCGCCCGTCTCCGTGAAGTCGCGGCCCAGCATCGCCCACTGACCAGAGAGCGTCTGAGCGTCGGCGGCGGCGGCGCCCTGGTACCGCGACAACCCCGCCAGAATCATCGCCTGCGCACCGGCGATGTCGCCCGACTGGGCCATCGTCTTGATCTGCTCCTGCTGCTGCGCATCGAAGTCGATCCCGGCCTTTCGCAGCCGGCCCAGCGCCTGCGCCGGGTTGTCGAGCGCAATCCCGATCTTGAGCGCCATCCCCTGCATGTCGCCGCCGGTGTTCGCCGCGACGTTCGCGATGGCTTGCAGCGCCGCCGGGAAATTCTCGCCCTTGATGTTCGTGAACGACAGCAACAAGTTCTCGGCGCCCTTGATCATCGGCTCCGTGAACCGCGAGCCGGCCTCGAGCTGCTGCGCCATGGTGTCCAGCTGCCCGGCCGTCCAGCCGGCCCCCTCGCCGGTCGCGCGCACCTTGACGTCAAGCTGCGTCGAGATCCGCTCGACCTCGGCCGCGTCGGCCACCCACCCCTTCATGGTGTCCGCCATCAGCGCGAACGCCGCGATCGCCGTCGTGACGACGCCGAGTTCGCCGAGGACATCCTTCATCGAGCCGATGCTCTCGCCGCTGGCGTCCGACTTCTCCTTGAGATCGGCCAGTTCCGTCGAGAGTTCGGAAACCTTTTCCTTAAGGTCGGCCACCTCCTGCGCGGACGCCCCGGCCGCGCCGCCCACGCCCCGCAGGCCGGCCTGCGCGTCGGCGGCGCCGGCGAAGACGATCTGGATCTGGATGCCAAATTTCGCCACTGGCTACCTGCTCATCGCCTTGCCGCACAGCTTGCACTTGCGGGTGCCGTCCGGCCGCCATGGCCGCCAGCACGCCTTCTCGCAGCCCGGGCACTTCTCCTGCCGCTCGCCGGCCATGGCGCACTGTTCGTCGTCGATCGCCGCGAACAGCTCGAGGTAGGCGTCCCGCTCGCCATCGTCCTCGACGCGCGACGCCGCGAGCCACGCCAGCTGCTCGGCGACCAGGGACCGCCGGCCCTCGGCGTCGCGGCCGAGCCGGGTGTGCGCGTTGAAGAGCGGGACGAGCTCCGGCGGGATCTCGGGGACGGGGACCGTGACGGCGTTCCAGGCCGGCCGGCGCTCCGGTGCGACGCTCTCGACCAGGGCGGCGATGACAACCTCGCGGGTGCGCCAGCGCCCGGCCGCACGGTCGACCGCGACCTCCGCCTCGACCTGCGCGTCGATCGCGGCCCTGTCATCCTCGTCCGCCTCGGACCAGACGGCTACGCGCCAGCGGACGAAGGCTCTAAACTTGACGCTGCCGCCGCGACGTAGGTGCTGCGGTACCGCTCCCCCTGGCCGGCCTCGTAGGCGATGAACTGCCGGAGGGCCTGCCCGAGCGGCTGGCCGTCGCCCTTCTGGCCACCGTCCTGCCACGCCTTGCGGGCCGCGACGGCGTCCTCGCCCTTCGGCGTCGGCGGCGGCCCGGCGCCGCTGTAGGGCATCCCGGCCGGCACCCACTCCTGGGCGGTCAGGAGCTCCGTCGCGGCCTCTCGCGAGAACGGCACCGCCTCTCCCGTCTCAGCGTCGGTCATCCCCGACCAGCCGAGCAGGAAGTCGTCGAGGATGGCGGCGACCACGTTCGCGGTCCCGTCCGCCATCAGCTCGGCCGCCGGGAATGCCATGCTCTCGATGGCCTTGGACATCATGTCCTTGTAGGCCGCGCCCTCGTCCGCGCCGGCCATGGCCATCGCGCCGGCCTTGGCGCCGGCCTCGAACTTCGCGACCTGCAGCGGGTTGGCGAGCAGGCGCTTGCGGACGTTGGCAGTGTGGGCCTCGCGACCGGCCCGGCCGATCTCGAAAATGATCCCGTACCCCCACGGGTCCGGCACAGGCCGCGAGTCCTTGACCGACGCGAAGCGGGACAGCAGGCTGACGCGCGCCATGGCCTAGACGGTCGCGCGGGTGACGGGCCCGCTGGTCGGGAAGGTGACGGAGTCCTCGAGCAGCGCGCCGACGGCACCCTTGATCGGGGACCAGGTGTTGACGAGCATCGAGCCGGAGTACTGCGGGTTGGTCGCGCTGTTCGCGGCGGCTGTCGACTTTATCGTCCAAGTCGTGACGGTGCCCAGGAGCGCCCAGAGCGCCGCGTCGAGCGTCGAGAAGTCGGAGTCCTTGAGGAACTTGAGCGTCAGGGTGCCCTTCTTGATCCCGCCCAGCAGCTCCTCCCACCCGGCGGATGTCATGTTGGTAGTGACCAGGCTCGGCACGTCGGCCTTGAAAGTGGCCTCGCCGATGTTCGCCTGGTAGGCCACGGTGTTGATCGTGACCTGCGTTGCGGTGATGACGAGCTTTGCCATGGCGGCCTCTCTCCTTGGTCAAGCGACGCCGAGCAGGACGGCGTAGGTGAAGCTTGGCATGTTGCCGGTGATGGTGTACTTGGTGCGCCAGCCGGTGTCCGTGATCGGGCCGGCCAGGCTCATGAACGCCCACCCGTAAGCGTTGAAGGTTGGGAAGGTGAAGCGGGTCGTGGGCGACGCCCAGGCGTCCCCCGTCGCGTCGCTCTGGACGAGCATCACGAGCGACGGCGAGGCGGTACCGGACTCCGCCGTCACGTGGATGCCGGCGTAGACGGTCTGGCCGGCCGTAACGGCCGGCAGCGTGACGCCGGTGCCGGTCCCCGTCACGGTCTGCGTAGACGGGTCGAGCACCTGGCCGCGGACCAGCTTGCCGCTGCCGGAGCCGTCGATCTGGAAGCCGGCGAGCTTCCCGACCTGGTTGGTCATCTGGTACGTCATCTCCATCGTCTGCCCGAAGTAGGCGAGGTCGCCCTGGGCCTGCGGGCGCGTCACCGACGCGGAGACGAGGACGAGTTGCCCGAGGTCGTTGAAGAACCCCTGGTCGGGCTCGCCGGGGCCGACGACGGCGTTGGCGTCCCAGAAGCCCTTGAGCATGAACTTCTTGAACGCGAGGATGCCGCCCTGCAACTCCTCCCATCCCTGGGAGGCGAAGTTGGTCGACACCTCGGACGCGACGGTCGCGTTGACCTCGATCGAGTTCGACTGGCCGGAAACGTCGACGCCGCCGTACTGCGCGGTCACGTTCGTGAGGACGAGCTTGCCCATGGGTTACCCCTTCCCGCCCTTCCTACCGGCCGTCAGCGGCGCCGGCGCTCCCTCCGGCTCCTCCGTCTCACCGGCAGGCGGCTCCTGGGCGCCAGGCACCCCCTGGGGCGCGTCCGGCGGGGCCTGTGGCTGCGCGGACGGCTCGCCGGCACTCGCGGCCACCCCCGGCGCCTCCTTCGCGCTGTCGGCCGTCCAGGTGGGCGCCGCGGCCCCTGGCTCGGCCTGCCAGTGGCCGAGCAGCTGCGCCTCGTGCTCGGGCAGCGGCGCGCCCCCTTGCATCCACTCCGCGAGCCCGTCCACGACCAGCTGCGCGCCGCGGCCGGCGTCCACGTAGGCCCACCCGACCGGCGGCGGCTCGCCGGGAGCCATGACCGCCACCTCCATGCCGGCCTCGTGGCCGCCCCACTCCTTCAGCATCTTGAGCGTCCGCATCGTCGTCACCACCTCACGGGGCCGTGAACCGGATGAAGGGGAACTCCATCGCCCGGCCGTACCAGGTACCCTCAACCGCGACGGCCCCGGGGACCGCCGAGCGGACGTTGAGCACCCCGGCGATCGGCTGCGCGACCGGCGCGCCGTACGGGCCGATGAAGAGGTCGCGCAGGGCGTCCCAGACCGCCCGCGACGCCGGGTCGGCCTCCTCGCCCGTCTCCGACTCGACCCAGATGCCGAAGCGCAACCTGCCGTCCACCTGCTCGTCGCCGTCGAAGGTGATCTGCTGCGCTGACTGGTAGTCCGTCTCGTAGGCGATGTACTTCGCCGGGTTCGCCGGGTCGCCGCTGCTGGGCGGCCGCTTGTACTGCATCCCCGGCCACTGGATCGGGCAGAGCGTCCAGCCGGCCAGGACGGCCGCGACCACGGCCTGCTCGCTGACGTAGGTGGTCGGGGATGGCATGGCCTACTCGCTGCCCCCGTACTGGTCGCAGATCCCCTGCACTAGCCCCTCCGCGTCCCCGAAGACCTCCTTGAGCGCCGGCCAGGCGATGCCGCGGGCCGCCTCGCCGGTCGAGCCGATCATCCGCTTGCCCGCGGCGGGGCCGGTCAAGACGCGCCGCCGGCCGCGGTCCTCGATGGTCGCGAGCAGGCCCGGCACATCGCTGCCGCCGGCGCCCTGGGCCGAGGCGTCGTTGACGATCTCGATCGACGGCGCGTCGCCCGCCGCCTGCGAGCCCGGCACCCGCTGCCAGGACTGCAACAGGTACCCCGGGTCGTCCGACTGGCCGCCGACCGGCGTGTGGGCGCGGACGGCCGGGTCCACCCGGTCCGCGAACGCCCCGACCACGGCCCCGCCGAGCCCCTTGATCGCGGCCCCGGCGTCGGCCGCGAAGCCGGCAGCGAAGTCCTCGAGCGAGGCGTAGTCGGGCATCAGCCGGTCCCACTCGCGTCGGCGCCCACGGATGAAGGCGTGGCAGCGTCCGGCGCAACCGCGAGCCCGCGTCGCGGACGCCCCCGCTGCCGGCGCGGCTTCGCGGGCTGCGGGGCCGCGACGGGCGCCGGCGCCGCGAGCCCGTTCAGCTGCACGACCGCACCGAGCACGTCCGACGCCGGGTCGTCCGGGTAGTAGCCGCGCAGGATCAGGTCCCGCACGGCGTCCCGGAGCTCGGTGGCGATGAGGAGATCGGGCATCTCGGCTCAGCCAGCCCAGGCCGGGAGGCCCGCATCCGGGTTGGCAATCGTTACCGGCTCGGTCACCACGTCGGCGCTGCCGCCGCAGTTGATCAGGCGCAGGGCGGCGCGGCCGTCGACCGTGGCCTCGAGCTCCGCCAGGGCGCTCTCGCTGGTGGTGTTGCCGGCGCTCAGCAGCTGAAGCCGGTCGCTGCCGTTCGGGTCGGGTTGCAGCTTGAAGACGACCGGGGTGCCGCTGTCGCCCTTGGTGACCGTGAAGGTACCGTCGCCGTTGTCCTTGACCATGGAATCCTCCTAGATCGCGAAAAGCGGGTAAGCGCAGGGAGTGCCGTCCTGCGCTTGCTGAAAGGCCCAGGCGTAAGGGGTCAGACCGGATGCTGGACTCTGTGTGCCGAGGCCGGCTGGAGTGTTGGCGCCCGTCCCCGACTTCGAACGGAGCTGACCGAGGTGGTCGCCCTGAGTCGAGGTGTCGAGCGAGAAGACGCCCTGCGCAGCGCGGGAGATGAGCGAGTCAAGGCCGCCAGGGTTGCCGACCGCAGAGAACCCAAAGCCGGTCCAAACCCCGTTGTGCGGCACGCTCAGGAAACCGAGGGGGTTCATCTCGAACCCCTCGTGATTGTTCGAGGTGAAGGCCAGGTATCCGCCAGCCCTCGCCCAGAAGCCGTCGCTGCCGCCGACACTCAACCCAGGCGCGCTGTAGCCACTCCCCGCCGGCGCGGTGACGCCGAGGTTGCCCTTGGGGACGAGGCTGATGCCGATGTTGGTGTCGGTGCCAGCCGCGCCGATCAGGACCGGATTGCCGGCGGCGGCGGCGGTCACGGTCAGGTAGTTGACCGGCGACGCGACGCCGATGCCGCGCAGGAACTCGGCGGCGTTGGCACCGAGCGACAGGGTGTGGGCCGCGACCTGCGAGAGGCCGGTCCCGGCGTCCACCACCTGCAACGCCGCGGCGGCGAGCGATCCCGCGCCGAGCGGGTTGGCGAGCGGCGGCTTCGACCACGCCCCCGTCCCGTCCAGGTACTTCGTGGCGTCGTTCGGGAGCTTGGGCGCGAGCCCGTGCGCGGTCGTCGAGACGTTCAGAATCGTGATATCCGTCGGTGCCGCCAGGGTGTCCAGCGCCAGCACGTCCGAGCCGGCCGACTGGTGGCTCGCAGCGTGCGCAGTCGGCGTCCGCGCGTTCGACAGCCGCGAGTCGTTGCCAGCGCACGCCTGGGCCGCGCCAGCCCCGAGCGTCCGGAGGGAGCCCGTAGCAGCCGCAGCGTCGATCGCCATGGCGTCCGCGCCGCCGGCGTTGTGCGTCGAGGCGTGGCTCGCCGGGGTCTGCGCCGTCGCGAGCAGCCCCGAGAGCCCGGCGACCGACAGCGCCGCGGCGCCGCCGGCCTGGAAGGCGGTCGCGAGCAGCGACACCGGCGCCCGCTCGTCGCGCGCCTGCCCGATCCGGCGCACCGAGAACAGCGTCGTCGCGAGGAGCGCCGGGCAGAGCGTCAGGTTGGGCTTGGTGGAGTCGGCCATGGCCTCAGTCGTTGACCTTCATGGCGTCCACACCGTTGTCGTCGATCAGCTCCTTGTCCACGCCGTCATCGTCCACCAGCTCGTGCTGCGGCGGCGGCGGGCCGGCAGCGCCGCCCCACAGGTGGTGCAAGAGCCAGCCGGCCATCAGACCTTGAGCCCCAGGCCAATCGTGCGCTGCGCGGCCTCGGTGCCATTGCTCACGAGCTTGATGTACTGGAGGCCGCTCAGGCGGGACATGACCGCCGAGCCGACGCCGACAACCGTATTGGGCGCGAAGGTGATCGCGAGCGCCGCGCCCGTCTCGTCGTAGACCTCGTGGAAGGTGGCCGCCTCCGCGTCCGCCTGGCTGTCACCGACGCCGGTGCCGGCCGCGGCCAGAACCGTGAACGCCGTCCCTGTCATGTCACCCAGGTAGAGCGCCAGGAAGTGCGCGCTGCCGAGGTCGATGATGCCGGACGTGGACTGCCCGGCCGGGATGACCGCCTGCGCCGCGTAGACGGGACCGGAGCCCATGTCAAACGTCCCCCACCTGCAAGGTCCACCGCTCGACAACGTCGGTCGGCGACGCCTCGTCCACGTCGCGCACGGACGACACGCGTCCCGACTTCTCGACCACCGAGTCCCCAATCTCCGGGATCGCCGGCTGGCCGCGCGGCGACAGGTGCAGCCGCCGGTCCACCGACTCGACCAGGCCGCCGTGCACGTCGTCCGCCTTGAGCACGCCCCCGCCGAGCGCCGTGAACGGGTAGTCGACGTGCGGGGCTTGCAGCGTGACCGCGGCGTCGTCCGCGACCGGGTGCGCCAGCGCCGGGGCCAGCGCGACCGCGCCCGGCAGCGTCGCGTCCGCCGCGGCCGCGTAGACCGTGGCGTCCCCCGCGATCAGGAACGGTAGGCCGCGCAGGAGCACGCCGGCCGCGCCGTCCAGGTTGACCGTGGCCGCGCCGGCCAGGGCGGCGCCGTTGACCAGCGCGGCCGTCGTCGCCTTGCCGTTCGCGCCCTTCAATCGGTTGAGCTTGCGCAACGAGACCTTGCGCCGGCGCCCCAGGTAGGCGAGCGCCGAGTGCGTCAGCCGCGAAGTCACACCCGCCCCCCGGCCAGGCGGTCCAGCCCGCGCAGGATCCCGACCGGCAGCTCGACGCGCACCGACTCCTGGTCGAAACCGTGACGCGTGCCGTCCGTGTCCACCGAGGTCGCGCCCGCCGGCAGATCGAGCCTCATGTAGCGGTCGGTCACCGCCCAGCAGGCCCACTCGGTCAGCTCGAGCGGCAGCTCCGCCGCGTCCGCCGACTGCCAGGTCGCCGTGCCGTCCGCGACCGGGAAGGAGCTCGTCAGCGTGTTCCACAGGCTCTGCGAGACGACCGGCACCGGCAGCGGCCACGCCGGCTCCGTCGCGCCCGAGGTCCCCGCCGCCGTGCACTGGAAGAGCAGCGGCGTGACGCCCGGCGTGAGCGGGCGCACCCAGGCGCCCTTGGCGTACGCCTGCGCCGCCTTCCAGGTGGTCACCTGGCCCGGCAGGAGCCAGCCGGCCGTGTACTGGACGTCGACCGTCAGGTCCTCGCCGTAGGTGACGTTGCCGGGGAGGTTGAAGCCGCCGCCCTGCGCCCACGAGCCGGCGTTGCCCCAGCTCCCCCAGATGAAGAGCTTGCCGATCCGCGGGTCGTGGATGCGCACATAGGGCCGCACGTCGAACTGGTAGATCGAGACGACGGAGAGCGAGTCGCGGTCTACCGGGTACTCGCTGAGCAGCACGTACGGCTTGCCGCGCCCGGCGATCTGTTCGTAGTAGGTCTGGCGAGCGAAGTGCCGCCCCAGGTAGCTCTCCATGGACCGCGACACGCCGCCGATCAGGCTGGTCAGCAGGGCGTCCTGCGACGTGTCACCCGGGGCGATGTCCGACAGCCGCGCCTTCACGCTCGCCAGGTCGACGAGCGCGAGGGGCGCGGCGGACGGGATGAGGACGGAGGAGCCCACGGCGCGCTATCAGCTCCCGAAGGCCAGCCAGGCGACCGTGACGGCGTTGTTGGTCGACGCGATCAGCGCCGGGTGGGTGGAGTCGGTCGGCTTCCAGGCGTAGATGTCCAGACTCCCCGGCGTGGCGCTCGGGTGACAGGTGAACTCCGTCGGGTCGAGCCCCGGCGCCACGGCCAGCTGCGAGGTCACGACGCCGCCGAGCACGGTGGCGAGCCCCGTCGCGACGGTCGTCGGGTTGGCGCCGCCGAGTACGACCGTGCCGGTCGCGAGCTTGCCGGCGAGGCCGGCCAGGGACGCCAGCGCCGGGGCGGCGTCCACGCCGGCGAGCTTGAGCGCACCGCCGGCCAGGACGTTGACGCTGCCGCCCGACTCGACGACGAGGTCGTCCCCGCCGTTAGCGCCGTGGACCTTGCCGACGTAGGTGGGGTCCGCCGAGGTGGCGCCCATGGCCTTACGCCGTCCCCGGGCCGACGCCGTCCGGCACGAAGGTGCCGCCGCCGACCGTGGTCACGTCGTGGACGGTCGGGACGTTGTTCGGACCGTAGAGGAGCGCGAGGATGCTGTCGAGGACCGCGTTCGCCGTGCCGCGCGACACCAGCGGCAGCACCCATGAGCGGTTCGGCCGGAACACGTCGATCCAGAAAACCTGGTTCGACCCGGTCGCCTGCGGCACCGTGAAGTGCGAGCCGAGGATGTCGGTGTAGGCGTCGAGCACCCCGCCGTCGTTCGACTCCTGGACCTTGACCGAGGTCACGGCGCCAGCGGTCAGGGTGCCGAACGAGAAGAGGAACATGACGCCCTGGAAGCCGGTGACATTGACGCCGGCCCCTGGGGTGATCAGCGTGGTGCCGGCCGCGACCGCGTTCGACACCCGCTGAGCCTTGACCGCGGTGTAGAGGTTGTGCATGGAGCCGCCCATGGCCTTTTCTCCTTCCGCACCCTTACGAGTGCATCGTGATGCACTTGACCGGGTGGGTGCCGGCGTCGATCAGGTTGCCGTCGTGGCGCTCGAAGCCAAGGAACGCCACCTGGCCCTGGTCCGCGAAGCGCTCGCGGAGCACCAGGATGCTCGTGCCGCTGACCTGCCGGTGCCAGTAGTTCTGCAAATTGCCGTAGATGACCGGCACCGAGGACGGCGCGATCGCCGGCATGTCGAGGTTGATGATGTAGGGGTCGCCGTCGATCATGTCCGGCTCGCGGGTGGCGACGCCGCTCATCCACAGCGGCCGGCCCTGGTTGTCCTTGATGAGCTTGAACTGGAGCAGGGTGGTGTTGTTGAACATGTACCTCGCGCCCGGCCAGTAGGCGGGGTCGAGCGCGTACTTGACGCCGATCGCCTCGTCGAAGGTGATCTTCGCGTTGCTGGCGGTCGTGATGCCGGCGCCGGCGGCCACCGCGGCCGGGACGATGCCGGTCGGGCCGCTGCCACCGGTCATGCCGGGGAGCGCCTGGCCGTTGTAGAGCGTCAGCTCGGAGTTCAGGCCGCGGGCCAGCCGCACGCCGATCAGGCCGGTCAGCCAGCCGACCACGTCCTTGGCGTCCTGCAAGAACTCGAGCGACGCCATGATGAAGCCGGTCGTGTACAGGTAAGCGTTCAGCATGACCACGCCGAAGGTCGGGTTCGCGGCCGTGACGCGCGCGGCGCCCTCGGCGATCCGGTAGCCCTTGTTGGCGGTGTCGTTGTTGGTCGGGATCGGGAGCGGCGCGCCGGTCGAGGTCTCCTCGAGGTGAACCGCCTGCATGAGCCCGCCGAACGCCTTCATGGCGGTGACGATCTGCGCCTGCGGCATGTCAGGGACGATCAGACCGCCGGCGATGTCCGAGCCGACCGACAGGCCAAGGGCGCGCATCTCGGAGCGCGAGAGGCCGCGACCGAAGTACTGCTCCTTCTCGTCGCCCCAGTGCTCGGCCTCGCCGTTTTTGAACTCGCGGAGGGCCAGGCACGCCCGCTCCTCGGGTTCCAGCTCGGTCATCTGCCCCTCGCAGCGAATCCACTGCGCGAAGGAGTGGTTGGCGAGCGCCTTGCGCTCCTCGGGGTCCTTGGGGAGGCGCCGCGAGATCTCCGCCAGCTCCTCGCGCTGGCGGGTCAGGCGGCGGCTGCGCAGGCTCCGCACCGTGATGGTGTCGCCGTCGGGGTCGGTCGCCGGGTCGGTCGCGACGCGGGCCGCGGCCGAGACGCCGGTCGAGGTCGCGAGCTGCGTGGCGTGGCGCTCGAGCCCCTCGCGGACGCGGACCTCGTTGCCGTACTTGTCCGCGTCGGCCAGGTATTGCTCGGCGTTCTTCAGCTCTTCCGGGGTGATGTCGCGCTTCTCGGCCGTCGCCTTCTCCGCGATCTCGCGGCCGAGCTTGATCGCGTTGCCGTGCTTCTGCCGCAGTTCCTCGAGAGTCATCGTGGCGCTCTCCCGGCCGGGGAGCGCCTGAAACGCGAGCGGCGCGGAGACACCCCGGACCTTTGTCAGGTCACTCTGGGTAGCCTCCGCGCCGGGTTCGAGCCGTCGCGTCGCCTACGTCGCTGCCGGGCCGCCCAATCGCCGCCCCGGCGCCTCGCTGCTGGGCCGCTCGGTGTGCGCCGCCGGGGTTCGAGCCCACGGCGCTCCTGCCGCCCGTCTGTCCGTCTCAACCGTCCTGCATCGCCGCAAAGATTACGGCGGGGCCGCGGCGGATGTCAAGCCCTTGATCAGCCTTGCGGGATTCGAGACCCGCCGCGACGTCGGCACTACGCCATCCCGCCGCTCCTCCTGCGCACCGACCAAGGGCCAGCACCCATCTTACACCCGCCGCCGCCCCTCGCGCTCGTCGGGGTGCCGGTCGCGGTCGCGCGCATCGCCCTGGCCGACGTGGCAGACGCAGTAACAGCGCACCGGCACAAAGCTCACGGCGCCCACGTGGTCAGCGGCGCGAGCGCCGCACTCCGTCGCCCGGCCACGGCCAGGAGCGGCGCACCCACACGCCGGCGCGGCGGCGCTCACGCCGACTCCCGCGAATCTGCCGGCCGCGACACCTCGCGCTCGCCGGCCAGCGGCGCCGCGTGGCACCCGCACGCCAGATCACCGTCCCTGACCGTGACCGGCACGCCGTCGTCCACGTGCATCGCGACCCGCGAGTAGCCGCAGGCCACCCGGCGGCCGGGGCCGGCGTGCGGGCCGCAGCCGCAACCAGACGACGGCACAGCGGGAGCGCTCACCCGTTCCTCCGCGGCGTCAAGCCGCCGGGCACCAGCACCGGCTGCACCAGCCCCGCCCCCTGCGGCTTGAAGGACACCCACGCCACCTGCGGCTCCGGCGCTGCCGCCCCGGGCATCGGCACCCAGAACGACTCCGGGGCCGTGAACGGCTGGCACAGCGGCACATACCCCTCGGACATGTTCTGCTGCATCTGGTGGAGCAGATCCCGGTATGTCGTTACCACAGAGAGGCGGAGGTCGCCGTTCATGTCGCCACCTTCGCCGCCACCGCGACACCGCAATGCGGGCAGTCGAGCTTGACCGTGATGACCACGTCATAGCTACCCGACTCGCGCGAGATCTTGAGCAGCTTCCACCCGGCGTGCGCAGCCGGCGCCGCGGTCGTGAGGCTGCGCAGTAGGTCAACCGAGATCCTCACGCCGTCCACGATAACCGTGCGCAGGGAGCTCGCGTCGAACTCCCCGAGCGCCAGATCGGCAGGCCGGCTCACATCACACCCCGCTCCGCCGCCGCGAGCCGAATGCGCAAGGACGCCAGCGCCGGCAGGATGACCGGCAGCGCAGGGTCGAGCGCCAGGGGCGGCAGGGCGGCCTCAGCCACGACAGGCGCCGGCGCCGCCTCCTTGCCCGCCAGCCGCGACACCCGGCGCGCCAGCAGGTCGTACAGCGACGTCGGCGCGCTCGCCAGGCCCACCCCGCCGGTCGGCTGCTGGCCCGCGACGACGCCCCCGCTCGGCGCCGGGGCCGCGTCGTCCGGCTCCTCGTCGTCCGGCAGCAGCAGCTCGAGCAGCGCGATCGCCTTCACCAGGTAGGTCATGTCAGACGCGCTCAACTGCCGCTCCTTGAGGTCCGCCAGGATCGCCACGAGCCGCGGGCGGGCCAGCACCGCGAGGTCGCCGCGCTCGGCCCCCTGGCGCCCCAGGGCCTCACGGGCGGCGGCGAGGGCGCGGAGCGCGGTCGGGGCCTGGGGGTAGTATGGCTGGCATACAGCCGGCGAAACGTCGTACAGCGCCGCGCAGTGCATCAGCCGGCGATGCAGCGAGCCGTCCGGCTTCTCCGTCACGATGTCCCCGGGGTACCCCGGTTCGCCGCGGTCAGGCAGCGCAAACGCGAAGCTCGCCCCCTGGATGTCACCGCGGCGCATCGGCTCCATCACCATGTCGCGGTGGACGGCCGAGTTCTGGTTGAGGTCCGTCTCCGTGTACAACCCCGGTACGCCGCCGCTCTTGGCGCCGAGCTTATCGATCTGAAGACGCAGCGTCGGGGGGCTCGCCGTGGTGCGCCCGAGGGTGTAATTTGCGTCGTGGTTCAGGAGGCTCGGGCAGTCGAGCCCCGGCACGACCACGCCGTCGAAGAAGCCGGGGTCGATGTCCTCGGTCAGCCCCCAGTATGACGGCGACACCGAGTCGAAGACGGCCACCGTGGACGCAATCATGGGCGGCTTGGCGCCGTCGGCGGCGCGGAGCTCGGGGCGGACGGTGCGGAAACGGCGTTCGATCATGTGACACCTCCCATTGCGCTACGCAGAATCGCTGCGTCAACGGCGTGATAACTGGCTAGGCGGTGCGCCGCTTCCGCCGCCTCGCGCTCGGCGACGACCAGCTTATCGCTCTTCGGCATCCATCCGCCACACCACTGACACATCGCAAACCCGCACTCCTCGTGCGCGCGAATCATCGCCTGGTCGAAGCCGCACCCGCAGCCGAAACCGCCCTTGCCGAACGGCGGCGGAGGCGGAATGCGAAACGGCAACGGAGGATAACCGCTCACGCCGCACTCACCGTGCAGTCGCAGTTGCCGCCGTGGAGCGGCGGGAACGGCAAGCCGCCGCTACGCACCGTGAGCGGCACCGCGTCTGAGTCTTCGCCCGGGTCCACGGTGTCGCCCTCGTCACGGAAGCTACTCCCGATCTCGCACGTCTCGCCGACCAGGGCGGAACATAAGTCGCACGACTCGCCGCCACCCTGCATCCACACCAGCGTCGCGACGCCCGCCGCCGCATAGCTCGACTTGCTCATGCTAGACAGCGCCCGGACGCTTTCAACGCGCGAGATCTTGTCAGCCCACGGCACAGCCTTGCCGTCCCCGCCGTCCAGCCACTGCCCCAGGCGCTCGTCGAGCGCGTCCTCGGTGTCGCCGCCCTCCTCCTCGGTGTTCCTGACGATAGCGCGCAGCTGGCCCTGCGCCGACCCGGCGTGCCGCTCGGCGAAGTCGACCGCGAAGGCACCGGCTAACTCGACCGCGTCGGCACCGTCCGGCTCGTCGCCGTCCGCCAGGCCCAACTCGTCGCCGTAGATCACCGGCTGCACCACGCCCGCCAGTGTCGCGACGACCGGCTGGAAGGCGCGCCGGATCGTCTCGCCGAAGCCGTCATAGAACTCCGCCATACCGCTGTCGAATTCAGCCAGGCGCATCGGCATCGCAGTGTCGTCCTGGCCGTCCGAGCCGTCCGCGCGCTCCCGCCGCTTGCGCTTGGCCCGCTTGATGACGGAGCGCAGCGCCTGGACCTCCTGGCGCACGATCTCCTGCGCGGCCCTGTGGAACATCGGCAGCATGGCCTTCCGGTGCCGGTTGCGCAGCTCGGCCGAGCGGAGCTGCCGCTGCTTCTTCGCGGCGCGCGCAGCCCTATCGGCACCCAGGGCCTTGTCCGTCGCTGTGATCGCCTCCGCGATTCTCCCCGCGGTGAGAACGCCCGACGGCAATTGACCGGCCAGCGCGAGCAGCCGCGGCTCCCGCGCTTCCAGCGCCGCGCGCGCCTCGGCCTGCCCCGCGACCGGCGAGGTCCACGCCGGCAGCGACGCCTCCGCCGGCGAGCCCCCGCCGCCCACATCGTCCGGTGTCCCGCCGCCTGGCTTCGGCTTGACTGGCGGCTGCCCGATGTTCGCGAACTGACCGGACGGCACCATGTTCATGGGGTTCATGTAAATCTTGCCGGAACCGTCCGGGATCGGGTTCATATTCTCCAACTCGCGCACGTCGTCGGCGCACAGCCAGCCCCACTGGCGGCCGATCGCGTAGGCGGCGTACCGCTCCGTGAGCGAGCCGCGCAGGAACCCCTCGACCAGGAACTCGAAGAAGTATTTCTGCCGCTGCTCCGGCGTGAGCAGCGACTTGTTCAGCCACTGCTCCCATGCCACGTACCAGTGCAGCATGGCGAAACGGATGAACTCGATCGACTGGACCTCGATGTTCGAGAACGTCCCGCGCGAGAGGTCCATCGCCATGTGCGGCGGCACCCGGAACCACCGGCAGATCCGCGCCACCGAGGCGAGCGACGACTGCAAGAACTGCGCGTCGTCCGGCGGCACCGAGGTCTGCTCCCACTTCATGCCCTCGTCGAGCACGGCCAGCCGGTGCGCCTGCGAGAGCCCCTGGTGCTGGACCTCGAGCGACGTGCGGATGCGGTCCTTCGCCGGCTGGTCCAGGGACATCGGGTGCGTGATGATGCCCGACAGCCGCGCGCCGCTCCCGAAGAAGCGCGCCCCGAACTCGTCGATCGCGATCGCGTGACCGATCGACTGGCGGGCCATCCGGACGACCGGGTAGCCGCTGACGCCGTTGTAGCCGAGCCCCGGGATGTGCAGAACCTTCTCCGCCGGCAGGGTGACCTGATTGCTCCCCTGGAACCCGGTCCCCGGCGCCACCTGGCAGATCACAACCCGCTGAGGCGCAATCTCCTTGGTCACCTGGTCCTTGACCAGCACCCGGGCGGCCCGCGTCCGGTCGGGGAGCAGCGGGTGGAGCGCGATCGGGTCCCCGTAACCGTTGCGCTCGATCTCGGCGTAGCAGTTCCCCCAGTTGCAGACGTGCGCCATGAGCGTCTGGCGGAAGTACTGGCTGGTCGTCTCGCCGTTCGGCGCGTCGTGCATCAGGCCGAACTGCGGCAACCCCGTCGCGTGGCGCTTGCCGCCGCCTGGCAGGCGCTCGTAGAGGATCAGCGGCGGCGTCGCGAGCGTGTCCGCGATGGCGCGCACGCAGGCCCACCAGATCTCGAACTTCATCGCGGAGTGCTCGGAGACGCGGACGCCGGCGTTGGTGGGCAGGGCGCCCATGGTGTCCAGCAGCCAGCCGGCGGGGTTCGACAGGCTGGTCGTCGGCGACTCGAGCGAGGTGCGTCGCTCGACCTGGGCGAGCCAGCCGGTCACGAGCCGAATCCGATCGGGAAGCGGGGACGCGCCGGGCGGCCGTCAGGCCCCAAAACTTCGACTCGCGGCGGTCGCGGCGACGGCGCGACGGCGGCTTCTGCGGTCCCCCGCACCAGCGGTCCGCGAACGGCGCGCCGGCGGTAGTCCTGCCGCGCCTCCCGCTCCCCGCTCACGCCCCGCCCCTCCGCGGGAACACAGCCCACACCAGCACCGCGCCCGCGAGCAGCCACCCGGCGGGAGGGTAGACCTGCCGCCCCCCCGCGAACAGCATCGCGAGCCCAATCAGGAACAGCGCCTCCCGCGGCTCGGCCGGCTTGAGCCACGCCAGCGCCCGCACCGGGGCGGCCGCGTAGCGCCGCAGGGCGCCCCAGGCGCGGCGCGGGAGGGTGCGGAGGGAGGTCACAGGACCAGCACCGTAGCCCCCTCCTCCTCGTAGCGCGACCTGCGCGGCGGCGCGTGGACCATGGCCCGCCCGACCGCCATCACCCACGCCACCAGGCCGTCGATGCGCTCCCTCGATCGCGCCTTGTCGGGCTTGACATTTTCAGCTTCGTCCGATTTGACCGCCACGTTCGATAGATTCCAGCGCAACACCGGGTGTCCGTCGTGGACGATTTTCTTTCCGAGGATGAGCTTCTCGGCCTCCGCCATCGGCCCGGCCATGCTCGCCATGCCCTGCCGGAACTCGACGCACGTCGCACCGTCCTCCTGGAGCTGTACCGCAAGCTGGGTCGCCCTCCACGGGTCGTACGCGATTTCGGCTATAGAGTACCGCACCGCGAGCCCCTTGACAAACTCCCTGATCCTGTCGTAGTCCACCACGTTCCCCGGCGTCGGCGTGATGAGCTTCGCCGCGATCCACGCCCGGTACGGCACCCGGTCGTCCCGCTCCCGCTTCTCCACGTTCTCCTCCGGCACCCAGAAGTAGGCGAGCAACCGCCCCAGCGGGTCACCGGCCGGCACCGGCGGGAAGTAGAGCACCAGCGCCGTCAGGTCCCGCGTGCTGGACAGGTCGAGCCCGGCGTAGCACACCCGGCCGCGCAGGGCCGCCGGGTCCACCTCGCCGCGGCAGGCGTCCCAGGTCCCGATCGGCATCCACCGCGACGCCTGGTCGGTCCACTGGTCGAGCCGCAGGCGCCGGAAGGCGTTCTGGGCGGCCGGCGTGGCCTCCGCCTTGGCCGCGAGCGCCCGCAGGTCGTCGAGCTTGACCGAGATACCGAGGTTGGGGTTACCGTGCGGCCAGACCGCCTCGTCGGTCCAGTCCGCGTCCTCCGCGACCTCGGCCACGAAGGCGAACCAGCTGTCGTCCGCGAGCACGCCCTCGAGCACCTTGGCGCTGTAGTCGCGCACCTCCCAGCAGATCGAGTGCCGATCGTAGCCGGCAGTCGTGATCGCCAGGAGCAGCGGCTGCCGGCGGGCACCGATCGCCGTCTCGAGGATGTCCCACATGCCGCGCGTCTTGTGGGCGTGGAGCTCGTCGACCACGGCGCCGTGCGGGTTCAGCCCGTCCGTCGTGTCGCGGTCCGCGCCCAGCGGCTCGAGCTTGCTGGCCGTCTCGATGACGTGCATGTTCGCCATCTGACCGGGGCGCTCGCCGCCCGTGATGCCGATCGCGCGCGCCAGGCGCGGGGACGCCTTGACCATGCGCATCGCCTCGCCCCAGACGATCTTCGCCTGGGCGTTCTTGGTGGCAGCGCAGTAGACGTCGGCGCCGGGCTCGCCGTCGCCGTAAAACAGGTACAGGACGATCCCGGCAGCGAAGGTCGACTTGCCGTTCTTGCGGCCGATCTGGACGTACGCCTTGCGGAAGCGGCGCACCCACTCGCCGTCGACCTGGATCTGCCAGCCGAAGAGCGACGCGACGATAAACGCCTGCCAGGGTTGCAGGACGAACGGCTTGCCGGCCCACTGCCCCTTGCTGTGCCGCAGCAGGCCGAAGAAGTCAAGGGCGTGCTGCGCGGCGGCGGGGTCGAAGCGCAGGCCGCGCTCGGCACCGTCCCGGAGGTCGCGCAAGTGACGCTCGGCCGCGAGGACGACCCAGCGGGAGGCGTGGATCCTGCCGGCGACGACGTCGCGGGCGTAGACGTGGTACGGGGCGAGGTCGGCCTGCGGCGGCATCGCGGCTCAGGCCAGCAGGTCGCCGCAGGTCGCACAGTGCCAGGCCGGCCGCTCCTCGCGGGGACCGAGCGGCGGCGACTCGCGCACGATCTTCTCGGCCTCGGTGCCGCCGCACCAGTGCTGCCGCCGCAGGGTGCCGCGGTAAACCGTGTACCGCGCCGGCGGGAACAGCGCGAACAGCCGGTCGGCCTCGTCGTGCGCAGCGCGGGCGTAGCCGCCGAACTGCGCGGCCGTGGCCATGGCGACCGCAGCGTCCATCGCCTCGTGGAACGCCTCGTTGACCCGGCGGCGCGCAGCAGCAAACGGGGATTCGAGCAATGGTGGCGGCGGGGCCGGCCGCACGGTCCCCGGCGGCATCGGCTGCGACACCCTGCTCACCGCCACTCCCACACGCCGTCGGCGCCGCGCTGCATCCGCAGCGTCACATCGCGGCCGGCGAGCATCGCCTTGACCTTGCCGAGAGTTGGCCGCACGGCCGCGGCGACAGCCTTCTCCGCAGCCTCCTGGCGCGTCCCACCCTCAACCAGGTTCACCGCCGCCTGCCTCACCGCGGCACCTCCCCGCCGGCCAGCGCCCCGGCCGTCCGCGCCTCCCCGTCCAGCCGCGCGACCTCCTGGCACAGCAGCCCGACAGCCCGCACGCAGGCGAGGCGCCGCTGCGCTGTGGCCTCTAGCGTCCCCGTGAAGGTGCGGTAAGCGCCACCGGCCGGCACCCGGAACCGCGCCAGCACTCCCCACTCCCCGTACTCGGCGTACAGCTCGTAGAAGAACGCCGCGACGGGGGCCTCGCCTCTCGCGCCGCGCAGACCCGCCGGCGGTCGGATCGGCTCCTCCGCGTCCCGCCGCACCCACTCCTCCGCGACCTCGCGCAGGACGGTGCGCTGCGCGTCCGTGAGGGGGAGCGGGGCCGGCTTGGCGGCGGGTGGCAGGGGCTTGGCGGTCACGGCGCCACCTTCGCCAGGATGGCCGCGACCGCCTGGCCCTGCGGCATCGCTCGGATGGCGGCCTTCTGATCCTCCGTGAACACCACGCCGGGGCGGAACAGCGCCGGGCACTCCCGCCGCAGCCACGCCATCCGCATCGCCCGGTACGCCTTGTCGCGCTCGGTCATCCCTTCCTCCCTGGTTGCCATCCCGCCCCCTCCCCATCCCCGTCGCCCCCCGGCGCCGTCGTGACGCGCGCCCGGGCGCTCGGGTTCATGCCGAAATCCGCGAGCAGCGCCCGCAGCCGCTTGGCCGCCTCCGCCCGCAGCGCGTACTCCGGGTACGCCACCGTCACCTCGCGCCCCCGCTGCGACGGCGCCGGCTTGTACGTCCGCTCCCGCCCCCGCGCCTTGCACGCCAGGTCCCACTCCCGCCACTCAGCATACGTGCTGCACAGCAGCTCCAACTGCGGGCCGTCCGCGACCGTCAGGACCTGCATGCCGCACAGGAGCTTGCCGAACCGGCGCCAGGCGGCCCGCTCCACCCGCGACAGCCGGCGCGGGCAGGGCGGCATCCCGCGCGCCGGCTTCGGCTCCCGGCGGGGCAGCGGGCGCTTGGCCGCGTTGCCGCGCAGGACGCGGAGGGCCGTGGGTTGCGGGATGGGGCCGGGCGGCATCAGGCGCGCCCCTCACCGCCTGTCGCAAGCCCGTAGCTGGCGCGGACCTCCGCCGGCCAGCACTCGAGATCGGCGATGCGGGCAAGCACGACGCGCGGCAAATAGCGAGCGGTGATCGGAGAGAGCGGCGGTCGCTCCCGGAGCGCCCATGCTCCAAGCAGCACCTCGGTCAGCGTCGAGCGCCGACGCTTGAGCCTGCGGCCGCGGCGTCCCTTCTGGGTCAACGTGGCGCTCACGCCGGCAACCTCCCGGCCGGCAACCCGCGCCAGAAGCTCTGACCATCACGCTGGAAAGGAGCGGCAACAGCGCGTAAAACACCGGCCGGCGCCGAAAAAGCGGCAGGTGCGAAAGGTCGATCATTCGCCTCACGTCCCGCCCCCCCGCCCCCCCCCCCCGGCCCCCCACGGG
>Ga0210384_10000470_pt1 | contig 61714 bp, 55 predicted proteins | sample IncBWH2MmetaG_FD_160574 | JGI IMG/M metagenome (GOLD analysis project Ga0210384, IMG submission 160574) | Forest soil microbial communities from Barre Woods Harvard Forest LTER site, Petersham, Massachusetts, United States - Inc-BW-H-2-M | ecosystem: Environmental > Terrestrial > Soil >...
ACCTTGCCGTGACCAAGTTTCGCGAGGCGCAGGCGACCAATCAGCCAATCAAAGGATTGGCGAATGCGCTCCTTGATCTGAGAGTCGTAATCGACTGGTATCCGGATTTTGCGGAAGCGCACAGCTTGCTCGGCCTGGGGCGCGTGGAAGGCGGAGGCATTACGTCCGCCGCTGAAGCCATGCAGGTGGCGATCCGTCTGAATCCGCGCCACGAGTGGTATCAGGTGAACCTGGCGAGAATTTATACGGAAGCCAAGAAATTCGATGCCGCCCGTGCTTTGCTGGATCACCTCAAGCTGAGTGGCGACCCGCAAATAGCCGCGGCGGCGAAGCAGCAAATCAAAGACCTTGCGATCACACAGAAGTACGGAATTTCTCCCGAACACGCGCGAGCACAAGCCCAGGCGGCTGCCGAAGAAGCAGCGCGCGAGGCCAAGGATGCCGCTGAAAACGTGCGTCCCGTAGAAGCTCCGCCCGACAAGCGCCCGATTCTTCTTGCTAAAGGCCGCATTGTGAGTGTGGACTGCTCGCAGGAACCCGCGGCGTTGATGATGTTCGCCGCCGGCAACCGCACGCTCAAGCTACACGCGGCCGATAAGAGCAAGGTGATAGTAATCGGGGAAGACGCGTTTTCTTGCCGCTGGGAAAGTGTGCGCGCGCAGGCTAACTACAAAGCCAGGGCAAAGGCAGGCGAAGGGGATTTGGTTTCGGTGGAAGTGCAGTAGCTGAGATCTCATGTCATCCTGAGCGCAGCGAAGGACCCCTACCCACGCCACACCGCCCGACTTTTCCCAGCTTTCTCACCGCGCGGCCTCCTGTGAGAGAGCTTGCGAGTACCTGTCCTGTTCCGCACCGTAGGGGTCCTTCGCTGCGCTCAGGATGACAGTCTTAGGTAGAGTAGTGTCCCTCCAGGTACTCGCAACCCGAAACCTCTCCAGCTATTCTGAAGATTGTTCACGAAATCGTCACCCGGAGTTGCCATGAAAAAAAATATCGTCCGTTTCCTCGCTTGGTTCGGAGCTGCTGTGATCGTCTACTCCATCTATTTTGCGATCATGCTGAACTACAAAGGCTCGGTGCCGTCGAAGACCATTCTCGAGGTGAATCTCGAGAGCGAACTCATTGAAGACGCCCCCGATTCCGCGATCGCCAGGTACATGCTCTCCGACCGGCCTCGCGTGCGCGATATCGTAGATGCGCTCGACCGCGGCGCCAAGGATGATCGGGTTGTGGGACTGGTTGCTAACATCAGCGCGGTTCCCATGGGCATGGCGGAGGCTCAGGAGATTCGCGACGCTGTATTCCGTTTTCGCGCCAGAAAGAAATTTGCAGTTGCCTATGCTGAGACTTTTGGCGAATTTGGGCCTGGCAATGGTGCTTACTACATGGCGACCGCGTTCGATCAGATTTACTTGCAGCCCTCGGGCGATGTAGGCCTTACCGGACTGATGATCGAAACGCAATTCCTCAAGGGCACGCTGGACAAGCTCGGCGTGAAGTTCCATGGCGACCATCGCTACGAGTACAAAAACGCCTTCAACATTTACACCGAAACCAAATACACCGATGCGCACAAGGAAGCCAACACCAAAGTGATGAACTCGTGGTTCGGGCAGATGAAGAGCGGCATCTGTGACGCACGCCACCTTGATCCAAATCAGTTCGATGCCCTAGTAGACAAGGGACCCTATCTCGGCAAAGAGGCGCTCGACGCCAAACTCGTCGATGGCATGGCCTATCGCGACGAGGTGTACGAGAAGGTGAAAGCCACCGCCGGAAAGGACGCTGAGCTGCTATATCTTGACAAATATCTCTATCGCGCCGGGCGTCCGCACAATAGCGGCAAGACGGTTGCGCTGATTTACGGCGTAGGCCAGGTGGTGCGCGGCCAGAGCGATTTCAGTCCCGTGAACGGCAGTGTCACCATGGGATCGGAAACGGTTGCCGGTGCATTCCGTGCCGCCATCGAGGACAAAGACGTGAAGGCGATTCTCTTCCGCGTCGATAGTCCCGGCGGATCGTACGTTGCATCGGACACGATCTACCGCGAAGTCATTCGCGCCCGGAAGGCAGGGAAGCCGGTGATCGTTTCCATGGGCAATCTCGCTGGCTCTGGCGGATATTTTGTCGCGATGGCCGCAGATAAGATCGTCGCGCAGCCGGGGACCATTACTGCTTCCATCGGAGTGCTAGGCGGAAAAATGTATGCGGCTGGATTCTGGAACAAGCTCGGTCTCTCGCACGATGAAATCCACACTTCCCAAAACGCGACCATGTTCACGACCACTCATGACTACAACGACACGGAGTGGCAGCGCTTCGAGGTTTGGCTCGACCGGGTGTATGTAGATTTCACCGGCAAGGTCGCGGAAGGCCGGCATCTGCCGAAAGAAAGAGTTATGGAAATTGCCAAGGGACGTATTTGGACGGGGGAAGATGCTAAAGCGATTGGGCTGGTGGATGAGCTCGGCGGCTTCGATACTGCTCTTCAGCTGGCAAAGAAATCCATCAACGTTCCTGAGAGCGAAGAGGTGAAGCTGACCGTCTACCCGAAGCGCAAGAAGCTTTACGAATTGCTGTTAGCTCGAGGCGATGCTGATAATAGCGAGAAAGAAGCTTCGGCGCAGGCTCTGGCGGAAGTCTTGAAATCAGTGCAGCCGACGGCGCAAAGATTGCAAGCGCTTGGGGTGTTGGAGGATGGGAATAAGAGTGGCGACCAGGGCGAAGATGTTCTGAGGATGCCGGAGCTGGGGCGGCAACGGTGAAGATCGCGTAGGGGCAGGCGCCCTCGCCTGCCCGTCTTGTGCATTTGCAGGACCCGTTCGTCACTGGCTCGCAGGACGGCAGCGTGGCAAGATGTTCGGCACTTTCACATTCTGGGTGGTGTCTGTCTTAATCGGGGTCGGCATCAATGATGCGAATGGTTGTAGCGGTCATTGTCGCGCTAGTACTTGTCTGTCCCGCAACTGTCATTGCCCAATCCTCGCCGTTTGTGGGGAATTGGCGACCGATTAAGTGGCACCCTCATGGGCGCAATCTTGGCATCGTCCTTCATATCGCGCAAGAACATGGCGAGCTAGCGGGCACCATTCACTTTTACGACCCTAGTAGCGAACACGAATCCGTGATGCTTAATCCAAGAGTAAGCGGGAAGACGTTCACCTTCGATGTGGAAGACGAGTATGTAAAAGAGCGGTGCAGCTTCTCAATGATCGTTGAAGAGAGAGATAGATCAGCAGTCGTCAAATATCGTGGTAGAGAGATACTTCTTGATTTTAAGTTAGTGAAGGAGCCCTGATCAGCGTTCCAGGCGGGTTCTGTTTAGGGGTGTCTCCATTTTGTGACACTGCAACCCGATTGTCATTCCTCGCTACGCTCGGAATGACAATTCTCGAGTGGATGGGGGTACGACAAATGTGTTCACGATATGTTCTGCATTCGGAAGGTCAACCCCTAGGCGAGCTTTGCTTGCCTGCCTAGCCGGGGGCGCCTGGACCTACATGTGCGTTTCATGAGTCGAGCTGAACGACGCTTCTTCTGATCCTGAAGCTAGCGCGTCAATTTTGCGGTGGAGTTCCAAGCGGCGGTGGATGAAAGCCGTTTCTGCTCCTGAGCGAGCCGGCTGCGGTCGCTTAACAACTGCTGCTCCATTATGGGAACGATACGGCTCATCCGTTCCAAAATTGTCCGGTAGTCGCGCCAGACGGCGTCAGCGAGAGAACCTGTTTCGTCCATCTCGCCTCCGCTGCGTAACCCTTCCACTTCTTTGAGATAGTCCAGCAACACTGCAATCAGGTCGGGAGAGACGACGCCGGGGCGCAAGGAGTCTCCGGCGGTGAGCAGGTTGAGCATCATCTCGATTTCATGGGTGATGAAGCGCACGCGCTCCCAGGCTACGGGCATGGCGACTGCGGGGTTAGTGTCTATGCTGATCACGTTCTTGATCTTCACGTCTTCTTGATCTTCACATCGTGTTTGACATCACAACATGCTCATCACGTCTCTGCTCAAGCCATCCTGCTGATCAGATGGTCTTGTCAGATAGCTCACTACGCTCTCCAGTTGCCCGCGCTCGCGGTTGCAGGCTCCGCTGAGACGGCGGCAGCAGGCGCGAGTTGGGCTTCACGGCTGCGCCGTTCCACCTCCTGCCACGTTTCCCGCAAGGAGAGCAACAGATTCATCTGTTCCTCCAAAATTTCCGCCGAGGCCTGAATCTGGGCTTGCAAGAGGCGGGACCGTACCATCGTGTAGAAACGGGCCAGATTTTTGGCGACATCACCACCGCGCTCCATATCAAGAGTGGCGTGCAATTGACCGACCACAAGAAGGGCATGATCAATCTCGAAGGTACGTCTCTCGATGTTCCCGGCCCGCAGTGCTTTGAGCGCCTCGCGTACATCCTTGGCAGCCTGCTCGTAGAGCAGAACCACCAGTTGCACAGGGCTTTCCGTTCCCACCAACCCCTGCCGGTATGCCGTGCGCGCGTCAAAGCTCATTTGAGTGGCGATGCTGTCGGCAGGCTGCCGAGTTCGCCGTTGATTTGCGCCAGCAAGAGAGGGAACGCCCGCAGTGTGGCATCCACCTGGCTGTACTGCGTGGTCAGCTGTTGTCGGCGCGTGACCAGACGGTCTTCGAAATTGTTGATGGACGATTGCACGCTCTTCTGGTCATTCTGATTCTGTGCAATGGCCACGTTGAGGAGGCCTTGCGTGGGGTTCGTGAGGTTTTGCAGGTCTGCACTCAATTTTTGAGCGAAGCCGGTCTGGCCGGAAGCCGACTGAAAGAAGTTCTGGAAATCGGTGGCATGATTTGCCAGGGTGTCGGCGAGTTTGGCGCTGTCCACCGACAGCGTGCCATCGTTGTTGAGATTCACTCCGATCGAGGCCAGGCCCGTGATGCCGTTATTTCCAGGAACGGAATACGTCGCCTCTTGGAGCAATTGTGTTTGCAGCCCCCGCAGATCGCCGTTGCCCGAGAGAACGCCCGCCGTACCGGACGCGGGATTGTAAGTAAACTGCTGATTCACCGACGTGATGAGGCTGTTGTAGGCTGTGACGAAACTGTTGACCGCCTGCGTCGCTCCAGGCGAGTCGGACGCAACGGACAGCGCGATAGGGGCTCCGGGCGAAGCGTTCAGCAGATTCAGCGTTACTCCGCCGAGCACACCTGTCACTGTGTTCGAGGCACTGCTGATGCCCACGCCATCGACGGTCAGGGATGCATTGACCGCAGTGGCAGTCTTGGTAAAGCCTAGTCCGGTCGTATCGCCGGAGATCGTGAGGTCGGCAGGCAGTCCGGTTGCGTTGCTAAGCAGCGCCAGGCGTACCCCGTTGGCATCTGTAACGACGCTCGCGGTCACTCCTAGATTTTGAGCGTTGATGTAAGTTGCCAAGCCCGCCGGGGTATTGTTCGTGTTGTCGACGGTGATGGGAACCGCGGCCGCGCCGCCGACCTGCAGTTGAAAGCTTCCCGAGCCGATCGGTCCGACGATCGGAGCGCTGGCGTAGGACGATCCCGTAGCCAGATTGCTGACAATGATGGTGTGCTGCCCCGATGCCGCCGAACTGTCCGCGGCAGCCGTAACCAAGTCGGTGCGTGACGATGTTGCCGTTCGCGCCGTGATCGCGCCCGTAACATCTCCCAAAGCATGGATGCTCGACAACAATGCAGAAAGACCTACATTGAGGCTGCTTAACGCCGTCTGTTGAGTACCCAAGGCGGCGAGGCTGGCTTTGGCCTGATCTTCAGGCGCGCTTTCGCTCGCAAGAATCGAAGCTACGACTGAAGTAACATCAATTCCGGCGCCAGTCGTGGCAGTGCTCGAATTGAGATTCAATGAAGTTGTGCTCATTGCAGCCTCCGGCGCGGTCTTACCCGCGCACGTTTACGCCAGATTCTTTGCTGTGCTCTTCGGCACGGAGCAGATCCTGGATGCCGCGTACCACCGCCAGTACTTGCTCCGGAGGCGTTTGTGAAATCACCTCTCCGGTCTTGGCATCCACAAATTTATAGACAAGTTCCCGGCTGGCATCGACAGAGACAGTCACCCGTTCGGGGTCTGGCAATGCAGTTGGCGCGATGGCGGATCTTTCGGCCACAGGCGCAGCTACTTCGCGCGGCACAACAACCTTCTCTGGCTGGCGTGTCTGCACTTTGCTTTCAGGCAGGCGCAAGCCTGAGTTTTCCACGGCCGGTAACGGACTAATCCGCATACTCACCCCGCTGCGGTGGCAGGCGTGAACGGGTTGCCCCGCTCACGCCCTGATTCACCGGACTACTGCAGGAGCTTTAAGACGCTCTGCTGTGTTTGGTTTGCCTGCGCCAGGGAGGAAATGCCCGTCTGATTCAGAATTTGGAACTTGGTCAGATTGGCGACTTCCTGCGAGATGTCAGCGTCGCGGATTCCGCTCTGCGCCGCCGACAGGTTCTGGGTCTGGTTGTTAATGACGTTGACTGCGCTCTGCAGCCGGTTAATGCTCGCGCCGATCGTGCCGCGGTTTGCCGCAACACTCTGAATGGCCGAGTCGATGGTGACCAGGGCCGCCTGTGCTGCCGCCGCCGTGGTGAGACCCGCGGATCCAGCTCCACCGGCGAAGGTACCGCCGCTGCTGAAGCCCAAATGCGTGGCCGCCGAGAGCGTGGACACGATGGCATTGCCGCCGACGCCAGAAACGAGCGCGGTGAGCGTGAGAGTGCCATCCGCATTGGCGGTGCCGTTTGCGCTCAAATTGGTCGTGGTAAGAGAACCGTACGCTACTCCCGAGCCGGCTCCGCCGTTTACGGCCGCAGCCAGGTTCTGCAGGGTAGCCGCGGAGGTCGCGCCGATCAGCACTTCATTCGCGGTGGTAGAGGCCGTCAGAGCCGTTCTAAAGGTGTAGGTCTGAGCGCCAATCGTTACTGTGTCGGCAGCCGCGGGTTGGGAAATTGCGCTCAGCACCGTGCTGGCATTCGCACCCAAGCCAATGCCAAGCGCGGAGAGCGCTCCCGTGGTCGTACTGATGGTGCTGCTGGTCACCGCATCACTCAGGAAAATCGACTGGTTGGCGCCCGTGAACACCGCTGTGCCGTTGAAATTGGTCGTCGAGCCGATACGGTCAATTTCAGCCTTGATGGCGGTAAACTCCGTGTCGATCGCTGTGCGCTGCGTATTGGAGACGGTGCCCGTGGCCGACTCGGTGGCCAGCGTAACCGCGCGGTTGAGAAGGGTAGTGACCTGGGCGAGCGCGCCGTCAGCCACTTGCAATTGACCGACGCCGTCATTTGCGTTACGCGCGGATTGCGTCAGGCCGGTGATGTTGGCTTGCAATCCGTCAGCGATCGCCAAGCCAGCGGCATCATCCGCGCCGCTATTGATGCGCGACCCAGAAGAGAGCCGGAAAAGTGTTTTCTGCAGGTTAGCCCCGGTAACCGCCAACTGGTTTTGGGCGGCCAAAGATGCGATGTTATTCAGAATGCTGAGTGCCATTGGGAAACGCTCCTTTAAGTTTTTAGGGTTCCGTGTTCTGAAGCGCTCCGGCATCAGCCCGGCTGCGTTCCGCGTGGTAGTTCTCGGAACCCATTTGCGTACACTCAACACATCGGCAGCCACCCCAACGGCTTTACGCCTTTTGGTACATGTACCGGGCTTACCCGGGTAACCAGACAGTCACTCAAGCCCGCATCTTCCGCCGCCGATAACGCTATTGGAAACAGCCTCCTCCCGGCAGGACTGCCGCATCGAGGCGGAGGTACACGTCCATGATTCAACTGACCCGCCTGAACAAGCACCCCTTGAGCGTGAACTCGGATCTGATCAAGTTCGTCGAACGTTCACCCGATACGGTCATCACGCTGGTGACGGGTGAAAAAATCGTTGTCGGCGAGAGCATCGAAGAAGTATGCGAACGGATTATCGAGTTTCGACGCTCCTTGTTGCGAGGTCTGCCCGTCGTATGGGATGGCAGCCAGCCCGGCTATTGTCCGCCGCAGCCTTCCACGAAACACGAACTGTAACCGGCGTTGTAATCGACATGGAGACGAGTGGTGGATAAATCAACCATTGCCGGGATTGTGATCGCGCTCGGCTTTATTTCCGCCGCGCTGATGATGGAAGGCGGCAGTTTACTGCAAGTGATGCAGCCCACGGCCCTGATGATTGTACTGGGCGGAACAATCGGCGCGGTGATGATTCAATTCCCGCTGCCGGTAGTACTGAAGGCAGCAAAAAAGATTTCTGCCGTCTTCATCGAACCAAAACACGATCTCAAAGCAGTGGTCGCCGAACTGGTGAAGTATGCCAATCAAGCCCGCAAAGAGGGCATTGTTTCCCTCGATAAGGAACTGGAAAACATTCACGAGCCGTTTCTAAAGAAGGCTCTGATGCTGGCGGTCGACGGCACGGAGCCCGCCGAGCTGCGCGGCATGATGGAGGTTGAACTTGACCAGCGCTCGGATCAGGACGAAAAGATTCCGCAGGTTCTGGAAGCCGCTGGCGGCTATGCTCCCACGGTCGGTATCATCGGAGCGGTGCTGGGTCTGATTCAAGTGATGCAGCACCTCGATAACATTGAGGAAGTCGGACGCGGAATCGCCGTGGCGTTTGTGGCGACAATATACGGCGTCGGATTCTCCAATCTTTTTTTTCTTCCCGCCGCGGGAAAACTGAAGATCCGCCTGCACCACGAACATCTGGCGCATGAAATTACGCTGGATGGCGTTGTATCCATTCTTGAGGGGATGAATCCCCGCATGCTGGAAACGAAACTGTTGGGCTACATCGGCGACGCGCCGGCCGCAGCGGCACCCGCGGCGGCGAAAGCGGCGTCCGCGTGAGCCGGAAGAAGAAGCATCCCGAACACGTTAACCACGAGCGCTGGCTCATTTCCTATGCGGACTTCATCACTCTGCTCTTCGCCTTCTTTGTAGTCCTTTATTCTTCTTCGCAAGTAGATCATCGCAAGGTCGGCAAGCTGGCCATGGCCATACAAGTTGCATTTCAGGAACTCGGTGTGTTCCCGGCCAGCGGAACCTCGGTTCCACTGCAGGCGGGGGACGTACCCCCGAATTCCATCCAGATGCTGGAAAATGTCGAGCCCACAGCGCCCCTGGGACGAATCATCTCATCGGCAGCAGGTGTACTCAGTGGACCGACAGAAAATGGCGACGTATCGGCGCTCCAAAAAGAGCTGGAAACGGCATTGGCGCCGGAAATCTCCCGCAAGGACGTCGCCCTGCGCAAGGAGCCCGACGGCCTTGTGATCAGCCTGCGCGAAGTGGGATTCTTCTCCAGTGGATCGGCGCAACTTCGCCCCTCCGCCATCCCGGCGCTTCAGCGCATTGCCGGAATTCTGCTGGAACGCCCTTACCAGATCCGCATCGAGGGACACACCGACAACATTCGCATCCACAACGCGCAGTTTGCCTCGAACTGGGAATTGTCCACGGCACGGGCTATCGAAGTTGTTCGGCTCTTGATCTCCGGTATGGGATTCGCTCCGGAACGTCTTTCCATCGGCGGCTATGGCGAATTTCATCCGGTTGCGTCCAACACCACCGAAGAGGGCCGTGCCCTCAACCGGCGGGTCGATGTTGTCATTCTCCGGCGAAGCATTGTCGCGGCGGCCATCGCTGCGGCCGCCATAGTCCACACTTCCGTCGTGCCTGGGCGTCCGGTTGTGGTTGCCACCCAGGAGACAGCCCCTCCGCGCACGGCAGCAGGACCACGGCATGTCGGGGCGAATGCGAAGCCGTCGCCTGCGCACCTCGTCCAACGGTAACTCCCGGTTCCCAGTGACCAGCTTCCGATCATGCCCTTGAACCGGGTTTTCCGCTTGGGACTGCCTGTTCCCAGGTACGGAGGGTGCTAGCAACTCCTGGATACCGATCAAGGCATTGCCCGTCACCGCCGATAGGAACAGTGGTAACACTGCGGCAGCGCCAGGCTTCCATTTCGCCGGCACGCTGCGAAGTGGCTACAGCGCCTGTACGGTTTTCGCGGGCGACATTTTTTGATCACGAGGATTGGCCCGATGTCAGCAACCGCGACTGCCTCTTCCGGCGGAGAGATCTTGCAACTCGTCAGCTTCCATGTGGACGAAGAAGAGTTCGGACTTGAGATTCTACGCGTGCAGGAAATCATTCGGATTCAACCGTTGACGCGAGTACCAGCGTCTCCCGCCTTTGTCGAGGGCGTCATCAATCTGCGTGGCCGCATCATCCCGGTGGTTTCCCTGCGTCAACGCTTCGGTCTTGCCCCGCGCGAGCCGGATAAGCTCACACGCATCATTGTGACGGAAGTGAGCGGCACCGTTCTTGGCTTCATGGTAGATGCCGTATCGGAAGTCTTGCGCCTACCCATGAGCACAGTCGAACCACCACCGCGCCTTGGGCGCGTCGAACGAGAGTACGTCCGCGGTGTAGCCAATCTGGACAACCGCCTTCTCATTCTGCTCGACATTGACAGGTTGATGAGCGAAGCCGAAGAAGAGGTCTGCATAGAAACGACGCAGGCTTGACCCGTCCTCTAAGGAGATGCCGTGAATAACGAGATGGCGCAAGATCCCGTCCTGATCGAAGAGTTTCTCGTCGAATCCGAGGAGCTCCTCGAACGCATGGATCAGGACATGGTTCTTCTCGAGGAGAATCCCCAGGACGCTGAAATTCTGAACCGCATCTTCCGTGCCTTGCATACGATCAAAGGCACATCCGGATTTCTGGGCTTCGACCCGCTCGTACGTCTCAGCCACCAAGCAGAGGAGATCCTCAACAATCTGCGACGTGGCGAACTTCGTTTAACCACCAGGATTACGGATTCCCTGTTACAGTCTCGCGATCAACTGGGGATCATGTTGCGCGACCTGCGCCACGGCGGGCTCCAGAATTACTCGCTGGATGATCTTCTGGCCGAACTCGTGGAAGCGCAAGGGCCGCCCGTCCGCGAATCGAGCGTTCCCACACTATCTTCCGTGCCGCCGCTCGACGTGGCGGCGTTACCCTCCTCCAAGCTCGAAGATGTGGCCCCGCAACAGATTCGGATCGTAGAAGCAGAGGCAGTCGCTCCGACATTTGCTGCACCTCTACCGCATATGGAGGCGGTTGCGGAAATTCGAACGGAAGTTGCCAAGGTAGTGCAACCACCCTCCAATGAATCCGGTAATAAGACCGCCGACTCCCAGGCGCAAACGTTGCGCGTGGATGTTGGGAAACTTGACGAACTCGTGAACCTGATCGGCGAGCTTGTTCTCGAACGCAACCGGCTCGCGCAGATCAGCCGGGATCTCACTTCCCAGCCTGACGACCTTCGTGCAATTGCGGAAGCGCTCAACCTTTCCGCCGCGCGGCTCAGCTTCATCACAGACGAGCTGCAAACCACCGGGCTTAAAACGCGCATGGTCCCCATTGAAACTGTTTTCCGCAGGTTCCCCCGGCTGGTGCGGGATGTGGCTCACGGCTTGGGGAAAGAAGTGGAGTTAATCGTTCGCGGCGAGGATACCGAGCTGGATAAGACCATGGTCGAACTGGTCGGCGATCCCCTCGTGCACCTGATCCGCAATTCCCTCGATCACGGCTTGGAGATGCCGGAACTCCGCGCCTCGAAGGGCAAACGCCGCGAAGGCACGATTCGCCTCGAAGCTCAGCAGGAAGGCGACCAGATCGTCATCAGCATCAAGGATGACGGTGCGGGCATTGACCCGGAACGTATCGCGCGCAAAGCCGTGGAACGGGGATTGGTTACGCCGGAACGCGTCCAGTTGCTCAACCGCGCCGAAATCCTGGACTTCATTTTTTTACCCGGTTTCAGCACTGCGGAAAAAACTTCCAATTTGTCCGGCCGCGGAGTCGGCATGGATGTCGTCCGTTCCAACCTCAAGAAGATGAACGGAAGTGTGCAACTCGAGAGCGAAGTGGGCGCGGGTACGACGGTGCTGCTGCGCCTGCCGCTCACTCTAGCGATTCTTCCCGTGCTACTCGTCCGCGTGCGGGAGGACGTGTATGGGATTCCGTTGCGTTCTGTAATAGAAACAGCACGCATCCAGCCTCACGAAGTCCACCGCGTGGAGGGCGGTGAACTATTGCACTTGCGTGGCCGCACGCTGCCATTGTTGCGTCTAGGGCGCATATTCCAGCAAACCGAAACCGTGGACAACGATGCCCGTGCCGTCATCCTCGGCCTGGGCGAGCGCCGCGTCGCGCTGCTCGTCGATCAGCTGCTGGGCCAGGAATCCACCGTGATCAAACCATTGAGCGCGCTCTTTCATGACATTGCCTGTCTGGCCGGCGCCACCATCAGCGGAGATGGCCGGGTTCGCCTCGTACTGGATCCAGCAGGAATCCTCGCGACGGCGGATGCCGCTGTCAGGCTCGCGGCCCAGGGAGCTTCCGCATGACCGCATCCGCCGCCAGTCCAGCAACCGTAATCACACCGCTTACGCTCGATCCGCATCTGTTGCGGATTCGAGACCTGGTTTACCAAATCGCAGGCATCTTTCATTCAGACCATAAGCTCCGCATTTTGGAAGACGGGTGCCGGCGGCGGATGAAAGAACTTGGCGCCACAAACCTGAGCGACTACCTCGACTGCCTCGGCGTCCAGCCCAACGGTCAACTCGAGCTCATGGCGCTACTCAACGAAATCACAATCGGGGAGACTTACTTCTTTCGCAATACGCCACAACTGGATGGTTTGCGCCATATCGTCTTGCCGAGAATTGTCGAGGCTAGGTCGAAGGCGGCAGTTCGTCACTTGAAAATCTGGAGTGCGGGCTGTTCCACCGGTGAAGAGCCGTACACTCTGGCGATCTTACTGCTCGAGGAAACGAAGAGCTTACTCAATGGTTGGACTTTTGATATCCAGGCTACCGACCTGAACGAGCACTCTGTCGTGCACGCCAAACGGGGCATCTATGGCGAGTATTCCACACGGCATCTCTCCCCCGATATTCGCAGCAAGTATTTCGTCGAGGAAGACGGGCAGCTTTCGATTGGAGCCAAGGCGCGTGAGCGCGTCACCGTGCAACGCCTCAATCTCCTGGACGACAGCCGCATGACCTTCATGAAAGGCGTCGACATCATTTTCTGCTGCAACGTGCTGATCTATTTCGATGCCGTTTCGAAAAGCCGCGTGATCCAGCACTTTTACGACAATCTGCAACAGGACGGCTATCTCTTTCTTGGCCACGCCGAATCGCTGTTTGGAATCAACGACAACTTTCAACTGGCGCACTTGCCGTCCACCATTGCCTACGTCAAGGGAGAGCGTGCACAAGAAAGGAGATGCCAGCCGTGACGCAAATCTCCCGTGACCATGCTTTCAAGAAATTGGAGAACGTGGACAGCATGCCCAGCATCCCGGCTACTTTGGAGCCGCTTCTCCGCTATCTCAGCCGGCCAGTGGACGAACTCGAGATGCAGAAGGTCGTCGACATGATTTCGCACGACAAGTCCCTCACGGTGCAATGCCTGCACCTGGCCAACTCTCCACTGTTCTGCCGCTGGCAAGCCGTCGATTCTCTGCGCGGTGCGATCGTCGCTCTTGGTTTGGGGCGGATGAAAGAAGTTGCGCTGGCGTGCTCTTTCATGAAAATGCTGCCTCGGCAAATCGGCGGGATCGACCCAGTGATTTTCTGGGAACACAGTTTGGGATGCGCGCTGGTGTCGCGTCACATGGCCCGGAAACTCGGTCTCCCCAGCGCCGAAAAGGCGTATCTGGCCGGGCTGTTACACGACTTCGGCATCATCGCCAATATTGTCGTGCTGCCTAACGAATTCGGCGAAGCGCTCACGCAAGCTCGCGAGCGGGGAATTCCCTTGCACGAAGCGGAACTGGAAGTGTTGGGCATGACCCATGCGGAAAGTGGCGGGATGCTGGCCGAGCGCTGGCGTCTCGCTCCGGAGCTAATCGCCGTTATCGCTGGTCATCACGCACCCGAGCAAGCGACAGAGCATCGCGGTCTGGTGGCCCTGGTGAACATCGCCGATCTGCTGTGCCGCATGCGCACTCTCGGCTACGGCTATTCAGAACGTCGCCTTGTAAATTTCTCGCAGGAAGCAGCGCTCGCAGTACTGATGGAGGCTTGCCCAACGCTACCAGACTTCGACTGGGCACGGCTTACGTTCGAGCTCGATAACTATATGTTCGAGGTCCACCGTTTAGTGGCCGCGCTATACCACATCCAATGATTCCGACGACACATAGCGCAGCGCCAATTCGAGTTCTCATTGTGGATGACAGCACCGTCATGCGAACCACGCTTTCTCGCATGATGGAGTCGGATCACGAACTACAAGTCGTTGGTGTCGCGGTCGACGGCATCGATGCTTTAGAACAGATCAAGTCATTGCAACCCGACGTCGTGACTCTCGATATCGAGATGCCTCGCATGAATGGAATCGAAACGCTCACACGCATCATGGCGGAGTCTCCCCGGCCGGTCATTATGATCAGCGGTCTGACGCGCGAAGGGGCGCGAGTCACGCTCGATGCCCTCGACCGGGGCGCTTTTGATTTCATCGCCAAGCCGAGTTTTGACACCCCATCCGGTATCTTTCAGTTGCGCGATGTCCTGCTGGCTAAAATCAAGGCTGCCGCCCAGTCGCCCCTGGCACAAAGTCGCGGGTCGCGCAAAGCTCCGGCACGCACTTTGCCCGTGCCGCCTGCCAAGATACAAACAACACCCACCATCCTTGCCATCGGAGCTTCCACGGGTGGCCCTAAAGCTCTTCAGGAGATTCTGGTTGGGCTGCCCGCTGACCTGCCCACCGGTGTTCTGATTGTGCAGCACATGCCGATTGGTTTTTCATCTCAATTTGCGGAACGCCTCAACCGGCTCTGCAAACTCGCGGTGCGCGAGTCCACAGGCGAGGAGACCATCACACCCGGAACGGTCTATATTGCCCCGGCGGGATGGCACATGACCGTAAGCAGCTCGAGTCTCGGATACCGCACCCATCTCAGTAAGTCTCCCGGCGGTACCCAGCATATCCCCTCCGTCGATATCCTCATGCTCTCGGTGGCGAACGTGTTCAGTAGCCGGGCCATGGGAATCCTCCTCACGGGCATGGGTTCTGACGGAGCCCGCGGCATGAAGGCAATTCGCGAGGCGGGTGGCTGGACTGTGGGCCAGGATGCCGAAAGCTGCGCCGTCTACGGCATGCCGCGTTCCGCTGCCGGACTCGGAGCCTTATGCCGCGTCGTACCGCTCGCCCAGATGTCCTCGGAAATTATGTCTGCGCTCTCACCTCGCGCGAATAACGTTGCGCCGCTCACACGGTCCCATACTGCTCCGTAACCACCGCCATCGAAATAGGCGCTGCCATCGAAAATGGACTGTCTGGATTGAGCTCCTGCGAGCGTCAGCGTTGCCGCAGCAGTGTCTGTTGCGGATCTAACACGACCCTGCGGGTGCCGGATGGTGCCCGCAAATGGAAGTTGGTCTCGTGCCCATCCGCAAAGACACGCCCCAGAAGCACGCGGTCGCCATCGGCCATTTCCGCATAGAGAGGTACGGGCGTTACCAAGTCATCGGGTGCTTCCCGCTGCACAATGACGCCGGTTACCCAGGTTCCTTCCCGTTGCCGTGCAATTTTAGCACTTTTCATTTCGAGAACCGGTACCGACGTTCCTTGAATCCATCCATCCCAGAACCAATCGAGCGAGGGCTTGCCTTCAAACCACAGCGATCGCGGCCAACGTTCCACAAATTCCTGCAGTAACTCGCGAGTGGAGATAGTTCTGCCGGCATATTTTTCCTGAACGTGCCGGAGAATTTGAGTGAAGAGTTCGTCCCGATTTGCAGTCTCGCCATGTCCCGCCTCCGGCGCGTCCCGCAACATTTGACGCAACATATGAAACAGCCATGCGCCGCGGCCATAGGCAATTAGGTCATATCCGTTAGGAAAATGCGACGAGTTCAGCCTCAGTCCCAGCGTCACTGGGCCGGCCTCCCACATCCGCCGGCCATCTTTCATCTGCATGAGGTCGTCGCGATAACCGTCCAGCACGAGCCGAAAAGCCGCCGGATCTTTTTCCTCCAATTGCATCAAGGCGCAATAGCTGGCCAATCCCTCCGAGATCCATTGGTCACGATAGCTGGTCCACAAGACCAGGTCGCCCCACCACTGATGCGCGGTCTCATGCGCCGGAGTTTGGCGCGCCAGCACGGCGTCCGCCGGGCGAAGATTCTGCGCCGCCAGATCCTCTGGAGAAAGGAATGCGTAGCCCGATAGGAACACAAGCCCCGGCCAACCTTGACTGGTCGGTCCCGGCGCTTGTGTTAGCGCCAGCGACCCATAGGGGTATTCGCCGAAGCGCTTCGCAAAAAAGGCAAGCGCTTCAGCTCCCCTGTCCGCAACGACCTGTACGTTCTGGGCTGGGGACGTGGGCACTCGCGAACTGGGCAGGGGAGACGAATTCGGGGGTGATCCGGGAGTGGGGGCTAGGGCTGCACCGAGTCTCGCTTTCGGAGTCGCCAGATCCATTTCTTCCGTGGCATATGCCTCCACGAGCGCATTTCCCGCCCGGGCCGTAGCCTTGGTATATCGCCCGAGATTGAAACCAGCCACCGGGATTGGGCGCGTCGAGATCCAGTGGGATCGTAGTTCCTCCGGGTTGGCAACTTGGCCGTCGCCGGGTGTCGGGCCCTCAGCTTCATCCTGCATGCGTTTTCCCGTTGCCAGCAGCGTCCATTGCGCCGGATAGGAAAATTCCAAATCGAAATCCGCCATGCTCAAACCGTGATTCGGATACCACGTGCCGCGCGCGCCCACGTAGAGCAAGCCACCGGGCTCTTCGGACAGAACGTCGCCGCCGTACACAAATTTCAGCGCGATCCGCTCTCCTGCTTTGAGCGTTCGCGGAAAGACCACGGCGACGAGATCGTCGCCCTGCCGTTCCAGTTGCGATCCATTGATCGCTGGATTGTGGATGAACTCCACGGGCTTGCCGTCCACTTCCACGTGAGAGACCAGCAGATAGCGTGACAATTCAAACTGCAAAGACCGCTGCCCTTCATAGAGCACGTGCAGATCAAGAGTTGCCTCGGCCTCCAGTCGTCGCGGCGGAGTTACGCGTGCGCGGATCGTGTAACGCGTGGTTAAGAAACCAGTGTCGGCCACATCTTTTGCGGGAATGCCGGCGCTGTGCCCCTCTCGCAGATTCCCCGTTCGCGGATTGAACGACATCCAGATGTCGTAGTAATTCGTTCCTTGCGCCTGGGAGAATTGCAACAGCTGCACTTGCTCGCTTGCCAGCGAGTCATAGAGCAGGTCGAATACACCCAACTTCACGCCTGCCAAACGTGCATGCAGCAATCGGTCTGGTCTTGCCGTGGTTATCGGCGCTGCTGTTCCATCCGCCGCCGGGAGGAGTTTTGCATAGGTCGTCAGTAAGCGCAGAGCATCTCCTGCCGCCAGACGAGGCGCGTCAGCTTCCCACCTGTCGAAGAAAGCGGGCGCATCCTCAGCGGGCCGCAAGTAGGGCCGCAGCTCTTCAAATGTTCCATCGTTAAAACGAATGTATCCGGACTTAAATTTCTCTTCCAGAATTGCAGCATCTGTAAACAATGCCAGCGAGGACCGTTCCGCGCGGTCTGGAGGAAACACTAAAACCTCGCCCTCGCCCTCGAAAAATGCGCCCGTCACGTGTCCAAGCACATCTTCCGTAAATCCGATCGTTCCGTCTTGCAGTGTCAGGTAGAATCCCGGGCGATCGAGGTGCGCGTCGCGCAAGTGATACACTCGCGCCGAATCGAGTCCGACGTGCCCCAGACGAATGAAAAGTGCCTCCGCCGTGCGCGGCTCGTTACTGTCTCCAGCAGCGTTTTGCGCTTCGCTCGCGACACAGTCGATAGCGGCTAGCATCGTTACCGCAAGGATCATGACTGGGAGAATCATGACTCGCAGAGTCCGGCTCCGCAGATTTCGTATTACCTCAGTCACTTCAGACGCCCCTTCCGGCATTGCTAGACTTGAAATTGGTGCGTACTCAATCCATTCTCTTGCTTGGTGTTGTCGCAGCAGCGTGCCTTCCAGCGCGGGCCGAAACGCTCCACCTCAAGAACGGCCGCACAATCTGGGCTGAGCATGTTCGCGAAAACGGGACCCGCGTCGAGTACGAGGTCGGTGAGAGCACCTTCGCCATACCCAAGTCTCTAGTGGATCACATTGACGCCGGAGGCGTTGCCCCCGAGTATTCGACGGCCTCCGGGGGCTCCAAGTCAACCGAGATTCCCGCGCCCAGTGCCGAGCTGCGAATTGCCAGCGACCTCTATTCGCTGGTGCTGCACGACGGAAAGGTCGACACCGACGTTCTCGCGAAGCTGGAAAAAGAAGGCACTCGCGACAATGCTGCCGCCGGATATTTCCTCGCCGGACGCCATGAACTCGAACAGGGCAACACGCCACTGGCGCGGGCCTACTACGAAAAAGCCCTTTATCTGCAGCCCGAGAACGCGATTCTCCTTTGTCACTATACGGTCGTGCTTTTGCGCGCGGGCGCGGCCAGAGAAGCTCTCTCTTCTGCCGAACAGGCCGTTCGCCTCGCTCCAGAATCAGCCGATGCTCACGCGGTCCTCGGGGCGGCACAGTATGCGACCGATCACACCAGTGATGCGATTCGTTCCTGGAAACGCTCACTCGCACTCCATGCCGATCCAGTGGTCGAGCGCCTGCTTGCAAAAGCCCAGCGCGACGCAGCGACAGAGGAAAGCTTCTCCGAGAATCAAAGCAGCCATTTCACGCTGCGCTACGAAGGCAAGCAAACCTCCGAGTCTCTGCGGCGCGGGATTCTCGCCACGCTCGAATCTCAACACGACGAGCTTACCCAAACCTTGGGCATCGCGCCGCGTGACACGATCACCGTCATTCTTTATACCAACCAGGCTTTTTTTGATGTGACGCAAGCGCCTTCCTGGACGGGCGCTCTCAACGACGGCAAGATGCGCATACCTATCAATGGCCTCGACACGGTCACGCCCGAGTTGGCGCGCATCCTCAAACACGAACTGGCCCATTCCTTTATTACTTACATTTCTCGCGGACGGTGTCCGCAATGGCTGCATGAGGGCATTGCGCAACTCGTCGAGCCGCGCAGTCTGGATGGACGCGGTCAGCGCCTGGCGCAATTCTTCCAGGCACAGCGGGTGCTCCCATTCAACACCCTGGAAGGCGGTTTCATGAGCCTTTCTTCCACCGAGGCGACGCTGGCCTACGACGAGTCTCTTGCCGCAGTCCAATACATTCAGGAATCGTACGGCATGGGCGACGTGCAGAGAATTTTGCAGCGCATCGGAGAGGGTAGCTCGCCCGAGGCTGCCCTGCGGGCCACTGTCCATTCTGGGTACCGTGAACTCGAGGGCGAAGTCGGTAAGTTCCTGGCGAGCAAATACGGTACCTAGGCCTCCTGTCCTTCCTTTAGCCCTCCCTTTTTTGCATCCTGTGTGTTATTTTCAGCGTCGAAGCAGGCATCGTGATTCTCTTCGGACACAAAGACCAGAAGACTGCGCCTACACTGCGACGGCCCGAGCCGTCCGAACCTCCCACGGTTCCGGGCGCTGAAATTGGCGCGGCTTATTACGGCGAGCGCATGGGCGGAGATTTTTACGATTTTCTGCTCGTGAACTCCCGTCTAGTCTTCTTGCTGCTGGATGTCTCAGGGCGAGGCGACGGAGCCCAGAATATTGCCGCCATCGCGCAAGATCACTTTCGCAGCCAGGTTCCGCGTCTATTTGCCGCGCTGGACGTGAATGAGGCCAACGCCGTTGTCGAATTGACCCTGGGACTGAACCGCACAATACTCGACGCGGCCGATGGCATTTGCGCGTCCTCCGCGTTTCTGGGCTGCTTCGATCCGGAGCTTGGCACGGTCTGCTACAGCAACGCCGGAAACGTGCCTGGCCTCATCCGCGACAGCACCGGAATGACCGAACTGTCGGCGAGCGGTCTGCCTTTAGGTTTGTTCTCGCATGCTACCCATGACGCACCCATGACGGTCCTCGAACCAGGCGCTGCTTTACTCCTGGTGTCACGAGGCGTAATTGAAGGCCGCTGTCAGGGAAGCGAATTTGGCCTCGAAGGCGTCAAGGCTACGTTCGAACATGCTACTGCGCCCAGCGCCCAACGCTTGTGCGTCGCAATCTTGGATGGCGTCGAGCGCTTCATGTGCGGTCCACCTACCCACAATGACGTCACTGCCCTCGCGCTAGTCCGCAGCGCCTAATTGTTTCCCGCCAGAGAGCTTGCGAGTATCGATCCACTTCCAGCTCTCCGGGATTCCTTCGCGGCGTCCCGAATGACAACAGTCGACGGCCATTGGGAGCTACTTGCTAACCACTGTAGTTCGCCACAACTCGTGCAACTTTTCCACTCGCTGACAGCTCCATGAATTCTGCTGTGCGTGTTCCTTTTTGATTCGTGTAATAGAGCACCACGCTGTTTACGCCCCAGAGTACATCCTCAAGACGAAAGCGGAGTTCCGGGTAGGCTTCTAACCCTCTCTTGAAATAAGCTCTAAGATTCGCTTTTCCGAGCACCTTGCCGTCAGACGTCCCCAAAAGCTGGGCGGCAGCAGGGGAAGTCAGCTCGATTGCATCCTCATAATGCGTCATGATCAAGTCCAGGTCATGAGTGTTCCAAGCGGCAACCCAATGGTTGGCCAGATTCCATGCCCCGTCTCTCGTCACTGCCATTTCTCCCGTTCGTGGTTCATCAATCAGCTCGCACAGGCATCTCTGGACGCGGCATAGCTCGCTCCCCATGAGCGTTTCGGGCACGCTTCTGAGCGCCTATCTAAACTTAAGTGTAAGTGTAATCAGAGTTTCCCAGAAGGCGCCAACTTCTCCGCTGTCACAAAGCGGGGCGCAATGTCCGTGGGAACATCCTTCAGCTTCGCCAATGCTGCCTGCAATTCGGGACGCAAGGTAGCCGCCTCATCCAACATCTTCTTGGCTGCTGCGTAGTTTCCCTCCGCTTCCATCGTTAGCAAGTCGCGATCCAGGTCCCGTACCGCATTCTTCGCTTTCTCTAGATTGACGCTAAACGTTCCATCCGCGTTCGCAACGAACCCGCCCTTATCCATCAGATAGTTGAACTGAATCGCCATGCCGCGCCCATGCGCCTCGTGTAGCCCGAAACGCAATGTGCGAAACGAAGACGCGAGAAACGTGGTGTACAACTGACGCTCCGCGGCCGGTCCCGTGGGCAGTATTTTCTCCAGAGCCATCTCTTTCGCATGATCCATCATGTATTGGAGAGCCCAGAGGCCGGTGACATCCGCCTTCGCTTCCTCAATGGCGCTGTAGAGCTCCTTGAGTTCCTCGCGGGGTGTCGTCTGGCGGCCCTGAAGTTGAATTTGATGCGGCCCGAGACCGTGCATTAATTCGTGCGTCAGAATGTGCGTGAAGAATGGTTCAAACTTCACATCCGCCTGCGCCGGTTTGGCCAGAACGCGCCGTGAAATCGGCAGCAATACCTGCTGGAATTTCGCCTCCTGCACGTTCTTCAACATCACGCGCTTGCTGCCCTTCTGCTGGACTACTCGATCATCGTTGGGCAGATTGTAGGCGGCCGTGTTTACGCCATGCGCGCCATCTCCGGCAGCCAACACTTGATCCACAACTCGGATCGGCGCTGCTGCCCCCAGCTTGGGATTCCGGTACTTTGGGTCCAGCGGCAAGTTGTCTTCGATCTGCTGCAAATGCGAAGCAAACGCCGCGAGCTTCGTCGATTCCGCGTCGTCGCGCACATTGATGTAGGCCTCGAACGCGGCTTTATATCCGTACAGTTCGTCGTTGTAGGTCTCGTAGGGCCCAATCGTGATATCGAGCGGCGCATCCAAATCCATCCATGCCAGGTCACTCTCGTAGTAGTCGTTGCTGAGGAACGCATCGGCCCGCGCGGTCAGGAACTTCTTCAAGCTTGCGTTCTTCGTAAGCGCCGCCGCGGAACGCAGCAATTCCGCCGCACGCTGTAAGTCCACTTTGTATTCCTGGCTATAAGGAACCGACTTCAATTTTCCGTCGCCGCTCCGCCGGATCACGGTGAAGAAACCTTTGGCCTCCGACTGATCTTTCTCCGGAAGGCTGGCGACCCACTGCTCGAATTCGTCCTTCGTCATATCCTCGGGATAGAATCCGGCGCCCTCCGGTTTCCGCGATGGCGCTCCCGGCAGAAACGCCTTGAACTCATCCAAGTTTGACCACGGACTCTTATTGATCCAGAAGTAGTTCAGTCGTGCCTTGCCCAAGGGCGTCTCGTCTTTTTGGAGTTTCTTATAAAGAGCTGTATTTCCACTCCAGTACTGCTGAAGAAAAATGTCGTCCATGACGCGGCCGGCCATCACGAGCTTCGCCAGAGCCGCGCGGTCGCCTGCCGACAACGCCGAGACACTCACCTGAAAATCAGCGGGAGCGAACCGGGCTGCCATGCGGTTTAATTCCGGCGCCCCCGGAAATGAATTTGTTTTGCCTTGAGCCGACATATTCGCCAATCCTGCCATCAACAATAGCGCTAGAAACAAGAATGTTCGCATAACTCCTCCGGGCATCTCGCCGTACCGCGCCGCTCATCATAGCAGTCTGGGGCGTGATGGCAAGAGAGGGCGATTCCGCCTCAAACGGCCCAAATACTCCCTTTCGGAGTTACAATGTCCCAAGGTTGCTTGTGAACTATTCGGCTGGATTTCCAGCCGATTCCAGGCCAAGGATGTGCGTCCCATGCGCTTAAAACCGTCGTATCTCGTTCTTGTGGCCGCAGGGCTTGCTTTGGGCCTCACGTTCTTTCCTCCCGCCCTCCGCGCCGATTCTGTGATTGAGGAGATCATCGTACGCGTGAATAACGAGATCGTCACACGAACCGAATACCTCCATAGCAAGGATCAACTCAAGACTGAATTGCGCCAGCAAGAGCCGCAGGACGCGGAAAAGCTCTATGCTGAGCGCGAGCGCGATGTCCTTCGCGACCTGATCGACCAGCAGCTTTTGCTTGAAAAAGGGAAAGAACTCGAGATCAATGTTGATACCGAGCTAATTAAGCGTCTCGACGAAATGCGCAAGCAGTTGGGCCTGGAGACTATGGAAGATCTCGAGAAAGCGGCCCAGTCCCAGGGTACGACGCTGGAGGATTTCAAACTCAACATGAAAAACGGCCTGATCACTCAAAAAGTGATTGGGCGCGAAGTCGGTTCGCGCATCACCATTTCCAAGGAAGAAGGGGAAAAGTTTTACGAGGAGCACAAGGACCAGTTCGTGCAAACCGAACAAGTCCGCATCAACGAACTGCTTGTCTCCACCCAGAAAATGGCCGCAGATGGCAAGACTCCCATTGACCCAGATGACGCCACGGTGCAGTCCGCCGAAGCCAAGGCCAAGGATCTGCTCGAACAGATTCACAAGGGCGCCAATTTTGAAGACGTGGCCAAGAAGAGTTCCGACGGTCCAACGGCGGCCCAGGGCGGCGATATCGGCTACTTTCAGCGCGGGCAGCTCTCGAAGGATTTGGAAGACAAAACGTTTGCCATGAAAGCGGGCGAAGTCTCCGACGTCATCCGTACCAAACAGGGTTTCGTGCTCCTCAAGGTCACGGAGCATACTGTGGCCGGGACCGCTACCTTGAAGGAAGCAGGACCCCGAATCCAGGACGCGCTCTACTATCAAAAGTTGCAGCCAGCCCTCCGCGCGTATCTTACGAAGTTGCGCGAGGACGCTTACATTGAAATCAAGCCCGGCTACGTGGATTCCGGCGCCAGCCCCAACCAAACTAAATTTGCACAAACCAAGGGAACGGACGCCACCGCCAAGGAATTGGCGAAGAAAAGAAAACTGGGCATATTTAAGGGCAAGTCGTAAGCCGGAAACCCCTGGTCTGCACCCATGCCGGACACGCACTCATGAAAGAGTTCTTCATCGCTGACGCCGCCCGGCATGAGAACGCCATCGTTACTACTAGCTTTGTCGTTGTCTCCAAGCAGGTCAAGCCGAAGAAGACGGGCGAACCCTATCTAGCTCTCACCCTCGGCGATCGCACCGGCCAGATCGAAGCTAAAATGTGGGACAACGTCGAAGGCGCCATCGGCACATTTGAGCAGGATGACTTCCTCAAAATCAAAGGCTTGGTCAACCGCTACAACCAGCGCTTCCAGCTCACCATTCACAAGCTGCGCAAGATGGAGGACGCGGAAGTCGATTTTGGCGACTATCTCCCTAAGGCCACTAAAGACATTGACGAGCTTTGGCGCACCCTCGGCGAGTTTGTAGCAACCATACAGGACACACACTTGCGCGGGCTACTCGAGGTTTTTATGGCGGATCCCGAAATTGCCCGCGCCTACCGCAACGCACCCGCCGCCAAAACCCTGCATCATGCGTACATCGGCGGACTGCTCGACCACGTAGTTTCGCTCATGCGAAGCTGTGATCTGGTTTGCCGCAACTACCCGCAAGTCAATCGCGATGTGGTTCTTGCCGGAGTTTTCTTCCACGATATCGGCAAGATTCATGAACTGACCTACTCGCGTTCTTTTTCCTACAGCACGCGCGGCCAGTTGCTCGGCCACATGATCATCGAACTTGAAATGCTCCACAAAAAACTTGAGCTCATGCCGGATTTTCCCGACAAGCTCAAGATTTTGCTCGAACACCTCATCATCAGCCATCACGGGCATTACGAGTTCGGATCGCCAAAATTGCCCATGTTCCCCGAAGCGCTGCTTCTGCACTATATGGATGATCTGGATTCGAAAATGGAAAGCATGCGCGCCCATCTCGAGCGTGACGCGGATTCGTCGAATCCGTGGGCAGGTTACAACCCATCGCTCGGAAGAAATCTGCTGAATTCAGCGAAGTTCCTGTCGCAGCCTGCGCCGCCAATTCCCGAGGCTCCGGACGCAGATGCCTCTTCGGCGGAAGCCGACAAAGCGTTTGACAAGACTAAAGAAGACACCGCCCCGGCTCCTGTCTTAGCGGAAAAGAAAATCTAACGCCGCGCGTCCACCATGCTCGATTTCTCCCAGTTCGAATACCTTACTTTCGACTGCTACGGCACCCTCATCGATTGGGAGGCAGGCATTCTTACCGCGCTACGGCCCATCCTGACCACTCACGGCGTTACTATTTACGACAACGACCTCCTCGAATTTTACGGAGAATTCGAGGCTAAAGCCGAGGCTGGGGAGTACAAGACCTACCGGCAGATTCTCGAAACGGTGGTGGGTGCGTTCGGTCACAAGTTCGGATTTTCACCTTCCGGCGCAGAAGCGCAAGCGCTTCCACAGTCCATGGCATACTGGCTACCGTTTCCTGACACTGTGGAGGCGCTGCGCAAACTACATACCCGGTACAAGCTCGCGATTATTTCGAACGTTGATGACGATCTCTTCGCAGCCACGGCAAAACTATTGCAAGTCCCGTTCGACGCAGTAATCACGGCGCAACAGGCTCGCAGCTACAAGCCTTCGCTCAACAATTTTCAGTTAGCGGTGCAGCGCATTGGCCGCCCCAGGGAAAAAATACTCCACGTTGCGCAGAGCCTTTACCACGACGTTGCGCCCACGCGGACGCTCGGTATGAAAAATGTATGGGTCAATCGCCGGGGAGACAAGCTCGCATCAGGTGCAACCAAACCAGCCGTTGCATTGCCGGACCTGGAAGTTCCAAATCTCAAAACTCTTGCGGGTCTTGCCATGAGCGATCTTGCCGTGAGCGATTGAGATAACTCGCGGTCCCTACTCTGCTGCAGGCACCCGCACCAACCCCTTGCGCAGCGCGTAGTTAATCACTTGCGCCCGATTGTGCAGTCCCAGCTTGCGCATAAAGTTGAATTTGTGAGCTTCCACCGTCTTCACGCTCAGTCCCAATACCGCCGCCGCGGAACGTGCGGAATTCCCCTCCGCAATCAGACGAAGCACTTCTTCTTCGCGGGGCGTTACCTGCAAGGTTCGGGATCCGCTCCTCCGCTGGGCTTGGCGCAGCGCATTTTCGATCAAAACCGGACCGCCCACGGCACCGCTCTTCCGCGTCAAACCATGCGCCGCATTCAGCGCGGCATGCAGGGTTTCTGCCGGCGCGGTCTTGAGCACAAAACCGGACACGCCGGCGCGCTCGCACTGCGATCGATAGGCATCGTCCAAATATGTCAACAGAAACACCAATTGCGCCGAGGGATAGTCCATGCGCGCGAGCCTGGCCGTCTCGAGTGCGGCATGGCGATCCTGATCCGCCCCCACAATCACTACATCCGGCGTCCGGAAACCAGCCTGCTCCATGGCCTCACGCAGGGACGCGCCCTCTCCCGCCAGTTCCACGCCGGGGTGTTCCCGCAGGAGACGCCCAATTCCCTGACGCACCAAAACTTGCTCATCCACCAGAACGCAACGCACGCGTTCCACGGAAGGTTCCGCGCTTGGTTTTTGCACTGCTGGTAAATGCACACTTCCTCCGCTGACCAGAAATGAGCACTGCTAGAACAAAAGCGGCGATAGGTGGAACGTGGAAAGTAACGAGTGGCTTGGGCCGATTGTAAACGCATCCGAAGAAAATCACCAAGCTTTTCCTATTCTGATTAATTGCCAGTCAGCATCGTCATGGTTACTAGTAACCAGATTCTTAACCTGCTTGCGACCCAGTTCGCATGCCGAAACCTCGACCCCGATTCGGCAATTCCCCCGCTATCAGATAAAATCCAAGATTCATGCTTCGCTACTACACAACTGGGGAATCGCACGGGGAGGCGCTCGTAGCCTTCATTTCTGGCCTGCCCGCTGGAGTGGCGGTCGATCAGGCGTTTCTCGACCGGGAACTGTGGCGACGCCAGCAAGGGTTCGGCCGCGGCGGCCGCATGAAGATCGAGCGCGATCACGCCCACATCCTATCCGGTGTCCGCCACGGCAAGACCATCGGCTCCCCTATTTCGATTTTGCTCGCCAACAACGATTGGAAGAACTGGACTGAAGCGCTTCCCGTTGAGACAGGCGATCCTGGTAAGCACAAGCGCGTCGCCTCGCCGCGTCCAGGCCATGCCGATTTGGCTGGCGCTCTAAAATACAATTTTTCCGAGGCCCGCTACGTCCTGGAACGCGCTTCCGCCCGAGAATCCACTGCGCGCGTCGCCATGGGCGGGCTTGCCAAACTTTTTCTACGGGCGCTTGGCATCGAGGTCCTCAGCCACGTGGTCGCCGTAGGCAATACAACGGTCAGCGGCGAAGTCCCCTGGGAAAACATTGTCGCGAGCTGTGCCAAGGAAGAGATCCTTCTTAACTGTGCTGACCCCGAGATCGAACAAAGAATGAAGGCCGAAGTCGATCGCGTGCTGCGTACCGGCGACACAGTCGGCGGCGTTTTCGAAGTTGTAGCCCACGGAGTTCCTCCCGGCCTCGGCACATATGCGCAATGGGATGAGCGCCTCGATGGCCTGCTCGCGGGTGCGGTGATGTCACTGCAAGCGGTCAAAGCCGTCGAGATTGGCATTGGTGTAGCTGCGGCCGCGGCGCCCGGTTCCGCCGTACATGATGAGATCGGTTACACCGAGTCCACGGGATTCGCAGGCTTCACCCGTCCACGCAACAACGCGGGGGGTATCGAAGGCGGTGTTTCCAACGGCCAAGAGATTCGCGTGCGCGGCTACCTGAAGCCAATTTCCACGCTGCGGCGTCCGCTCAAGTCAGTGGACTTCGAAACGCGCCAGCCGGTCGAGGCCGCCTATGAACGCTCCGATGTTTGTGTCGTGCCTGCCGCCGGTGTCGGCGCTGAGTCCATGGTTGCGCTCACGCTGGCACGCTGCGCCCTCGACAAATTCGCCGGGGATTCCATGGATGAAACACTTCGTAACTACCACGGCTACCTTGAGCAGCTCAAAGACTACTAATGATCTATCCCATAGTTAAGTTTGGCGATCCAGTTCTCGACACAAAAGCCGCCCCCGTCACCGAGTTCGACGACAGCCTGCGCAAGCTGCTCGACGACATGTTTGAATCCATGTATGCCGCGCACGGAGTCGGCCTCGCCGCCCCTCAAATCGGTATTTCCCGCCGCATCGCGGTCATCGATGTCACTTTTAAGGAAGATCCCAAGGCGCCGCTTGTTCTGATTAACCCCGAGATCATCCATACCGAAGGCCGGATATCGCAGAATGAAGGCTGCCTCAGTATTCCGGAATTTCGTGAAAACGTCATCCGCCCAAAGAAAGTCACCGTGCGCGCACAAAATGCAAAAGGTGAATTTTTCGAGCACACTGGAGAAGAGCTGCTGGCGCGAGCCTTTTGCCATGAAACCGACCACTTGAATGGCAAACTCTACATCAGCCACATCAGCGCGCTGAAACGGGACTTGATGAAGCGCAAAATTCGCAAGATGATCAAAGCCGGCGAGTGGTAGCCCGGCGATCTCTACCGCCGGCTCGTGACCTCATGAGGCAACCCTTTCATCTCGTGTTTTGCGGCACCCCGGCTTTTGCTGTCCCTACATTGGAGCGTTTGGCGCAAGCGGGCTTTGACGTGCAATTAGTCGTCACACGTCCCGACAAACCCAAAGGCCGCGGCATGGAAATGGCGGTAAGCCCCGTCAAGCAATCCGCTCTGTCGCTCGATCTTCCCATTGCACAACCGGAGACGATCAAGAACAACGCCGATTTTCGCGCCCAGATCGAATCACTCCAGCCCGATGCCATCGTCGTCGTCGGCTATGGCCGCATCATCCCGCAGTGGATGATTGATCTGCCTTCTCTCGGCAACATCAATCTACACTCCTCACTCTTGCCGAAATATCGCGGAGCCGCGCCCGTTCAGTGGGCCATTGCCTGCGGGGAAACGGTTACAGGCATCACTACCATGCGCATCGACGCCGGCCTCGACACGGGTGACATCTTGCGCCAGCACGAGGTCGCGATCGCTCCGGATGACACTGCCGAAACGCTATCCCCAAGACTCGCGGCCGCAGGCGCGGATCTGATGGCGGAAACATTGCTCGATCTCAGAGAAGGAAAAATTCAGTCGCAGCCGCAAGATCATACTCACGCGACTCTCGCCCCCATCCTCCGCAAAGAGGATGGCCAAATCGACTTCCACCGCACCGCCACGGAAATCCACAACCGCCTGCGCGGCTTTCAACCTTGGCCCGGCACTTTCACCAGCTTTCGAGGTAAACAGCTCTTGATTTGCAGCGCCAAAGTCATAGAACACACGGCAACGCAGGCCCCCGGCTCTCTCCTGGTGGAAAACAATCAGTTGTTTGCCGTCTGCTCTGATTCAGTTCTCGAACTTCTGGAAGTTCAGCCCGAAGGCAAGAAGTGCATGGCGGCCCGCGATTTCATCAACGGCTACCGTCCTCTGGGCGGCGAAAAACTCGGCGCATCATGAGCATCTCCCCCGCACGCACCACCGCTTTCGACATCCTGCTGCAAGTCGCAAAAGAGGACGCATACGCTTCCGAACTTCTGCACTCTGCACAGTATGTGGCGCTTTCCCCCGAGGATCACGGTCTTGCGACTCAAATCGTGATGGGCGTTTTGCGCTGGCGCTCGCAGCTCGATTCCACTCTTTCGCCTTTTAGCAAATGGCCTCTCTCCAAACTCGATGCCGAGGTCCTCACGGCCCTACGCATGGGCGCCTATCAGCTCACGCGATTGGAGCGCGTTCCGGCCCACGCCGCCGTGCACGAGAGTGTCGAACTGGTGAAGCGCTCGCGTCGAACCTCGGCCGCTGGATTGGTCAATGCACTGTTAAGGAAAGTGGGAGGGAAGCGATCAAGCCCGGAGCTAGTGGCTGCGGATGAAGCTATTCCGACGACTCCCGCAGCACTCGCCGCAAAATTTGCGCATCCCGAGTGGCTGGTCGCTCGGTGGCTCGCGAACTTCGGCATCGAAACTACAAGTGCAATCTGTGCAGAAAATCAGCGCGTTCCGGGCACTACGATCCGCATTCGCTACGCATCCGGCACAGAAAACTCCGTACCGTTCGATTTCACCGGAGAAGATATTCGGCTCTCGCCTGGTTCACTGTTGGCATCGGCGCGCCGCGTCGAGTCCGGCGACATCACCAAAACGCAAGCCTTCCGCAACGGGCGTGTCGCCATTCAGGATGAAGCGTCGCAGTTGGTCGCTCTTCTTCTCGGCCAAGTCTCAGGCAAGGGCTCGCGCATTCTCGACGCCTGTGCCGCGCCCGGAGGCAAGACTGCGATTCTTGCCGAGCGAAATCCTAGCGCTACCATCGTCGCCCTGGACCTGCATCCGCACCGCACTCGCCTCTTGCGCGAGCGCGTACAGGCGACTAATGTCAGCGTAATCACAGCCGATCTCCGGACTTACCCTCCTGGCGAAAAATTCGATCGCGTCCTCGTTGATGCGCCTTGTACGGGAACAGGGACGCTCGCGCATCACCCGGAAATCAAATGGCGCTTGCGGGCAGAAGACATTCCGCAACTGCAATCGCTCCAGGTCTCGCTGCTGCGAGCAGCTATGCAACACGTTGCCCCAGACGGAACGTTGCTCTACTCCACATGCTCCCTCGAACCAGAAGAGTGCGAACAGGTAGTGGAAGAAGTTTTGGGAGAACAAGACCTACCAGGGAAGCATTTTGAACTTTGTGATATCAGCGCAGAATTGTTGCGATTGCAGAACAAGAAGATTCTCACAGCCACGAATATCGAACGCCTGACCCAAGGCCCGTACCTCCGCACCTTCCCCGGAGTCCACCCCTGCGACGGATTCTTCGCCGCCCTTCTGCGCAGGAGCTAAGGGCGCACGTCAAAATTCACAGGCTGGCCTTCCTGCACGCGCTGCCCGGGCGCCGGAGTCTGGGAAACAATCATCGAAGCGGGTCCTATGGGCATCACCGGGTTCAAGTCTCCCGGCTCAGCAGGTATCCCCGTCAAGCTGCCCACGTGCAGGTGCGCGTCGTTGAGCGCTTTTGTGGCCGAGGCGATCGGCGATCCCACAAAATTTGGCATCACATAAGACTGCGAGGCAGGCGGCCCCGTGGTCAGCAGATTAACGTTCGGAGACAGCACGCTGGTTGAGTTCGCCGGCGGACTTTGCGCAATTACCTTCCCTGCATCCTGTCCAGGCACGGATAGGACGGCCGTTTCACCTACTTGCAGCCCACGGCGGCGAATGTTGATTTCGGCGGCGCGATCCGTTTGGCCCACTACATCGGGCGGGGATACCCGCACCGGCCCCAGGCTTTCCGCAACCAGAACACTCCATCCACGGCGCACTTTTGCGCCCGCGTCCGGCGTTTGCGACACAAGCTTTCCGGCAGGAATACTGGCGCTATAGAACTGCCGTTCCACCCGCACGCGCAGCCCTAAATCCTCCGCCGCGCGTTCCGCTTCTTCCGGCGTGAGCCCCACTAATTTGGGCACCGCCACCTGGCGGCCGTGAATGGCAAGGCGCATCGACGTCAGCGCCGAAATCAGCGCCACCATCACCAGCACCAAACTGAGAAGCAATATCCGAAAAAAAGATTTCATGTAGTGTCAGCTATTCTAAGCGAACCATGAACAATGGAGGCACGGGGCCACTCGCTTCGCTCAGGGCAGGCTAAGAACTCCGCCCGTGCTCGCTAAAGCGTCAGTGCATTTCCCCATCTCCCGGTGCGACGTCGGGCGTGTCGATCTTTGGCGAAACCGCAACCGTAGGAACACTGGGCGCTGCTGGGAACTGGCCTTGATCTTTGCCGTCTAGAACCGTCTTCATAAAATTGATCCACAACGGTAGAGCAGCGTGGCCTCCGGATTCCTTCGCGCCTAGCGATCGCTTTTCGTCAAACCCCATCCAAACTCCGCAAGTAAGCGTCGGCGAGAACCCAACGAACCAGGCGTCGGTAAAGTCGTTGGTCGTTCCGGTTTTCCCCGCCAGCGGGTAGGGCAAGCTACTCGCCGAGATAGCGGTCCCGTGCTGCACCACCTCGCGGAGCATGGAAGTCATAATGCGTGCCGTGCGAGCACTGATCACGTCTTTCACATCCGGAACATTCTGCTCCAGGATATGGCCCTCGTAGTCGGTAACCTTGTTGATGTAGCGCGGCGTCAGGCGAACACCGTCATTGGGGAAAACCGTGAAAGCTGTCGTCTGCTCCATCAGCGTTAGGTCGGCGGCGCCCAGCGCAACCGGCAAATACGCCGGGATACTCGAGGTAATTCCGAAACGACGGGCGTAATCGATCACTGTTCTGATGCCAATCTTATCCGCCAGCTTTAGTGCCGGAATGTTGCGCGATTGCGCGAGCGCCCGCCGCAGCGTGATCGCGCCCTCAAACTTGTCATCGTAGTTGTGTGGCGTGTAGGGACCGGACGTGGTCTGAAAGGTTGTAGGCTCATCGACGATGACATCATCCGGCGAGCCACCCTGGTCGATCACCGCCGTGTAGACGTAGGGCTTGAACGACGAGCCTACTTGCCGTTGTGCCTGGGTCGCGCGATTGAATTTCGATTCCTCGAAATCGCGTCCCCCGACCATCGCCCTGATTTCTCCCGTAGCGTTATCGATGGCTATCAGCGCCGCCTGCCCGCCCGAGTCTTGTTCCAAACTCACTTGTGCCTTGTTGTCTGGTGTAACAAAAAGCACCTTCACATAGGCCAAGTCGCCCACTGAAAATAGAGTTTCGAGTTTGTGACTCGTCCATTTCGCATCCGCGGGAACGAGGGTCGCAGAGTAGCGGCCGAGCTTCAGCCTTACTTCCGCCGGAGAGACACTGGTCACAAGTCCATGCCAATAGCTATTCGGTAGGGCGGTGTCGTCCCAGTCGGGATGCTGAAACTTGTCAATAGTCTGGCCCTCGGCGATCACGTTGCGTGGATGGCTTCTCCATCCGTGGCGGCGCTCGTAGGCCGCCAGACCGTCGAGCACAGCCTGGTTCGCGGCTTTCTGCATTTCCATGTTGAGGGTGGTGTAGACGCGGAGACCACCTTCGTGAACCTGATCGCTGCCGTACTGCGTTTCCAGATAGCGGCGGACTTCCTCCACAAAATACGGCGCCAGCGAATTCGGGTCGTGCTGCAGATTCAGTTGCAGCGGCTTGGCTTTGGCGACAGCGGCCTGTTCGGCGGTGATCTTGCCATCCTCCAGCATGGCGTTGAGGACCAGAGCACGACGCTTGATGGCCCGGTCCGGATGATTGATCGGCGAATAGACCGCTGGTCCTTTGGGCAAGCCGGCAAGAAGTGCCGCCTCTTCCAGAGTGAGATTTTTCGCAGGCTTGCCGAAGTAGTACTCGGACGCGGCTTCAAAGCCATAGACACCGTGGCCCAAGAAAATCTCGTTAGCGTAGAGGGTAAAGATTTGCGCCTTGGTAAAGCGGCGCTCGATCTGTATGGCCAGAAGAATCTCTTGGATTTTGCGGTGAAAAGAACGGTCGGGTGAGAGAAACAGATTACGGGCCAGTTGCATGGTTAGCGTGGACGCGCCCTGCACCTTGCCGCCGGACTGGATATCACGATAGGCGGCTCCCAGCATGCGCCACACGTTCACGCCCCAGTGCCGTTCGAAATCTTTGTCTTCCGTCGAGATCAAAGCCTCGCGCAGCACGCGTGGGAAATCGTCATAGGTAACGATCACACGGCGCTGCAAGGCGAAGGATCCGACGACGCGGTTCTGGTCGTCGTAGAGCTCGGTCACGGAGCTGGGCCGATAGTGCTCCAGATCCTCCACTTGCGGCAAACCAGTGGAGTAGACGAGCAGGCTCCCCGCCGTGGCCCCAACTATGGCCGCCAGCAGCACGAGGACGCCGAAGAGGACGCGCCCCACCAACTTCTTGCCTGCAACGTGCACAGGAGGCAGGTGGCTAAAGAGAGTTTGCATGGACGAAGCTCAGAATAGCAGGGGCAGGTTGCGAGCGGCCAGTTGGCGTGCCGGGTAGTTTAGAGAATGCCGCTCCGTGATGACTTCCGTAACTCGGAACAGTTTCGGACTCCAGCTATCATCATTGCGGCACCCCCGGGCCGCCGAGGCGTCTTTACAGTTCTCTGCGAAAGCGTCCTCAACTTGTGGTTACGCAGCTTGTGGTTACGAGGATAGGCAATGCCGGCAAGCAAGATCGGACGTTTTGAAATTATTAGTGAAGTTGCGCACTCCGAGCACTCCTCGGTGTACAGGGCAACGGACACGGCGACGAACCGTCCGGTTGCGCTCAAGGCTTTCAACCTGGATCTCGCGGGCGACGAACGTCCGCAGTTGGTGCAGCGGCTCATTCAGGAAGCGGAAAGCACACGCAACCTGGCCCACCAGAACATCGTCCTGCTGTACGGTGCGGGTGAAATCGACGGGCGATTCTGCGTTGCCACCGAATACGTCGAAGGTTTCAGCGTAGCCGGCAACATTGCCAAAGGCGAACGCTATACGGTTTGGGATTTACTCGATATCAGCCGTCAGGTTTGCAATGGGCTCGATCACGCCCACCAACACGGCGTCGTGCATCGCCGCATGCATCCGGCCAACATCCTCGTGCAGTGGGACGGCACAGTCAAAATTCTAGGTTTTGGGATTGCTGGGATGTGGTCAGAAGAAGACAGCCCCGGTGTCCTTTCACCTGCTTCCTTTTACGCGTCACCCGAGCAAGTCCGTGGCGAAGCTCTGCACTCCCGTTCCAACCTCTTTAGCTGGGGCGCGATCCTCTACGAGATGGCGACGGGAAAGAAACCCTTTGAGGGTGACGATGTAGAAACTCTTCGTAAACACATTCTCGAATCCACGCCCGTTTCACCCAGCGCACTCAATCCCAAGATTCCCGCCGCGTTGAACGCGTTGATCCTCAAAGCATTGTCGAAGGTTCCAACCGACCGTTACGCGACGGGACGCGAACTGCTTACAGCCCTCGAAGGCTGCAAGGAAGCTCCGAAACAGGCGGCGGTCCTCAAGTCGGGGAAGGCGGTTGCGCCGCCAGCGCCAGCTCCGGCGAGAGTGGCGGCTCCCGCGACTGGTTCGCCGTTCGCCGCTAAGTTGGGTGGCAGCGCGGAGACATCGGATGACGAGGACATGATCCTCGACGCTTCTGGAGAGCCAACAAAAGCCGCCTCCGCAGTCGCTGGAGCAGGTGGTGGCGTCCAAGCTCGCTCGGGCGCAGCAACGCTAGATTCGGCGAATGGGTCGAATGGTCAACGTTCCCAGCCCGCCGTTCGAGCATCCACCGCAACTGCTGAACGAGAATCCGTTGCGGCCGCACCGGCTCCGCCCAAAGTGAAATTTGATCCCATGATGGGTGGCGGAGAACCGGTCGCAGGCCCCGGACGTAGTTTTTCCGACGCCGAACTTCCGCCGATGACGACAAAGTATGTCGATCCCATCCAGCCGCCCCCCGCGCCTGAGGAAATTGCCCCCGAAGTTCAATCGAGTCCAGCGGTTACGGTGTTCAGCGGGTCCTCGAACAGTGCCAAGGCTTCGGAAAAGAAGAAATTCGAGATGCCCCAGGTCGACACCAAGCTCTTGATCTATGGTTTGGTTGGTGGCTTGGCGATTGTGCTCTTGGTTGTTGTTTTGGTGGCCCTGTATGTCAAGACGCATACTTCAGACGATGAAGGCGCGACCCCGGCTCCAACGGTAGCTGCCAAGCCCGCAGAGACACTTGCGGAGTCGCCTGCGCAGGCCGCGACGCCACAGGATCAACCCGCGCCAGAAACAACGGCAGCGGCAGCCCAGCCGGACACTCCAGAGCCATCCCAGACCTATGTTCCGGTCGTAGGTCCCGCCACCAAGTCGAAAGGGCGAAAGGGGAAGGAAGCGAAGGCCGCGCCGGTGGCGATTCCGGGGCAACTCGCTGTCGACTCCTCGCCGCAAGGGGCGCAGATTCAAATAGATGGACGCTTCGACTCGAACTGGGTTACGCCCTTTACGGTGGCCGGACTTGCCCCAGGGCAACACAACGTCACTGTCGCCAAAGCTGGTTTCGCCTCCGAGACGCGTGCGCTCAATGTGGGCTCCGGAGTCAAAAGTGCCCTGTCCGTGCACTTAAATCCCTTGGGGGCAATGATTTCCGTCACCAGTGATCCCTCGGGAGCGAGCGTTTTTGTCGATGGGCGCGACTCAGGACGGGTTACGCCTGCGCAACTTACACTGGAGAAGGGTACGCACGCGGTGCTGGTCCGTAAGCCGGGGTATCTTGAGGAAACCACTACTACGAATCTTCAGCCGGGACAAACCCTGGCATTTACCCCTCGCTTAAAGCAATTGGGCAACACCGACGAGATCAAGTCAGTCAACAAGCTCAAGAAGATGTTCGGCGGCAAGGACGCGCAGACCGGCATGGGATCAGTCGCGATTCGTACCAATCCGAAAGGCGCTCAGATTGCCGTGAATCAGCGCATTCTGGATCATCTTTCCCCGGCGGAATTCCTGCTCAATCCCGGCAACTACGTGGTGGATATCACGGCCTCCGGCTACAAGCCGCTGCGGCGCGTGATTACCGTGGAGACGAACGGCAAGATGGCGCTGGACGAAACTTTGGAAAAAGAATAGCTGCGCCCGCATTCACCAATCATTCACATTTCCTTCATTTCCTGTTGATCTTTACCCGCTAAAAGGTATATCTAGCTACGTGTCTTCCAAGTCCTAGGCCAAGCCCCAGGTGTGAGGAAAAGTATGGCGGCTCGCGCGGAAAATCCAGCTTTTGATCCAAAATCGGAACATGCCTACCTGGTGAATCTCACCTTGCGCGCGTGCGAGGTGGCCCGCACGGCGGTGGCGCACGCGGCGGATGGCATCGCATCGAATGGGCCATCGCTGTTTCTGGCGGTGGATGACTGCGAGAAAGAGCTGGACGCGATGGACCGGGAGCTGGACGAGCGCCTGACCCATGCGTTGGGCAGCGGGCAGGAGAGTCAGCGGCGCGAGCTGCTCTGCTGCATGAAGTTCATGACCGATCTCGAACGCATCGGTGACCTGGTCTCCACCTTTGCTTCAGGGGCGCGGGTGCTGGGCTCGCGGCTGGAGCCGCAGGACGTGCAGGACTTGATCCGGATTGCTTCCGTTCTGGAAAAGATGCTGGTGGATGTGCGGGATGCGTTTTCGGCACGGGATTTGGACCGGGCAATTGCGGTGTTAAGGGCGGATTCGGAAATTGACCGCTTGCGGAATTTGATGTTTGTTCGACATGTGGAAAATCCGGAAGGCCAGCCGACGCGGGAGAGCATCCAGGTGCTCTTTATGGCGCAGTCGCTGGAGCGCGCCGGAGATCACGCCAAGAATCTTGCGGAAGAAATCTGCCACTTCGTGAGCGGCCACACTCTGCGGCATGTGTTGCGCGCGAATGGAAAGTCGAATGAACAGATGTTCCTGGACTGGCTGAAGCAGAACCGGGTAAAGGGGCGGTAGAACGATGTCGGCTGTCGGCCCTCAGCTATCGGTTTTCGCGGGCACCAGCGCCACACGTGGTTCTTGGTTCAACGATAGTAGTAGCGCCCGACCAGTGTGACGTAGATTCCGGCGAAGAATAGAAACATCGCAAGCGCTCCGGCGATCAGGAGCGCGACCTGCCAGACGCCGCTTGCCTCCAGTCCCCCTAGAAGGCACGAAATTCCCGCCACCAGCGCGATCGCAGTCAGAACGAGTGACCGCCGCCAATTCTGTTGTGGATTGGATCGCACGCCGCTAGCACCCTGCCAATAAGTTTACAGCCCATCGCGTAGGAATCTCCGCGAAAGCCGCCAGAAGCGCACTCCCCGGTAAAGCTGAAAAAGCGAATCGGGCAGGCGCACGCTTTTCCACTCGTTGATGCTTGGGGTGGTGGCGAGCAGCGCGAACATGCGCACGCGGTCGCTGGGATGTTCTCTTTGCCGGGCGAAAAGCTGGAAATAGGCGAGCGACTCGGTTCGAATTTTATTGTCGTGGAACAAGTTGTGAGCAAGATCCTGAGCTACCTTGCTGGCGTCCTGATCCCGCTGAATCCAGGATTGCAGCGAGTCGGGAAGTTCGCTTCCGAGAATCCACTGCGAGAGGAAGAGGCCAATGCGTACGATCCTGGCGATGCGCCAGCGTTCGGCCCGGCGGCGGATGATTTCCGGGTCGAGTTCGGCGCGGTGCATCAGGTGCGCGATATCGGAGAGCCAGCACAGACGCGACCACGCGTGCTTGGCTCCATGCAACATCAAGCAGAGCAGCAAGTCTTCCGGCGTAAGCGTTGGCACACTGCGACCGCATAACTCGATCCGTGTGGCGCGGGCCATCATCTGGTGCAGAGGAATGCGAATGCCGTAAAAGCGTGGAACAACATTCCAGTGGATTTCCAACACATTCTTCACCGCGCCGTGGTGGAAAGCAAAATCGCAGGCGGTTTCGACGTAAGCCTTCTCTTCTCGCGGTGTCAGCTGGAGCGTGGGAGAGAATCCGGCATTCATCAGCGCTTTTTTGGCCCGTGGCCAATCGCGTGGCGTCGTCAGGACATCGAGATCGCAAAATTGGCGCAGGATGAGATCGCCTTGTGCCATCGCGGCTAGGGTAGGGCCTTTGTAAGGAACGGCCGGGATGCCAGCCGCGGTCAGAGTATCCAACACCGAAAAAAGCTCTCCTGCGAACCACAGGCCACGGCGCGCGTTTTCCTGGCAAATCGCCCGGAGTTCCTCTACGGCCGGCTCAGGCAGGAGCGAAGGATCGGCGCCCAGCTTGGCGGCCGCCATGGGAAGCAGGCCATGGGTTTCGGCGAGGCGCTCGAACAAGGCCCAGTCCAGCGGCTGCCCGACCAGTCCGCGAAGGCGGGCGGTTTGATCCGCAGGCGAAGCGGCAGCGAGCAGCATCTCCCACTCCGGCGAAACCAGCACGCCAAAAAGCTTACGGGGGATAAACCCCGTGGAAGCGGACGGCTTGAGCGCTATCTGCGGCATATTGAAGCGGCGTGCAGTTTTTCGCATCCGTACTGCGAGTGGGCGGGGGGTACCCAGGGGAGGTGCCTCTATAATACGAAGTTTCCGACTCGTGCGCTACAAAATCTCGTTCGCCACAAAATATGGACGCCGTCGTTTTCAACTCGGTTAGCAAGCTTTTCCGGCACCGTCCCGCGCTTTTCAACTGGCTGGGCCGGGAGCGGGTGGGGGCTACTGAGGCTTTGCAGGGAGTGTCCCTCCGCGTGGCTACTGGTGGAGTGCTCGTTCTCCTGGGACCGAATGGCAGCGGAAAGACGACCACCCTCAAACTGATCTCCACCATGCTGATTCCCGATGCCGGCACCGTCACGGTCTGCGGCGCGGATACCCAGCAGGATGGCGGCGCGGTTCGGAGCAAAGTAGGTTTCGCCATGGCGAACGAGCGCACGTTCTTCCCCAGGCTTACAGCGCGGGAGAATCTCGACTTCTTCGCGGTACTGGAAGATGTTTCTAAAACAGAGCGAAGCCTCAGAATCAATGAGAAGCTGGCGCTGACGGGGTTGGCGGACGCCGCCGACACCCTGGTGATGAAATTCTCCAGCGGGATGTACCAGCGCTTGGGTGTGGCCCGGGCACTACTCAAGAATCCCGAGATTCTGTTGCTGGACGAACCGACCCGCTCGCTCGATCCCGGCTCGGCTCTGCGGTTTTGGCCGTTCGTGCGGCGCCTCGCTGCCGCGGGAACCACCATAGTTCTCACGACCCACAACTTTCATGAAGCGGCGGCTGTGGGGGTCACGTTGCCGTGCTGCGGCGGGGCGTCTTGATGGCCGAGCGACGGTTTGGCCGGAATGCCGGGGCTAGCGAAGTCAACGTTAGTCAAGTCAACGTTAGCGAGATTAGTGTCGAGGAAATCAAGGCGTTCTACTTCCAAGCCGCTCCAGATTCTGGCGACGACAGCGATGAAGCTCACTCCTTCGAGGAGGCGCCATGAGCCAAGTCTCACTGGCGGAAAAGCTTGCGGCCATCGTCCGCCGTGATGTTCTGACGACGGTGCGCTACCGCAACGGTTTCCTACTGAGTGTGGTGGGCGTCTTTACAGAGATATTCGCGTTCTTTTTTCTAGCGCGCGCCATTGGGCCGGCTTTTCGTCCGGAAGGTGTCGAGTACTTTCCGTATCTCATCGTGGGCAGCGGTTTCTATACTTTTTTGTTAACGGGTGTGCAGGCGTTTTTGAGCACAGTGCAGGAAGCCCAGCAAACCGGGACGCTGGAAGTGCTGATGACGACTTCGACGCCGGCGCCGGTGCTGATCTTCCTCAGCGCTTTCTCAGCTTTCGCAGGAAAGTCGGTGAACCTGGTGTTGTTTCTGGCAGCGGGTCTCATCTTGTTTAAGGTGTCGATCCCTCATCCGAATTTGGCCGGCGCCGCCGTGATTTTCCTGCTTTCGCTGATGATGGCGTTGGCCTTGGGCATTCTTGCAGCCGCGCTGCAAATCGCTTTGCAGAAGGGATCGGCGGTCATGTGGCTTCTTGGATCGGTGTGGTTCTTGACGGGTATCCTTTTTCCCGTTAGCACTCTTCCTCTCCCCTTGCGCTGGGCCGCCTGGACCATTCCGGTCACGCACTCTCTCACTGGGATGCGCGCAGCTTTGCTCCTGGGCAGCTCGATGCACGACCTCGCGCCGGAGATCCTGTGGCTCGGCGTAGCAGTCCTCCTGCTGGTTCCCGGCAGCCTGGGAGTGTTCTCCTGGGTGCTTCGCCGGGGCCGCCGGCTTGGCACCCTTTCTGCCTATTGACTCCGTCTACTGATAGTTCCTTTGTGGTTACCCCCTATAGCTCGTTTGTGGGGCTGTGGGCGAGCCCAACGCTTGTACACTTTTGAGACAGGGACGCCAACTGATAGAAAACATGGACCCGGTTCCATGGATGTGTGAGGACCGATGAAAGCTCAGGGTCGGCCGAATTCACAAGAGTGCAGTTCCGAAACGCAAAACAGTTCCAAAAAGAAGTATCAGAAACCCTCGTTTCGGCACGAAAAAGTCTTCGAGACTATGGCGCTAGCGTGTAGCAAAGTGAGCCGGACCGAGGGTCAATGCCACTTCGGTACGCGAAAGAGCTCCTGAGGACCTAAAGTGACCATAGACCCCCTTGCCGCTACCAAGCACGCACTTACTGCTGAAATGCTGCGATTCCACCGGCAATGCCGCTTGCAGGTTTCCGGCACCAGTATGTTGCCCACGTTGTGGCCGGGGGAAACGGTTCTCATTGAGCAGTGCCCAATTGACAAATTGTGTATTGGCGACATCGTTATGTACGAGCGCAACGGACTTTTCATTTTGCATCGGTTGACGGGTCTTCCTGGAACTGTCTCCCAGATCTTCTCCCCGAACCCTGTTTTGATTGCACGCGGCGATTTTGTGCCGCACGAGGATCTTCCTATCCAAGCCAATTCCGTGCTGGGCGTGCTGGCCGGGGTGCAGCGAGGGAGCCGTTGGGTACCTGTCTCGCAAAAGATGTCGACCGCGTCTCGCTGGGTAGCCGTACTATTGCGGCGATCAAACTGGTTACTGCGTGCACTGCTGCGCATTCGTGGGTCGCATCGCACCGAGCCTGCCCGAGCGATGTCGGAGGTTCCGGCGGCATGATTGCTTCAGGGCTAAGTCTGGAGTCGAGCGCACCGGTAACAGCTCTAGTAGGAACTTCGGAGACGCGCGTTGTGGAAATCGGTGGCGTCGCTATCACTCTGCGGACCAGCAGTCTTTCGTTCGCCCGCATGGTGGAGCAGCGTTACTCCGGCTTCCTGGCTCCTGCAAGATCTAGAGAAAAATCGAAGGACAGTTCGAGCAGCGTCCAACTCGACATTGAGTTCGACATCGAAGTACTCGACCTTCCTGAGAGGACTCTCGACGAGATGGAAGCGGAGCCGGAGCAAGACCTTGAGCAGGAAGAAGATCTCGAGGTTGTCTGCGACAGTGGCATATGGCGGATGCGGCGCGGCGATTTTTCGGCAAAGTGGGATTCGAGGAGTGGGCGTGGTCAGATTCGGCAAGCCACGAACCCCTATGCACTCGACTCGGTTCTCCGCATCGTGCATTCACTCGTGCTGGCGCGTCAAGGCGAATTCCTGGTTCATGCTGCCAGCGCGATCCGTCATGGCCGCGCGTTTTTGTTTGCGGGAGTTTCCGGTGCGGGCAAGACGACAATTTCGCGGCTCGCGCCTCCTGATACAACCCTGCTGACCGACGAAATCTCCTACGTGCGCAAGCAAGGGGCAGGCTACAAGGCGCACGGCACACCATTTGCCGGAGAACTAGCACGTCTCGGCGAGAACTGTTCCGCGCCCCTGGAAGCTCTTTATCTCTTGTACCAAGGTCCCGAGAACAAGATCGACGAGATCGACCCAGCCTTCGCCGCGCAGGCCCTGATGCGCAATATCTTGTTCTTCGCGCGCGACGCAGAACTGGTGCAATCTGTTTTCGACGGCGCGTGCGAATTTGTGGCTCGCGTTCCGGTGCGGAGCCTCACGTTTCGCAAGGATGCTTCTGTTTGGGACTTAATTGGGCGGCTGGAATGAGCGTCATCTACATAGCCCGCAGTTCCGCCATCGCCTCCCGCGTCCTGGCAGGCGAGACAATGGTGATGTCGGTCCTGGATTCGACCTTTTTCACGCTCAACGAGGTGGCGAGCGCGATCTGGCAAGCGGCGGATGGCGTTACACCGCTCGAAGAAATTGTCACACGCAATGTCTGCCCTAAGTTTGATATTCCACAACAAGAAGCGTTCATCGATGCCCAGGGCTTTGTGCGCGAGCTTTCTGCTCATGGAATTTTGCACGTATCGGATCGGCCGATTCCAGAAGCAGTGCCAGCAGCTTCGGAGGCTCGATGAGTCTTTTGCATGAGATGAACGAAAAAGCGCAGCGGCATGGCATTCCCTTGAGTGTTCATATCGATGTAACTTATCGCTGCAATGAGCGCTGCGAGCACTGTTATCTCGACCACGAAGACCACGGCGAGATGACGACGGCTGAAATCAAGGGAATCCTGGATCAATTGGCAGCCGCTGGCACGTTTCTTCTCACCTTCAGTGGTGGGGAAGTGTTTCTCCGCCGCGATTTTCTCGAAATCGTTGCCTATGCCCGCAAGCTCCTTTTCAACGTAAAAGTGAAAACCAACGGGGTCATGATCCGCGAATTCCAAGCCCAGGAATTGTGGCGGCTGGGTGTGGAGCAGATTCAGATCAGCGTTTATTCGCACCGGCCGGAAGTTCACGATGCCATTACCAAGCTGCCAGGTTCGTTGACAAAGACGATTCGTGCGATTCGCTTCTTGAGAGAGCAGGGCCTGAAAGTCACAATCGCCAACGTTTTGATGAAAAATAATTTCGATGACTACAAAGGGACGCAGGCGCTGGCTCACGACCTCGGCGTTGTCTACGGGCTGGACCCAACCATCACGCCCAAAATGGACGGCGATCGCTCTGTTCTCGATTTAGGAGTTGCGGGCTCGATGCTGCCGGTCGTGTTTCACGATGAAACGCTGGTCGGCGATGCGGCTGCCTACTGCGCGCCGCCGCCTGCCCCGGGCGAGGATGTCATGAATGGGATCCCATGCAGCGCGGGCCACACTTCGTGTTACATCACACCGTATGCCGAGGTATTTCCGTGCGTGCAGTTTCCCATCGTTTGCGGAAATCTGCGGCAACAAACGTTCGAAGACATTTGGCGGAATGCGCCGCAATTTCGCGAGGTTCGCAGCATTCGCGCGCGCGACCTTACTACTTGTTCGAGCTGCAGCCACGTTGGCACCTGCTCGCGCTGTCCCGGACAGGCCTACATGGAAGGCGACATGCGCGGCCCCTCCACATCGGATTGCGAAAAATCCTACTACCGCACCGGCATTCCCTCGGAAAACATGCTGCGGCGCGGGCTGGCCCCGCCACCGTCGGTCGGGCTGGTGCAGATCGCGCCAGCCCCTGCTTAGGGAGAAGAGCGCCTTGCTTCGGCGCCAGTAGACCCAGAGTTGTCATTCCGAGCGTAGCGAGAAATCCGCTCTTCCGCTCATCCACGGTAATTACAGATTCCTCGCCGCGCTCGGAATGACAATCGGATGGGGTTGCTTTTGTACTGGCTAGAAAAACGGAATGCAATTAACATTCTCAGCTACGAAATAGTGAAGAAACGAGAACTCGTCCTTCATCCATGAAAACCCACAAACTTCTCCTCTGGTCTCTGACTGTCGCCTTGAGCGGTTTCCTTTTTGGCCTCGACACCGCCGTAATTTCTGGGGCGGAGCAGACTATTCAAAAACTCTGGCATCTGAGCGACATCACCCATGGTTTGGCCGTGTCCATGGCGTTGTACGGTACCGTCCTCGGCGCTATGTTCGGCGGCTTTTTTGCCGACAAACTGGGACGCAAGAAAAGCCTGTTTTGGATCGGCGCTCTGTTCCTGGTCTCAGCCTTGGGATCGGCGCTGTCGCAGGGCGTTTACATATTCATGGTCTTCCGCTTGATCGGAGGACTCTGCATCGGGGCATCTTCTGTGGTCTCGCCCCTCTACATTTCTGAAATTGCCCCGCCGGCAAAACGTGGATTTCTGGTGGCCTTGTTCCAATTCAATATCGTCTTTGGCATCCTGATCGCTTACGTTTCCAACTATCTGCTGCAACGTAACGATAGTCCCAACGACTGGCGTTGGATGCTGGGTGTCGTCGCTATCCCGTCGCTCGTTTTTACCTTGCTCACCCTGCTGATCTCCGAGAGTCCACGCTGGCTGGCGCTCAAGAAGGGAGACGTTGCCGGTGCGCGAGCCGTTCTCAATGAGATTGAACCCATGGCAGCGGATGCAACGCTGGCTTCGATTCTTGCTTCGAGAGTGCGGGCCGAGGCCAGTCCCAGCAAGGCGTTCTTTTCCGCGCACTACCGCTGGCCCATTCTCCTGGCGTTTTTGCTGGCATTTTTCAACCAGCTCTCCGGCATCAACGCCATCATCTACTACGCGCCACGCGTTTTTGAAATGACCGGACTTACCAAATCCAGCGCGTTGCTCTCCACTGCTGGCATCGGACTGGTGAATCTCGTTTTTACCATGCTGGGATTGTCGCTGATCGACCGCTTCGGACGGCGCGTTCTGATGTACATCGGTTCCATTGGCTATATCGTTTCCCTGTCCCTCATCGCGCTGGCCTTCTACCGCAACTCGTTCGCGGGGATGACGATGTTTGTTTTCGCATTCATCGCCTCACACGCCGTGGGTCAGGGCGCGGTGATCTGGGTCTTCATCGGAGAAATTTTTCCCAATGAAGTTCGTGCCGCGGGGCAGTCGCTCGGTTGCTTCACGCATTGGATGTTCGCCGCCATCATTGCGAATATTTTCCCCGCGCTGGCTGGCCGCTTTGGCGGCGCTCCCATCTTCGCGTTCTTTGCTGGCATGATGGTGCTGCAACTCTTATATGTCGCGTTCATGATGCCAGAAACCAAGGGCATCGCTCTGGAAGACATGGAACAGCAGCTGGCGCATTAGAGAAACTTTGTAGCGCCTCGAAGGCACAGCCAGTTCGCATTTCGCCACGCGACCAATTAAGATTGAGGCTCCTGCACAGCAGGGCCCGTAGCTCAGCGGTTAGAGCAGGGGACTCATAATCCCTTGGTCCGGGGTTCGAATCCCTGCGGGCCCACCAAATTTGGTTGGTGCCATGCGTCCATACCTGGCCCGCACTTCGGTTTTGATCTCGCTTCCACCAACATTGAAGACGCCAAGGGCTTCGGTCACGCCCGAAGATAGACTTTCGGGGACGTACTACGGCCAATCGTAAGGGTAGATTCGCGGGCCAAGCACGTTAAGATTTTTGCGAGCAGGTCCGGGTCCGTGTCGAGGTCTTCTTTATCGCGACGCTGGGTTCCGGGGGAAGACCTTCGAACATGGCTGATGCAACTCCCACTGGCCCCAAACATGGCACCCCCGAACACGGCAACCCCAAACACGGCGCTGTGGAGACGAGCGCCTCCGCCGGAGGAGCGGGGGCGGCGGTCTCCCGTGCGCCCGAGAAGCCGTTGCAGGCTGATGCGGCGCCGGGCGTGGGGGACCGCAGGAGCGTTCGCATAACCCTCACGATCCCGGTTGAGGTTAGCGGAACCGACCTCAACGGCCGCGCCTTTACCGAAACGTGCCGCACCGAGCAGGTCAGTCTGCACGGTTGTAGCGTGGTGCTCTCTCGACGCGCGTCACCAGCGCAACCGGTGACGGTACGCCGCCGCGTTCTGAATTCAGAAATCAATGCCAGCGTCCTGGGGCAGTTAGGTATCCGGACCGGCAGCCATGTTTACGGAGTTGCATTTACCGTAGATGCGCCCGACTTCTGGGGAGTCTTCTTTCCCCCAATGGGCGGGTCAGACGATGTCCTGGCGCGAACCCTCTTGCAGTGCTCCCAATGTAAAAACAAGATCATCTTTGCGCTGAATGAAATCGAGTTCCGCGTCTTTGACGTGAACCAGCGGATTTCTCACGCTTGCGACGTCTGTGCGCGCCCGGTAACTTGGATACCGGTTCCCAACGAAGACGGAACTGCGGCAGCCGGCCCTGCAAATACGAGCCCAGCAGGTCCGAGCGTCCAACCTCCGAACTCCAAAGCTCCGAACCCAGAAGACCAGAAACGTCATGGAACAAGAATCAAAGCAATGGCCTGTATCCAGGAACCTGGTGGCGGGGAGGATGTCGTTCAGGCTTTGGATCTATCGCGTGGGGGCATTACATTCCACGGAAGCCGCACCTACGAGGTGAATACCTGGATCAACCTGGCCGTCCCCTACATGCCGGGAGCCGCCAACATCTTTGTAGCCGGCCGCATCGCCTCGAGAAAAGACTTGCCAGATGGGCTGTTTGAGTATGTTGTGCAATATGTGAAGGGTTAGGATCTCGCCATTTCTGTACCAGTGAAGATCTCGATGCAGTTCAGGGAATTGTCATTTAGACCTTGCGGCGGAGCTTTGCTCCGCTAAGGCAGGCGGGGCGCCTGCCCCCACACGACTCTGTTTACGGCGCTGCCGCTACCTTCGCCTTCGGTCGGGCGATCGCTTGCATTTCCCGGGCGATTTGCTCATCGAGACCGTCGTCGTAGAGGTTGCTGTGGTCTTTCCCTTGTAGGAACGTGAACTGAATATTGAGATTCAATTCTTTCGCGGTTTCTTCCAGAAGGCGGACGGACTCATCGAGATGGAACGTGTCTGCGGTCCCGACGGTCAAGTGAATGCGGCCATCGAGTAGAGGGCGCAGGTGGTCGGCGTTTTTGCGCAGGATTGCGGCGATGTCATAGGCTTCCCACGCTTTGGCTACCTCAGGATCGACGACACCGGTATCGCGGTCGAAGAGCGGCATGGGACGGCCGTCCTTGCCGCGTGGACTGAACACCCACTCGAAGGAAGCCATCTGACCGCCAAAATCTCCTAGAACACGTTCCTGCTGCGAAGACTCTTTGAGGGACATGGTTTCCTTGCCGTGTTCGCGCACCAGCGGCCAGTGCGTGCCGTTCGGGCGGCGGTAGAAATTCTGTGGCGGCGTAGCATGCAGATTTGGCCCGGTGAAGTTGCGGAAATCGGGAGGATCTGGCGCGGTCGGCCAGCTTCCGCCAAACACTTCGGGATAGTTGACCTCGAGCCAGAGCGTGGCCCAGCCTCCCGAGGAATGCCCGGTCAGAAAGCGGCTGTCGCGTTTGCCGTCCGTGCGGTAGTGCGACTCAATATAGGGCACGAACTCAGTTACGAACGCTTGACCCCAGGGCCCGTTATTCACTGAATCGGCAAATTCATGCGTGCCGCCCGCGCAGGATTGGTCGAGTAAGACCCAAATCATTTCGGGATACTTGCCATCCGCGAGTTTTTTCTGGATTCGGGCCGCAATGCTGCTCGCGATTTCCGGAAGACTGTGGCCAAAGCCATGCGTCCAGTAGACGGTGGGATACGTGGACTTCGCGTCGTCACTCTTGCCATAGCTTGGGGGAAGAACCACCACGCCGCGCATGTGAATCGGACGTCCCCAGAAAAGCGAAAGAGACGGGCTTACAAAATCGACGATTTCCGAAGAAGGCGGCAAGTCGAATTTCGGTTCCGGAATACGCGTGTTGAGCACCAGTTCCATAGTACCCGCGTGCGCCGGGTCCATTTCCGGGAGCGAAATTACGGGGCTGCGAATGTCTCCCGGAGAGTCGCCCGCGTAGGCGTAGTCGTGATTCAGGTCGAGCAGCGCCATGACCTGGTAGTCTCCGCGGGGCCGCGTGGAAAAGGGCGCGGGGAACACAAGCTCGTCGGGGCTGAACTCGATGAGCGTATCGGGACCGGCGTTGGTGATTTCGCGGGCGGCAATCCAAATTTTTTGCGTGTCGGCTCCGAATCCAGGAGTCATTTCCTCGGATGCAGGCTGGAGCGGGCCGAAGAACACGAGCAGGCGTCCAGAAATGGGAGCATTGATCCCGGCACCGACTCGCACTTTGAAGCGCAGCGGGCCGCCTTCGGAATCCGCCGCTGCAACTTGAGCGCTGGCGGTCAAGAGCACGCCGAGCAGAAAGCTCAGCAGGCAAATCTGCCAGACGCGAAGAATCAGGCGCGGCTTCATATGTATAGGAGATTGTAAGCCGCGCGAACGGCCTTTCCCACATCGCGGTAGTACGTGGGCCGGGGGTGTACCCATGTGAGATAATGGGTCTCAAACCCAGAGCAGATTGCCGAGGAAACCTCAAAGAAACCCCAAGGAAACCAATGAGCCGCAACGTATTTTGCGTCAAGCTGAAGCAGGATCTCCCCGGTCTGGACGAGCCGCCCTTTGACACCGAACTGGGCAAACGTGTCTACGAGCAGGTCTCCCAAAAGGCCTGGGGCATGTGGGTCGAGCACTGCAAGATGTTGCTCAATGAGTACCGCCTGAACCCCTCCCGCCGCGAAGACCAGGAAGTCATCGTCAAGCAGCTGGAGCAATACTTCTTCGGCGAAGGGTCGGCAGCGCCTGCGCAGTATGTGCCGCCTGCTCACTAGAGGGACGAGACTTTCAGTACCGAACGGAGCTGAAGCTATGCGTCTCTTGAGAACGTCGATCCTGATGGCAGCAGCGGTTCTTCTCGCCTACCCGGGTTTTGCAGATGACAAGCTTTGGAAAGAGGTTCGCAGCCCGCATTTCCGCGTAATTACTGATGGTAGCGAACGAGATGCGCGTCACGTCGCGCGTGCATTTGAGCAGATGCGCAGCACGTTCGCCAATCAGTTTCCAGGATTCCGCATCGACGCGCCCGCGCCTCTCCTGATCCTGGCTCCGGAGAATGAGTCCACCGCCAAAATGCTTTTGCCGGAGTTCTGGCAACACGAGGGCCCCAAACCGGCGGGCCTGTTTCTACATGGGTGGGAGGTTGAGCATGCTATCGTGCGGCTGGATACGATCCTATCGGACCAGAGGAATCCCGACACCTTCAACGTTGTTTATCACGAGTATGTTCACAGCCTATTGCACCTGAACTTTCGCTGGCTGCCGACCTGGCTCGATGAGGGTCTCGCCGAGTTTTACGGATTTACGCGATTTGAGGGCGGAAAAACCTTTATTGGCGCACCTCCCAGGAATGGCCACTATTTGGATGTTCTCTATCGCCGGCCTGCGATGCCCTTGGCAACATTCCTCGAGCAAAGAGGATCTTTCTTGCGAGACGAAGGCGACACCCACCTTTTTTATGCTCAGTGCTGGACACTGACCCATTTTCTGACCATGGGTCCAGGAATGGACGGTGGTGATCGTCTCAAGCGCTTCTTCAACGCACTTCTGCGCGGCACCGAACAAAAGAAAGCCTTTCAGGAAGCTTTCGGCGATTTTCCGACAGTGCAGAAGGACTTTGAGAACTATCTCAACCGTTTCGCCTTTACCGCCGGCGTGGTCGACAACATTCCGCAAGTCGATGAAGGTAGCTTCTCGTCCCGTACCATGTCGCTAGCTGAAACAAAGACAGGGCTCGGGTCCTTCTTCGCGGCGACTCGAAAGTGGAAGGAATCGCGCGAGCTCGCCGAGGCAGCCGTAGCCAGTGATCCCAAGCTTGCATCGGCCCACGAACTCCTGGGCTTCATCGATTTGAACGACGGCAAAGATCAGGAGGCGTTGAAGGAATTCTCCATGGCAACGGATCTTGATGGCCATTTGTATCGATCGCTGTTTGCGAAGACTATGTTGTCACCACTTTCCCCATCCAAGTCTGCCGCAGATCGCGAGGCGTTTCGCTCTGCCCTGACGAAAGTGCTTGAGCTCAACCCTGAGTTCGCCCCGGCATCTGTGGAATTGGCGAAATTTTTCGTCGCGCAAGGAGATTTGACCCGAGCACTGGCCCTGGCCCGTACGGCCGAGAAGAACGAGCCTTCGCGCGCGGGATACCACGTGTTAACTGGACAGATTCTATTGCGAATGGGCCACCCGTCTGAGGCTGCCACTCATGCGGCCTATGTTGCAACGCGCTGGCGTTTCGGTCCCGACCATGACGAGGCGATGGAGCTATGGAGCCAAGTGCCTGCGGCCCAACGTCCCGTGGAAGATCTACCGGTTGAGATAGTTGTTCCGGATGTGCATATTGCAGAAGGGTTAGTAAAATCCGTTGCGTGCGACGATAAAGGCATAATAGTGACCCTGGAGCAGGCGGGCCAAACCCTTACTTTTCATGCACGCGGGATGATGGGCTATTCCGACACCTTCTGGGAGGGACATGACCACTTCACCCCCTGTTTTCACAATGTCGGTGCGCGTGGGGTTATCCGCTATAAGACGGCGTCAGACAAATCGTTCACAGGCGACGCGCTGAGCATTGGTTTTCGCGACGATCTACCTCCGACGCCAACCACGAGCGCCGAGGTGGTTCCGAAGAGTGACACGGCTCATCAGAATTGATCTAACTTTTGCCCTGCCAACCCCTTTGTTTTCATTAGTTACTTTGGTTCCATTCTCTGTACATTCGCATGGCTTTCATCATCCCGTAATAACTAAACAATAAACTTGGCATTGAGGAACGGACTCTTGGTGGACACCCTGATCCTGTCCGATGTGCATCTCGGCTCGGAAGTGAGCCATGCCCGTGCCGCCGTCCGTATGTTGGAGGGGCAGTCCTTTCGGCGGCTGATTCTTCTCGGTGACATTTTTTCCGACCTGAACTTCCGCCGCCTTAAGAAGGAGCACTGGCAGTTCCTCGGATATATCCGCAAGCTCTCGAATCCGAAGCGCGGTGTGGAAGTGGTCTGGGTGGAAGGGAATCACGACGCCGGCTTGACCAATGTGATGTCACATCTGGTCGGCGTCAAGGTCTACCAGGAATACGTCTGGGACTACGACGGGAAGAAACACCTCGCCGTGCACGGGCATCAGTTCGACCGCTTCATCGTCAACAATATTTTGCTGAGCCATGTGGGCACGGCCTTGCATTTGTTGCTGCAGAAACTGGATCTCAAAGGTAAGCCCTTCGCGCGCTTTGCGGATCGCGCCAATACAAGCTGGCTGCGACTCTCCAAGAAAGTTTGTGCGGGGGCCTTGTTGCACGCGCGTTTTCGGGGCGCGCAAAGAATCTTCTGTGGGCACACGCACGAGGCGACGCACTGCGAGAAGGACGGTATCGACTACTACAATACCGGCAGTTGGACGGACGAAAAGCTTACATTCGTTACTGTGGGCGAGGAGGGTGTCAAAATCCATGAGTACACCAGAACTGACCATCGTGATTCCGGCGAAGAACGAAGCGAAGCTGATTCCGCGTCTGCTGACATCACTGACGATGCAGGATTATTCGAAGATGCGGATTACGCCGGTGTTGGTCGCTGATGCAAGCTCTACCGATGGAACCCCGAATATCGTCCGCAGCTTCAGCGATCGCTTAACGGTGGATGTGATTCCTGGTGGGATGCCTGCCGTGGGCCGCAATCGCGGTGCCGCGCTGGCGAAGACCCCTTACGTTTTGTTTTTGGATGCGGATATTGAGCTTGCCGATACGGGACTCATCCGGCGCTGCCTCGAGCAGCTGCGGGAGAAACAACTGCATCTGGCAACCACCAACATCCTCTGCCAGGGAAATTTTGCCGACAAGGTCCTCTACTGGGGCAGCGATTTCTTCCAGTATCTTTCCTGCCTTTACAAGCCCTTTGCTACCGGGATGTTCATGATGTTCGACCGCGAGCGTTTTCATGAACTCGGCGGATTCCACGAACAGGCGCAGTTTGCCGAGGACTATCTTCTCAGCCAGAAAATCGCACGGCGGAAGTTCAAGATCGTGCGCGGCGGAGTCTTTACCACCAACCGTCGGTTCCAAAAGATGGGGCACCTTCGGGTATTTCTGCTTTTCTTTCGCACTGCTCTGAACACACGCAACGAGAGCTTCTATCTGCGGGATCACAAGTATTGGGGCGCTTATAAGGGCTGATGCGGCGGTGACTCGGAACTGTTTTTCCTCAACTTAATTCCGGATTCACGGGATTTTCACAAAGCTGCAATCGAGCGGCAACGTGCCCTCATTAACCTCTTCAGTATGCACCAGGACAATCATCTGGCCGAAGATGCGAGGGGAAATGTGTTTCCTTCCCCCAAGCCCCGCCGCAAGCTTGGTTTCAACATGGAAGCTCGTGAAGTCGGCGAGACCCTCATTCTGAACTGCAAGGGCCGCTTGGTTTATCGCGAGGAGGCCGCTGTCCTGACTGGCACGGTCAGCGACCTGCTTTCGGACTACCGGCACGTCATTTTGAATTTCGCGGGAGTCGAAAGCATCGATAGCAGCGGGCTGGGTTCGCTGGCTATGCTCTGTCTCTGGGCAAAGGCTGCGGGCGGAACGATCCGGTTTTGCAGTCTGCATCCGCGAGTGGAGCGCATGTTGCGCTTGACGAATCTTAATTCTGTTCTCGAAATATATTCCACCGAGGCCGCCGCTCTGGCCTCGCGCGAACCGCCGCTGGTTTAAGGGAACCTGAAAGCCACGCCTCCGTAGGCTCCGGCGTTGGCGGGCAGCACCGCCAGAATGGCTTCGGGAATTCCTGCGCGGTTGGGCTTCTGCCCCGTTAACGAGAAACATAGCAAACGCCGTCACCATCACGACGGTGAGCATCAGATCTTCAATGCGCACGTTGACGTAGCCGGTGACTGCTCCCAGCAGGATGGCGAGCACGTAGTACGGTGTACTGGAGGGCTGAGGCGCTTTGTCGGGCACAAACTACCCTAGACCTTCTGCGGTGCAAACATCGGACCTAGCTCGATGTTCCCTCTCCGGCTCATTTTTTCAATCCATCAATCTCAGAGATCTGACAGTTCGCATCTTTTCGGTCCATCACAAATCGCACGTCCACAGGCCCAGTTCCTCCGGCAATCACTACCGGCTTCGAGCACCAGTCATTCCCGTAGCTCACCCAGTGGCTGCCGTGCAAATGGTAGGAATATCCAGAATAGACTGTGAGCGTTCCTTCACCGTTATTGTTCAGATCAACATTCACATAGCTCCCTGCATCACCCGGGTGTCGTAAGTCTTCCAGTTGAACGTAAATCGCCCTCAATGGTTTCCCGTCTAAACCAATGGCCACGAAGTGAACTGTGCGGGACTTAGCAACCTCTGGCAGAGGCAACTCTAGATCCTTGACCTCTCCCTCTTCGACGTGGACGATGCTCGCGGCTTTGCGGCTCGTCACGCCCGGGAAGTATGTCGGTGGGAACGGAGCGTCCGCTTTCGGAGAGTTGTTGATGTTCACTCCCACGTAATAGTCTCCGGGGGGAAGTGGCCAAAGATCAAAGCGGCCATTTTCATCAGTGAAATCCGATTTCCCGCTGAATTGATTCAACTCTCGAAGGCCGATGGGAATGGCGACAACTTCAATCGTCTTCAACTCCAGACCTACGGGCTGAGTCACATGGCCACGTATCCGAGTCTTTGGTTTTAGATTGAAACCGATGTTTGCGCATTGACCGTCAGCGACATCCGCCCGATATCTCTCATCAAAATACTCACGATCAAAATCCAAGTTGTTGCCCATCTCCGGAGTAACGGTGTATTTTCCATTCGGCAATCCATCAAATTCGTATGAACCATCCTTCGCTGTCTTCGTCACCGCGCTGAACTTCTCCGCGTTAGCATGAAGAATCATGCCTTGTACCGGTTCTGGCGCGGCACCGTCACGGATATCGTCTTCGCGCCAAACCGGTTTGCCTTGTGCTACACGTCCAAAAATGGTGCCCACACCACTCTTGACTAAAGCTCGATACTGTTCGACAACCTTATCGTCACTCGGATTGCCAGCTAACGCTCGATTTCCGCTGCACATCCCTGTCCAAAGTCTTCCATCCTTCTCCTTGTAAGCGAAAATCAAGAACCTTTCCCCCGGAGTAAGCGGTGTTCCGCAGTCTCCACCCCCACCTCCGGTCTCGATTGTGACCTCGGTGCCCAAACCGCCACGCAACGATTCGTCAACCGCGAAACGCATCGAATAGCCAGGAGTCCAAGAATTCTTTTCCATCGGATGTTTCACGGCTACCGTCTCGACCACTCTTCCAACGAAGACCGTGTCGCTGCGCAGATATTCGCAAGGTCGCTCGGCCCCCAGGCATTCGCAACCCAAACAAACAGATGAAAGGGCCACCCAGACCAGAATGAATATCGCGCAAAAGCGGAACATAGGACCTCCAATTCTAGTACTTGTAAAATCCCCGTCCGGATTTTCGCCCAAGCCAGCCAGCGTCCACCATTTTGATGAGCAGAGGGCAGGGACGATATTTCGGATCGCCGAGACCGTCTTGCAATACGCGCATAATGTCGAGGCAGACATCAAGACCGATGAAGTCCGCCAGCGTCAATGGGCCCATGGGGTGTGCCATGCCCAGCTTGAAGACTTCGTCCACCGCTTCGGGCGTAGCCACGCCTTCCATCACCGTGTACATGGCTTCGTTGAGCAGCGGCATAAGCACGCGGTTAGAGACAAAACCTGGCGCGTCGTTCACTTCCACCGGAGTCTTGTCCAGCTTCACGGAAAGATCGCGCACGGCCTCAAAGGTTTTCTGCGATGTGGCTAAGCCTCGAATCACTTCCACGAGCTTCATGACTGGCACGGGATTAAAGAAGTGCATCCCGATAACTTTGTCCGGGCGCTTGGTGAGCGCGCCCAGCTTGGTGATGGAAATGGAAGACGTGTTCGAAGCCAGAATCACTTCCGGGCGGCAGGTGGCGTCGAGTTCGCGGAAAATCTGCGACTTGATTTCGAACTTTTCCGTGGCCGCTTCGATGATGAGGTCGCAGTTGGCGAGGTAAGCGCGGTCGGTGGTCGGCGTAATCCGCTTCAGCGTCGCGGTTTTGTTGTCAGCGATGATTTTGTTCTTCGCGACCTCGCGGTCCAGGTTCTTGCCGATGGTTTCAATGGCGCGATCCACGAAGCGTTGTTCCACATCGCACAAGGTTACGTTGTAGCCAGCGCGCGCGAAGACGTGGGCAATGCCATTGCCCATCGTGCCCGCGCCGAGAATTCCTGCTTGCTTGATCTGCATGACCCACTCCGTAGCGCTGTAGGGAACCTTGAAGTCTACCAAAGCACACCCGATGGAGGCGCGGGCACCCTCGCCCGTGCGCTCGGAGGTTGCGCATAGAAACACGCTTCGCCAGAAAAAGTTTCTCCATCGCAAAACTTTCCAAGCTGTTCATTTCATAGGCTGTTACGCAGGAAATCTTAGGCATCGCGCCGTGCCAGAATTCGCATCACATGTAACCAGTACCGGGAATCTGGCTGTAGCGCAGAGCCGGACAGGAGGACACTATGTTCCACAAAAACAAAGGTAGAATCGCTAGTTTGGCTGTCCTGGCAATGCTGCTCCTGAGCGGACTGGCCGTGGCCCAGGATCGCGACGGCGACCGCGATGACCGCTGGGGCTACAACGATCGAGATCGCGATGCCTACCGGAACAACTGGTTCCGCGGTGGAGACGCAGCCCGCGATTGGGGCTATCGTGATGGCTCCGACGCGGCACGCAGTGACGTGCGCGAGCGCAAATCTTTCAACCCCAACCCGAGGGGACGCTACAAGCACGCAGATCGCGGCTATGAACGCTACTTCGGTGACAGGCGCGAGTACCAGGAACAGTACGCCCGTGCCTACCGCGACGGCTACGAGCGGGCATGGGACCGTGGGGGCTGGCGGCGTTGGTAAGCGCAGCATAGTGTGCGACAGATCGAGCCGCTGGATCAAGTCCAGCGGCTCTCTACTTTGTCCGAACACTTTCTGCCAACCATATTGATTGTCACCGCAAGCCACGCGAAGGACCTGCCAGTTTGCCAGGAATCGGTGATGGCTACAGACCGTCCGGGTAACTCCTTTGTATTCAACTGCCGGAGTGATGTTTGTTACAATAAACACACTCGGTCGTCCTAAAAGAATTGTGCTTAATCCTAGCTGCAAGCATGTGCAGGGGGGCTAAGCGATTTGGATGACCCGGTTGATTTTCGTAAAAATCTAGCTGCAGAAGAGCGAACTTCATGGCTGTTCCCGTAAGGCAGGCTTGGACGGTAGCGTCCTACGTGCTGAAGCAAAAACTTGCTGGCCGCAAGCGCTATCCCTTCGTGCTTATGCTGGAGCCTCTGTTCCGCTGCAATCTGGCTTGCGCGGGCTGCGGCAAGATTCAGTACCCGGCGCATATCCTAAAGAAGGAACTCACGCCGGAAGAATGCTTCAAGGCCGTTGACGAGTGCGGCGCGCCTACCGTGTCCATCCCCGGCGGCGAACCGCTCATGCACTCCCAAATCGACAAGATTGTCGAAGGCCTGGTCGCGCGCAAGAAATACATTTACCTGTGTACGAACGCTCTTCTATTAAAAGAAAAGCTGCACCTCTTTAAGCCCAGCACCTACCTGTCATTCTCCGTTCACATGGACGGGCAGCGCGAACATCACGACCTCTCCGTCTGCCGTGAGGGAGGGTACGACAAAGCCGTCGAAGGCATTCAGGAAGCCCTCCGCCAAGGCTTCCGCGTCACTACCAATACCACTCTGTTTGACGGCGCCGATCCCAACAGCGTTCGCGACTTCTTCGACGACATGATGAAGCTCGGCGTCGAAGGCATGATGCTCTCGCCCGGATACTCTTACGATAAAGCGCCAGACCAGAAGCACTTCCTCGGACGCGCCCGCACGCGCCGCCTGTTTCGCGGCATTCTCTCCAACCGGAAGAAGAATTGGCAATTCAATATGTCGCCGCTGTTCCTCGAATTCCTCATGGGCAAGCGCGACTATGCTTGCACTCCGTGGGGCATGCCGACTTACAACATCTTCGGCTGGCAAAAGCCCTGCTACCTGCTGCAAGACGGCTACGCCGATACCTTCGCCGAGTTGATGGAATCGACAGCGTGGGAGAATTACGGTACCGAGTCGGGTAATCCGAAGTGCGCGAACTGCATGGTGCATAGCGGCTACGAAGCCACGTCTGTCAACGACATCTTCGGTTCACTGCGCGGGATTTTTGATGCGGCCAAGGCGACGATATTCTCAAGCTATCCAGACGCTGGCGCCTTGAAGCTCTTGCAGGAAGACGCTGCCCCGGTGCATTCCCGGAACCCGCTGGTGCAGTTGCAGGCGAAGCCGTCGGCACTCGAGGAGACACGGGCGTGAGCGGAACCGAACACGTTAATCGCACCGCCCTCACAGACGTGAACGCGCTGGAAGTGGTTCCAGGAACAGTACACGAAGCCATCGAAGGGTGGATTCCGGCGCTAGCCTCGGAAGAAGACTTGCGCTCCGCCCTGGAGAAAGCGTTCGACTACCGCGGCGACATCACTATCGCCCGCCGCGATGGCACCAAAATCGAAGGCTATCTCTTCGATCGTCGCACAGGCGCAACCCTCAGCGACTCCGCGGTGCGAATCCTGCCGAAAGACTCGAACACAAAGCTCACCATCCCCTATTCCGACATTGCCGCCCTAGCCTTTACCGGCCGCGACACCGCCGCCGGCAAAAGCTGGGAAGCCTGGATGAAAAAATACTGGGAAAAGAAGGCCGCCGGCGAAACAGGCATCGCACTGGAACCCGAAGCGCTGGAATAGGGCGGCGAACTCTGATTCACCTTTGAGGTTGTCATTTCCAAGCGCCAGCGAGGAATCCCCCGCACCCCCAACTTATCCCTCTACCCTCTCCAACTTTCTGGCCGCGAAAGTGACCTCGCCGAAAGTTTGATAGAGCCCGTGTGCTCTCAGATCCCTGGGATTCATCGCTCCCTTCAGAATGACAGCCTTCAAAGGCCTATGACGTGTGCCGGGGGATGGACCCACCATTCGCAGAAGCGGTGCAAGATCAACCCAAAGGCGACGGACAGGAGTGTCCGTTCAACGTGATTGGAGTGCTACTTGCTAGGGCTGCCGGAGAGTGCGGTGTCTGCGTTGTGCTTGTGTTGCATTTTGCGATGGATGTCTGGCCAGAATTCCTTCATTAGGTTTGAGGCACCGTCCCACATGTCGAGCATTGCGTAGGTGCCGAGATTGCGGCCGAAGGTGCGGTCTTCCGCCGGGTGGTAAACGTTGGAGATGCCCGCGGCTACGGCGTTCCCAATTAGTTCTGAGTAGTTGAAGCGGCTTTGTCCGGAATCCGTGCGAGCGACGACGAGGCGGTTGAGTGAGTACAACGTCCGGTGAGCGATGGAACCTTGCCCGAGCTGGTAGTAACGCGGGTCTTCGTGGAGCGCGCTAGGAAAGATGGCCGTCGTCATGTAGGTGCCGATGGAGTTGTCGGCAAAGGTCGAGCCATAGCGCTTGCCGTAGGCGCCCCAGCCCTGGCCCCAGGACTTGGGGGAATTGTTGGCCTGATCGATGGCGGCGAGTGCGCCGGTGAAGGGAAATGCGAAATAGTCGAAGACTCCGGCGGTGGCGAGGCGGTATTTTTGTTTGCTGGAAATTGGCGGCAGATCGTGAGCGTTTTCCACGGTGCCATAGTTGGGCATGACGGTGAGGATGCGATCGTTGATGGTGCCGGTTTCCTTCTCTAGCTCGGTTTTGCCTTCTCGCGGGGCCTGCTTGGTGGCGCTGGGAGCGTCAGGGGGATCGGGCTTTTTCGGAGATGCCTGGTCGGATGGAGCAGGAGCCGGGGCCGGCGTTTCCGGTTGCTGGGCGACTGAGGTAAGGCAAAAGAAGGAAGCGATTACGCAAAACGAAATAAGGCGGATTAAGAAGCTTCTCAAACAGGACCTCTTCTATTTTTCTATTCGCGCTCGGGAATGTCACAGGCGCTGCTTGATCCAGTTTACCAAGGCTGCTTCTAGGGCGGGGCCAACTTTACATTTGCTTACGTACTTTAGTTCTTGCACGGTTGGGGTGCTACTCGGGCTTTCCGGCGACGCCGATTCTGTTTTCGGCTGCCGTGTCCTACGGGCTCATGATCTTCAAATTCTCCGCCTTCCACACCATGGCGTCGTGGATGCGGTTGCGTCCACTGGGGTGGTCGTAGAATATCCATTCTTCCACGGCGCCGGGGCTCATCTTGCGGTACTCCCCGAGGTGAATGGCGGCCTGAGCAAACCCGTCCGGCTGACGACTGGCGTTCAGCCCGAACATGTCAGCTTCGTGCTCCTGAGTTCTAGTGATGGTGTTCGAGATTGGGGTCGTGACAAAGCCAAAGATGCTGACCAGCAAGAAAGCCAGAGGCAGCACGGCTGTATCGCCGATACCGCGAATTTGCCATTTCTCGCCCGAGCGTCGCAAAGACCACTCCAGCCCCCAGCGCAAGAAGGCGAAGAAAATCACAAACTGAATGCCAAAAAACACGATGCTTTTGTAAACATGATTGAGGACATAGTGTCCCATTTCATGTCCCATCACGGACTGAATCTCTTCCGGAGAACCGCGACGTAGAAGATTGTCATTTAAAGTGATGCGCATGGTACGTCCAAACCCGCTCACATTGGCGCTCATACGGGTGGTTTGTTTCGACGCGTCCACCTGAAAAACGTCGTTCACGGGAATTCCATTGGCCCGCGCCATGCTCAAGATGGGCTGCGTAATCTTGGGATCGTCCAGCCGCGTCACCTTGTTGAAGATGGGAACGATGAATACTGGAACAATCAATATCACGACCGCTACAAACGCGGTGGATACCGCCGCGCCCCAAATCCACCAGGTGCGCGGCAAACGCCGGACCACGCCGAGGAGCATTGCAACTAAGATGCCTCCGAGCACAATGTTCACCCCAAGGCCTTTCACCTGATCCATCAGCCACGGACCGAATGTTTGTGTGGCCAGGCCATATTTGTGCTCCCGGAAATAATCTTCGTAGACGGTGAGGGGAATGGTCAGGAGGGTTGTCAGTACGGTGTACTCCGCCCAATAAACGAGTGTATGCACGGGCTTCCAGCGTGTAACCCGCTCGGCAAAATCACGCAGGGTCGCTGACCAGCGGAAATTGAGCACCAGCAACAGCACAATCGCCCCGTAAAGGAAATCCCAAAGGATCATCCAGTATCCGCCCTCGAAGTAGGCATCCGAGCGGGCTTTGGCTGTGGCGGGAATCTCCGCTAAGTAGGCATTGGTGGCGGCATCGGCATTGAAGTTTGCGGAGGGCTGCGCTTCCGGAGGAACCGTGATCACCGAGGGCATTGCCGTATCGGGCAGGGCACCAGGGGCGGGAGCCGTTTCCGCCATTGCAATCGCAGAGATCAAGCTCAAACAGACAACGGCCAAACCGTGTCGCAGTCGTGAGCGCAAATTCATTGGTTGCCTTTCGTTAGTGAAGCAGCAGAAGTATATACGAGCCAGTCTGGCAGGTAGTTCCGCTGGGGTTCGCAACCGCGAGAGGCAATTTAGGGCACTTAGTTTCAGTCTGTTTGTTCTGTCATTCTGAGCAAAATTGCGCGAAGGGTGGAGCACCGTCTGAACTACTTGGCCAGGATGATGGTATGGACAAACGAGTGCATCGCTGCGGGTTGCTTTGCCAAACGCCGCTTCAGCCCGTCCTCCAGCCGATCTCCGAAAGCAGTCAGCGCTTCGGGGTCGCCGCTGCGGACGCGGGTAAGGGCTGTTGCCAATGATGGCATGAAGACAGAACGGAAGAACAGCGCGTGCTTTGCTGCAAGAGCCGTGCTGTCGCCGTCCCGCTCATAATCCGTCCACGCCGAATCTTTGAGCAGGGATTCATCAAAAGCCTCGACTTTCAGATTCCGAAATTGTCCATCTCGGGCGAAGGGGGCCAAAAGATCAACTTTGCGGCGAGGGTGCGAGCCTGTCACTATTTGGGCGTGTTCCTGCGCGGTGATCGCACCTTCCTGCGCCATCTCCGCCAAAACCGCGTTCGCATGATTCATAATGCCCTCGAAGCCGGACGAACCGTTCTCACCAACCCCCGGAAGTACGACCACGAGCCGACCTCCAGGCAACAACTCACTCGCTCGTAGTGACAGGAAGCTTTCCCAGTCTTGCGCTGCCTGTAGCTCGAACGCGGCGCGCGCCGCGCCAGTACTGCAGAGCGAAATGAAATGGCCAGGAATCAGTGTTGGAATGCGGCTTAACCACACGGCGGCGTACGAAGACCAGCCAAGATGGACCGATTCTGCGGGAAGCACTTTTTCGTAGAACGACCTTCCGATAGCGCAGGGAAATACCTGTGGTTCCTGAAGAGCGTATCTGTCCGGGTCGGTTGCTAGTACTTCAAACAACGAGTTGAAGTCGTTCGTTGGTTGGTCGATGTGAAATACGAGGATGGGCCGATTTTCGCCTATGCGCGACCTAAGATTTCGGATAGCGAACTGCATCGGAGCAAGCGAGTTTTTGCCCTGCGATGATCCATAATCGGCTACAACCACGGGCCGACTGTCGAGGTCGATCTTCAGGCTTTGTACTGCCTTTTCGAGCAGTGGCAGCGCCAGAGCGGCACCGCCCGCGGGGAGCTTCACGTACTTGTTGTAAGCGCCCCCACCTTCCATCACGCTCGCCATCACGCTTGAGGTGGAGGTCAATTTGTCTGACATGCTCTGTCCGTTG
>Ga0210384_10000471_pt1 | contig 61556 bp, 49 predicted proteins | sample IncBWH2MmetaG_FD_160574 | JGI IMG/M metagenome (GOLD analysis project Ga0210384, IMG submission 160574) | Forest soil microbial communities from Barre Woods Harvard Forest LTER site, Petersham, Massachusetts, United States - Inc-BW-H-2-M | ecosystem: Environmental > Terrestrial > Soil >...
ACAAGGTCGTGGCCGCCGATGTGGGCGTGCTCAACGCGTGCCTGGATCGGATGGCTGCTGCCGCGGTCGTACTGGTGCTCCCCATGCTCCCCGGCCCTCGACCGTCCGTGGATCACATCGCCGCAGATCACGTGCATCACACGGCGTACTCGTTCGAAGAGGCCATCGCGTTGGTGCGGCATCGGCACCGATGACCCGCTGAGGGAGTTCAGTCGTGAGCGAGCATCAAGGTTGCCGCACTGCCGCTCACCCGGCTTCACCGTCGCCACCGCGCAGTGCCTCGGCCCCGGGGCTGGCAGAGCGCGCCCCTGCCGCCCCCAGGATTGCGTGCCGCACTGCGTTTCGGCCCGCATGCTTGGCGGCGTAACAGGCCTGGTCTGCCGCCTCGAGCACTTCGGCCAGCGAGCGGTGCGCGAGGTCGATCTCGACGACCCCGATGCTCGCCGTGACGCGCAGCGAGGGATCCGTCTCGCAGATACCGTGAATCTCGACCTGTTCCCGGATCTGTTCCGCGATAGTCAGCGCCTGACCCAGTGGACATCCGTACAAAAGCACGGCGAACTCGTCCCCACCAAGGCGCGCGACCGTGTCTTCTTCTCGCGTCCGATCTCGCAGCACTTGGGCAATGCGTCGGAGCAACGCGTCGCCGGCGGCGTGGCCCGCACGGTCGTTGACCTGCTTGAAGTGATCGAGGTCGATGAACAGCGCGCCGGACGGATCGCGGCGCCGACGATCTGAGACGACCTTGTTCAGCCGCTGATCGAATTCGCGACGGTTGACGAGCTCGGTCAGCGGATCATGCGTCGCGCTCCACTCGAGCTTCTCGCGCTGGCGTCGCGCGTCGGTGGCGTCCGACACGATCCAGATCATCCGCCGCGCCGCACCATGGCGATCATGGATGGCGGCACCCTGCACATGGGCCCAGAGGGTCGACCCGTCCCGACGAAGCAACGGCAATTCGGTCTCGAACACCTGGCCATCGTGGAAAGCGGCCTCGGCGGCATCGCGCGCACCGTCTCGCGAGATCTCGGGCGATACGAGCTCCTGCCACGGAGCACCCGCAAGCTCGCCTGCGTCGTAGCCCAACAACTGCTCGAGCTGATTGCCGGCCAGCTCGACATGCTCGTCATCGGTGAATGCGATGCCAACCGGCGCATGGGCCAGCACGGCTTGCATCTTCTGCAAAGAGCTTTCGATGTCGTCCCGAGTGGACGCCAGTTGCTCGCTCACGTGCTTCAGGACAACGGACAGCTCACCGACTTCACCGTTTGCATCCGGCCACCCTTCGCCGGGGGGCTGGGAGCGATCCAGCGCCAGCAGCGCGCGCTTGCGGAGCCGACTCATGGGCAACAGGAACCAGGCCGTGACGCCAAAGATCGCAGCGGCGCCTGCCAAGCCCACGGCACCGGCGAGCACGACCGTGCGCGCCATCGAACGAGTGGCTTTCCCGAACAACACATCCGCCGAGGCGACACGAAACACCATCCAGTCGGTGCCCGGCACGGCCGCCATGGCCACGAACCGGTCACCCAGGTGGCCCGTCCACGGTGCCGGTTCCATCGGCGTGCCTTGCCGCCGCCATCTGTCGACGGCCGGCTTCAGCGTCGGATCGTCTCCCACCTCCGACATCAGGCGTCCGGCGTCGGCATGCACCAGGACGCGACCTTGCGCGTCTGCGATGATGGTCTGGACATCGGGATCGTCCGTTTGAGTGGCACGGGCGATGTGGGAGAGGAAGTTGTCCGCCCCCAGGTGAAGTGCTCCCGCCAACACCACCGGTGTTCCGCCGGAATTGGACAGCGGGCATGCCAGGAGGACGTCAGCCGCACCGCGCGTCTCGGCGTCCGCGATGGGCGGCGTCACGACCGGGCCCGTGGTGACGCGGATCGGCAGGACGCTCGCACGAAGCACTTCGACGTGATCGAACAGCGCACGCAGCACGTCCTGCTTGTCGAGGAAGGACTGGATTCGCCCGGCATCGGCCGGCTCACCCACGGGCCACGACCTCGCGGCGGCGGTCAAGGCGCGTTGATGTTCGATGACGCTTGACGACAGCGTCGCCGCAATCCGCGCTGCGCCGAGGTTCGAGTCGAGGATCGACTGCTCTGTGTAGCTCTGGGCTTCTCGAACCGAGTAGGCCACGGTCGCCGAGACGCTGAGTGCGATCAAGAGCGCGCCCGCGACAGCCAGTCTCGTCTTCAGAGATCTCAGCGCGGCCGCGTTCGAGCGGAACGGTTTACTGAAAGTGGCCACGCTTCAAGGATTCTCCGACATGGGCCACAGGGAATCGGCGCCCACGGAGATTCTCGCGCCGATCGTAGGACGAGTGCAGCTTCTCGTCCGTTCGGAGCGGAATCTGTCAAGAGGTTTGCGTGGGCAGCGATTCCGTCGAGCGTGCCAAGCTTGCCTGCCATTCAGCCATTGACTTCGAGGACGATTGCGCGTTCGAGACGCACCCTCCGGTCATCGGCAGCCTCATTTTCGTCATGCTTGACGGCTTGCACTCCCAACGATTCAACTGACATGGAGCGAACGAGGCGCCGGCGGGAAGTTCGCCATGAGTTGCCTTGGCGGCGCGCCGCAGCGCAGTTGAGCGTGCTTCTCTTGCTCGCCCTGGTGCTGGTGGCTCAGTCACGGGCCCAGCAATTGTCCTTGAAGGAATTCGGACACGCCGATGGTTTGAGGAACCTGGCGGTGACCGCCCTGGCGCAGGACGCCACAGGATTCATCTGGGCAGGCACGGAGAACGGGGCCTACCAGTTCGACGGGGCGCGCTTCGAGCGGATTGGTGCCGAGCAGAAGCTCGTCTCGGTCAATTCGTTCGCGGCGGAGGAACAGCGAGTCTGGATCGCGGCCGACGGTGGCCTGTGGTTGTGGCGCGATGAGCGTCTGCAGCGCATCCAGCCGGATGGCCCCCGTTGGAGGTCGGCGACTATCCGCAGATGGTCGCCCCGGATGGCGCGGGTGGCGCCTGGGTCGTCAGCCACTGGCAACTGTTCGATCTGACGCCGACGACGGGGGGCGGATGGCGTCGGCGGGAAGTGCGAGTCGCGCGCGAGGACGTCGGCGGCACCGGCGGCACGACGATCACGAGCGTCATCGCCGACGGCAGCGGTGACGCCTGGTTCGGCCGCGGGTACAGGATTTGTCGCCGGGCCGCCGGAACATCAGCTGCTGTACGCCGCCACGGGAGCAGGCGTCGAGTCGTTCGACGTCGATGCGGCCCGTTTCCGGCCGCTCGCCGGCACGAGCGGCCAGGAGACGCAAGCGATGGCCAGCGATGCGCGGGGCGCGCTCTGGGCCGAAACGGCGCACGGCCGCTTGTTGCGCTTTGCGCCCGCGAGCAAGGAGGGCGGACGCGGCACGTCGATCGGACTGCCAGGGGCAGAGGCCGTCCTCGGGCGGAGAGGAATTCGTCGTGGTCATGCCCGGCCTGGACATCTCGCAGCTCGAACACCGGGCGCGCCTCGCGGAGATCCATCTGCCGATCGCGGCGGCGCCGATGAGCATCGGCACCGTGACGTGTTCCTTCGGCGTGGCCGGGACGAACGGAGCCGGCACGGTCGACGTGGATGCCCTGATCGCGACCGCTGACGAGGCGCTGTATCGCGCCAAGCGCAACGGACGCAACCGCATCGAATGGACCGATGCCGTGCCCGCGTCGGCGCATGGGGGGGCGCAATCGCGCGCTTGATGGCGCGCCTCGGGCGTCGGTCGGAGTCGCTTCAGTGATCAGGCGCGGGCTCAGGCAGCGGCGCGCGCAGTCGTGCCCTTGCCCAGGGCGCCGGCGATGTCCAGGATCTTCAGTCCCGCTGCTCTTTGTGATGCGAAGCCGCCGCGCAAAGCTTTGCTTCCACGTTCGAGGGTTCGATGTGGGGGCGTTCCGCAAGCTGCCTGGCACCGCGCGCTCGGACACGGAACTGTATGGCCGCCGCCATGTAGTCCCCATGAGTCGGCTTGGCGGCAGTCAAACCAGCGCCAAATAATCCGCCGACAAAGCGTCGTAGGGCGCCGGCAAACGAAGGCGTGTGGGCGTACGTACCCGAGGTTAGAGATCCAGACATGATCATCCCTTCGAGAGAAAGCAGCCCAAGGCTTGCGATGGGATGAATACTAAGTGTTTACCAGTACTTAGAAAAGTGAATAAACTTCATCCAAGATATGCACACCCTTCATATCATGCCACCCCGCCAGGGCCGAGACGCGCGCTGTCGGCAATAGCGCACGTGCGTTCGCGACGTTTGCGCACCGCGCGTGAAGCCTGAATGCACGGCAAAGGTCACCCGCCTGGCGCCTTCGACGAACACGCTTCACCAACTCAAAATCTCGGTCCGATCAGGAAACGTCCAGCTTGAAAGCTCCGACCACCGAAGACAGGTGCAACACTTGCTGCTTGAGGCTCTCAGTGGCCGCGGTTGATTCCTCGACCAGTGCCGCATTCTGCTGGGTCATCTGATCGAGCTGCGTCACCGCGATATTGACCTGGCTGATGCCTTCGCTCTGTTCGACGGCCGCGGTGCTGATTTCGCCGATGATGGCCGAGACCCGCTCCACCGAACTGACGATCTCGCCCATCGTTGTGCCCGCTTCCCGCACGAACTGCGAGCCAGATGCGACCTTTTCGGCGCTCGTGCCGATCAAGCCCTTGATTTCACGCGCGGCCGTCGCTGATCGCTGCGCCAGACTGCGCACTTCGCTCGCCACGACTGCGAAGCCGCGGCCTTGCTCGCCCGCCCGCGCCGCCTCCACCGCGGCATTCAGCGCGAGGATGTTGGTTTGGAAGGCGATCCCGTCGATCACGCCGATGATGTCGGAGATCTTGTTCGAGGCCCCGGCAATGTCGTCCATCGTCGCCACGACCTTTGCAACGACATCGCCACCGCGCGAAGCGACCTGTGAGGCTGAAACGGCCAAGGCCGCGGCCTGACGCGATGCGTCGGCGCTCTGGCGCACGGTGGCCGTGAGTTCTTCCATGCTCGAGGCCGTCTGCTGCAGGCTCGACGCAGCCTGCTCGGTGCGCGCCGAGAGATCCTGATTTCCGGCTGCGATCTCGGCACTCGCCTGGCCAATCGAATCACTGACTGCATGCACGCCGGAAACCAGTTCGGCCAAATGGCCTTGCATCTTGCTGAGGTCTGCAACGAGGGTCTGTACTTCATCGCGCCCGAGGTCGGCCACTAGGGGCGCCCTCAGGTCGCCCGCTGCGACCAGCGCAGCCCGGTGGGAAACTTCGGCGAGCGGCTCGACGATGGAGCGCGAGAGCGACCACGCGCACCACAGGCTCAGCAAGCCCCCGAGCACGGCGCCAGCAGCGAGCATGGTGACGCCCTCGTGCGCACTGCTCGAGGCCGCCGTTCGAGCTTCTGTGACGCGCTGAGCTTGGTAGCGCGCAAATGCCTCGACCGTACTCGCATAGCCGTCGGCGGCGGGGCGCAGCGTGCCGTGAATCTCGTCGCTCGGAATCTTCTCGCCCGCTTCCTTGCGCTTGACCAGCTTGTTGCGAATGGCGCGAAATTCGTTCCCGGCGGCATCGATCGCGGCGAACAGCTCGCGCGAGTGGGGATCCGCGGCCAGCGCCTCAAGGCGCTTTCGCACCTCTTCCGAGCGCGCGGAGGTGATCTTGCGGTCCGCGTTGATGCTCGCCGCATAGCCGGCTTCGTCGGACTGCAGCAGTGTCTCGGCGCGTTCCGAACTGATGACGACGATGGCGTGCAACTCCTGCGCGAGCAGAGCGCGTTGGGCCGAATCGCCGCCGAGGTCGTCGGCAATCCCTTGCAAGCCGTTCAGGCGCCAGATGCCCACGCCGTTGGCGATCAAGGTAACGAGCAGGACGAGACCAAAGGCGAGGGTCAGCCTCGGGACGAGGCGCATGCGTTCAAAGATGGATTTCATGAGCAGAGCATTCCTGGGCGGTCGAGCAACCCAGCAGGCGCTCTCCGCAGTCAAGAAGGACGCATCGATGCGTCCCCAGAAAGTAAATCTATCGGCAGACCGGACGAGAACTTGATATCCGATGCACTCTTGACGGCGCTATCCACAATATCCAGTGGCATGGTGCCGGAATTGCCGAATACATCGGTTAGTACCGCAGCGGGACGTCGCATATGCCGGCATCGGCCAGCGCCGAAGTCTTGCCGAACTCCGCGGTGCGGGGTCGCACCCAGCGGTCGAGCGTGGCAAACAGGCGCGCGAGATTGATTGGCTTGGCGATATGGTCGTTCATACCGGCGGCGAGCGCTTTGTCGCGGTCCTCGGCCATGGTGCTGGCGGTCAACGCGATCACTGGCAAATCGAGCCACTGCGCTTGCCCGCGCAGGACGCGGGTCGCGGCGTAGCCATCCAAAACAGGCATCTGACAATCCATCAGGACGCCGTCGAAGCGCTGGCGGCTCAACATATCCAGAGCCTCCTGCCCGTCGCAGGCCACACTGACGACGACGCCGGCATGGCGCAGCATGCATAGAGCAATCTCACGGCTGACATCATTGTCCTCGACGAGGAGGATTTGTACGCCGCGAAAGCGCAATTGCTCGTCAACGATCGCCCTTCTGCACCTCACTTCAATGTCCGCCTCACATTGCCAGGGGTTGCTGAGGTCGCGCGCAACCGTGGCAGTACTGCCTTCGCAGCCATTGAGGATGGTATTTGCCGTCTCGACTCGCGCGCTGCGCCTGCAAGGGTCAACTTGCCGCCTATCGCCCGGTCTCCGCGCCACTCGATTTATCGAAGATTCAGCGTAGTCGAGCGCAACCTTCGGTTTGCTTTCGGTGAAGCCAGGGTCCGTGAAATCTTGACTATGGAAGTTCCCCATGCCATCGCAAACTCGATTGAACGGCAGCTGACCGGCCCTTGATCGCTGAAATCCGAGTCCTGACGCCATTCAACGCCGCGTGATCGTCTTGCGACCAAGCAGCTCATGTGGAGTCTCATGCCGTCGTTTCGACGCCTTGCTGAGGCATAGCTGAGTTCCGTCGCCTTCCCTCGAAAGACGCGATAGGCCAGGACCGTATGGGCGCCGACGCCGTCCAGGCGTTCGAAGCAAAGGCCCATACCCTGCTCGAGCAGGCAGCCGCGCATCGGGATCTGTCGTCCGCGCTGGCTTTTCTGCCTTCTCGACGAGGCCTCTTGCCTCTCCAGAGCCCGGCGCCTGCGCATGGATGAGCCCGTGTTGATCAGTCCGCACAGGGCCACCGATTCCTGGCCTCGGTATCAGTCGCCAGCCTTCGACAACGTCATTGCGCGACGAACAACATGCCATGCGGATCATGGAGGGCCGATGCGCTTCCGATGCCCACGACGACCGGGGTGAGATGGCCGGTGGCCAGATCGAGTTGCATGACCTGGCCCTGCCCGGCGGAGTACGCATCGCCTTGCTTGAACGCGCCGTCCACCCGGTAGGTGGTGTTGTTGGCGTCGGTGAACAGGAGGAATGTCTTGCCCGTGGGGCCCGGCGCAGGAACGAATCGCGTGTCATCGACGGGGTAGACCGGCCCGTCCTTGTCGTTGTAGAGCGTCAGCGTGAGGACGCTGACTGACTGGCTCGGCCCGGGGTTCTTGATGAAGACTAGTTTTCCGTCAGCCTGGCTGTCGAGCACCAGGTTGCCGGATGGATCGACCGCTTCCGAATCGGGGTCGGTCAATGCCAGGGTCGTCAGTTGATTGAACGTCGGATTGGCGGAGCCGCCGACCGAGGGCGTGATGTCCGTTGCCTGCGCGTTCCCCGCCAGAACCGGAGCCACGTCGAACGTCGTGCCGTTCGCGTTGAGCGTGAGGGCGACGACCGTCGGGGCGACGCCAGGGGTCGTCGGATTCGACGCACTGGCGTAGACGACGCCGCTGATCAACTGCATGTCGTCAAAACCACCGCCGTGCGCTGTCGGCAATGTCGGCTGCCAGGTCTTTTGCGCGCCCGTGCCGAGATCGATGATCGTCAACAGGGGATTGCCATCTTCATTGGCCATCGCCCACAGGGCATTCGTGTCCGCTCGCATCATGAGTCCATCGACGTGCCCGGGAACTGAATATGTCTTCAGCAAATTGCCCGACAGGTCATACTGGACGACGGAATTCGTCAGGCCCGGAACCGACCCGTCCTTGACATCGCCGGCATTCTGATATCCGATGAAGATCGTATTTCCAGATTGGACAATCGAATCAGGCTTGTTATTGCTGGCCGGGGCCTGGGCAAACACGGTCAGCGCGAGCCCGGATGCCGTAGCGGTGTTTGCGGGCGTCGCCGACGCAGCGGGAGAGCTATCCCCACCGCAACCGGAGATGCCAATGGCAATGGCGCAGCACGCTGACAACGTGGACACACGGGATATGGATTTCATGTTGCTTCCTGATTCGATTTCGATGCGCGATAGCGCGCGTGCGCCATTTCATACACCAGCCATGCGCGTACGATCAAGTTGCATACGGTATGTGCGATATATGTCCGTCGCGTGACGCATTCAGGATTGAGACAAACTTAAGCCACCGCTCAGGATAATTAGAATTGAATTAGAAAAGCCATCGGATCGCGGTACGGTCGAGTTACTCCGCCGACCGGCAGGATGCGGGCGCATGCACTGGAAGGCAGGCGCCGTCGGGTGGCACAGGGAGTCGACAGAAGTGCGCGGCTGTCGGCAATGACGGAGAGCCCGTCCTGGCCAGGATCCGCCCATTCCTTGGGCCAGCCCGAACAATCGGTTCACCTTCAGCCCACGATTCCGATAACAGCAGCAGGCCGATCCAGGCCCTGCAAACCGGACGCACCACGTGGACACCTCGATTTCCAGTACGCCCCCATCCGCTGCCCAACCCCCTGCTGCCTCGGTCGGTGACGCCGCCGCGAAGCCCGGGGCGAGCACCGATCGCGAAGTCGCCGCGCCAGCAGCACCGCAATCTTCGACGACGGTCACCCTGAGCCCCGCTGCGCAAGCTGCTCAGGAAGCATCCGAAACGCCCGAGCAGACGGCCCGCGAGGCGCGCGGCAACGACCGCCAGGCACAACAGCTGGTTGCGAAGCAGGCTGCGGTGGCAAAGATGTACGCCGGCAGCTGAAACCGAGCCATGGAACTCCGGTGGCGCGGCGCTGCCGGCGTCTCGTCGGCATGCAGTCGCTCAAGGCGTCATGCGCGCGCCGAGAGAAACGATTCGACCGCGCCGATGACGGCCCGAGGCTGGTCGCGATGCGGCGAATGGCCGCACGCGGGCAGCTTCACGAGCCGCGTTCCCGTCACGCGATCCGCGATGCCGTCGATCTGCGCCAGGGTGCCGTACTGGTCATCGACGCCCTGGATCGCCAGCACGCGGCAGCGGATCGCGGGCAGCAGATCCACGATCGTCCATGGGATGAACTCGGGCGACAGCCAGATATCGTTCCAGCCCCGGAAGGCCGAATCGACATCCTGGTGATAGCGGGCGAGCTTGTCGCGCAGGTCGGTGGTCTCGTAGGCGGTGCGCGCCGCGCGGATGCTGCGCAGGCCGGATTCCTCGACCAGGATGTGCGGTGCCATCACGATCGCGGCGGCGACGCGATCCGGGAACCTCGCCGCGTGGATCAGTGCGATGGAGCCGCCGTCGCTGTGGCCGAACAGGACGATCGGCCGTCGAATTTCCAGCGCTTCGAGCAGCTTCGGCAGCACGCTCGCCGCCTGCACGTGCATGAAGTCGATGCCCCAGTGTTCATCCGCCGGCCTCGGCGTCGAGGCGCCGTAGCCCGGCCGCGAATAGACGAGGCCGCGCCGTCCGATCGCGTCGCACAGGCGCGCCGGAAAGTCCTTCCACATCGCCACCGAGCCGAGCCCTTCGTGCAGGAACACGACGACCGGCAACGCCGGGTCGGTCTCCGGCGGGCCGACCCACGCGATCTCGACATCGAAGCGGCGCCCCTCCACCTCGACAGAAACCAGACGGGTCATGCGGCGCCCTCGCGCTCCATCTCGCGCAGCTTGAAGCGCTGGATCTTGCCCGTCGCGGTCTTGGGCAGCGCGTCGACGAACACGATGGCGCGCGGGTACTTGTAGGGGGCGAGGCGATCCTTCACGAAGGCCTTGAGCTCGGCCTCGGTCGCCTTGCCGCCATCCTTGAGCACCACGAAGGCCTTGGTCTTCACGAGTCCTTCCCCATCCGGAACGCCGATCACCGCGGCCTCGAGGACCGCCGAATGCTGGATCAGCGTCGCCTCGACCTCGAACGGGCTCACCCAGATGCCGCTGACCTTGAGCATGTCGTCGGTGCGGCCCGAGTACGTGTAGGTGCCGTCCGCGTTGTGCACGTACTTGTCGCCGCTCTTCGTCCAGCCGCCCTGGAAGGTGTCGCGCGTCTTGTCCCGGTTGCCCCAGTACATGATCGCCGACGAGGGGCCGTGGATGTAGAGGTCGCCGGGCTCGCCGTCGGGCACGGGGCGCCCGTCGTCGCCGCGCAACTCGACCTCGTAGCCGGGAACGGGCCAGCCCGTGGTGCCGTAGCGCACGTCGTCGGGACGGTTCGACATGAAGATGTGCAGCATCTCCGTGGAGCCGATGCCGTCGACGATGTCCACTCCGAAGTGCTCGCGGAAGCGGTGCCCGATCTCGCCGGGCAAGGCCTCGCCTGCCGACGACGCGATGCGCAACGCCATCTCCTCGCGGCGCGGCAGGCCGGGCGACGCCAGCATGCCCGCGAAACCCGTGGGCGCGCAGAAGAAGATGGTGGGCTTCACGCCGCCGACGTCGCCCTTGAGGTGCGCGAAGAACGCCTCGGGCGTGGGCCGCCCGGACATCAGGATCGCGGTGGCGCCCACGCCCATGGGGAACGTCAGTCCATTGCCCAGGCCGTAGGCGAAGAAGAGCTTCGCGGCCGAGAACGCGATGTCCGACTCGCGCAGGCCCAGCACGCGCTTGGCGTACAGCTCGATGGTCCAGTACGGGTTCGCGTGCGAGTGCACGGTGCCCTTGGGCCGGCCGGTCGATCCCGAGGAGTAGAGCCAGAAGCACGGATCGTCCGGATGCGTGTGCGCGGCATGCGCGGCCGGCGAATGGCGGCCGAGGAGGCTCTCGAATTCGAGTTCGCCGAAGTCCAGCGGCGCGACCGGCCGCGAGACGACGACCTTCTGCACCTCGTGGTCGCTCTTGACCAGGGCCGTCTTCAGCGCGGGCAGCAGCGCGCCCGAAACCAGCACGGCCTGCGCGCGGGAGTGCTCCAGCATGTAGGCGTAGTCGTCCGCGGTCAGCAGCGTGTTGACCGCGACGGGCACGATCCCCGCGTGGATGGCGCCCAGGAAGGCGATCGGCCAGTCCGTGGTGTCCTGCATCAGCAGCAGCACGCGCTCCTCGCGCTTGATGCCCAGCGACGCCAGCGCGGCGGCCAGGCGCCGGACACGCTCGTCGAGCGCGCCGTACGTGAGGCGGCCGGCGGCGTCGATGAAGGCGCTCTTGTGCGCGCGGCCGGCATTCGTCTCGAGCAGGTGGCGCGCGAAGTTGAATGCGTCGGGCGGCGGCGGCACGCCCTCGGGCGGACGCAGGGGCATCGGGCTCATTGTCTTGTCTCCTTCAAACCGGTGACCGGATCGCCGGCTCCGGAGCGATGACTCCTGAGGAGTTCGGGCATGGTGATCAGCGAGTGAACTCGATCGCGCCTTCGGGCAGCAGGTACAGCACGAGGGCCCGGCCGCCCGTCACCGTCGGGCGGTGTGCGCTGCCCGGGCCATAGACCTTCCAGCCGGCCGCCTGGCCGTCGAAGCGGGCATCGCCGCCCGCCTCGACGCCGTCGGGCCCGGCCAGCGGCATCACCAGGTCGATCTCGCCGTTCGGATGCACATGGTGGGGGCCGGCGATGTCGGCCATGTCGACGACGTCGACCGAGAAGCCGTGCGTGGCGGCGGCCGCCTTCAGCACCCGGCCGTAGCGGATCCCGCCGCCTTCGCGCTGGCACATCCAGCCTTCGGCGACGCCGTCCCGGCAGGCTTCGGCCAACGATTCGTAGTCGACACTGCCGGGCCCGCAGCGCTGGTTGAGCTCGACGGCCAGCGCGTCGTCCAGCGGCCGGCCCGCCAGGGTCGCGGTCAGCCGGGCCACCCGATCGACGAACGTTTCCTGCAAGCTCTTGCTCATGATCAAATTCCCGGCTTGGCGGCCTGTGGTAATAAACTGCATGAAACAAAGGTACCGCCTCCGCCATCCGTCGTCAAGCACTATAATGCATCATTCGGGTCTTTCCCAGAACCCGCCAGCCGCGAATCCATGATGGAACGCAACGAATCCGAGATCACCGCCGTCCAGTCGACCGAGGCCGTGCGCGAGACGGAACGCGACCCGTTCCTGGTCGCGCTGGGCGAACGCGTGCGCGGCCTGCGCGCCCGCAAGGGCATGGCGCGGCGGGCGCTGGCGATCGCGTCGGATGTCTCCGAGCGCCATCTCGCCAACCTCGAGCTGGGCGTCGGCAACGCCTCCATCCTCGTGCTGCGGCAGGTCGCGCAGGCGCTCGGCTGCCAGCTCGCGGAGCTGCTGGGCGACGTGACGACGGCGACGCCCGAGTGGCTGCTGATCCGCGACCTGCTGGCCAATCGCGGCGAGGACGATCTCCGGCGCGGACGCCTGGCGCTCGCCGAGCTGTTCGGCGAGTCGGCCAAGCCCGACGCCCGCCTCTCGCGCGTCGCGCTGATCGGACTGCGCGGCGCCGGCAAGTCCACGCTGGGCGCCCGACTGGCCGAGCGGCTCGCCGTGCCGTTCGTCGAGCTGAACCGCGAGATCGAGCGGGTGGCGGGCTGCAGCCTGAACGAGATCCACAACCTGCTCGGGCCCGCCGCCTACCGACGCTACGAGCGCCGTGCGCTGGAAGAGACGATCCAGCTCTATCCCGATGCGGTCATCGCGACGCCCGGCGGCATCGTCTCCGACCCGGCCACGTTCAACCTCCTGCTGGCGCACTGCTGGACGGTCTGGCTCAAGGCCACGCCCGAGGAGCACATGCAGCGCGTCATCGCCCAGGGCGACCTGCGGCCCATGTCGGGCAACCGCGAGGCGATGGACGACCTCAAGCGAATCCTCGCGGGGCGGGCGGCGTTCTATGGCAAGTCCGATGCGGTGCTGGATACGAGCGGGCGCCCCGAAGACCAGGTCCTCGACGACCTGGCGACGCTGGCCGCCGAGCGGCTCGAGTAAGCGCAGGCCGGGCGCCCATCGGGGCCCTGTCGCGCCCGCATCGCGACGCACGCCGCAAACCCCTCCGCGGAACCGCGTCACCGGGCCAAAGACCCCGACACCTGCATTCTTGTTCACGCCAGGGTTGACGTCGCACGATGATGCATTATCATGCAGCTCATAGCGACAAGCATGATAATGCATGTCCGCACGCCCACCTGGCCGCAGCTTCGCAGGAGACACCCCGATGACCGACTCCCTTCCCACGACGCAGGATCGCGTCGACTACCGGACCGAACCCGCCCGCTACCGCCACTGGAAGCTGAGCGTCGAAGGCGGCGTCGCCAGGCTCGCGCTGGACATCGCCGAAGACGGCGGCATTCGTCCCGGCTACAAGCTCAAGCTCAACAGCTACGACCTCGGCGTCGACATCGAGTTTCACGACGCGCTGAATCGCATCCGGTTCGAACACCCGGAAGCACGTGCCGTCATCGTCACGAGCGCCAAGGACCGGATCTTCTGCTCGGGCGCCAACATCTTCATGCTGGGCGTCTCCACCCATGCGTGGAAGGTCAACTTCTGCAAGTTCACCAACGAGACCCGCAACGGCATCGAGGACACCTCGCGCCACTCCGGCCTGAAGTTCATCGCCGCGGTCAACGGCGCGTGTGCCGGCGGCGGGTACGAGATGGCCCTGGCCTGCGACGAGATCGTGCTGGTGGATGACCGCTCGTCTTCGGTGTCGCTCCCCGAAGTGCCGCTGCTGGGCGTCCTGCCCGGCACCGGCGGCCTGACGCGCGTCACCGACAAGCGCAAGGTGCGCCACGACCTGGCCGACATCTTCTGCACCAGCGTCGAAGGCGTGCGGGGCAAGCGCGCCGTCGAATGGCGCCTGGTCGATGCCACCGTCAAGCCCGCGCAATTCGGCGCCTACGTGCAGGAACGCGCCACGGCGCTCGGCACGGCCAGCACCAAGCCCGTCGGCACCAGGGGCGTCACGCTGACCCGCATCGACCGCGAAGACACGCCGGACGGCCTGCGCTACGAACACGTCACCATCGCCATCGATCGCACCAGGCGCACCGCCACGTTCACGGTGAAGGCCCCCACCGGCAGCCAACCCGCCGACCTGGCCGGCATCGAGGCCGCAGGCGCCCACTGGTGGCCGCTGGCGATGACGCGCCAGCTCGACGACGCCATCCTGACGCTGCGCACCAACGAGCTGGACATCGGCACCTGGCTGCTGAAGACCGAAGGCGATGCCGCGGCCGTCCTGGCCTCCGATGCGCTGCTGCTCGAGCACCAGGATCACTGGCTGGCACGCGAGACGCTGGGCGCGATGCGCCGCACGTTCGCCCGCATCGACGTGTCCTCGCGCAGCCTGTTCGCGCTGGTCGAGCCGGGCTCCTGCTTCGCCGGCTCGCTGGCGGAGCTGGCGTTCGCCGCCGATCGCACCTACATGCTCGCGCTGCCCGACGACGCCGCCCGCGCCCCGAGGCTGACGTTGGGCGAGATGAACTTCGGCGCGCTGGTCATGGTCAACGACCAGTCGCGCCTGCAGCGCCGCTTCCACGAAGAGACGGCGCCGCAGGCGGCAGCGCGCGAAGCCGTCGGCACCGCGCTCGACGCGGACCAGGCGCTCGCGCTGGGCCTCGTCACGGCCGCGCCCGACGACATCGACTGGGCCGACGAGATCCGCATCGCGATCGAGGAGCGCGCCAGCATGTCGCCCGACGCCTTGACCGGCCTCGAGGCCAACCTGCGCTTCGCCGGCAGGGAAAACATGGCGACGCGCATCTTCGGCCGCCTCACCGCCTGGCAGAACTGGATCTTCCAGCGCCCGAACGCCGTCGGCGAAAAGGGCGCGCTCAAGGTCTACGGCAAGGGCGACAAGGCCCAGTTCGACCTGAACCGCGTCTAAGAACTTCCTCAGGAATCCCGATGACCACGATCAACTACACCGACAAGATCCCCAACAACGTCAACCTGGGCGACGACCGCACGCTGCAGCGCGCGCTGGAACAGTGGCAGCCGAACTTCGTCAACTGGTGGGACGACGTGGGCCCCGAGGGCTCGACGGACCACGAGGTCTACCTGCGCACGGCCACCAGCGTCGATCCGCAGGGCTGGGCCCAGTTCGGCCACGTGAAGATGCGCGACTACCGCTGGGGCATCTTCCTCAACCCGGGCGACGCCGGACGCCAGGTGCATTTCGGCGACCACGTCGGCGAAAAGGTGTGGCAGGACGTCCCGGGCGAGCACCGCGCCAACCTGCGCCGCATCATCGTCACGCAGGGCGACACCGAGCCGGCATCGGTGGAACAGCAACGCCACCTGGGGCTGACCGCGCCGTCGATGTACGACCTGCGCAACCTGTTCCAGATCAACGTGGAGGAAGGCCGCCACCTGTGGGCGATGGTCTACCTGCTGCACAAGCATTTCGGACGCGACGGCCGCGAGGAGGCGGACGCCCTGCTCGAACGCCGCTCGGGCGACGAGAACAATCCCCGCATCCTGGGCGCGTTCAACGAACAGACGCCCGACTGGCTGGCGTTCTTCATGTTCACGTACTTCACCGATCGCGACGGCAAGTTCCAGCTGGCCGCGCTGGCCGAGAGCGCGTTCGATCCGCTGGCCCGCACGACCAAGTTCATGCTGACCGAAGAGGCGCACCACATGTTCGTGGGCGAGAGCGGCGTGTCGCGCGTGATCAGCCGCACCTGCCAGGTGATGAACGAGCTGAAGACCGACGACGCGCAGGCGTTGCGCGCCGCCGGCGTGATCGACCTGCCGACGATCCAGCGTTACCTGAACTTCCACTACAGCGTCACCATCGACCTGTTCGGTGCCGACCAGTCCAGCAACGCCGCGACCTTCTACAGCTCGGGCCTGAAGGGGCGCTACGAGGAAGGCAAGCGCGGCGACGACCACATCCTCAAGGGGCAGACCTACCAGGTCCTCGAGGTCGTCGGCGGCCAGCTCGTGGACAAGGAAGTGCCGATGCTCAACGCGCTCAACGAGGTGCTTCGCGACGATTTCATCAAGGACTCGGTGGCTGGCGTGGAACGCTGGAACAAGGTCGTCGCCAAGGCCGGGATTCCCGTGCGCCTGACCGTGCCGCACAAGGCCTTCAACCGCAGCATCGGCGCGCTCGCGGGCATCCGCATGTCGCCGGAAGGCCGCGTCGTGGGCGACCAGGAATGGGCCGCCAGGAAGGACACGTGGCTGCCGACCGCCGAGGACCGGGCGTTCGTCGCCTCGTTGATGGGCCGCGTCGTCGAGACCGGCAAGTTCGCCAACTGGATCGCGCCGCCCGTCATGGGCATCAATCGCCAGCCGGTGGACTTCGAGTACGTCCGTTTCAACTGAAGAGAGCGAGATCCGGCGGCGCGCCCGCGGCGCCCGGATACCAGGAGACAAAGATGGACATGGCCGTCGACGTGCCGGCGATCAGGCAGCACCTGATCGACCCCGAGATCTGCATCCGCTGCAACACCTGCGAGGCGACCTGCCCCGTCAACGCGATCACGCACGACGATCGCAACTACGTCGTGCGGGCCGACGTCTGCAACGGCTGCATGGCCTGCATCTCGCCCTGCCCCACGGGCTCGATCGACAACTGGCGCGTGATGCCCGCGACGCGCGCCTACTCGATCGAGGAACAACTGGCCTGGGACGAACTGCCCGCCGAGCTGACGTCGGGCCAGCTGGCCGCGGCCGGCGTCGCCGAGGGAACCGAACCCGGCGGTGCCGCGGCGGAAGCGGCTGCCGTGGCGACGCTCCAGTCCGCCATTTCCGGCGAACAGGTCTTCGACTCGGCCGTCTGCGGCGCGACGACGCCGCCGTGGTCGGCCGCGCATGCCTACACCAACCTCTACGGTCCGAGGCAGCCGACGTCCGCCACGGTCGTGGGCAACTTCAACTGCACCGAGGCCGGGTACGAGAACGAGACCCATCACGTGGTGCTCGACTTCGGCGCCATGCCGTTCCCGGTCCTCGAGGGCCAGTCCATCGGCATCGTTCCGCCAGGCGTCGACGCGAACGGTCGCGCGCACGTGGCGCGCCAGTATTCGATCGCCAGCGCGCGCAACGGCGAGCGTCCCGGGTACAACAACCTTTCGCTGACGGTGAAGCGCGTGACGCGGGATCACGCCGGCAAGCCGGTGCGTGGCGCGGCGTCGAACTACATCTGCGACCTGAAGGTGGGCGACATCGTGCAGGTGATCGGGCCGTTCGGCACGTCGTTCCTGATGCCCAACCATCCGAAGTCCAACATCCTGATGATCTGCACGGGAACCGGCAGCGCGCCGATGCGGGCGATGACCGAATGGCGCCGCCGGCTTCGCAGGACAGGCAAGTTCGAAGGCGGCAAGCTGTCGCTCTTCTTCGGCGCGCGCACCCGGCAGGAGCTGCCCTACTTCGGCCCGCTTCAAAGCCTGCCCAAGGACTTCATCGACATCAACCTGGCGTTCCCGCGCACGCCGGGCCAGCCCCGCCGCTACGTGCAGGACCTGATGCGCGAGCGCGCCATGGACGTGGCCGGGCTGCTCAAGGATCCGCACACCTTCATCTACGTCTGCGGGCTCAAGAGCATGGAGGAAGGCGTCGTTCTCGCGTTGCGGGACATCGCGGAAGGGGCCGGGTTGCCCTGGGACACGCTGGGCGCCGCGCTCAAGCGCGAGGGCCGCCTTCACCTGGAGACCTACTGACCAGGGGCGTCGTGGGTGCGGGCAGCGCCATTCAGCGCCGGTACCAGCCCACCGGCCCCGGGTTCAGGTTGATGTTGACCTGCTTGACCTGCTGGTACTCCAGCATCCCGTTGACGCCCAGGTCGCGCCCGTAGCCGCTCATCTTGTAGCCGCCCCAGGGCGCCTCGTTGAAGGTCGGGTTGTAGCAGTTGATCCAGGTGACGCCGGCGCGGATCTCCTTCATCACGCGCAGGGCGCGGGCGCCGTCGCTGGTGAAGACGCCGCCGGCCAGGCCGTAGGGCGTGTCGTTGGCCATCGCGACGGCCTCGGCTTCGGTCCTGAAGGTCTGCACGGCCACCACCGGCCCGAACACCTCCTCGCGCACGATGTTCATGTCGCGCGTGCACTGGTCGAAGATCGTGGGCCGCACGAAGAAGCCCCTGGCGCATTCGCCCGCCGTGTAGCGCTCGCCGCCGCACACGAGTCGCGCGCCCTGCGCCTTGGCGCGTTCGATGTGGCCGAGGATCTTGTCCAGCTGGGCCTGCGACACGATGGCCCCCATGTCGGGATCCTGCGCCGGGTCGCCGAGGGTCATCGCGTTGGCGCGCTCCGCGAGCCGCGCGACGAACCTGTCCTTCAGGCTTTCCTCGATCAGGATGCGCGAGCCGGCGGAGCACACCTCGCCCTGGTTGAAGAACACGCCGATCATGGCCCACTCCACCGCGCCCTCGAGGTCGGCGTCGGCGAAGATCACGTTGGGCGACTTGCCGCCCAGCTCCAGGCCCACCTTCTTGAGGTTGCCCACGGCGGCGCTCGCGATGACCTGGCCGGTGCGCGTGCTGCCGGTGAACGTGATCATGTCGACGTCGTGGCTCAGCGCCAGTTCGTGGCCGGCGTTGGGGCCGGTACCCAGCACCAGGTTGGCGGTGCCGGCGGGCAGGCCCACCTCGTCGAAGATCCTGAACAGCTCCACCGCCGACAGCGGCGTGAGCTCGCTGGGCTTGAACACGACGCAGTTGCCGGCGGCCAGCGCGGGCGCGAGCTTCCAGGTGGCCATCAGCAGCGGGTAGTTCCACGGCGTCACCAGCGCGCACACGCCCACGGGCTCGTGCATCGCGTACGAATGCATCGCGCCGAAGCCGTCGCCGACCTCGTAGACGCCGCCCTGCGGCTTCGTGATCAGCCCGGCGTAGTAGCGAAAGCACGCCACCGCGTCCTCGACGTCGGCACGCGCCTCGCGCAGCGGCTTGCCGTTGTCGCGCATGTCGATCAGCGCCAGCTCCTCGGTGCGCGCCTTGATGCGGTCGGCGACGGCCAGCAGCATGTCGGCGCGGCGCGGGCCGCTCATGCGGCGCCACTCGCCCTTGCCGTAGAACGCCTCCTTGGCGGCGGCGATGGCCAGGCGGCTGTCCTCGGCCTGGCTGTCGGTGACGAGGGCGATCACTTCGCCGTTGGCCGGGTTGACGACCTCGCGCGTGGCGCCGCCGAGGGCGGGTTGCCATCGGCCATTGATGTAGTTCGGGCGGATGTCCATGGCAGCGAGTTTCTCAGAGGAGGATGTAGATCTTGCGCAGCGTCTCGGTGACGGCCCACGTGGTGGCGGTGCCGGCGGCCAGGCGCCCCACCGTGCCGGCGCTCAGCTGCAGGCTGGGCGTGCCGTCGTCGAAGGCCACCGTGGCGGCGCCGGACAGGACGACGAAGACCTCGTCGGCCTCGACGTCGGTGCTGGTACCCGGCGAATGCTCCCACACGCCGATGCGGTGGTCGCCGAGCATGCCGAGTTCGGCGCTGCCGACGCGCGGCGCGCCGGCGACGACCTGCGCGGCCGGGAGGTCGCTGTATTCGAGCGGGACGGCCGCCGCGGCGACGCATTGGTTGGCGAGGAGAAGTGTCATGGCGTTCACGAGTCGAAGCCCAGGCCCATCGCATCCATGGCCCGCAGGAAGAGGTTGCGCCTGCCGTGATTGTGGTCGGCGCGGTTCAGCGACCAGCGCGTGGCCTGCACCGTCGCCCAGGTGAGCGGCTCGGGCGGGAACGCCATCGGCTTCTCGCGCACCATGCGCAGCCGCGTACGCTCGGTGTCGAGGCCGTCGGCCTTGTCCAGCAGCACGTTGGCCGCGAAGCGCGTGGCGCCCACGCCCAGGCCGGTGAAGCCCGCGGCGTAGACCACGCGGCCCTGGTGCGCGTCGGCGTAGAACGCGCAGAAGCGCGAGCAGGTGTCGATGGCGCCGCCCCAACGGTGCGTGAAGCGCAGGCCTTCGAGTTGCGGGAAGGTGGTGAAGAAGTGGCTGGCCAGGCGCTCGAACGACTCGGGGCGGTCGTCGTGCCGGTCGTCCACGCGCCCGGCGAAGTTGTAGATCGCGTCGTAGCCGCCGAACAGGATGCGGTTGTCGCGCGTGATGCGGTAGTAGTGGAACTGGTTGCCGAGGTCGGCCAGGCCCATGCGGTTCTTCCAGCCGATCGCCTGCATCTGCACGGCCGTCAGCGGCTCGGTCATCAGCACGTAGTCGTAGACGGGGATGGTGTGCGAGCGATAGCGCCTGAGCAGCGACGGGAACGCATTGGTGGCGAGCACCACGCGCGACGCCGTCAGGCTGCCCGCCGCGGTCCGCAGCCGGACGCCGGCCTGGAGCGCCTTGAGCCCCGTCACGCGCGACTCCTCGTGGATCTGCACGCCCAGCTCGCGCGCCACGCGCGCGAGGCCCGTCACCAGCTTGCCGGGGTGCAGCATCGCGGTGCCGTGGCGGTCCCACTGGCCGGCGAGGAAGGTGGGCGAGGCCACCTCGGCGCGCACCTGCTGCGTGTCGAGGTAGCCGTCGCCGCGCAGCGCCGCGTCCTGGTACGGCTCCACCGCCACCGCCATCACGCCGGTGCGTTCGAAGTCGCAATCGATGCCATAGCGCTGCACCGCCTCGGCGATCTCCTCGAGGTTTTGCAGGCCCAGCGCCTCCAGCTGCCCGAACTCCTCGGCCCAGCGGCGCTCGCCGTTGTCCTCGCCGTGCGTCAGGCTGGCCTCGCAGAAGCCGCCGTTGCGGCCCGACGCCGCCCAGCCGATGCTGCGGCCTTCGAGCAGCGTCACGCGGCGTTGCGGGTCGCGCTCCTTGGCGAGGATGGCGCTCCACAGGCCCAGGAAGCCGCCGCCGACGATGGCCAGGTCGGTGGCCGCATCGCCGGCCAGCGGGGCCAAGCGCTGGCGCGGGCCCACGTCGTCGAGCCAGAACGGGCGGTTGACGCTGGCCTGCAGCGAGGCGAGGACGGCGGCGCGCGGCGGCGCCTGGCGTTCGAAGACGGTCTGCGCCATGCTCATGAGGCTACCCTCCGCCTGGCGGCTGCGGTGCGAACGCCTTCGGGCGGCCGGGCGGCGCTCACGCCTGCTCCGCCAGCGCGTCGGCGAGCACTTCGACGAGGCGGTCGATCTCGGCCGGCGTCGCCACGAACGGCGGCGCGAGCTGGATCGTGTCTCCGCCGAAGCGCACGTAGACGCCCGCCTGCCAGCAACGCATCGCGATCTCGAACGGACGGCGCGCGGGCTCGCCCGGCAGCGCGGCGATGGCGAGGCCGGCGGCGAGGCCGAAGTTGCGGATGTCGGTGACGTGCCGCGAGCCCTTGAGCCCGTGCACGGCGGCCTCGAAGTGCGGCGCCAGCGCGCGCACCCGCGCCGGGGCATCCTCCTTCTGCAGCGCGTCCAGCGTGCCGAGCGCCGCGGCGCAGGCCACCGGGTGGGCGGAGTAGGTGTAGCCGTGCGGGAACTCGATGTTGTTCAACGAGCCGCCGGCGGCCATGAAGGCGTCGTGGATCGCGCGGCTGGCGACGACGCCGCCCATCGGGATCACGCCGTTGGTGATCTGCTTGGCGAAGTTGAGGATGTCGGGCGTGACGCCGAAGGCTTCGGCACCCGTCCACGCGCCGGCGCGGCCGAATGCGGTGATCACCTCGTCGAACACCAGCAGGATGTCGTGCTGCGTGCAGATCTCGCGCAGGCGCTGCAGGTAGCCGCGCGGCGGCACGATGACGCCGGCCGAGCCGGAGAACGGCTCGACGATCACCGCCGCGATGTTGGAGGCGTCGTGCAGCGCGATCAGGTCGAGCAGGCCGTCGGCCAGGTGCGCGCCGTCGTCCGGCATGCCGCGGCTGAATTCGTTGCCGGACAGCAGCGTGTGCGGCAGGTGGTCGGCCGCGATGCCCTGGCCGTACAGCTTGCGGTTGCCCACGATGCCGCCGACGCTGATGCCGCCGAAGTTCACGCCGTGGTAGCCCTTGGCACGTCCGATGAACAGGTTCTTGCCGGACTGGCCCTTCAGGCGCCAGTAGGCCCGCGCCATCTTCAGCGCGGTGTCGGCCGCCTCGGAGCCGGAGCCGCAGAAGAACACGTGGTCCAGGCCTTCGGGCATCAGCGCGGCGATGCGCTCGGCGAGCTGGAACGACAGCGGGTGGGCGAACTGGAACGGCGGCGCGTAGTCCAGCGTCGCCACCTGGCGCGACACCGCGTCGACGATCTCCCGGCGGCCGTGGCCCAGGCCGCAGGTCCACAGGCCCGAGAGCCCGTCGAAGATCCGCCGCCCCGCGCCGTCGCGGTAGTAGCAGCCCTGCGCCTCGACCAGCAGGCGCGGATCGGCCTTGAACTGGCGGTTGGCGGTGAACGGCATCCAGTGCGCGTCGAGCTGGGCGGGCGTGAGGGGCTGGGCCGCGTGCGGCAGGTCGTTGGGGTGCATGGCGTCTGCGTGGGGAGTGCGAGGATGGAGGGATTCTGGAGACGGAATCAGTTCGAATAAACTGCGCCGTATCGCTCGTAACGCGCACAGGATTGAAACTGATGGTGAAGAAGGCGCTGCTGGGACAGATCGGCGACACCGAGATCCGGCTGCTGCGCATCTTCAAGGCCGTGGTGGCCTGCGGCGGCCTGGCGGCGGCGGAACTGGAGCTCAACATCGGCCGTTCCACCATCAGCCGCCACCTGCGCGACCTGGAGGAGCGGCTGGGCCTGGTGCTGTGCCGGCGCGGCCGCGCGGGCTTTGCCCTGACCCCCGAGGGCCAGCGCGTGTTCGACGATGCCCTGCGCCTGCTCGACGCGATGGACAGCTTCCGCGCCGACGTGCGCGACATGCACGCCGAGCTCACCGGCACGCTGGCCGTCGGCCTGTTCGACAAGACGGTGACCAACCCGCGCGCGCGCATCGGCGCGGCGGTGCGCGAGTTCCGGCGCGAGGCGCCGGGCGTGGCCCTGGAGATGACGGTGGGGACGCTGAGCGACATCGAGTCGGCGGTCATCGACGGCCGCCTCGACGTCGGCGTCGTTCCCGACCACCGGCGCTCCGACAGCCTGACCTACACGCCGCTGTTCGACGAGGAGATGCTGCTGTACTGCGGCCGCCAGCACCCGCTGTTCGAGCCGCGCGACGAGCCGCTGTCGTGGGACGAGCTGCGCGACTACGACCACGCGGGCTTCGGCTTCCATTCGCCCAACATGGAGGCCACGCACCGCCTGGGATTGCGCCGCCAGGCCACCGTCAACGACCAGGAGGCGATCGCCACGCTGATCCTGTCCGGCTGCTACACGGGCTTCCTGCCCGACCACTACGCCGAGTCCTTCCTGCGCACCGGACAGATCCGGCGCGTCGTCGCCACCGGATCGACCTACGACGTGCACTTCGTCGCGATCCAGCGCCGCTCGCCGGCACCCACGCGCATCGGCGCGGCGTTCCTGGAATGCCTGCGGCGCATGCACGAGGCGAGAGCGGACGGATAGCCGCCGTCCGGCCGCGCTTCACGCCGCTCACGCCTGCCGCAACACCTTCGCCGCCGCCACCATGTTGGCCAGCGCCGGGATGACCTCGGCCCACTGGCGCGTCTTGAGGCCGCAGTCCGGGTTCACCCACAGGCGCTCCGCCGGCACGCGCTCCGCCGCCTTCCTCATCAGCTGCACGATGTGCTCCTGCGACGGGATGTTGGGCGAGTGGATGTCGTAGACGCCCGGCCCGATCTCGTTGGGGTACTTGAAGTCGTCGAACGCGGCCAGCAGCTCCATGTCCGAACGCGAGGTCTCGATCGTGATGACGTCGGCGTCCATGTCGGCGATGGACGCGATGATGTCGTTGAACTCCGAATAGCACATGTGGGTGTGGATCTGCGTCTCGTCGGCCACGCCGTTGGCCGTGATGCGGAACGATTCCACCGCCCAGTCGAGGTAGTGCTTCCACTGCGACTTGCGCAGCGGCAGGCCCTCGCGCAGCGCGGCCTCGTCGATCTGGATGATGCGCACGCCGGCCTTCTCGAGGTCCAGCACTTCCTGGCGGATCGCCAGCGCGAGCTGCAGGCACGACGCCGAGCGCGGCTGGTCGTCGCGCACGAACGACCAGTTCAGGATCGTCACCGGGCCGGTGAGCATGCCCTTCATCGGGCGCTGCGTGAGCGACTGGGCGTACCTGATCCACTCCACCGTCATCGCCTTCGGGCGGCTGATGTCGCCAAACAGGATGGGCGGCTTCACGCAGCGCGAGCCGTAGGACTGCACCCAGCCGGACTGGCTGAACGCGTAGCCTTCGAGCTGCTCGCCGAAGTATTCGACCATGTCGTTGCGCTCGGCCTCGCCGTGCACGAGCACGTCCAGGTCCAGCACCTCCTGCTCCTTCACGCTGCGCGCGATCTCGGCATGCATCGCCGTCCTGTAGCCGGCGGCGTCGAGGCGGCCGGCCTTGAATTCGCCGCGCGCGTGGCGGATCTCCGCGGTCTGCGGGAACGAGCCGATCGTCGTCGTCGGGAACGCGGGCAGCTTCAGCAGCGCGGCCTGCCTGGGCGCGCGCTGGCCGTACGCGCTCCGGCGCTTGCCGAGCGCGCCGGAGATCGCGGCGACGGCCGCCTGCACGGCCGGGTCGTTGACGCGCGACGAACGGCGACGCGCCTCGATCGCGTTGCGGTTGGCCTGCAGGGCGTCCTTCACCGAATCGCGGCCGTTGCGCAGCGCGCCCGCCAGCACCTGCAGCTCGTCGAGCTTCTGCAACGCGAAGGCCAGCCACGACCTGACCTGCACGTCGAGGCTCTTCTCGCCGGCAAGGTCGACCGGCACGTGCAGCAGCGAGCACGACGGCGCGATCCAGAGGCGCTCGCCCAGGCGCTCGGCCAGCGGTGCGATCCAGTCGAGGACCGCGTCGAGGTCGGTCTTCCAGATGTTGCGGCCGTTGATCACGCCCAGCGACAGCACCTTGTGCGCGGGCAGCATGTTGAGCACGTTGAGCACGTCGTCGCGGCCGTTGATCGCGTCGAGGTGCAGCCCGGCCACCGGCAGGTTCGCGGCGAGGTGCTGGTTCTCCAGCAGCTGGCCGAAGTACGTCGCCAGCAGCAGCTTGACCTTGGCGCTCTTGAGGTCGTGGTACGCCGTGCGGAACGCGTGCTGCCAGTCGGCGTCGAGCTCCGTGACGAGGATGGGCTCGTCGATCTGCACCCATTCGACGCCCTGCGCGGCCAGCGCGTCCAGCAGCTCGCGGTAGACCGGCACCAGGCGCGGCAGCAGCGCGAGGCGGTCGGAGTCGTCCTTGGCCTTGCCGAGCGCCAGGTAGGTGACCGGGCCGATGATCACCGGCTTGGCCTTGACGTTCTGCGCGCGCGCCTCGGCCAGTTGCTCCAGCAGGCGCGTGGCGTCGAGCTTGAACGCGGTGTCGGCCGTGAACTCGGGGACGATGTAGTGGTAGTTCGTGTCGAACCACTTCGTCATCTCGCCGGCGGCGACGCCGCCGCCGCAGCATTCCGAGTGGTCGGCGGCGTGCGCCGAGCGTCCGCGGGCGACGCGGAAGCAGTTGTCGAGCGGATCGCCGTGGAAGCCGCGCACGCGCTCGGGCAGGTTGCCGAGCGTGAAGCTCATGTCGAGCATCTGGTCGTAGTAGGCAAAGTCGCCCACGGGCGCCAGGTCGAGCGCGGCCTGGTTGATCCAGTGGCGCTGGCGCAGCTGGCCGCCGAGCGACTTGAGCGCGTCGAGCGACGACTCGCCCTTCCAGTACGACTCCAGGGCGAACTTGAGTTCACGCTTCGCGCCGATGCGCGGAAAGCCGAGGTTGTGGGTCGTGACCATGGGGATTCGATTCCGTTTGAGCGAGGAGACGGCATCGTAGGAAATCCGTCGCATGACGTAAAATGGTCTTATTTCACCAATCCATTAATTTCAGTCATGCTCGAGCGCATCCACCTCGCCATCGTCCAGCAGGTCGACAAGCTCGGCTCGATGACGGCCGCGGCCGAGGCGCTGCACCTGACGCAGTCGGCCATCAGCCATTCGATCAGGAAGCTCGAGGAGCAGCTGGGCACCGACATCTGGCTGCGCGAGGGCCGCGCGCTGCGCATGACGCAGGCCGGGCAGTACCTGCTTCAGGTCGCCAACCGGGTGCTGCCGCAGCTGGTGCTCGCGGAGACGCGCATCGGCCAGTACGCCGAGGGCGAGCGCGGCACGCTGCGCATCGGCATGGAGTGCCATCCCTGCTACCAATGGCTCCTGAAGATCGTCTCGCCCTACCTCGCCAAGTGGCCGGACGTGGACGTCGACGTGAAGCAGAAGTTCCAGTTCGGCGGGATCGGCGCGCTGTTCGGCTACGAGATCGACCTGCTGGTCACGCCCGATCCGCTGCACAAGCCCGGACTCCGCTTCGTTCCGGTGTTCGACTACGAGCAGGTGCTGGTGGTGGCGCGCGACCACCCGCTGGCGCGCGTTCCCTGGGTCAAGCCCGAGCAGATGACGGACCAGGTGCTGATCACCTATCCCGTGCCCACCGACCGGCTCGACATCTACACCCGGTTCCTGATGCCCGCCGGCATCACGCCGAAGCGCCAGAAGGCGATCGAGACGACGGACATCATGCTGCAGATGGTGGCCAGCGACCGCGGCGTGGCGGCCCTGCCGCGCTGGCTGGCCGAGGAGTACGCGCGGAAGATGCCCGTCGTGCCCGTGAAGCTCGGCCGGCAGGGCATCGCCAAGCAGATCTTCCTGGGCGCCCGGGAAGCCGATTTCGAGATCGACTACCTGGAGGCCTTCGTGGAACTGGCGCGTCGGCCCCTATCCGATGCGAGCGCGCCCAGGACGCGCGGTCGCCGTCCCGGCGGTCACGAATAGCGCTTTTCCAGCGCGTCCCATTCCGGCTTGCCCACCAGCCGCTGGCGCTCGGCGAACGGCACCACCAGCGCGGGATCCTCGTCGATGCGCCGCGTCTCCTTCAGCACGCCCAGCGCCTTCTGCATGCCCGCGACGGCGCCCTGCAGCGCGGCATTGGCGTACAGCACGATGCCGTAGCCGAGCTCGCCCAGCTCCTGTGCGCCGAAGATCGGCGTCTTTCCGCCGATGACCATGTTCATCAGTTGCGGCGGCCCGAGCCGCTTCGGCAGCGCGCGGATCTCGTCGGCGCTCGTCACGGCCTCCACGAAGAGGATGTCCGCGCCGGCCTCGACAAAACGCTGCGCGCGTTCGACCGCCGCCTCGAAGCCGTGCGTGGCCGCCGCATCGGTACGGGCCATGATCAGGAAGTCGGGATCGTGGCGCGCGTCGACGGCGGCCTTGATCTTGGCGACGGCCTCCTCGGTGGAGATGACCTCCTTGCCGGAGAAGTGGCCGCAACGCTTGGGCGCGACCTGGTCCTCGAGCTGGATGCAGTCGGCCCCGGCGCGCTCGAGCACGCGCACGGCGTGGCGCACGTTGAGCGCGTTGCCGAAGCCGGTGTCGGCGTCGACGATCAGCGGCAGGTCGACCGCGTCGCGGATGCGCGCGGTGTGGTCGGCGATCTCGTGCAGGCCCATGAAGCCCTGGTCGGGCAGGCCGAACCACATGTTGGTGACGCCGGCGCCGGTGACGTAGATCGCCTCGAAGCCGAGGTCGGCGATCACGCGCGCGGACAGCGCGTTGAAGGCGCCCGGCACGAGCACGCCACGGCGCGCCTCGACGAGCGATCGGAGGGTCTTGCGAGTGGACATGGCGGGAATTCCTGTTCTTCAGAAGCTGTCGGCCGGCACGCGCACCCAGCCTTCCATCAACACGCGGGCGCTGCGGCTCATGATCGCCTTGGTGACCGTCCAGGTGCCGCCCACCTTCATCGCCTCGGCGCCGACGCGCAGCGTGCCCGACGGATGGCCGAAGCGGACGGCACCGCGCGCGCCGCCGCCCGCGGCGAGATCGACCAGCGTGCCCGGGATGGCCGCGGCCGTGCCGATCGCGACCGCCGCCGTGCCCATCATGGCGTGGTGCAGCTTGCCCATCGACATGGCACGCACCAGCAGGTCGACGTCGGCCGCCCTCACCTGCCTGCCGCCGGACGCGAGATAGTCGGCCGGGCGCGCGACGAAGGCGAGCTTGGGCGTGTGCTGGCGGCCCGCGGCCTCGTCCACATGCTGGATGAGGCCCATGCGGACGGCGCCGTGCGCGCGGATCGCCTCGAATCTCGCCAGCGCCTTCGCATCGCCGTTGATGGCCTCCTGCAGCTCGGTGCCCGTATAGCCGAGGGCCTCGGCGTTGAGGAAGATCGTCGGGATGCCGGCATTGATCAGCGTCGCGTCGAATGTGCCGATGCCCGGCACCTCGAGGCGATCGACGACGTTGCCGGTCGGGAACATCGCGCCGCCGCCGTCGCCTTCGTCGGCCGGGTCGAGGAATTCGAGCCGCACCTCGGCCGCCGGGAACGTGACGCCGTCCAGCTCGAAGTCGCCCGTCTCCTGCACCTCGCCGCCGGTCATCGGCACGTGCGCGACGATGGTCTTGGAGATGTTGGCCTGCCAGATGCGCACCACGGCGACGCCGTCGCGCGGCACGCGGTCGGCGTCGACCAGGCCGTTGGCGATCGCGAACGGGCCGACCGCCGCCGACAGGTTCCCGCAGTTGCCGCTCCAGTCCACGAAGCGGCTGTCGATCGCGACCTGGCCGAACAGGTAGTCCACGTCGTGGCCGGGCCGCGTGCTCTTCGAGAGGATGACCGTCTTGCTGGTGCTGGACGTGGCGCCGCCCATGCCGTCGATCTGCTTGCCGTACGGGTCGGGGCTGCCGATCACGCGCAGCAGCAGGGCGTCGCGCGCCGGGCCGGGCACGCGTGCGCGCTCGGGCAACTGGTCGAGGCGGAAGAACACGCCCTTGCTGGTGCCGCCGCGCAGGTAGGCGGCGGGAATCCTGACTTGGGGAGCGCTGGACATGGAAGGCTTTCAGGCGGCCCGGGTGGAGGCCAGGAAGTCCTGCGCGAAGCGCTGCAGCACGCCGCCCGCATCGTAGATGGAGACCTCCTCGGCCGTGTCGAGACGGCAGGTCACGGGAACCTCCAGCCGCTCGCCGTCGCGCCGATGGACGAGCAGCGTCAGCGTCGCGCGCGGCCGGCGCTCGCCGGCGACGTCGTAGGTCTCGGTGCCGTCCAGCCCCAGCGTCCTGCGGTCGACGCCGGGCTTGAACTCCAGCGGCAGCACGCCCATGCCGATGAGGTTGGTGCGATGGATGCGCTCGAAGCCCTCGGCCACGATGGCCTCGACGCCGGCGAGCCGCACGCCCTTGGCCGCCCAGTCGCGCGACGAACCCTGGCCGTAGTCGGCGCCCGCCACGATGATCAGCGGCTGCCTGCGCTCCATGTACGTCTCGATCGCCTCCCACATGCGCATCACCCGGCCCTCGGGCTCGACGCGCGCGAGCGAACCCGTCTTCACGCCGCCGTCGGCGTCGCGCACCATCTCGTTCCTCAGCATGGGGTTCGCGAACGTCGCGCGCTGCGCCGTCAGGTGGTCGCCGCGATGCGTCGCGTACGAGTTGAAGTCCTCCTCCGGCACGCCCATGCGATGCAGGTATTCGCCCGCGGCGCTGTCCATCATGATCGCGTTGGACGGCGACAGGTGATCGGTGGTGATGTTGTCGGGCAGCAGCGCCAGCGCGCGCATGCCGCGCAGCGTGCGCTCGCCGGCCAGCGCGCCCTCCCAGTACGGCGGACGGCGGATGTAGGTGCTCCGCGCGCGCCAGTCGTACAGCGGGGCCACGCTCTCGCCGGAGTCCGCGTGGATCGCGAACATCGGCTCGTAGACCTGGCGGAAGTGCTCGGGCTTGACGCTCCTGGCGACGATGGCGTCGATCTCGGCGTCGGCGGGCCACAGGTCGGCCAGCCGGATCTCGCGGCCTTCGAAGACCGTCAACACGTCCTTCTCGATGTCGAAGCGGATCGTCCCTGCGATGGCGTATGCGACGACCAGCGGCGGCGACGCGAGGAAGGCCTGCTTCGCGTACGGGTGGATGCGGCCGTCGAAGTTGCGGTTGCCCGAGAGCACGGCGGTCGCGTAGAGATCGCGGGCCACGATCTCCTGCTGGATGGCCGGGGCCAGCGCGCCGGACATGCCGTTGCACGACGTGCACGCATACGCCACCACGCCGAAGCCCAGCTTCTCGAGCTCGGGCAGCAGGCCGGCGTCCTCGAGGTACAGCGTGACGGCCTTGGAGCCGGGCGCCAGGGAGCTCTTGACCCACGGCTTGCGCGCCAGGCCCACGCGATTCGCGTTGCGCGCCAGCAGGCCCGCGGCGATCACGTTGCGCGGGTTGCTGGTGTTGGTGCAGCTGGTGATGGCGGCGATGATCACCGCGCCGTCCGGCATGCGGCCGGGCGTGTCCGTCCACGCGCCGGCGATGCCCCGGGCGGCCAGGTCGCTGGTGGCGACGCGCGCGTGCGGATTCGACGGGCCGGCCATGTTGCGAACGACCGTCGCCAGGTCGAACGACAGGTCGCGCTCGTACACCGCGTCCGCGAGGCTGTCCGCCCACAGGCCGGCCTGCCTCGCATAGGTCTCGACCAGCGCGACCTGCTCGTCGGCGCGGCCGGTCAGGCGCAGGTAGGCCAGCGTCTGCGGGTCGATGGCGAACATCGCCGCGGTGGCGCCGTACTCGGGCGCCATGTTCGAGATGGTGGCGCGGTCGCCCAGCGTCAGCGCCGAGGCGCCCGCGCCATGGAACTCGAGGTAGGCGCCCACCACCTTGGCCTTGCGCAGGAACTCGGTCAGCGCCAGCACCAGGTCGGTGGCGGTGATGCCGGGCCCCGGCCTGCCCGTGAGCTCGACGCCGACGATCTCGGGCAGCCGCATCCACGAGGCGCGTCCGAGCATCACGTTCTCGGCCTCCAGGCCGCCGACGCCCACCGCCACGACGCCCAGCGCGTCGACGTGCGGCGTGTGGCTGTCCGTCCCCACCAAGGTATCCGGGAAGGCCACGCCGTCCTTCGCGTGGACGACCGGCGACATCCGCTCCAGGTTGATCTGGTGCATGATCCCGTTGCCCGGCGGGATCACCTCCATGTTCCGGAACGCGCGCTTCGTCCACTCGATGAAGTGGAAGCGGTCCTCGTTGCGCCGGTCCTCGATCGCGCGGTTCTTCGCGAAGGCATCCGGGTCGTCGCCGCCGCACTCCACGGCCAGCGAATGGTCGACGATCAGCTGCACCGGCACGACCGGGTTGACCTGCGCCGGGTCGCCGCCCTGCTCGGCGATGGCGTCGCGCAGGCCGGCGAGGTCGACGAGCGCCGTCTGGCCGAGGATGTCGTGGCAGACGACGCGCGCCGGGAACCACGGGAAGTCGTGGTCGCGCCGGCGCTCGACGAGCTGCGCCAGGCTCTGCTCCAGGATCGCGGGGTCGCAGCGGCGCACCAGGTTCTCGGCGTGCACGCGCGAGGTGTAGGGCAACGTCGCCCAGGCGCCGGGACGGAGGGCTTCCACGGCCTCGCGCGCGTCGAAGTAGTCGAGCGCCGTGCCGGGCAGGTTCTTGCGATATCGGAGGTTCATGGAGGGCTTGCTCAGCGGCGTTCGGCGATCGGGAGGAACGGCAGGTCTTCGGGACCCGTGTAGTTTGCGCTCGGCCGGATGATCTTGTTGTCGATGCGCTGCTCGATCACGTGCGCCGCCCAGCCGGACGTGCGCGAGATGACGAACAGCGGCGTGAACATCGCGGTCGGCACGCCCATCACGTGGTAGCTCACCGCGCTGAACCAGTCGAGGTTGGCGAACATCTTCTTGACGTCCCACATCACGCTCTCGAGGCGCTCGGCGATGTCGAACATCTTCGTCGCGCCCGCCGCCCCGGACAGGCGCTTCGCCACGCCCTTGATGACGACGTTGCGCGGATCGCTCACGGTGTAGACCGGGTGCCCGAAGCCGATCACGACCTCCCGGGCCTCGACCCGGCGGCGGATGTCGGCCTCGGCCTCGTCCGGGTCGGCGTAGCGCTTCTGGATCTCGAAGGCGACCTCGTTGGCGCCGCCGTGCTTGGGCCCGCGCAGCGCGCCGATGCCGCCGGCGATCGCCGAGTAGACGTCGCTGCCGGTGCCGGCGATGACGCGGGCCGTGAACGTCGAGGCGTTGAACTCGTGCTCCGCGTAGAGGTTCAGCGAGGTGTGCATCGCGCGCACCCAGGCGTCGGACGGCTTCCTGCCGTGCAGCAGGTGCAGGAAGTGGCCGCCGATCGAGTCGTCGTCGGTCTCCACCTCGATGCGCTTGCCGTTCGACGACCAGTGATGCCAGTACAGCAGCATCGAGCCGAGCGAGGCCATGAGGCGGTCGGCGATGTCGCGCGCGCCCGGCACGTTGTGGTCGTCCTTCTCGGGCAGCACGCAGCCGAGCGCCGACACGCCGGTGCGCATGACGTCCATCGGATGCGCCGCGGCGGGAATGCTCTCGAGCGCGTGCTTCACGCCGGTGGGCAGGCCGCGCAGGGACTTCAGCTTCGCCTTGTAGGCCGCGAGCTCCGCCGCCGTGGGCAGCTTGCCGTGCACCAGCAGGTGGGCGATCTCCTCGAACTCGCAGACCTCGGCGATGTCGAGGATGTCGTAGCCGCGGTAGTGGAGGTCGTTGCCGGTGCGCCCCACGCTGCACAGCGCGGTGTTGCCGGCGGTCACGCCGGACAGGGCGACGGACTTCTTGGGCTTGAACGGGGTGGCGGTGGCATGGCTCATGAGGTTCTTCCAGGTTCTCCGGCGTGAAACGGGGGCCGTTCCGCACGGCCTCGATATTGCAATGTTTGCATTCCGGTATGCTTTGCACAACGACTGAAGTAGCGAAGATTTGCGAAGGCGGATCCTCAAATTGCAATGTTTGCGATACTCAAGAAGAGACCATCATGCGCAAGACTTTCCTCGGCGTGAAGCTGAAGACGCTCCGCGAACAGCGGGGCCTGACGCAGGCCGCGCTGGCGCAGCTGCTGGCCCTGTCGCCCAGCTATCTCAACCAGCTCGAGAACAACCAGCGCCCCTTGAGCGTGCCGGTGCTGCTGCGCCTGCAGTCGTCCCTCGGGGTGGACCTGCAGGTGTTCTCGGACGACGACGAGGCCCGCCTGACGGCCCAGCTCCAGACCGTGATGGCCGAGGCCGCGGGCGACACGGTCGTCGCCCAGGCCGAGTTGCGCTCGCTCGCGCAGCAGATGCCCGCGCTGGCGCAGGTCATCATCCGCATGCACCGGCGCGGCCGCGACGCGGAGGACCGGCTGTCGTCGCTGGCCACCACGCTCGGCGACCGCGCGGGCGAGCTGGCACCCTCGGCGCGCCAGTCGCACGAGGAGGTGCGCGACTTCTTCTACGAGCGGCACAACCACATCGCGGCGCTGGACGAGCGCGCGGAGGCGCTGCATGAAGTCGTCCGTGCATCGCCCGCCGCCACGGGCAAGTCGACGAAGCCCGCGCGGCGCCCCGGCGGCGAGCGCCCCAACGACACGCGCGACCTCGCGGGCCGGCTGGAGGCGTTCCTGCTTCGCACGCACGGCGTCGCCACGAGCACCTTGCCGCAGGAGGGCCCGCACTCCGAAGGCGTCACGCTGCGGCGCTTCGATGCGCGCAACAAGGTGCTGTACGTCGGCGACGCCGCGGAGCCCGGCCAACGCGCGTTCCAGCTGGCGACGCAGCTGGCCTATCTCGAGGCCGGCGCGCTGATCGACGAACTGGCGGACTCGGGCAGCTTCTCGAGTCCGGAATCGCGTTCGCTGGCGCGCATCGGCCTGGCCAGCTATTTCGCGGGCGCGTTGGTGCTGCCGTACCGCCGCTTCCTCGGCGCCGCCGAACAGCTGATGTACGACATCGACCTGCTGGCGCAACGCTTCGGCGTGAGCTTCGAGACGGTGTGCCACCGGCTGTCCACGCTCCAACGCCCCGACGCCCGCGGCATCCCGTTCTTCTTCGTGCGGGTCGACCGGGCGGGCAACATCTCCAAGCGCCAGTCGGCCACCGACTTCCATTTCTCGCACACGGGCGGCTCCTGCCCGCTGTGGAACGTCTACGAGGCCTTCGCCCAGCCGGCCAAGGTGCTGACGCAGGTCGCGCGCATGCCCGATGGCCGGACCTACCTCTGGATCGCGCGCTGCGTGTCGCGCATCACCGGGGGATACGGCTCGCCCGAGCGCACGTTCGCCATCGGCCTGGGGTGCGACGTGCGCCACGCGTCCCGGCTGGTCTATGCGAAGGGCCTGGCCCTGGCGGACGCCGAGGCGGCGACGCCGATCGGCGCGGGATGCCGGATCTGCGATCGCAAGGGCTGCCCGCAGCGCGCGTTTCCCGCGCTGGGCAAGCGCCTGCAGATCGACGAGAACGAGCGTCCGCGCGAGCCTTACGCGAGCGAATGAATGTCTTTTCGCGGGGAACCCGGTGATTGGGCAGTACGGAAAGAAGCAGGTAACAAGTCCGTGCTCATGATGGCGTCCGGAATCACCATCGCCCCCAGGAGTCGCCCTTGTTCAACCCCCGCCAACTTCGCTCCGCGCTCGTCGCGGTCCCCGCCGCCCTGCTGCTGGCGCCCCAGCTATCGATGGCCCAGCAGCAGCAAGGCGCTTCCGCCACGCCCTGGGCCCTGGGCATCGGGGTCGCGACCGCGCAGCGGCCGTACGCGGGCGACTCCAGCAAGACCATCCCGTTGCCGTTCGTGTCCTACGAGAACGACTGGTTCAGGATCGCCGGCATCGGCGCGGACCTGAAGCTGGGCTCGGCCGGCCCGCTCACCTTCGCGCTGCGCGCCAAGTACGCCCTCGGCGACGGCTACAAGTCGGGCGACGCGCCCATCCTGAACGGCATGCAGGATCGCAAGGGCAGCCTCTGGCTCGGGCCGGCCGTCCAGTGGAAGACGGACATCGCGAAGCTGTCGTTCGAGGTGCTGGCCGACACGCTCGGCAAGAGCAAGGGCATCGAGGCGAAGCTCGGCGCGGAACACGATTTCCGCGTGGGCTCCTTCCTGTTCACGCCGCATGCCGCGGCGGAATTCGTGGACAAGAAGTACGTCGACTACTACTACGGCGTGACCGCGGCGGAGGCCACGGCCAACCGCGCCGCCTACGAGGGCAGGTCGACGGTGAACCTCGAGGCCGGCCTGCGAGCGGCCTTCGTGGTCGATCCGGCCAATTCCGTCTTCGTGGACGGCGGCGCCAAGGCACTCGGCAAGGGCATCACCGACAGCCCGCTCGTCGGCCGCAAGGTGACGGCGGGCCTCGCGGCGGGCTACATCCACCGGTTCTGAGCCGACGCGGAGACGATGCGGACATGAACAGGATCGTGCTCGTCGAGGACCACGTCCGCCTGTCCCGGCTGATCGGCCAGGCGTTGGCCGAGGCCGGGATCGAGGTCGACCGGTTCCAGCGCATCGAGTCCGCGTTCCCCGGGATCGCGCAGAAGCCGTACGCGGCCGCCGTCATCGACCGGGGCCTGCCCGACGGCGACGGCATCGACCTCGTCAGGCGGCTCCGCAGCGCGGGAAGCACGCTCCCCTGCCTGCTGCTGACCGCGCGGGATTCGATCCACGACCGCGTCGATGGCCTGGAGGCCGGCGCGGACGACTACCTGCCCAAGCCGTTCGCCATGGCGGAGATGGTCGCGCGCGTCCGGGCGCTCATGCGACGCACCCAGGGCATGCAGAGCCTGAATCCCGAGTTCGCCGGCCTGCAGGTGGTGCCCGAGGCGGGATGCATGAAATGGGGCGACGAGTCGATCACGCTGTCCTCCTCCGAGCTCCAGATCATGATCGCGCTGATGCGGGCCGGCGGCCAGACGCTGCGCCGGTCCAGCCTCGAGAACGCCGCCTGGGGCATCGGAGAGCCGGTGACGCCCAACGCGCTCGACGTGGCGCTGCACCGCCTGCGCCGCAAGCTGCAGGGCATCGGCTGCGACCTGCAGATCGTGAATGTGCGCACCCATGGCTTCGCTCTTCAAAAGCCCTAGGCTGCCGCGCAGCCTCTTCGGGCGCTCGCTGCTGGCCTCGGTCACGGCGCTGCTGCTCGTGATGGCCCTGCTGGGCGTCTCGACGGCGATCGTCCTTGCCCTGGACAAGGAGCCTTTCTCGTGGGAGGGCCCCAAGGCCCAGGAGGAGCTGGTCACGAATGCGATGCACTTCGACGCCGGCGGGAACCTGGCGTTCATCGAGGTGTCCGAGAGCACCCAGCAGACCTTCGACGCGCTCTCCAAGGACATGGCGTTCCAGGTTCTCGACGATGCCGGCAACGAGATCTTCGCCTCGCCCGAGGGGCCCGCGCTCGACGTGCTGCGCGGCGTTGCGGCCCATGCCACGGCGCACATGACGCGCAGCGCGGAAGGCGCTGTGCCGCTGCAGGTGCTCACCACGCCCATGGAGCGCAACGGCAGGCGCTACCTGCTCCGCAACGCGAGGAGCGAGCGCCTCGCGCTGGGCATCCGCTCCAGCGGCAGCGCCGTCTTCTACTTCGCCGCGATCTTCACGGGCCTGCTGGCGGTGCTGGTCTTCTCCTCGATCGCCCTCTGGATGGCGCGACGGACCGCGCAGCCCCTGAGGGAGGCCTCCGAGGCGGCGGCCGCCATCCGGCCCGGCAACCTCACACAGCGCGTGCACGCGCGCAACCTGCCCAGCGAGATCACGCCGCTGGTCGATGCGTTCAACAGCGCGCTGGAACGCCTCGAGAAGGGCTATCGCGTGCAGCAGGAGTTCCTCGCCGCCGCGGCGCACGAGCTGAAGACGCCGCTGGCCCTCATGCGTGCGGAGATCGAGCTGGGCAACGTCGCCAGCCTCGACCTTCTCCTGGAGGACATCGATTCGATGGCCATCCAGGTCCAGCAGCTGCTGCAGCTCGCCGAGGTCAGCGAGATCCAGAACTTCCAGTTCGAGGCGCTGGCAGTCCGCGAGGTCGTCGAGGAGACGGTCGCCTACGCCGCCCGGTTCGCCGACGGCAAGGACGTGAACCTCCGCCTCGTCATCGAGGGTTCGCGCACGCTGGAGGCCGACGGCGGCGCGCTGTCGACGCTGGTGAAGAACCTGATCGAGAACGCGGTGCACTACTCGGAGCCGGGCGGCGTCGTGACGATCACGGTCTCGGAAGCCGCCGTCTCGGTCCGCGACGCGGGGCCGGGCGTGGCGCCGAACGATGTCCCGAAGTTGTTCACGCGCTTCTGGCGCAGCGAGGGCGCGCCCCACCCGGGCGCCGGCCTGGGGCTGTCGATCTGCCAGAAGATCGCCGGCGCGCACGGCTGGCGGCTGAGCTACCGGGAAGCCTCGCCCGCGCCCGGCGCGGAGTTCGAAGTCGGCTTCTAGCGTGCCGAGGCCGCCGCGTCGGCGGGCTGGATCATGCGCACGACGCGGCATTCGGCGATGTTGACGACGACCTCGTCGCCGACGGCGTAGTGGTCGTCAGCGGAAAGATCGAAGGCTCGCCACGCGTGGCTCTTGCCGCTGCGGTAGCTGATGACCAGCACCCTGGTCGCCGCCGCTTCGGGATGCACGGGCGCGCAGTCGAGGTTGATGGCCGAGTCCTCCGCCGGACGCGGGCCGACGCCGCGCACGCGCGCCTGGCGCCAGTCGCCGGCGAGGGCGGCGCCCGATGCCGCCATCAGCGCGATGGCGATCAGGCTCGAGGTTGTTGCAAGCTTCATGGTTCGGGCACGGGAGTGGGTGGGGAATCGGGGTTCGAGCCGCCGAGGGACACCATCACGTTGGCGGTGTCCACCAGGCGATTGGCGCGCGCCTGCACCTGCAGCAACTGCATCTGGATCGCGTTCTCCTGCGCGGCCAGCAGGTCCTGGCGCGAGATCTCGCCCAGGGCGTAGCTGCTGCCGGCGATCTCGAACTGGCGGCTGGCGGCCTCGAGACGCTCGACGGCCTCGACATCGGCCTGTGCATCGCGCTGCACGGCCTCCAGTCCATCGGCGACATCCTTGAAGGCCATGACGACGGCGGCGCGGTATTGCGCGGCCTGGGCCTGGGCCGCCGCCTCGGCCGCCGAGCTGCGGTGGCGCTGCGCGCCGGCGTCGAAGAGGCTTTGCGTGGCCGAGACGCTCAGGTCCCAGACGAGGTTGGCGGGATCGAAGAGCCGTCTCACCGTGTCCGCGAGATAGCCCGCGTCGCCGCCCAGCGTCACCTGCGGAAACAGCGCGGCGATCGCGGCCCGGTGCGCCGCGTCCAGCGCGCGCAACTGGGCGGCAGCCGCCTGGACATCGGGACGCCGGCGCACGACGTCGCCCGGCAGGCGGGTGGCCACGTCGGGCAGCGCGAGCTCGTCGAAATCGAGCGGCGGCTCGACGAAGTCCGCGGGGGCCTGGCCCAGCAGTGATGCCAGCAGGTCGCGCGCCTGCGCCGTCTGCAGGCGCGCGGCGGCCAGCTGCGCCAGGTGGTCGTGCAGCTGCTGCTTCTGCGCCCACACGGCCGAGGTCGCGACGTCGCCCAGCGACTCGCGCGACTGCACGATGGTCACCAGCTCCGAGTCGATCCGCGCCAGTTGCTCCGTCAGGCGTTCCGCTTGGGCGGCGGACTTCTCGGCGACCAGCGCGTCCAGCACGGCGCCCTCGAGAGACAGGCGGCTGGCCTCGAGCTGCCACCGGGCCGCGTCCTCCTGGGCGCGCACGGACGCGACGTTGCTCGCGCCCAGGCCGAACAGGTCGGGCGAATAGCTGGCCGACAGCAGCAGGCTGCGCGAGCGCGGCGCCCCGGAATTCACCACGCTCGCATTGGCGCCGTGGGCCTGGACGGCGCCCGCCGTGATGCTCGCGCTCGGCCACAGCGTCGCCGACTGCGCCAGGGTGAGCTCGCGCGCCTGGCGCAGCGTGGCCGTCGCCGCGTCCACCGTCGGATTGCCCGCCAGCGCGCCGCGCACCAGCACGTCCACGCGCGGCCCGCCGAAGGCCGTCCACCAGTCTTCCCGCGCGGCCTCCGCGGCATGCAGCGACTGCGCCCGGTCCCGCGCGGCGCCGGTGCCGGCGGTGGCAGGCGGCATCTCCGCGATGGTGAGGCGGTCGGGCTGCGGCGCTCCTGTCAGCGTCGCGGAGGGCGCGGCCGCGCATCCCGCGAGGACGGCCGCCAGCAGCGCGGCCTGGATGCTCGGCGGCCTCATGCCGGCGCTCCATCGGCCACGCCCGCGTCGGGCACGCTCTCGCGGGCCTGGCGGTCGGAGAAGCGTTCGATCAGGATCGGCAGCACGGTGAGGATGAACACGGGCGCCAGCAGGATCCCGCCCACGACCACCAGCGCGAGGGGCCGCTGGACCTGCGAGCCGATCCCCGACGACAGGGCCGCGGGCAGCAGGCCCACGCAGGCCACGACGCAGGTCATGAGCACCGGCCGCATCTGCACGTCGCACATGCGCCGCAACGCCTGCGCCCGCGGCACGCCGGCCTCCACGTGCGTGTTGAAGTAGGCCAGCATCAGGATGCCGTCCATCACGGAGATGCCGAACAGCGCGATGAAGCCGATGGCCGCCGAGATGCTGAACGGCGTCCCGGTGACGAACAGCGCGAGTACGCCGCCGATCATCGCCATGGGGATCACGCTGGCGGCCAGCGCCACCTCGCGGATCCGGCCGAAGTTCAGGTACAGCAGCAACGCGATCAGGCAGATGGCCGCGGGCACCGCCACGGCCAGGCGGCCGACGGCCTCCTGCAGGTTGCCGAACTGGCCGACCCATTCGAGCCGGTAGCCGGGCGGCAGGGGCACGCGCCTCGCGACGAGTTCCCTGGCCTCGATCACCGCAGTCCCGAGGTCGCGGCCGCGCACGCCGAACTTCACCGGGACGTAGCGCTCCTGTCCTTCGCGATAGATGAACGAGGCGCCCGAGACGAGGGCGATGTGCGCGACGTCGCCCAGCGTCGCCTGCGCCGGCGAGGTGGCGCTGTTGTCGGGCGTCGGGATGCCGATGCGCGCGATCGCCGCGATGTCGCTGCGAAACTCGGGCGCCAGGCGCACCACCACCGGGAAGTGCCGGTCGCCGCCGGGTTCGTGCAGGTCGCCGACGGCCTGGCCGCCGAGCGCGGTCTGGATCGTCGCGTTGACGTCGGCCGGACCAAGCCCGAAACGCGCGGCGCGTTCGCGATCGATCGCGATCTCGAGCGTCGGCTGGCCCAGCGAGCGCAGCGCGGCCAGGTCGGTCACGCCGGGCACCGTGCGCATGACGGCCGCCACCTGCTGCGACAGGCGCTCGAGCACGTGCAGGTCCGGCCCGAAGATCTTGACCGAGTTCTCGCCCTTCACCCCCGAGGCGGCCTCCTCGACGTTGTCCTCGATGTACTGCGAGAAGTTGAACTCCACGCCGGGAAAGCGCTCCTCGAGCCGCGTCTCCATCTGCGACGACAGCATCTCCTTGGTCACGCCCGGCGGCCACTCGCCCGGCGGCTTCAGGGGCGCGAAGAACTCGGCGTTGAAGGGGCCGGTGGCGTCGGTGCCGTCGTCCGGCCGGCCGTGCTGGGAGACCGTCGTCTGCACTTCGGGGAACGCGGCGATGACGCGCCGCATCTCGTTGACGTAGCGGTCGCTCTCGGCCATCGAGATCGACAGCGGCATCGTCGCGCGGATCCAGAGGTTGCCCTCCTCCAGCTTCGGCAGGAACTCGAGGCCCAGCCGCGAGGCCGCGAGGACCGTCGCCAGGGTCACCAGCGCCATCGCGATCGACGTGGCCCGGCGGCGCGCCAGCACCCAGGCGATGACGGGCGCGTAGCCGCGGTGCAGCGCGCGCACCAGCGGCGTCTCCACCTCGGAGACGTGGCGGCCGAACAGCATGCTGGCGAGCGCCGGCGAGATCGTGAACGTCGCGATCAGGCCGCCCGCGATCGCGTAGGCGTAGGTGCGCGCCATCGGCCCGAAGATGTGCCCCTCGATGCCCGACATCGTGAACAGCGGGACGAACCCGGCGATGATGATGGCCGCCGAGAACAGGATCGGCTGCGCCACCTCGGTGGCCGACTGCGAGATCACCTCGAACTTGCCGCGCCAGCCCATCGAGGTGCGCACCCGATGCAGCATCGGCTCGCCGGTGTGGTGCGCCGCGGCGCTCTCGGTGAGATGCCGGAAGATGTTCTCCACCATGATGACCGAGGCATCGACGATGAGGCCGAAGTCGATCGCCCCGACGGACAGCAGGTTGGCCGACTCCCCGCGCCAGACCATCAGGCCAATGGCGAACGCCAGCGCGAACGGGATCGTGGCGGCGACCACCACGGCGCTGCGCAGGTTGCCGAGGAAGGCCCACTGCAGCACGAAGATCAGCGCCATGCCCAGCACCATGTTGTGCAGCACGGTGCGCGTGGTCAGCGCGATGAGCTCGCTGCGGTCGTAGATCTTCTCGAGGTGGTAGCCCACGGGCAGGATGCCGCCCTCGTTGATGTGGGCGATCTCCTGCTTCACGCGTTCGATCGTCGGCTTGCTCTCCGCGCCGCGGCGCATCAGCACGATGCCTTCGACGATGTCGTCGTCGCCGTCGCTGCCCGCGATGCCCAGGCGCGGCTGGTGCCCGGCGGACACCTCGGCGACGTCGCGCAGCCGCACGGCCACGCCAGCGTTGCGCCCGACGAGGGTGGCCAGCAGCGCGGCGGGCGACTCGACGAGCCCGACGCCGCGCACCACCACGTTCTGCGCGCCGATCTCGATGGCCTGGCCGCCCACGTTCGCATTGCCGGCGTTCAGCGCCTGGACGACCTGCGCGAGCGTCACGTTCTCCGAGGCCAGGCGGCGCGGATCCACCGTCACGTCGTACGTCCTGGTCTTGCCGCCCCAGCCGGTGACGTCGATGACGCCCGGCACCGCCTTGAAGCGGCGCTCGAGCGCCCAATCCTGCAGCGTCTTGAGGTCGACCGGCGTCGCGCCCGGCGGGCCGACGACGCGGTAGCGGTAGATCTCGCCGATCGGGCTCGTCGGCGAGATCTGCGCCTGCGCGCCGCCGGGCAGCGGCGGCAGCTGCGACAGGCGGTTGTAGACCCCCTGCTCCGCCTGCTCGTAGCTGACGTCGTAGGTGAACTGGACCTTCACGTCCGACAGGCCGAACAGCGAGATCGTGCGGACGCTGGTGACGTGCGCCAGGCCCGCCATCTGGATCTCGATCGGGATCGTGATGTCGCGCTCGATCTCCTCGGCGGACTCGCCCGGCCCCTGCGTCACGATGTCCACCGAGGGCGGCACCGGATCGGGATAGGCCTCGATGTTGAGCTGCCAGAAGCAGATCGCGCCCACGACGAGCATGGCCGCCATCAGCGCGACCACCAGCACGCGCTGGCGCAGCGCGAAATCGATCACGCGATTCACGATGCGGCGCCTTCGGCCAGCGCGTCGACGAAGATCGCGCCGCGCGCGACGATGCGGTCCCCCGGCTTCAGGCCGGCGAGGACCTCGGTCAGGCCGTCTTCGCTGCGCCCGACCTTGAGCGCGCGAAACGTCAAGGTATGCGGCGCGGCCACCACGTAGCAATGGGCCTCGTCGCCGTCATGGACGATGGCCACGCTGGGCACGGCGACGGCGGGCGCCGCATGCGAATCCAGCACGCGGACGCGGGCGGTCATCTGGGGCCGCAGCGCGAGATCCGGGTTGGCCAGTTCCGCGCGGAACTGCAGGCGGCGCGTCAACGGGTCGATCGTCGGGGCGACCCAGCTGATGACGGACTTCACCGGATGCCGCGTTCCAGCGAGGCCGGAGATCTCGACGGCCTGTCCCACCCGCAGCGCCGCGCCCTCGCGCTCGCCGAGGCTGCCCACGATCCAGACGTGGCGAAGGTCGCTGATCGTGAACAGCGGCGCCTGGCCACCTGCAGCCAGGCTGCTGACGAACTGGCCCGTGGCGACCTGGCGCTGGATCACCTGCCCGGCGATGGGCGAGACGAGCTGTCCCGCGCCGTCGGCGGCGTCCGCGCCCACCGACGCGGCCTTGACGCGGGCCGCCGCCAATGCCGCATCCGCGGTCCGCTTCGCGCCTTCGGCAGCGATCAGGTCGGACTGGCTCTGGCGCCAGTCCTTGGAGGCGCCGCCGCCGGCCGCGACCAGCCCTTGCTGGCGCGCCGCGACTTCGCGGGCGAGCGCCAGCTGCTGCTCGGCCGTCCTGGCCTGCGCGCCGGTCGCCGCGAGATCGGCGGCGGCTTGCGCCGTCTCCGCGCCGGCGATCGACGCCAGCGCCTGGCCGCGCCGGACGCTCTGGCCCGGTTCCACCGCCACCGCGGTGACGCGGCCCGTCGCCGGCGAGAAGATCGGGACGGTCATCCGGTCGTCCACGGCGACCACGGCGTCGACGCTGGCGAGCGTGGAAAACGTGGCGGGCGCCACCTCGCGGATATCCAGCGAGGCCCACTGTTCGTCGGTGAGGCGCACCGAGGAGGGCGCGCCGGCCACGGGCGCCGGCGGCACCGCTGGCCTGGCCGCGTCGGCGGCGGCGTTCCTCGCGAGCAGGAGCCCGATGGCGACCGTCGCGACGCCCGCCACGGCGGCGATCGTCCGGAATGAAGGAGAGGAGTAGATTCGGTGCGTCATTCCGGACGGTGTCCAGGGTCAGGGTCCCGCTTGTCGCCCGCAGGGAGGCGGCCGCTCATCAGCGCCTCGAAGTGTCTTTGCCGTCCCTGTCCCGAACCTATCGGCCTCATGGCACGGACGTCATTGCCGCGCCACGCCGGCCGAACCCACAATGGCCTTCCCGGTCGCCGAGAATCCGCCTCCCCCATGCGATTGCTGCTCATCGAAGACGATCCCGCCATTGCCCGCGAGCTGATGCTGCGCTGGCAGGACGGCGCGTGGGTCGTCACCCACGTCGATCGCCTCGAAAGCGCGGCGGCCTCGCTGCGCGGCGATGCGTTCGACCTGATCCTGCTCGACCTGGGCATGCCGGACGGCGACGGCATCGCCTGGCTGAAGGCGCTCCGGGCCGTCGACCCGCGCACGCCGGTGATGGTGTTGACCGCCCGCGATCGCGTCGCCGAACGGGTCGAGGGCCTGCGGGCCGGCGCGGACGACTACCTGGTCAAGCCGTATGCGGCCGACGAGCTCGACGCGCGCATCGACGTGCTGCTGCGGCGGACCCACCCCGATCGCGATCGCGTGATCCGGTTCGGCCCGATCAGCGTCCTGGCCGATGACTTCGGCGCGCACCTGAACGGCACCCCGTTCGAGCTGGCGCCGCGCGAATTCGAGGTGCTGCGATTGCTGCTCTCGCGGGCTCCCCGCCTGGTGTCCAAGCGCAGCATCGTGGATGCGCTGTCGCTCAGCAACCAGGAGATCAACGACAGCGCCGCCGAGCTGTATGTCTCGCGGCTGCGCAAGCGCCTGGAAGGCTCCGGCGTCGAGATCCGCACCATGCGCGGGGTGGGATACCAGCTGTCGATCTCTCCCGCGGGACCAGCGGCCGACGATGCCGCGGGGTGAGCGCAAGCGCCAGCCGGGGCTGTACCGCCAGCTGACGGTACGCCTGCTGCTGCCGATGCTGGTCCTCGTCTCCGGCGGCGGCGCGCTGGGCATCTTCGCGGCCACCAAGCTGACGTCGGAGGTCTTCGATCGATGGCTGCTGGACGCCGCGGTCTCGCTGGCCCAGCAGGTCGACTCTGACGCGCAAGGCGTAAAGGTGGACATGCCGCGCTCCTCGCAGTCCATGCTGGCCTACGACGAGATCGACCGGACGTTCTTCTCGGTCGAGGATCGCGGCGTCGTCCAGTTCGGGATGCCCGGCATTCCGCATGACGGCGCCCACGAGGCCACGTATCCGGGCGGCCGCGCATTCGACGCCGCGATCGCCGGACAGGACGTCCGCGTCGCCTCGGTGCGCGCCGGTTGCTCCCGCTGCGCCGGAGTCACCGTGCTGGTCGCCGAGACCCGGCTCAAGCGCGAGCGGCTCGAGCGCAGCATGGTCTGGATCTTCTCGCCGCTCGCCTTGCTGCTGATCGCGACGATGCTGGCGATCTTCATGACCGTGCGGCGCACCGTGCAGCCGCTGGAGACGCTGGCCGCGCAATGGAACCGCGAATCCCACGAGTCGCTGCGCCCCATTCCGCCCGGCGACCTGCCGAGCGAGCTGGCGCCCTTCTCGACCGCGCTGAACGACCTGCTGGAGCGGATCCGCCGGATGCTGGCGCGCGAGCGCCGCTTCTCGGCCACCGCCGCGCACCAGCTGCGCACGCCGCTGGCCGCGCTGCGGCTGGGGCTCGATCGCGCCAAGCGCGCGCCGGACCTGGCCGCCACCCGCGCGGTGCTCGCGGAGCTGGACCTCGCCACGGACCGCACCGCCCGCATGGTGCAGCAGCTGCTGCTCCTGGGCAGGCTCGATCCCGAGCAGTACGCCGGCGCCGAGCTGCAGCCCGTCGACCTCTGCGAGGTGGTTCGCGACGTCTGCAGCGCGATGGCCGACATCGCGTCGGCGCGCAACGTCGAGATCGAGGTCCAGGCGCCCGAGCAGCCCGTGGTGGTCCGCGCCCAGGTCGAACTCCTGGCGGAGGCCATCGCCAACCTGCTCGACAACGCGCTGAAGGCCAGTCCGGCGCGCGGCGTCGTCCAGCTCGCCGTGGCGGCCCGGCCGCCGGGGTTCTCGGTGTCGGACGACGGCCCGGGGATTCCGCGGCACCGGAGAGAGGCCGTGTTCGAGCACTTCGTCCGCGGCGAACAGGCTGGCTGGCCGGGCAGCGGCCTGGGCCTGACGATCGTCCGGGACGTCGCGAAGATGCACCGCGCCCAGGTCACGATCTCCGACGCCGCCCACGAGCGCGGCACGCGGGTCAGGTTCGAGTTCGGGGCCCCGCCCCCGACCCATGGCCCGACCTCGTCGCACACACCGCAGGAAGGACTCGCATGACCCTCGCCATGACCTGGGACGAATGGGCCGCCCACGACGCCGTCGGACTCGCGCAACGCGTGCGCGCGGGCGACGTGACGCCCGCCGAACTGGCGGCCCAGGTCGCGGCGGGGATCGCTCGCACCAACGGCGCGCTGGACGCCGTGGTGCAGGTGTTCGAGGACGTCGTTGCCGATCCGCTGGCGGACGGGCTGCGCCCCGACGGCGTCTTCGCCGGCGTGCCCTGGCTGATGAAGGATCTCGGGCCGACGCTGAAGGGCCGGCTCCAGGAGTTCGGCTCGATGCTGATGCAAGGCCATCGCCCCGCCCAGGACAGCTTCCTCACGGGCAGGATCCGCCACGCCGGCCTGAACATCCTCGGCCGCACCACCACGCCGGAGTTCGGCGTGTGCAGCGCCGTCGAGAACGCGCTGCATGTCACGCGCAACCCCTGGGACACCGCGTACACCACCAACGGCTCGTCCGCCGGCACGGCGGCGATGGTGGCGGCCGGCGTGCTGCCGATGGCGCACGCCACCGACGGCGGCGGCTCCATCCGGATCCCCGCGGGCGCCGCGGGCCACATCGGGCTGAAGGTGTCGCGCGGCGTGTTCTCGCTGGCGCCGGGGCTGTCGGACCTGTCGGGCCTGGTGTCGATCCAGGGCTGCCACAGCCGCACGGTGCGCGACACGGCCACCTTCGTCGACCACTGCCGCGGCGGCGCCCCGGGCGAGTTCATGCCGTTCTGGAGCCCGCCGGAGCCTTACGCCGAACTCATCCGGCGCGACCCGCCGCCGCTGCGCATCGCGCTCTCGCACGAGTGGGGCGACCATCGCGCCACGCCGCATTTCGTGGCTGAGCTGGAACGCGCCGGCCGCTTCCTCGAAGGCCTGGGCCACCGCGTCGAATGGAAGCTGCCGCCGCTGGACTTCCGCGCCGCCTTCGCCGCGCAGACCACCTGCTACATCAGCAACTTCGCCCAGGTCATCGCCGGCCATCTCGCGCGCCTGGGCCTGGAGCGGCCGCCCGCCGACCTGCTCGAGCCGATCAACATCAAGATCTGGGAGGCCGGCCTGCACACGTCGTACACGGAGCGCGCCGCGATGCAGGCGCAGTTCAACGGCACCTCGCGGGCCTTCGGCGCGTTCTTCGAGGACTGGGACATCGTGCTGACGCCGGTCACCGCCCTGCCCACGCCCAAGGTGGGAACGACCGACTACCTCACGAGCAGCACCAACCCGTCGGTGCACGACTGGTTCGACCACCTCTGGCAGAACTTCGCCTACACGCCGCTCGCCAACCTGTGCGGGCTGCCGGCGATCTCGCTGCCGCTGGCGACGCAGGAAAGCGGGCTGCCGCTGGGCATCCAGGCGCAGGCACGGCAGGCCAACGACGGGTTGCTGCTGCAGCTCGCGGCGCAGGCGGAGCGGGCACTCGGAGGGCGCTGGAACGACGGGCGGCGGCCGCGGGTGCATGTCGCCGGAGACGACCGGGCCGGGCAGGCGTTCCGGAATGGGGATTGACGCCGCCGGGCAAGGTGCTAGCGTGAGCCGGTCCTATCACTACCACCCGAGCGCCCCGGAAGGGCGGGACGCCGAAGGCATCGATGTACGAAGCCTATTTCGGGCTGGCGAAGCTGCCGTTCTGCATCGCGCCCGATTCGCGCTTCTATGTCGACACGGCCCCGCACCGCGCAGCCATCCGGACCTTGAAGGACAGGCTTCAACGCGGGGACGAGTTCGTCTCGCTGGTGGGCGATTTCGGCGCGGGCAAGACCACCGTCGGGCGCCAGCTGCTCCACGAGATGGACCACAAGCGCCACCTGGCGGCCGAATTGCCCCGCCTGCGCATCGCGGGCGACCAGCTGTTCGATCGCGTGGCCGAGGCGTTCGGCACGCGCCGCGGCGGCGGGCTGCCCCCCCTGGGGAGCGTGCTGCACCAGCTCGAGGGCCTCGTCCGCGACGGGCGCGACGCCCTGCTCCTGGTCGACGACGCCCAGCACCTCGACGTGGGCACGCTCCGGCGCCTGCACAAGCTCACGGCCCTGCGGGTGGAGGGCGAGGCGGCGCTGCGCGTGTGCCTGGTCGGCCACGCCATGCCGCTGGCCTTCGAGGCGATGCAGCTCGTCGGCCGGCACATGAACTTCGGGGCGCCGGTGCGGGTCGGCCCGCTGGACGCCGCCGGCACGCACGAATACATCCTGGCCCGCCTGGGCCGCGCGGGCTGGCGCGGCCGGCCGGCCTTCGGCGCCGCCACGGTGGCCATCCACGAGCGCTGCATGGGCAACCCCGTGCGCATCAATCGACTGTGCGGGCACATCCTGCTGCACCTGTACATGCAGGGGCGCGACGACGTGACGGCGGACATCGTGCGCGCCGTCGACGAGCTGCTGCAGGCCGAGCTGCGCGGGGAGCCGGCGACGCTCGCGTTGCCGCCGCCCGCGACGCCCGATCCGCACGTCGTCCGCCAGGCGGCGGCCGCCGCGGTCCCGGAGGCGCGCCTGAGCGGCGACGCGTTGATGACCCGGCTCATCGCCAAGACCCTGCCGGCCATGCCCGCGCCGCACAGCGGATCCACGACGCCCCCGCCGGCGCCGCCTCGGCCGGAGCCTGTCGCCGAGGCCGTGGACACCCGGCCGCGCCGCCGCGGCCTGCCCAGGAGCATCGCCGCGCTCGCGTTGATGGCGATCGGCGGTGTCCTCTGGCAGGCGGTGCTGAGCCTGTCGGCGCGCGACGTGTCGCCGCTGCGGATGGCCCGCCCGGCCGCGGCGACCGGCCTGGCCACGCTCGCCGAGCAGGCCATCGCGCAGTCGCCCACCGGCGCCGGGCCGGCGCTGCCGGCGGCCTCGGCCTCCCTCAGTCCAGGCTCAGTCCCACGTAGTTCTCCGCCAGGGCCGTAGACGCGGCCTGCGAGCCCACCAGGTAGTCCAGCTCCGCGCGCTGCATCCGCGCGCCGAACTCGCCGGTCTCCGGGAAGCGGTGCATCAGCGACGTGAACCACCACGAGAAGCGCTCGGCCTTCCAGATGCGCGCCAGGCAGCGCTGCGAATAGTGGGCGATGCCGGCGTCGCTACGTTCGCCGTAGAACTCGCCCAGCGCGTCGGCCAGGAAGCCCACGTCCGAGGCAGCGAGGTTCAGTCCCTTGGCGCCGGTGGGCGGCACGATGTGCGCGGCGTCGCCGGCCAGGAACAGGCGCCCGAAGCGCATGGGCTCGGCCACGAAGCTGCGCAGCGGCGCGATGCTCTTTTCCAGCGCCGGCCCGGTGACGACGTGGTCGGCCACGTGCTCGGGCAGGCGCCGGCGCAGCTCGTCCCAGAACGCGTCGTCGCTCCAGCGTTCCACGCGGTCGTCCGACGGGCACTGGATGTAGTAGCGGCTGCGCGTGCGGCTGCGCTGGCTGCACAGCGCGAAGCCGCGCTCGTGGTTGGCGTAGACCAGCTCCTCGGTGGCCGGCGGCACGTCGGCCAGCACGCCCAGCCAGCCGAACGGGTACACCTTCTCGTAGGCGGTGATGGCGCCGGCGGGCAGGCTCGCGCGGCACACGCCATGGAAGCCGTCGCAGCCGGCGATGAAGTCGCAGTCGAGCTGGTGGCGTCGGCCGTCCAGCATGTACGTCACCTTCGGGGCGCCGCCGTCCCAGTCGGCGATGGCGACGTCGGCCGCGTCGTACACGGTCACGAGGCCCGCTTCGGCGCGGGCGGCCATCAGGTCGCGCGTCACCTCGGTCTGGCCGTACACCGTCACGTGGCGGCCGGTGAGCGCCTGGAAGTCGATGCGGTGCAGCGCGCCGCCGAACGCCAGCTCGGTGCCGTCGTGGCGCAGGCCCTCGGCGTGCACGCGCCGGCCCACGCCGGCGCGTTCCAGCAGGTCCACCGTGGTCTGCTCGAGGATGCCGGCGCGGATGCGGCCGAGCACGTAGTCGGCGCCGCGCTGCTCGATGACCACGGCGTCAATGCCGGCGCGGTGCAGCAGCGCGCCCAGCAGGAGGCCGGACGGGCCGGCGCCGACGATGGCGACTTGGGTGCGCATGATGTCTCCAGGGATCGTTTGAGAGCGACTCTAGGCACCGGCGCATGATTCGCCAATATCATCACGTTATCGGATGACATGCACCAGATGAATCAGGCCACCCCTTTCGACCTCAACCTCCTGCGCGTGTTCCAGGCGGTCTACGTGGCCGGCAACGTGCGGCGCGCGGCGGAAAAGCTGGGCCTGTCGCAGCCGGCGGTCAGCCACGGCCTCACGCGCCTGCGGCTGCGGCTGAAGGATCCGCTGTTCATCCGCAGCCCCGGCGGCGTCACGCCCACGCCGCGGGCGCACCACTTCTCCGCCGCGGTGGACGCCGCGCTGGCGGCCGTCGACGCGTCGCTGGGCGAGACGCTGGCGTTCGATCCGGCGCGCTCCGACCGCCGCTTCACGCTGCACATGAGCGACCTCGGCCAGGGCGAGTTCATGCCGGTGCTGATGGCCCACCTGCGCGTGCACGCGCCGGGGGTGCGCATCGAGGCGCGGCAGCTGCCGCTGGACGACGTGCAGCCGGCGCTCGACCAGCGCCGCATCGACCTCGCGCTGGGCCACCTGCCCGACATCCAGGGCACCACGCACGAGCAGCTGATCGTCGATCGCTACGTGCTGCTGCTGCGCCGCGACCACCCGTTCGCAGCCGCGCTGGGCTCCGCCGAGGCGAGCGAGGCGCTGCGCTACGTGGTGGCGCAAAGCCATCCCGAGCCAGAGAAGGCGCTGCGCCGCCTGGGCCTGGCCGACCACATCCGCCTGATGCTGCCGCACTACAGCGCCGTGCCCGAGGTGGTGGCCAACACCGACCTGGTGGCCATCATCCCGCGCCGGCCGGCGCTGCGCTACGCCGCGCACTTCCCGCTGGCGACGGCCGAGATCCAGGCCGACCTGCCGGCGCTGGGCATCTGGGCGCACTGGTCGTGGCGCGCGGAGTCCGATCCGGGCCACCGCTGGCTGCGGCAGACGCTGGCCGACCTCTACCGCGCGGGCGACGGCGCGGGCGGCTGACCGGCGCCGGCGCCAAGCAGCGCCGCCCACTCCGCGCCCGGCGGCGACTCGATCACCAGGCCCGGCGCGCCATCGCGCCCCGGCAGTTCCAGCCGCGTCGCATGCAGCCACAGCCGCGCCGTGCCCAGCCACGCGGCCACCGCGCGGTTGTGCGCGCTCTTGCCGTGCGTGGTGTCGCCCACCAGCGGATGCGCGATGTGCTTGAAGTGGCGCCGGATCTGGTGGTGGCGGCCCGACAGCGGGTCGACCTCGACGAGCGCGTACCGGCTCGTGGCATGGCGGCCGTCGGCGAACGGCCACTCGAAGCACGCGAGGCGGCGATGGCGCGTGACCGCGGGCAGGCGCGCCTGGCCCGCCGACGGCAGCTCGGGATCGCGCGCCAGCGGGTAGTCGATCTCGCCCGACTCCGGCGGCCAGCCGCGCACCAGCGCCAGGTAGCGCTTGCGCACCAGGCCCGCCTCGAAGGCCTTGCCCAGCGCGCCGGCCACCTCGGCGTTGCGCGCGAACGCGAGCACGCCCGAGGTCGCCTTGTCGAGCCGGTGCAGCATCCACACCGGCGCGCCGAGCTGCGCGCGCAACAGATCGGCGGCGCTGCGCGTCTCGTGCGCGTCCAGCGACGAGCGATGCACCAGCAGGCCGGCGGGCTTGTCGATCACCACCAGGGCGTCGTCGGCGTGCAGCACGCGCAGCGGGGGCGGATCGTCGGAAGGCAGGAACATCCGGCAGCGAGTCCTAGCCCGGCAACGAGAACCGGTACGTCAGGCCCAGGCCCACGTTGGTCGTGTTGAACCTGTGGCGCTCCGGGTAGAGGTGGGCCACGTTCATCGAATAGGTCTTGCCTGCCTGCGCGTACAGCGCGAGACGATCGCTGAGCCCCCAGTTCACGCCGATCGCGGGCTTGACGATGACGCCGTGCACGTTGATGCCCGCCACCAGTTGAGCGAAGCCCTGGAACGGGCGATCGGCGGTGTGCGTCGTCTGCAGGCCCAGGCCCGTGAGCGCCTCGCCGTAGCCCGGGTAGCCGAGGAAGCGGCTGTAGGCGATGCTGGCCTGGATGGGCACGTAGACGTTCGCGTCGAGCACGTCGTCGATCTGCGTGGTGAGCAGCTTGATCACGCCCTGCGTGCGGTCGCCGATCTTCGGGTCGAGCTCGGACTGCTGGAACACGTCGATGCGATAGCCGTTGTGCCCGCCGTCGCCGCTGGCCGCCAGGTGGTAGTTCAGCGCCGCGCCCACCGTCAGGTTGCGCGACGTTCCGCGCGGCGCGAACAGGTAGCCGGCCGACAGGGCCAGGCCCACGTGGTCGCTCAGCCGGTATTCGCCGAACACCTTGGGGTACACGATCAGGCCGGGGCCGGTGTCGAACTGCTGCGGGTCGTAGCCGCCGGAGCCCACGGCCACCTGCGTGTACAGGTTCAGCCGGGGCGCGACGGCGGCGCGCCAGCCGATGCCGCCCAGCAGCTGGTTGTAGATGGGCAGGCCGCGGTAGCCGACGCTGCCTTCGACCAGCGCGTAGGCGTTGGCGTCGAGGAAGTGGTTGAACTGCACGTCGGCCAGGTTGACGGCGCCCTTGAACGTGCCCTTGGGCTTGACCTGGATGAAGTTGTCGAGGCCGAGCATCAGCGTGCTGTCGTCGGCCTTCGCGCCGGCGTCCGTGTGCGCGCCGCCGAAGTGGCGGCCCGTGCTCGCGTAGCTGCCCACCGGATACGAGAACGGCAGCTCCACCACGAAGTCGAGCTGCGTGCCGTGGATCACCGACTGCGTGAAGCGGATGTGCGACACGTCCAGGCCCGCGGAGAAGTCGTCGAAGCGCCAGCCCAGGCCCGCGTACTCCTTGATGAAGGCGCCCGAGCCGGAAATGATGCGCGACTGCGCGATGCTGTTGCCGCCGCCCCCGCCGCCGAACGACACGCCGCCGTCGGCGAACAGCCGGCCCGCCACGGCGGCCTGCGCGTGCAGCGTGGCGTCGAAGGACATGAAGCCGCCGTACTCGCCCTTGAACAGCGGGGCGTGCGCGCCGACGCCGCCGTACAGCCAGTCGTTGAACTGGTTGAGGACGTGCACGCCGGCGAGGTCGATGGACGGGTAGCCGCGGATCGGGATGCGCTGGTAGTCCAGCACGACGAGGGCGTCGGCGCGGGTGGCGGCGGGGGCGGCGTCAACCGTCTCCGCGGCGAGCGCCGGCCGGGCCAGGCCCGTGAAGGCGATGAAAATCAGCGCGTGGGCCAGTCTCGTCTGCATGGATTCTCCGTTCCTCCGCGCGCATGGTACCGCCCTCGTGAGCTAGAGTTCCGCGTCATGCAACACGATCCCGACGCCCTGCCCCACCTGCTGACGCTGTTCGACCTCGAGCCCGTCGGCGCCGACCTGTTCATCGGCCAGAGCCTGGACCTCGGCTTCCGCAACCTGTTCGGCGGCCACATCCTGGGCCAGTCGCTGAAGGCCGCGGCGCTCACCTGCGGCGACCGGCGCGCGCATTCGCTGCACGCCTACTTCCTGCGCGGCGGCGACGCCCAGAGCCCGGTGCACTACCAGGTGGACCGCATCCGCGACGGCAACAGCTTCAGCGTGCGCCGCGTCACGGCCAGCCAGCACGGCAAGGCCATCCTCATCCTCTCGGCCTCGTTCCAGGTGGACGAGCCCGGCTTCGAGCACCAGGTGGCGATGCCCGAGGTGCCGGCGCCGGAGGGGCTCAAGACCTTCGTCGAGCTGACGCGCCCGCAGCCCGCCACGGGCGGCGATCGCAAGATCACCAGCGCGCGCGCCATCGAGATCCGGCCCGTGCCCGCGGACGCGCTGCGCCCCTGCGCGGGCGCGGGCGAGCCCGCGCAGGCCGTGTGGCTGCGCGCCCGCGGCGAGGTGGGCGACGACCAGTCGCTGCAGCGCAGCCTGCTCGCCTACGCATCCGACTTCGCGCTGCTGTCCACCGCGATGCTGCCGCACGGCGTGGGCTACTACACGCCCGGCATGGTGATGGCCAGCCTCGACCACGCGATGTGGTTCTACCGCGACGTGCGCATCGACGACTGGCTGCTGTACGTGATGGACAGCCCCGCGGCCGGCCACGCGCGCGGCCTGGCGCGCGGCAACATCTTCAGCCGCGACGGCACGCTGGTGGCCTGCGTGGCGCAGGAAGGCCTGATGCGGATAACCGGTCAGTCCAGCGGAACCGGCACGCCACAGGCCGCGAGGTAGGCCAGCTTGGCCGCGCGCGGCTGCTTCTTGATCGCGTGCTCGGCCTTCAACGCCAGCGAGCGCGACGCCAGCCGCGACGCGGCCACGATGCGCAGCGGCGGGAACGCCCGCGTGAAGCGCGCGCCCCTGCCGGCGCAATGCGCGGCGAAGCGGGCCGCCAGGTCGTTGGTGATGCCCGCGTAGAGGCGTTCGCCGCGGCACTCCAGCAGGTAGAGCACCCAGGACTCGTCGACGGCGTCGTCCATCGTCAGAAGATGTGCTTCGCGCCCTCGGGCACGCCCACCCACGGGTGCATGCGTTCCTCGTAGACGGAGACGCGCGGCGGCTCGAACGTCGGATCCGCGAAGGCGCCCACCGGCACCGAGCGGAACTCGGCGTCGAACCAGCAGTACACCGTCGCGCCGCAGCGCGGGCAGAAGTGGAAGTGGCAGGCGTTGCCCTCGTCGCCGATCCGCACGAACTCGGTCGACTCGCCGGCGATCTCCACCTGGTCGGTGCGGAACCGCGCCTGCGCGCCGTAGGTGCTGCCGGTGCGGCGCTGGCAGGCGAGGCAGTGGCACATCCCCACGTTGACCGGGTCGCCGTGGGCCACCAGGGACAGCTGGCCGCAGGAGCACTCGGCGCGGTGATCGGGCATGGCGATTCCTTCGATGACTTCGATTACTTCGCGGCCGCCAGCAGCGCGCGGCCCGATGCCAGCAGCACGCGCGTGGCCTCGTCGGGCGCGATCATCGACGAACTCACGAACGCGCCGTTGATGAGCAGCCCCAGTTGCGCGCCCAGCTCCGCGGGCCGCGCCGCGCCGAGCGCGCGCGCCAGCTCGGTGAGCCGCTTGCGCAGCGCCTGCATGTGCTGGCGCGAGACGCCGCGCGCCGGATGCTCGGCCTCGGCGAACTCGGCCGCCACGTTGATCTGCGGGCAGCCACGGTAGTTGGCCCGCGCCAGGCGCTTGGCGACCCAGCGCAGGTGCGCCTCGAGCTCGGCCACGGGGTCGCCCGCGTGCCTGGCGGAGACCTCGTCCCACTGGCTCCAGAACGAGACGTCCTCGCGCTCCAGGAACGCCGCCACCAGGTCGTCCTTGGTGCGGAAGTGGCGGTACAGGCTGGTCTTGGCCACGCCGGACTGCTCCACCACCAGGTCGACGCCCACGGCGCGCACGCCGCGCTCGTAGAACAGCGTGGAGGCGGTGTCGAGGATGCGCTGGCGGACGTCTGGCGCCTCCGCGACGGATTCCCGTGCGGCGGCGAGGGTGGTGCGGGACATGTTGACACGATACAGACCAGTCTTTATTCTCGCAAGCTACAGACCTGTCTGTTTCATGGAGATCACGATGCCTCGCGCCAGCACCCGCTCGTCCGCCCGCCCCGTCGCCGTCTATGGCGCGGGCGGCCACACCGGCCGCTTCGTGGTCGACGAACTCCGGCGCCGCGGCCTGGCCGCGGTGGCCGTCGGCCGCGACGCCCGCACCCTGCCCCCCGGCGTGCCGGGACGCGCCGCCGCCGTCGACGACGCGTGGGCGCTGCGCGAGGCCTTCGCCGGCTGCGGCGCGGTGATCAACTGCGCGGGCCCGTTCCTCGACACGGCCGGCCCGGTGGTGCAGGCCGCCATCGACGTGGGCGCCGGCTACCTCGACGTCACCGCGGAGCAGGCCAGCGCGATGGCGGTGTTCGAGCGCTTCGACGCGCCGGCGCGCGAGGCGGGCGTGGCGGTGATTCCCGCGGCGGGCTTCTACGGCGGGCTTGCCGACGTGCTGGCCACCGCGCTCGTCGGGCCGGACGGCGAAGGCGACGACCTCACGGTGGCCGTGGCCCTCGATCGCTGGTGGCCCACCGAGGGCACGCGCAAGACCGGCGCGCGCAACACCGCGGCGCGCCTGGTCATGGCCGATCACCGGCTCGTCCCGATGCCGCTGCCGGCCGCGACGTCCGCCTGGACCTTCGGCGCGCCGCACGGCGAGCAGGCGATGGTGGAGCTGCCGTTCAGCGAGGTGATCACGATCGCGCGCCACCTGCGCCCGCGCAGCGTGCGCGCGCACCTCACGCAGTCGTCGCTGGACGAGATCCGCGACGGCGGCACGCCGCCGCCCACGGCCACCGATGCCAGCGGCCGCTCGGCGCAGCGCTTCGAGATGGTGGTGCAGGCCCGCCGCGGCGACGCGCTGCGCACGGCCGTGGCGCGCGGGCAGGACATCTACGCCGTCTCGGCCCCGCTGGTGGTGGAGGCCGCCGCGCGCCTGATGCGGCCGGGCTTCGCGCGCGCCGGAGCGCTCGCGCTGGGCCAGGCCGTCGATGCCCGCGACTTCCTGGCGGCCTTGTCGCCGCGGCCGCTGGACGTCGTGTTCTGAAGTTGCCACTCGCGAACGCCTGGCGACAGCAAGCATCGATATCATCTGCTGCTCGCCGCGTCGGTGTCGGCGCGCAAAGGGGGAAACGCACTCATGGGAGCCTGGAACACCCGTGCCTTCGGCAACGACGCCGCCCGCGACTGGGCGGGCGGACTCTCGAAAACCGGCGACCTCTCGCTCGTGGAGGCGGCGATCGCCGCGGTCGTCGACTCGACCGAAGGCGAGCTGGACGCGTCGCTCGCCCAAGAGGCGCTGGCGGCGACGGAGGTCCTCGCGCGGCTGCGGGGCCACGCCGACGACCGCGATATCGACGTCAAGGCGGTAGCCGACTGGGTGCAGGCGAAGCGGTTCGTGCCGCCGCAAGCGCTCGTGCGCCGCGCGCTGCAGGCCATCGACCGCTGCCTCGGCCAGGACTCGGAACTGCGCGAACTGTGGGATGAGTCGGACTCCGCCGGCCAATGGCAGGCCGACATGCAGTCCCTGAAGGAGCGCCTCCTGGCCGAGCCCCGCCCGCTGGCGCCACCAGTCGACCCGGTCCACCGCGCCATGTTCGACATGGTCATCGTCGGCCACCTGGTGCGCGGGTTCCTGCTGCAATGGGATGAAGCGGGAGGGCCGCCTGCCGGAGCCTCGCTCGCCGAGGCCTACAAGTGCGTGCTGGCCGGCGATGCGACCGGGCGACCGGACATCGTGCTGGAGGCGACCTCCAGGATGGCGAGGGCCGCCAGCGCGCTCGGCAAGACCTCCACGCTGCAGGACCTGGCCGTGCGCGACGCGCGCATCCTGTTCCGCGAGGGCAGGCCGGCCGACGCGCTCGCCGGGCTCGCGCCATGGCGCCGCGTGACCTCGCCGGAGAAGGTCGCTGCGCGCCTGCCGGGCCTGTACATGGCCGCCGGTGACCTGGACACCACGCGCCGCCTGTACGACGAGGCCATCGCGTCCGCGCAGGACAAGCTCGGGCCGCGCATCGACCGCGCGCTGCTGGAGGCGCGGCTGGGCCCCGTGGCGCGTGCGCGCTCGCTCATCGACGAAGTGGGCGACACGGCCAACACCGACGCGCAGCGAAGCTTTGTGGCGCTCGTCCGCGGCATCGTGGCCCACAGGGAAGGATCGGCGGACGCCATCGCCTACCTGCTGCCCGTCCTGCAGGAATATGTCGGCAAGTCCATGACAGGCGCCGCCGCGGGCTGGCCGGTGCTGGCCTACTGCGCCGGATGGAGCGCGCTGGCGCTCGAACGGACGGGCCGCGGGAAGGAGGCTCGCGCGCTGGCCGCCGTGGCCGAGCCGCTGCTGGTGACGCCGGGCAACCGCGAACTCGTCGCGGACCTGGTGCGCGCGAGGTTGCTGCCCGCCGATGCCGAAGCGCGCTCGGCAGGCCATCGCACGACCCGCGAGGACATGCCGTCCCGCCACCCCTCCGACGCCCCTGTCGACCACGGTGCCTTCCGGACCGTGCCCGTGCGTGGCATCAATGCGATGGCGCTGCTGCACTCGTTGCGCCAGGACTTCGCCGAGGGCAGCGGCGTCTACCCGTTCCTGGTCGGCGACGCGGACGACCTCGATCGCCTGCTGGACATGATCGAACCGCCCGTGGACGGTGGCCAGGCCATCCTGGCGCGGGCTGCCGGACTGGATGTCCCCTCCTGGGTTGGCGCCGCGTGGAAGGCCGGCCGGCAGCCCGGATCCGAGCCGTCGGATCAGGACGAGCCGGAAGATGCGCTACAGCCGCCCGCGGCCTGCAAAGTCCTCCAGACGCCCTACGACATGCCTTCGGAACGCCTGAAGCCGCTGCAGTTCATCGGGCTGTGCGAGGTGTCGGATCCCGCCGAAGTGTTCGCGCGCCTGGGCTATGGAGGCTGGAACGAATGCCCCGAGCCGCACGTGCATGTCGCGCTGCACCGGTACTGGCGGGAGCGCGTGGGCACGGAACTCGCGGCGCTGCAGGCCGACGTCGTCGAATGCACCGTACCGCGCACGCCGCTGTCCGCGGCCCGGGAAGCCGGGCCGGCGGTCTTGCCGCTGGCTCCCGGCGAACGGATCGCCCCCGGCGCGAGCGCCGATGCGTTGCAGGACGCGCTCGGAACCATGAGCGCGATCACCGCGGCAATGGCTCTGGCGCGGATGCACGCCGCCTATTGCCCGGACACGATCGCCCAGGGCCCGAACGGCACGCTGGGCAAGCTCGGCGCGGCACTCCTGGAATCGAACTGCTGGACGTTCTGGTGGGACTGAGCGCCCCCAGGGCCAGGCCGCACCCGGCCCGGCGCTTCCTTGAGAACATCGCATCTTCCTCCGCCAAGACCATGTCAAAGCCCTACATCAGATTGTGTCGCGCCGACCTGGTTCAGGCGCCGGTATGGGAGTGGATCGTTGACACGGATCGGGACGCGGCTGGCGAGTCGGCCGACGAGTCCCACGTACAGCCCACCCGCTTCGTGGAGATACCGCAAGAGCCCTTCGCGCAATTCATCGTTGCGACCACGATCGGATTGAAGGACGGAAGCGACTTGCCCGGGATCTCGGAGCTGACAGTCGCTGAAGGAAGGATCGCAGTTCGGCCGACGACAGTTTTTCTGCTTGATCGGCACCTTCAGATACCTGGCGTCGAGACCAATCGCCTGCTCACCCGGTTTACCAGGACACTCGAGAACTACCCCGTCACATGGAAGCTGAACGTCGCCATCGAGGGCGAGGCGACGATTCGATCCGGGAAAATCAAAGGTGGCGACATGAAGAACGCCGTCTCCGCGCTCATGGCCGTCGTACAGTCGCTGAAGGATCTTCGACGGTAGCCCCTGTCGCCGCGTCCGGCGTCGCCCGCCGGCCACACGCGGACAGCCGGCGCTCGGCCACGATTCCCCTCTCGTTCATGGAAACGCCTGCGGCCTTGCATGCCCCGCGGCGGCGCGAGCTGCGCCAACGCGCGAGAAGACGCCCTCCGACAGGCGTGTCCACGGCACGCGGGTGGCCTCGGCGGCTGCTCCCAGTCCGGCGACGACTGCCAGCAACCCGGCGACGACGCACGCTGCCTGCACCGGGCTCGACATGTCGAAGGGCGCGGAAACCTCAATCGCTCCGTCAGCCATCGCCGCCTGAGACAGATGACCGCGCCGAAGATCCAGCACGGCATACCCGCAGTCGGCCAGCGTGACCGTCGCCGACCGGCCATGACCGGCTGTTCGACGAGGCCCGCTTTCGCGGTGATTCAACAATCCGCGGGTTTGAAGTCCACCGCTCGGCCGAATCCGTTCAAGGCGATCGGCATCAGCTTGCGCCCGCCAGCCATCCGACGCAGAGGTGGCGCCGTTTCATGGCCGCCGCAGAACGGCGCATCGGCGGCCTGCAACGCCGCCTGGCGGCGCGACGGGGGCGGCGTTCGCCGCCTCGCGGCACAGAGGCGCGCGGACACTGTGGCTGTCCCGACCAACGACCTTCCACCATGTCCCTTGTCCTCGGCGCGCTTGCCTCACATTGCCTCCCGGACCCCGCGCGCGTCGCGCATGCGGCGGTACCACTCCTTGCGCCGACGACGCGCGGCCTGTTGCATGCGGATCGTGCCGGTACCGCCCCTGTGCCCGACCTCGCGGCCTGGCACGCGGCCTCCGGCGATGGCGCGACGCATGTCTTCGGGCTGCGGTCCGCCACCTTCCACGACGGCGCACCGGTGCGCGCAAGCGACGTGGCGCGCAGCTTCGCGCGCCTGGTCGCGCCGGGCTCGACCGCGACGCTCGGCAGGACCCTGCGGGGCCTGCTGTGGCGTGGCGGGCCGTCGCGCGTGGGCGATCCGGTCGAGGCCGTCATGGCGGACGATGCGCGCGGCGAGGTCGCGATCCGCCTCGCGGCGCCGTTCGGATCCTTCGCCGAGTTGCTCGCGCACCCTTCCCTCGGCATCGTGCGCGAAGGAGCGGACGGCGCCGTCGTCGGCTGCGGGCCGCTGCGACCGATCGCGGACGGCCAGGGCACTTGGCGCCTCGTGCCTCATGGCGACGACGCGGGGCCACGCCGTTTGCGCGGCGATCTCTCCCTGCGTGCCTTCGCAACCGTCGATGCGCTGCACCATGCCTTGCAGCAACGCATCGTCGACGCGGTCGCGATCGAGCGGCAACACTATCCTCGCTTCGAGGCGCACGCCAGCACGCCGCTGCGCGATCGCTGGGTGGGCGCGATGATGCTCAATGCCGGCGGCGCGCTGCAAGACATCGGGCTGCGGCGCGACTTCGCTCGTGTGGTGTACGCCGTGGCCGCCGCCGCATTGCCGGCGTCAGTATGCACTCGGCTGCTGCTGCCCGAGGGGCTCGCGACGGCCGCCTACTACGACGGTGCTGGCACGCGCCTGCCGCCACCGCTCTCCGCGCGAGATTTCTCCGCCCGCTGGGGTGCGATGTTCGCGTCCCAATCCCTGCGCATCGTGTTCGCGCCCGGGCGCGGTCCGCTCACGCGCTTGCTAGAGGCGCTCATCGAGGAACTGGCCGCTGCCAAGGTGCCACTGCGCGTCGTCGAAGAGCCCGAGCCCGCCGGCGTCTATGCGCTCGTGGCGCAGGGTGCGGTCGACGTCGTCGCGCGCGGCTGGTCTCAGGACTACGACGATCCCGAGGAGTTTTTCGGGATCTACGACAAGCAGGCGCCCGGCGAGCTGGCGCAGGCGCCGGTGCGCCGCCTTTGCGCGCGCGTGTCCGAAGTGCGTCACGCGAGCGCGCACGAACGACTGGCGGTGTGCACGGAGGCGTTGCTCGAGATCGAGGCGAAGTGGCTGTGCGTGCCGTTCTGCCGCGACGCCAACCGGCTGTTCCACGCGCCCGATGTGCGACTGAGCGCCCACGCGCGCGACACCTTCAAGCCCGAGGGTCTCGTCGCAGCGGAATCCGCAGGCCTCGCTTGACCTCGTCCAGCACGACGGTGGAGCGGAATCGGGCGACGTTGGCGTCCGCGAAGAGGAATTCGCGCGTGAAGCGCTCGAATTCCGCCATGCCGCGGGTGAGCACGACGAGCACGAAGTCGTGCTCGCCCGCGACATACCAGCACTGCTGGACTTCCGGGCGCGTCTGCGCCGCGCGGCGAAAGGCGTCGACGGCCGCGGCGCCTCCTTGCTTGAGGGCGACGTCGACGATGACCGTGACCAGCGCCGGATCCACAGGGCCCAGCACGGCGACCTCGGCTGCGATGGCGCCATCCTCGCGCAGACGCCGGATGCGCCGTTGCACGGCGGTGGCCGACAGGCCGATGCGAGCCCAGGATTTCGGCC
>Ga0210384_10000472_pt1 | contig 61554 bp, 55 predicted proteins | sample IncBWH2MmetaG_FD_160574 | JGI IMG/M metagenome (GOLD analysis project Ga0210384, IMG submission 160574) | Forest soil microbial communities from Barre Woods Harvard Forest LTER site, Petersham, Massachusetts, United States - Inc-BW-H-2-M | ecosystem: Environmental > Terrestrial > Soil >...
TCCGCGGGAGTAGCAATCCCGCCCGCCGAGAAATTCGGCACCGGCAACTTCCCGGTCTTCGCAATCTGCCGGATCAAATCCAGCGGCGCGCCGAGCTCTTTTGCTTCGTGCATCAGTTCGTCTTCGCGCATCGTGGTCAGCTTCTTCATCTGGCTGACGATCGTGCGCATGTGCCGCACCGCCTCAACCACATTCCCCGATCCCGCCTCGCCCTTGGTGCGAATCATCGCCGCGCCTTCCGCAATCCGTCGCAGCGCTTCGCCCAGATTCCGAGCCCCGCAAACGAACGGCACGCGATAATCATGCTTCCAAATGTGGTTCTCTTCGTCCGCGGGTGTCAGCACTTCGCTTTCATCGATAAAATCCACTTCCAGCGCCTGCAACACTTCCGCTTCTGCAAAATGACCGATGCGCACCTTGGCCATCACCGGAATAGTCACCGTGGCCATGATTTCGCGAATCACCTTGATGGACGCCATGCGCGCCACGCCGCCCTCTTTGCGAATATCCGAAGGTACACGCTCCAGCGCCATCACCGCGCACGCGCCCGCCTTTTCCGCGATCTGCGCCTGCTCCGCGTTCGTCACGTCCATGATGACGCCGCCTTTAAGCATCTCCGCCAGCCCCACTTTCACCCGCCAGTCGTTCCCGGGATTTGCTGCGTTCCCGTTGCCGTGGCCATTCACTTTTTTCGCGTCCATCGCTTCTCCTCCCAAAATTCCAATCTCAAAAATTCCGCGCCGTTACGCCGTCTGCTGCGCCTCGCGCGGCTCTATCACCACAAACCTGCCTTTGCCTTTTGCCAGCACCACGCCCGCCTGATTCCGAATCTCGCCATACAAAAACAGATTTCGCCCCCTGCGCTCCTCTTGCCATCCTTCGACCACGATTTCCTCATCCACGCGCACCGGCTTGAGGAACTGCACGTTCAATTCCGCGGTTACCGCCGCCCGGATATTCTCAAACCGACAAAGCTTTCCCATCACTTCGTCCAGCAGCAGCGCAATAATCCCGCCGTGCGCCATTCCCCTTCCGCCCTGATAGCGTTCCCCCAAAACAAACGTTCCGCGAACTTTTTTTTGTTCAAAATCCGCCTCAAACGTAAGAAGCATTCCATTTTCGTTCGCCGCGCCACAGCCAAAACAATGATTCGTAGGGTTCGGTGTCAGCTTCTTGATTTCGCCCAAAAGTCCTCCGTCTTCAAACCAGCGCCACGCGGCTGCGTTCGGCCCGCCGCACCCCACGCTGCCGCTTGCGCATCTCCACGCGCAGTAACTCCGCGAGCGTGGCGACACCCCGCGCAATCTGTTTTTCGTCCAGGTTCGCAAACCCCAGCCGCAGCGTATTCGGCAGCGGACTCTGCACGTAAAAATACCGCCCCGGCGCAAACAGCACCCCGCGCTCCTTTACGTGAATCAGCAACTCGCTCGCATCGAATCCCGGAGGCAATTCTAGCCACAAACACATCCCTCCCTCGGGCCGCGTCCAGCGCGTTCCTTCAGGCATGTGCTTCCGCAAAGCTTCATCCAGCGCCAGCAAGCGCGAGGCATACACTTTGCGCATTTTGACGAGATGTTTCGCAAACATTCCCCGGCGCAAGAACTCCGCCAGCGTCGCTTGCGCCAATTGATCCGTGTGCAGATCGGTCGCCTGCTTCACGACGCGCAGCCGCTCAATGGCCGCTGCTGGCGCAACGATCCATCCCACGCGCAAACCCGGGAACGCCACTTTTGCGAAGCTGTCGATGTGAATCACCAGGTTCGCTCTATCGAGCTGCTTCAGCGAAGGCACACGCTCCTCGCGCGCATGCAGCCGCGCGTAAATATGATCCTCAACCACGGGAACTTGATGCCGTCCCGCAAGTTCCAGCACTTTTCGCCGCGAGGCCAGCGGCATCGACGTGCCCGTCGGGTTCTGAAAATCCGGCGTCAGCACCATCAGCTTCACGCGGTTCGCCGCCAGCGTGGCTTCCAGCGCTTCCAGATCGATTCCCAGCGCGCTTCCCGGCTCCGGGTGCGTCTTCACCGGCACGGCGAGGCACCGCGCCCGCGCACCATGGAAAATCGCCACCGCGCCAGGGTAAGTCGGATTCTCGAGGATCACCGAATCGCCCGGCCGCACAAAAGCTTTGCTGATAATATCCAGCGCCTGCTGGCAGCCGTCGGTGATCAGCAGGTTTTCATCCTTTGCCGTAATTCCGTCGTGCCGCAAGACTTCTATCAGTGCTTCTTTAAGCGGCGGATATCCGTCGGAGGGTCCCAGATTCAGAACCTCGATTGCTTCGCGGCGAAGCACCGCGTTCACGCACAGCTGCAGCTCCTCGATCGGGAAATGCTCCTGAGCCGGCCGCGCCATCACGAAAGAGAGCGCCCCATCCGGCGCGGTTGCCGTCAGCCGGCTTAGCGTTTCTTCGCCCCGCTCGTCGGCAAACAGCAGCTCCCAGCGTATTCCATTGCTACCGTTCAGCACCGGCGGCGCTGGCGGCGTAATCTTTAGACCGTTGCCGTTGCCCTTGATGAACGTGCCACGGCCCACATGGCCCTGGATCAGCCCTTCGGATTCCAGCTCCGCGTAGGCGTTCGCCACCGTCGTGCGGTGCACGCCCAGCATGGTGGCCAGCTCGCGGCTGGCGGGAATGCGGTCGCCGGGGCGCAAATCGCCCGCGTGAACCAATGCGCGCAATTGATCGCGAAGTTGTACGTACAAGGGAACGTGACTCTCAGGCTGGAGATGAAGTGGAAGCATTGTCTCTCACCCTCAGCCAATTTTACACGAAATTGGACTGCCGCAAGAGCCAATTTGTCTGCCTGCAAAATATCGTCAAGAACGCACCAAAAGCGCGCCCCAGCGCCCGGGCGACGCTAGCCCTTTCCGGTCTTGGCTTTGAGGGAGGCTGAACCGCCGATTCGAGCTTGCTTCTACGGAATAAGACCGGCCCCGGAGCGGGGCCTATTTCTGGCCGGCCGCAAATCCCAGGCTTTTTTGGTTGGCTTCGTCCGCGGTTACCAGTTCCACGCGCAGATGCCCCCGGTCCGAATCGGAGTTGACGAACTCCTCGGAATTAGGCCAGCTCGAGTAAGGGCGTAATTTTCTTCCGTCCCAGCCGGCCAGGCGAATCACGTTCTGGTCAGCCAGCTTCGCCAGCTCTTGACGGATGCGTTTGTCGGGAACATTGAACAAATTCGAAAGCTGGTACGTCCGGATGCACTTGTTGCCCGCTTTGGCGAGACGTAGAACTTCATGCTTCATCGATTCCACTGGATTCACGGCTTTTCCTCCACAGAGGTGGGAGCCCTACGGCTCATAATGGCTGGAAGGGGACCGCTACATCCTACCCCATGACTCCGCCGGTGTCGAGGCCGGGCCTGGCTATCTCGGTGGGCGATAGCCAGGCCGCCCGTTCAATTCCCCGGCCCCCAAGTGATGGATACACAGTTTCGTTGCGTCGTTTTCATCGCACTGGTTGATTTCCGAGATCGGCAGATCCTTCTCCTCCACGATGTATTCGCCGGCCTCCATTTTCTCTGCCGTGTCCGAATTGTCGATTGCCACAGGACTGCCCGCACGCACCCGAACACGAAATTGACCGGAAGCCGGCTCGTAATTCTGGAAGACAAAACACTTCCCCACGCAGGCGCGGTCCACCAGGTGAACGATGTGCGGAAGCCGTGAGTCCTCCGCCGGCCAAATGGTCGCCAGAACGCGTTGCCCGCGAGGCAGCGTGCTCACCAGCCGGCCAGCTTCCTGCTCCATCCTGCTTAATACTTCCGTGTCCTGATATAGAAATACGAAGGATACCAACGCCATCGCGGCAAATCCGGCGGTGTGCCACTTCCTTGGCTGCATCAGCGCCAGCACCGCCAGCCCCATGACTGCGGAGACCGTTGTCAGGCGAATGGCCATGGCTCCAATCCCGGCGGCAAATAGTGGAATCTTCAGATCGTCCGGCAGCATGTACGTGGCGAACATGGCGATACAATGCAGTTCGAAAGGAAGACGCAACGGCTTCCACGCCTCCAGATTGCGCCCTCGGAGAATCGCGTCAACCGTGAAGCACAATAGTCCAAAACCCAGGGCCACGAAGGAAAGCACGTGCGAACGCACGCTGTAAAGATCGATCTGGTCCGTTCCGTTGTAGATCCCCGGTCCAAATGAAGCGAACACACTGGATGCTTCGAAGTCATGATTGAAAAAGTAAAAACGCGCCACCGCGATCCCCGCCAGCGCCGTTCCCAACAAAAATAATTTCCCCCACCCAGGCAAGATTCTCCACAGCAGGATGTAACCCACGCATCCCGCCAGCCAAACAAATCCCTGAGGATGCGCCACAAACGCGGCCGCGGCAAAAACGAAGCCGGGGAGCAATTCCCTTCCCCGACCACGCCAAAAAATCGCCGTGGCAAAAAATCCCAAGCCAAGCGAAATGTAATAGTTGAAAAAACCCATATTGAATGTCCAGCCGTACGCCAGCATCGCCAGACACGGAATCAGGAACCATGGAGCGCGTTGCGCCACAGCCGCCAGCAAAGCGAACGCTCCCCAGAAGAAAATCAGCACGCTCGCAGACACTGCGATTTTTTCCGCCGCCGCCAGCCCAAAAGTATTACCAAGCTTGAGCAGCGCCAAATCCAACGCCACATTGTTCCATCGATTTACGATGTATAGGCCGGGCGCCTGGCCTTTTTCGATCAATTGCGCCAGCCACGCGTTATAGACGTGACTTGCAAGATCGCCCGCCTGGATTCGCGGATGCCAGAAGCACGGTATCTGCAACAAAATGGAAATCGCGGTGATGCGCCGCCAAAAACTTCGCAAAAATTGCCACACTTCCGAAAACAAAATCAATTCCTCCCCGCGGTCCCCACTGCCAGCACTCGCGACACGAGCTTTCCCATCCCTGTAGTGGCGAGGCTTGCCCCGCCCGTTGAGTGCCCGCAGAGCATAGGACACCGACCGCACTGACACAACTAGCAGCGGGACGCAAAATTCCCGATCAGAAGGAAGGACAAATGAACGTTTATTCTAAGAGGACTACTTCGACGGCTGATTCTCGCCCAGCTTCTTCAAACGGTCGCGCAACCGCCGCTGCAGCGGCGTCGGCGTATTCGGATTGAAAGCCACGAGATACCAGAGCGGTTGGCTGCGATCCTTGCTGAGCCAGGTCAGCGTCGGCGCATCAGCGTTCGGGTGCCGTGCCACATTTTCGCGGATCGCTCCATAGGGATGCTTGGCCAGCTTGTTCAAGGTCTTGGAGTTCGCGCGGGGATGCTCGCTGATCAGCCGCAGCAGGTAGAAATCTTCCTCCGGCGCCTGCTTCACCAGCTTTTCCAGCATCTCGGGCTTGGCATCGGCGCTGAGCACCAGGCCGATTTTCTCGTCCCAGGCGGTATTGATATGGTTCAATTCGCGCGTGCGCGCATGAATCAGTTCTTCCAGGACGCGGCGCTCCTGCTGCATGCGGGCAATGTTTAGGTCCGTGCCTTCGAGCGAATCCAGAACCCGGAGAAGGTGTTGGCGCTCGCCGAAAACAATTTGTGAAGTGCGCGTGGTGGCGCCCTTTTCCTTCTCTTTGTGCTGCACCAGATCGGAACGTCGCATGGTTTGGCTGCTCCAGCCCAATCCCTTCCCCAAGAATGTTGAAGGACCAGACTTTTGACCGCGGAATCTCGGACTTCCGCCACGTTCACGGCGCTCAAAGATGGCTTCGTGGCTTCAGCGGATTATGTTCCGGGGACGCGGTGGGGTAAAGTTTGGAGCGAAGCGTGTGTGCCCGATGTGCAACGCCCCAACCGGCGAACGAGCGGGCAAAACGCTAAGGAATCAAGACTATGTCGGCATTTCAGGAACACCAGGAAGAGCTTGAACACTACGAGCAGATGTTCGGACGGGAACGCGGACGCCTGGCCGTCTCGTTGGACCGCATGACCAACGCGCTGGTGCTCGTCGGCCAGCATGGCGTTTACTGCACCAGCCAGCGCAACCCCACCGTTCCCGCAATGGACTTGCGCATGATCGTGCAGGAACTTACGCACGCAAAAGAGCTTGTCCAATCCGTAATGGAAGAACTGCGCCGCTCAAAACACGCGCCCGACCCTTAACCTGCACGCGCATCACTTGTAGCGGCGCAGCTTTATCCTGAGCGCTAGCGAAGGAATGCTGCACCCCAGCCCGGCAATACCGAGCCACGAGCGCCCTCGCGCAAAACGCAACGAATTCAACGTGGAACGCACCACGAGGACGACAAAGTCTATGCCTTCGCCAGGAACGGATTCAATTGCCGCTCGTGCCCGATAGTCGTGGCCGGGCCGTGTCCCGGATGCACAATCGTTTCATCCGGCAGATGCATCAGCTTATTGCGCAGCGATGACATGATCGCATCCAGTGACCCGCCCCAAAGATCGGTTCGCCCAATGCTCCCGGCAAACAGTGTATCGCCCGCGAACAATTGCGGCGCGGGAAGGACGATCGAACCTCCGTCCTGCGGCAAGTACAGGCAAACGCTTCCCGGCGTATGACCCGGCGTGTGAATCACCTTGGCTTCAAACGAACCCCAGCGCAACGCGTCGCCTTCTCTCAAGAGATGCTCGATGCTGGTCAGCTCCGGCGGCGCGACTCCCAGGAACGCCGCTTGCACGTCCATCGCTTGATAGAGCGGCAGGTCATCGCGGTGCATCAAGACGGGAGCGCCAGTATACTGATGCAGTTTGCTGAGGCCGCCAACGTGATCGATGTGCGCATGCGTGCTGACGATGACTTTCACCGTAAGCTTGTGACGCCCCAAAAGATCGAGGATGCGCCCGACTTCGTCGCCGGGATCCAGCACCAGCGCTTCGCGTGTCTGCGGATCGCCGATAATCGAGCAGTTACAATGCAGCATCCCCACGGGAATCGTGATGTGGATCAGCCCAAGCGTGGCGGCATCTAATATAGGTGAGGAATCGCTCATCCGATAAATTATACCATCCACATCCGGCTGCTCGCGCACGGCGTATAGCCAACAAACGGTGGCGCTCTCTCTGCTAAACTAAACGTCCATCCAAGAGATTCTATGACCGCCAACGAACCAATCCTCGACACGCCACTCGCAGCCCTCCACCGCAAGAACGGAGCCCAAATGGGGGTGTGGTTCGGCTGTGAACTGCCCAATAACTGGGGGAGTCCTCAAGCGGAAGAACAATTTGCCCGCAACACTGTCGCGCTGATCGACAAAAATTATCGCGCGTATTTTTCTTTCACCGGGCCTGACCGCGTGCGTTACCTCAATGCCATTCTCACCAACAACATCAAAGATCTCGGTGTCAACCACGGCAATGTGTCACTTCTTCTGAGCCCGCAAGGCCGCATCCTCGCTGAAATCGAAACCTATGCGTTCGCCGACAACCTGCTTTGCGTTTCCTACGCGATGATTCGCGACCGGCTCATCGAAACCATCGAGAAATTCATCATCATGGACGACGTCACCCTGCTCGATGAAACGCAGCTCTACGGCACGCTCGCTCTGGAAGGGCCGAAAGCGGCAACGGTTGCTTCGGAACTCACAGGAATCGAGCTCGCCAAGCTGGGCGAACTCGTTTCAACGGACTCAACCATCGCAGGATTCCCCTGCCGCGTCGTGAAGCAATCTCGCGGCGGAATACCCGGAGCTGAGTTTGTCATTGAGCGCAGCCAACTCAAATCACTTTGGACTCTTCTTGAAGCTGCAGTGCGCAAACACGACGGCGGCCCGCTTGGATATTCCGCGTTAAGCGCGCAGCGCCTCTCGCAAGGCATTCCCTGGTTCAGTTATGACTTCGGCGAAAAACAAATCCCCCACGAAGCCGGTTTGCAGGACAGCCACATCAGTTATACCAAGGGCTGCTACACGGGCCAGGAAATTGTCGAGCGTGTACGCTCGCGCGGGCAGGTGAACCGCCAGCGTGTCCATCTGATTTTCACCGGCGCCGGCGTCCCGGTCTCCGGAGAGCCGTTGACTGTGAACGGAACAGAAGTGGGATATGTCACGCGCGCGGCGATGCTGTACTCGCGCGGGTCTGCGATCGGAATGGGCTACGTGCGAAAAGAAAACAATGCTCCCGGTACCGAATTGCACTGGTCGGGCGGCACGGCGCGGGTTTCCAAATTTCCCGAAGATCTTTCGGCGCCCCGCTCTAAGAAACAAATATCTTCATGAGCCGGCATCTGATAAAAGCGGCTTCAGCAAATGACTTAGGCGGGCGCGGTCTTCCGGACTCATAGCGATGAATTCAATCCCCATGCCTTTGGCGGGAGTCACGCGGCGCACCACGGCGCGCGCGCGAATATCTCCTGAGGGAAGTTCCACGAGCACTCTCACTGCACTGCGGACCGGCGCAGGCTGCTTGGTGCGGATAAAGAAGCCGCCTAGCGCGATACTCTCCAGGTAGGAAACCGAGCGTCGCGTCCCGGCCTCCCATGCGACAAGCAGGCCTTTAGGCGCTTTCACCCGCGGATGCTTGCGCTCCTGATTTGTTTTCACCATTCCCAAGCCTGTCGAGAACACCAAAAGGTGTTCTTTCTAATACTACGCGCTGCGGGCGCCCGAAGGAGCGGCGCAAAGACAGTCCCACTCAAGTTGCGTGAGAATTTCTTCACGCTTGAAAATTCTAAGGCTGGTCTCCAACCATCTTCCAGCTCGGATCCGGATTGTATTCGGCCATGGCTGCAGCGAGCTTTGCCGTCTCCGGACCTAGATTTTTCTCGTACACGCGCCCCTGTTGATTGACGATGAGAGTCATCACGCCCGAATTGCCCCATTTGGCGGGATAGGCGACCAGCGCGTAGCCGGCGATCATGTTGCCGTTGATGATGTAGCTGTATTTTCCGCCCGGCGCATTTGAACCTTGCCGCGTCAAAATTTTGAAATAGTAGCCGTGATACGGAGCGCGCTCTTCGGCCACCCCTTCCTTCTCCGACCCGCCTTTGCCGGCAGCGTCCGGAGCTTCCGTCTTTGGTCCGTAGCCTTCCGCGCGAGCCGCCGCGATCAGCTTGCCAAGCGGACTCGGCTTATCGTCTTCCGCGGTTTCCCAATACAGCCCATCGTGCTTCCCCGCGGTGCTGATGAGCTTCTGCGCGTATTCGGCCACGCCGTCGTGATCCCAATCTCCTTCGGTGTAGTACTCCCACTGAGCGACCGCATAGGCGCGGCAAGTTTCAATCGCGGAAAGTTCATTTTCACCGATGCGCCGGTTGAGAACTTCCTCGAGGCCGGCTTTGGTGTCGAAGAACCATTTGCCATCTTTCTGAACCAGCGGAATCGGTGTGGGCCAATTCTCATTCCCAACAACGACGGTGTTCTTGGAATCGTCCACTTTCTGAAGTCCGGCGGACTCACTTATGGCGTTCGAGAAATCGTCGAGGTCCTTGGCGTCCTCCACATCGTCCCCGGAAAGAAGTTGGTCGTAGTCCGGACCGAAGAGTTTCGCGAGTGCCGCTTGGTCCTTGGACTTTGCCGCGGAGACGAGCGCTTGCAAAGCGTCCTGCGGTGAAGAAAACGTGTCTTGCGGCACGGCCTGCGCGCGGCCGGAAGGAGCGAACATGAAAAATCCCAAAGCCATAAAGACCGCTGCCGTCAGCATCGCGAAAAAAGTGAATCTGATCCTAGCGTTAGCCATGCGATTCCCTCCTCCAACAGTTTGCTTCACTGCCCCTGGAACAAACCTCATGGCTTTCTCCTTTCTCCGCCGCCACCGCCACCATTGCGCGGTGCGGGTGCGGGCCTGCTCTGCTGCGCTCGCGGTTGAGGTTGAGGTGCGGGCCGAGGAGCGGCGGCCCGGGGCTGAGCTGCTTGCTGGCGGCTGGCCTGACCGCGCTGGCTGGACTGCCGCGGATCAAAATTGCCCTCGTTGCGCGCAAAGGAATGCGGTGTCGGGCGCGCTGCAGGTTGGGGAACTGGACGCGCTTGAGGATGCTGTTGCTGTTGCTGCACCGGACGAGTTGGTTGACGGTTTTCGACCGTGGGGCGCTGCTGTTGCGTAGCGCTCGGCGGACGGTCGTTGCGGGCATTATTGTCGCGCCCGCGATACTGATCGATATGCGGATTGTTGCGGTCAATGTTGCGGTCGATGATCTTGTTGTTCACGCCGGTACGGTTGTTGCCGACGGACGAATTGCCTGGGCGGTCATTTCTGGCAGAAACGTTGCCTGGGCGTCCATTGTTGCCGGCAAAGTTGCCCGCACGGCCGGTGTTCACCCGGCTCACGCGTTCATTGTTGTGCTGGATATTGTTGTAGCTCACGTTTCTGTGGACCGAATTGTAGCGGTTAATGTTGTTAACGTTGACCGTGCGATTGACCACCGTCCGGTTGACGTTGACGCGTTCGTAGCGGTTGTTGATATAAACGTTGTTGCGGATATCTATCCGGTCGCGGCAACGGCCTATCCAGCCACAATTCCAGCAGCCGCCGCCCCAGCCCTCTCGCCGCCATCCGGTGTAATACACACCGCCCCAGCCTCCGCCGTAACCCCAGCGGAAGTCCAGATTCAGCCAAGCACCGATAGGGAATCCAACGCCGAAGGTGATGGCTGGTCCCCAATACGGCCGGCGAAAGTAGATGATGGCCGGATCATAGACCGGCACGTAGATGTATTCCGGCTGGTACGGCGTGATGGCGATGTAGTCGTCGTGCTCAAGAACTTCCTCCTGGGGCGTTGAGACGAGATTGCCTTCACTTCTGGCCAAATGGCGCAAATGCTGCACGGCCCTCGCCACGTCGGTGGATTGATTGACGTAAGCCTGGCCGATGGACGTTGTCCAGTCGATCTTGTCGGCCATCATCTCGATGACCGTGGGATAGTGCGCGACCGCTTTTACACTCACATCCCAGTTCTGTTCATCGATGCCGTTTGGTCCGTTGGCTCGAACGTACCTCGCAGCCTCCTCGACCTGGTCCGGAAACGTGGCAGCCACAAATACCTGCGCCAGCAGCGGATCGGGATACAGCGCGATCGGCGATAGAAGATTCTCCAACTGCTCAGGAGTGAAGTTTTCGTAAGGAGCATTCTGATCCTGCTGTTGGTCCTGCGGGTATTGTTGCTGATCCTGCGGTTGATCCTGCGGGATCGGCGTTGCCGCGGCCATCGAGGCCACCAGGAGCGAAATGCCGGCGAAACCTAGCGTGCGGAACACTGCCAAAGATCTAAGCATGATTCACATTGCTCCTTGGAAACCAGCGTAGCAAGCCTTCCAATTACAGGGCTGTAATGAATAACACTTCAGCGCGCTATTGGTTGCACGGCGCCAGTGGCCTTGGGCTGGAAGCTGATTGTATCAGCCGCGTACCGCAAGCGGTCAATACAGCTTTCCCCTGTAAGGCAGGTGCAGCACGTACAGCCGGAAGTTTTCGCCGGTGCCGTACCAGTTTTTGTGCGTGCTCAGGAACCGCGCGCCAAACTTGCGGTTCAGGGCCTGACTGGCGCCGGGGCGGGCGTGGCCGTAAATTCTGTGGAATTTCCAGGAAACGTGCGCGATGAACGCGGCTTTCAGAATCGTGCCATAACCCTTGCCTTTGTACTTCCCGAGGATGGTGTTGGAATAGCAATAAATGTAGCTCGGATCGTGCGGGTAGCCCTCAAACCCTTCGTCACGATTGCCGCTCGAAGGAATTCCATAGGTTTCTCCCACCAGTTTTCCGTCCACCAGCATCCAGATGGCGATCGCGTTTCTAAGAAGTTCCCGCTTTTCGCTGAGGGTGAAGCGCAGATTCTTGTGGTGTTCCTTTTCGAAGGCCATCGTTCGGGAGATGGGATATTTGAACTTGAAAGTTATGCGCACAAAATTCGCCCTTTGCTAAAGATGAAACCAACATCCCATTCTTTGGCAAAGAACGCAAAGGAATGACGCGCCAAATTCGGCCTGTGCTCGAGCGTGCGCCACTGCCTGTGCGCCGTTAATCTTTTGTTCTTACGTAAAAGCGCCTCACCCGGAGTTAGCCAGGGTGAGGCGCTTCGACTACGTTGGTGAAAGGAAGCGATCCCAAGCTATCGATCTTCGCGGTCGCCGTGATCATCGTCGTCGAGCTTGACAAATATCACCCCGCGCGTGCTCACGAAACCGGTGGCGATGGGCGTTACCACGCCATTATCGAGATTGAGCACTCCGATGATCCCCGCAGTGTCCGAAGCGGAATAGGCCGCGCCAGGCTCGAAACCGAAAACGGGGTTATCTAGGCGATAGATGGTGTCGCCCCCGACATCGGAGAAGAGCATGAACGAGTGCGGGTTCGAAGCAAACGCTGTGTCGTCCAGCGTGAGGGCATTTCCCCCCAGCGTGATGGCCAGATGACCTACGATGGGGTTATTCGAGAGCGGGTGCTTGATGAAGATCAGCTCGGAATCCGCCTGGCTGTCCAGCACTACGTTGCCGCGGGGATCGATGGTGAGTGAATCCGGGTCAGTCAAGTTGAGAGGCACGGTAGCACCGGTCGGGATGTCGGTCGCATTGCCATCGCCGCTGAGAATCGGTTCCGCATCCACCATGTCGCCGTGGAGCGTGGCGATGTCCAGGGCCGGGAATACGTTGACTCCCGCTCCATTGAGATTGGGGTTCGAAGCGGTGATCAAAACCTTGCCGTTTACAACCACCATGTCGTCAAATCCGCCGCCGTGAACCGTCGGGGCAAACGTGAAATTCTTCTGGCGGCCTGATGGCAGTTCAATGACCACGAGATTGGGGTTGGCATCTTCGTTTTGCAAAGACCAGAGGTCGTCTTCACCAACGATGCGCAAGCCATCATTGTGGCCGGGAACCGTGAACGTGCGTTGGACCTTGCCATCTAGCGAGTATTCCACGATCGTGCTGCTCTTGCCGTCGCTCCCGTCCTTGGCAACGTGGTTCTGAAACCCCACGAAAATGTGATCCCGCCATTGCACGATGGAGTCGGGCTGGGAAAACTGCGTCGTGCTTTTGGCGAAGACAGAAAGTTTGTAAGGCGGTTGCGCCATTGGGGCTTGGGCTGAAGCGGGGGACGACGCTCCGAGAGCGCAGAGCGCAAAGCCAGCAGCCGCGGTGAGGCACATCAACGTCTTTCTTTGATTTCGAAGCAACATGCCAAATTCCTCCTCGTTCGCTTCAAGCGACCCGTGGAGGTTATTCCGGGGACATTACTGTCTTGTCAGCAAGCGATGACAAATCGGATTCACGGCTGAATGAGACTTCCGGAAAACGACCATAACTCTCAGTACCGCAATCAAGAGGCAATCAGACCGATGGCCTCGGGCTTCCCATCGAGATAACCCCTCTAGCTCATTGGCAGAAGGCCCTTGCGGGCTGAACACGCTGAATTCGGCGGCTTCAGGCGGCTAGCGCGCTACGGCATACGAACTGCTTAGTCGAATTCGCGGCGCGGGGCAGGCTGTTCGCGGCCTACGCATCCCACGGCGATGGCGGCTTTATAATAGTTTTCGCCTTTGATGGGGCAACCAGCGAGGCGGCGCAGCATGGCGAGCTGGCCCACGTGCGTGAGCGCGTCCGCGACGGGGCCCTGCAAGAGGCAATCGATGGGAGCATACATTGGTTCGGAAGAGGCAAGGAAATCGTCGAATTTCTTTAGCGCGGCGAAAAAGCGGGCGACTTCTCCACTCCAATCGAGCGGCGCGGAATCCCGCCAGGTCTGCTTCCCTTCCGCCGTCGAAAGCGCCCAATCGAACAGATCACCCAGGTGGGCAAGAATGCTTGCAGGCGTTCGCGGTCTCTCGCCGATCGAGAAGCTGGCAAAGGATTCCGGCGCGCCGCGCAGCGCTTTGCCACCGCGATAGGCGACGGTGGCGACGGAATGGCGCAGGAGTTGGCGCGCGGGATCGGCTAACGCGGACATGGCGTTGGTTCCTTTCGTCGAAAGAGTTTCCTTCTAAGGCGAACGATGCTCTTAATTTGATGACGCGATTGAGGACAAGATTCTAAACGCAGAACCGCCTAGTACTCAGAGAAAATTCAAGAAAGAAAATGCTGTACAGCAACGCGGCCCGAGATCGGGGATCTAGTGTGCGTTACGAAAGATTCAAAGCGCGCTTGAACGAGCCTTTTTCGGAGTCGATTTTTTTCTGGAGCTGGAGGATGGCGTACAAGAGCGCTTCGGGACGCGGCGGGCACCCGGGCACGTACACGTCGATGGGGATGACCTGATTGCAGCCCTGAATGATGGCGTAATTGTTGAACACGCCGCCGGAAGTGGCACAAGCACCCATGGAGATGACCCACTTGGGCTCGGGCATTTGATCGTAGAGCTGGCGAATTACGGGGCCCATTTTCTGCGAAACGCGGCCGGCCACAATCATGAGATCAGCCTGGCGCGGCGAAGGCCGGAACACTTCCGCGCCGAAGCGCGCCACGTCAAAGCGTGCAGCGGCCATGGACATCATTTCGATGGCGCAACAGGCCAGGCCAAATCCCAGCGGCCAGATGGAACTTTTGCGTGCCCAGTTCACGGCTTTGTCGAGCGAAGTGAAGATGATGCCTTCGTCTTCGAGCAGGCTGCCGAAGTCGTCTGGTTTTGTAAGTGTGACGCTCTTGCCGAGAGATGTGCTCATGGAGCCCTCGTCTCCAGCATTGTCGCATAGTGCGAGGAGGCAAACAAATACTGGCCAAGTGCTGATCGCGACCACTTGTCTGCAGCGTAGGGGCACGATATATCGTGCCCCTACTTGCTTAAACGCCTGGGTGGTAGGGGCGAAGCATGCTGCGCCCCTACCAGCAGGCTCTCAAACCTTTAGGACAACCTTGCCGAACTGCGCGCCGGATTCGAGGTAGGCGTGAGCCGCGGCGGCTTCGGCAAGCGGGAAAACACGATCGACGACCGGCTTCAATCTCCCGACAGCCACAAGCTTCATTACCGTGTGCAGCTCCACCTTCGTCCCCATATACGACCCCAGCAGCGAAAGCTGCCGGCTGAACAAAAATCGCAAATCCACTTTCGCGTCGTATCCCGTGGTTGCGCCGCAAGTCACCAGCCGCCCGCTGGGAGCCATACTTGCCAGACTATCCTCCCACGTCGCCGTGCCCACGTGTTCGAACACTACGTCCACTCCTCGCTTGTTCGTCATGCGCCGCACTTCGTCGCGAATCTTCTGGGTCTTGTGGTTGATCAACTGATCCGCGCCAAGCTCCTTGGCCTTTTGCAGCTTTTCATCACTGCCCGCAGTGGCGATGACGCGTGCGCCGAAGAATTTTGCGACTTGAATCGCGGCGCTGCCGACACCGCTGCCCGCGCCAAGAACGAGCACGTCCTCGCCCGGCTGTAACTCGGCTCGCGTCACCAGCATGTGCCACGCCGTTTGGAAAACCAGCGGGACTGATGCTGCTTCTTCCCAGGTGAGATTTTCAGGATAAGCGAGGCAATTCACTTCGGGGCAGCGCACAAACTCGGCGCAACCTCCGTCAATCATGTATCCCAGGTTTGTCGCTTGCCGGCAGCGATTGTCCAAACCCGTCACACACGCCGCGCATTTCCCGCAGCTAACTACCGGCGCCAGCACCACCTTCTGCCCTACGCGCACCGTTGTGACTTCGCTGCCGATTTGCGCGACCTCTCCCGCGATGTCGCTCCCCGGAATGTGCGGAAGCGGTATCGGCACGTTCGGCATGCCGCGCCGCACCCAAAGATCCAGATGATTCAGCGCGCACGCCTTCACGCGCACGAGAACTTCGTTCGCGCGAATCACCGGATCGGCCACTTCGATGTATTTCAGGACTTCCGGCGTGCCGTGCTGGTGAAACACTATGGCCTTCATCGCAACTCCCTATTGCAAATCGCCGCTTGAAATTAGCATCGCGTCTTGCCAGTGTCCAATGAGCAGCGAGCGTTGACACGGCGGTGAGTGCGCCGTAGGCTGAGGGCTGAGGCCAAACGTGGATCTGTTTGAAGAGATTGTAAAGATGCGGCGCGCGGGGCGGCGCGGGGCGCTGGCGACCATCGTGCACACGAATGGGTCGATTCCCAGCTACGAGAGCTCGCGCATGCTGGTCCGCGAGGACGGCTCGATTGCGGGCACGATTGGCGGCGGCTGCGTGGAAGCGGACGTGTGGGCGGCGGCGAAGGACGTGATGCAGAAGGAAGTGCCGCGGAAAATGGTTTTTAATTTGAACAATGAAGCGAGTTACGACAACGGATTGATTTGCGGCGGAACCCTGGAAGTTTTTGTCGAGCCGATTCTGCCGCAGCCGGTCGTGGTTTTGTTCGGCGGCGGACATATTTCGACGGCGCTGGCCAAGGCGGCAAGCGCGGCAGGATTTGGCGTGACAGTCGTGGATGATCGCGAGACGTTTGCGAATGTTGAGCGCTTTCCCATGGCGCAGGAGATTTTCACCAGTTACGAAGATGCCTACGAAAAAATCCAGCCGAACGCGTCAACGTATCTTGTCATCGTAACGCGCGGGCACAGAGACGACATGCGCGTGCTCTCCTGGGCGGTCCGCACCGATGCTCGCTACGTCGGCATGATCGGCAGTAAACGCAAAGTGCTTTCGGTCTACAGAGCGCTCGAAGCCGAAGGTTACAAGCCCGAGGAATTTGAACGCGTGTACGCGCCCATGGGGCTGGAGATCGGCGCGCTTTCGCCGGAAGAGATTGCCATCAGCATTGTCGCCGAATTGATTGCCGTGCGCCGGAATTCCGAAACGTCGACGCACAAAAAATTGAAAGTCGAGTCGCGCCCTGCCGCCGTGGCATCGCTGGGCGGGCGCTGAATCGAGGAGCAATGCTGGCCGCCGTGATCCTCTCGGGCGGTGCCTCCAGCCGCATGGGCTCGCCAAAGGCGCTCCTTCCCTACCAGGGGCGGCCGTTCCTGGAACATCTGCTGGAAGTGACGACGCAGGCCAAGATTGGCGTCCGCCGGGTGGTGCTTGGCGCGCACGCCGAGCCTATCGCCAAACAAGTGCCGCTCACTGCCGACGAAATTGTCATCAACGCCGATTGGGAAAAAGGGCAGTTGAGTTCGATCCACGCGGCCCTGCGCAGCCTGCCGTCGGGGACGGACGGAATCCTGCTCTGCCTGATCGATCATCCGCTAATCAGCTCGACGCTGGTGCATGACCTCATCGAAACATTTTACACCTGCAAAAAGCCTATCGTTTTGCCAGTGTGCGAGGGACAACGAGGCCATCCGGTGATCTTCGCGGCGCAGCTTTATGACGAATTGCTGAAGGCGCCACTCGAAACTGGCGCCCGCTCCGTGGTCTGGGCCCATGACAGCGAAATCGAAGAATTCTTCACCGATGAAGAAGGCTGCATCCTAAATCTGAACGACCCGCAGGCCATGGAAAAGATCAGAGGCAGAATGCTCTAGCACGGGCACTCGGTCAGGTTCCGATGAATGCGTTGAACCGGAGCCCGCTTACCGCGGGCAGGTCAAGTTTGGACTGGAATTGAAGGCCTGCCCTGGGCCCCATTGCGACGATTCGAGGCTCGCGTCCTGACCGAGACTGGCCAAACCGGAGCCTAGCAAGCCCAAAGCGGGCGCGCCGAAACCGCCCAAACTGGGATTCAGCAAATCCAAACCGGGCACGGCAAGACCGCCCAGTTTCAAAGCCAAGCCAAATAAGTCTGGGATGAGCGAAAAATCGCCTCCACCGAACGAGGATTCTCGATTGAAGGAAGTTGCACCCGGGTCAAAGAGTTGTACGTCCGCAAATCGTGAACTCCTATTCAAAGGGACGCTCGACCCGATTCGTGAATTGCGTGAATTGGAAAACGCGGAATGGCGGAATGTGGAAATACCGAATCGAGAGCTTCCGGAATTCGACAACCTGTGATTCGGGTTGAAGGGGAGCGTCGATCTCGACAAGCTTGCCGACGAGAATTGACCCTGGCCCGACCAACTTCTCGAACCCGAGCCGGCGTTTGGAGGCCGATTCGGGTTGAACGAGGATGTCGATCTCCGCGTACTTGCCCATGAGGATGGACCGTGCCCCGGCCAACTTCGCGAACCCGCGCTGGGGTTCGGAGGCCGATTCGAGTTAAAGGAGGATGTCGACCTCGGCGTACTTGCCCAAGAGTATTGACCTCGGCTCGACCAACTTCTCGAACCCGAGCCAGCGTTCGGAAGTCGATTCGAGTTGAACGAAGACATCGATCTCGTCGCGCTTGCCCACGAGGATTGACCCTGGCCCGACCAATTGCTAGAACCCGGGCCAGCGTTCGGAAGTCGATTCGAGTTGAAGGCGGATGTCGATCTCGGCGCACTTCCCCAAGAGGATGGACTCTTGCCCAGCCAACTTCTCGAACCCGATCCAGTGTCCGGAGGCCGAGTCGAGCGGCCGCTGCGTCCTCCGACGTAGGCAGAATTGTTCTTCACTCGGGAACCAAATCCACTGAAACCTCTGAACGAACCACCACTCCGTTGCCGTGGCGCGGCTGATAGCCCGCGAGCAAAACTCTTGCCGCCGAAGAGTCCGTGGCCGCCGTGGAATCCACCGCCACCACCGCGAGAACCGCCGCGGTGGGAGCCACCGCCTCCGTGAGAGCCTCCTCCGTGATGTTGGCCGAATGCAGGGTTCGGGGTGCAAGCAAGGGCCAGCGTTACGAAGGACATAACCAGGAGTTTTGAGACCGTGGGTGTGCTCATTTCAGTTTCCTCCTCCCGGCGCGAGCGCGCACGAGGTGAAATCGCGATCCGGCAGATCGCGGACAGAAACGGCGCTGATTTTCTCCACGTTTTCACCTCCCCAGCATTCGGGTAGGTGGAATTTCAAAGATCGGCTGATGTAGAGCATGGGAGCAACTCCGTGGCCGAAAGAGCGGAGAAGCAAGTTGCTGAAATGAAAGCTGTTATTGCGTCGAAGAGCCAGCAGAACCCTTGCAGAACTGCAAGAACCGTCCAACACTGACGCCTCTTGCCGACAGCGCTTTAGTGATCCTCGGGACTAGCAAACACCGCTGGGACGACTGGCGGTTCCGGATTCCTGAGTCGGGAGGGTCTGCGGGCTTGGCACCGCGGTGGGTATCGTTCCAGCCAGAGTTGCAACGCATTCCGTGATCACCTGCTGAACGGCAGGGAGTGTGGACGGCAGATTCGGAATCGACTGGTCAGGTTTTTTGAAATTGAGCGCGCTGGTTAGATCCCCAACCGTCGCGCGGCGCCAGGCGCTCAAATTGGGCACTTCCGCACCGAACCGGGTTTCGAGGAAGCGCAACACCGAAGTGTGATCGAAGAGGTCCGATGACACGAACCCGCCCCGGCTGAACGGCGAGAGAATCAGCATGGGGACGCGGAAGCCCAATCCAATGGGACCGCTTATCGCTGCTGGACTGCCGATTACCGTTGGATCCGGCACTGCGGGCGCGGTCACAAATTCGCCTGGCGTGCCGAGCGGCGCTGTTACCGGCGCAACGTGATCAAAAAATCCGCCATTTTCGTCGAAGGTGACCAGCAAAAGTGTCTTGGCCCACAGCGCCGGGTTCGCTGTTAAAGCAGTGACAATGAGCGAAAGAATGCTCTCGCCAAAGATGGACGGCGAAGGCGGGTGATCCGAGGTCAGGACCGACCCCACCAGCCACGACACCTGCGGCAGACTGCCAGATGCAACATCGGACAGGAAGTCGATTGGGAATTGCGGTCCGAATGCATTCTGGTGCAACACCGATGAAGGATCCTGAAAGTTTTTGAAGTAGGAGAGAACATTGTCCGAAAGTATTCCGCCGAGAATCGTCTCATCAGGCGATGAGTAAACCTTCCAGGAAATTCCCCGAGCCTGAAGTTGCTCCGGCATGGTCGTATAGGTCAGACGGCCGTTAAGGGCTGCGCGATTTGTGACGATGGTCTGCAAAATCGGTCCGCCGTTTTTTCCATCCGGGTCCAGGGAGGCCGCCATGGTGTAAAGGCGGTTCGGGTCGGTCGGGCCCATCACCGAGCAGAAATAGTTGTCGCAAATCGTGAAACCATCGGCCAGGGCATAGTAGTAGGGAATGTCCGCGCGAGTGTAGTAGCCCATGCTTAAAACGGCGTCGTTGGGATTAATTGCAAGACGCGAAGTGACAAAACCGTCCATTGCGCCGTTGTCCCAGCTTTGATGCTGGGGCACCCAGTCGTGCGTGATATCGTGCGTGCAGGCTGCATTCGTTGTGGAAGTGTCCAGGTGGAAGGGCAAGAGCGCTCCCACGGGGGCGTTCGTGGTGTTCGCTGGATCGGGCTGATGGAACGCCATGCTTTGATCGGAGAAACCATGAACGCCGCGGTAGCTTCCAAAGTAATGATCGAAAGAACGGTTTTCCTGAATCAGGATCACCACATGCTCAATGTCAGTTAACTCGGAGCAACCCGAAGGAATCGGCGGAGAAATGAGAGAACCGCCGCCGCAGCCGTGCAAACCCAAAGACGCCAGTTCCGCGACGGCCGTCGCCGCACCGAGTCTCAGTAGATCTCGCCTCGTGAAATTCTGCATGGACTTTAACTCTTAGATGCCCTCCAAGATGTAAAGGTGGGACCGGCTACCTCTTCCCAGTAAGTCAGATTGCCCGAAGCTGGGCCACTACCCTAGCGCGCAGGAAGCCGACGACAACCGCTGAGGGCGTGGAAAGCTAGTTACGCGGCGTGATAAGTGGCAGCGGAGACCGCCTGGCATTCTCCCGGGCGAACTCCGAGCCTATCGAGAATTATCCATTGAATGACAACAAGCCTTCGAGCTATTTTGGTCCTGCTTTCAGCCACACCGTAGCTTGCGTTACATAGGTTTTCTTCGTTCTTATTGCTGCTTCGCAGAGAGGAGTCTCCAGTCATGCAAAAGTGGATCATTCAAGTGCTCGTAGTCAGCTTGCTCGGCGCCTTGAGCCTTCCGGCACAGACGCCGCAGAAGCCCGAGGGTGAAAAGAAGCAGGACGCCGCTGACAAGAAGCCCGAGGCTGCCAAGGACAAACCCTTTGCCGATGTGGTCAAAGACGCCAAAGTAATCAAGGGGCTGTTCACCCTTTATCAGACCGAGGATCAGACGTATCTGGAGATCCTGCCGGACCAATTCGACAAGATGTACCTGCTCTCGCTGACCTGCGAGTCGGGCATCGGCGAGGCGGGTTTCTACGCCGCGGACAGTTGCGGCGAGACGCCGGTGATGTTCCACAAACAGGGCAAGATCGTGCAGCTGATTGCCAAGAATACGCGCTTTGTGGCGGAGCAGAATTCACCGATGGAGCGGGCCGTTCGGCACTCCTTCAGCGACTCCATTCTCGGATCGACCAAGCTGGAGAGCCTGCCACAGCCGGAACGCAAGAGCGTGCTCGTGGATCTGGGTGGGCTGCTCCTCACGGACTTTCCGATGATGGGTTACCAGTTGGAATCGACCTTCCGCATCCCCTATCACTTCGACCAGAAGAACAGCTACTTCGGCATGCTCAAGGCCTTTGAGAAAAATATCGAAATCGAAACCGTGGCCCATTACGCCGCCGAGCGCTTGCCTGTCCCGCCGCTGCTGCCTCCAGGAACTCCTCCCCCGCCCACGCCGCCTCCGCCGCACAACATTCCGGACGTGCGCAGCATGCAATTTCATTTTCGCTACAGCGTTTCGGAATTGCCGCAAACCGGATATCGCCCCAGGCTCGCTGACGATCGCGTCGGTTTTTTCCTGACGCAGCTCCAGGATTACAGCACCAGCGATGCGAACTTCGAGACCAGCCGGCGGTATATTCACCGCTGGCGCCTCGAAAAGCAGGACTCTTCTGCATCGCTCTCTCGCCCGAAACAGCCCATCGTGTTTTGGCTGGAGAACACCATTCCGGTGCAATACCGGGACGCGCTTCGCGAAGGCGTCTTGCTTTGGAACAAGGCGTTTGAACGCATCGGCTTCCAGGATGCCATCGAAGTGAAACAGCAGCCGGACAATGCCGATTGGGATCCGGCTGACGTGCGTTACAGCACCCTTCGGTGGTTTAGCGGATACCCTGACCCGGGCTTTGCGCAAGGGCCCTCGAGGGTGAATCCGCTCACCGGCGAAATTTATGATGCCGACATTCGCTTTGATGCGGGAATGACGCGCTTCTTCCACCAGGAACTGGACGAGTTCGTCGCGCCAGTGGCAATGGCATGGCTGGAGCAGCCGCAGAAGCCGTTCCTTGCTCCGTGGCATAACGGCCCGGCCGATTTCTGCGACATCGCCCAGGGCGCGGCGCTGGACGCAGAGTTTTCCTTTAATCTGCTGGTCGCACGCGGTATGGAACCGCAAGGACCCGATGCCCAGAAATTTATTCATGATTACCTCGTGGAAATCGCGGCGCACGAGGTAGGCCACACGCTCGGACTGCGCCACAACTTCCGCGCCAGCACGATTCACACGCTGGAGCAGGCACAGGATAGTGAACTGACCGCGCGCGAGGGACTGACGGGTTCCGTGATGGACTATATCCCCACGAACATCTCGCTGCGTGGCGCCAAGCAGGGGCAATACCATCAGACCACGCTTGGACCTTACGACTATTGGGCCATCGAGTACGCTTACAAACCGATCGATGCCGCGACCCCCGAGGGCGAACTGTCCGAGCTGCGCAAGATCGCTTCCCGCGCGTCGGAGCCGTTGTTAGCCTACGACACGGACGAGGATGCCGGAATCGGCGGAGGCCCGTTCGATATGGATCCGCTCGTGAATCGTTTTGATTTCGGCACTGATCCGCTGAAGTATTACGCCCAGCGCACCAAGCTGGCGGACGAACTCTGGGAGAGTATGGAAACCAAGCTGGAAAAACCCGGCGAGGGCTATCAGATTCTGCGGCGGAGCTTCAACGGGGCCTTTGGAGAGTCGGGTTTTGCCATGATTCTCGCCTCCAAATACATCGGAGGCGTGTATCACTACCGCGACCATGTCGGCGACCCCGGCAATCGCTTGCCGTTCAATCCGGTGCCCGCCGCAAAGCAAAAGGAAGCACTCGAACTTCTCCGTGAGCATCTTTTTTCGCCGGGCGCATTCCAGTTCTCGCCGCAACTGCTGAACAAGCTGGCAAGCACGCGCTATACGGACTTCGCGGATTTTGTCACCAGTGCGAACAGACGTTTCGATGTGCCCATCCACGAAATGGTGCTCGCGCTGCAAACGCGGGTCTTGGACCGCCTATATCACCCCATCGTTCTGAGCCGCATTCTGGACTCCGAGGTCAAGGTGAAAGCCCCGGCCGATGCCTTCAGCGTAGGCCTGCTCTTCGGGGAACTTCAGAATTCCATTTGGGCGGAAACCAAATCGCCTGGAGCTTCCCTGAACATCGACAGCTACCGGCGATCACTGCAACGCGCGCACTTGCGCAAGTTGATCTCTATGGTTTTGCACGACGCCGCGGCGCCCGAGGACGCGCAAACACTCGCCAGGCAGAATCTCATCTCTCTGCGCACCCAATTGCAGGCCGCGGCCGCCAAGCCGGGAGTGAAGATGACGATGGAAACGCGCGCTCATCTCACGGAGTCCATCTCCCGCATCGACGACGCCCTGAAGGCCAACATGCAGCGCACCGCTTTTTAGTTCTGGACGTGCATCTCCAGGGTGCTGCGTAGCTTGTCGCCGGAGAGACGGACGGAATCGTGTGTGCCTGATGGACCATTCGCTGATCAGCTCGACCGTGGTGCGAGACCTGATCGAAACCTTTTACATTTCAAAGATGTTTTGAAACTGACCTCCAACCCTAGCGCTGACGAAGTTGCGCGAGGAGGGCGGTGAGGGCGTCGACGGCGAGTTGCGCGGCGTGAAAGGTCGCTGGGGCCAGGCCACCAAGATTTTCCGAGAGAGATTCGGGCGTGATCGAGCGCGCATCCGAAATCGCGCGGCCGGTGAGTTGCTCGGTTAGGAGCGAGGCGCAAGCGATGGAAGTTGTGCAGCCGCGGCAGAGGAAACGGGCTTCGGCGATGCGGCCATTTTCGACGCGCGCCGAAAGCTGCAGAATATCGCCGCAGACGGGGTTGCTGACTTCCACTTTCGCCGTCGCGCCGGCAAGAGTCCCTGCGTTCCGCGGATTACGGAAATGATCGAGTACGCTTTCGCTGAACATTATCGGAAGTATGGCCATGCGTTGCGGAAAGCGCAAATCCGGCGGGCGATAAAGAAGTACACAGAGTTCGCAGAGACACAGAGAGCACAGAGAAGAAAAACATTGAAGTAAACACCCCGGTGATAGGGGCGCAGCATGCTGCGCCCCTACAATGACTTCCCAGATTACTTCTTGGGGGGAAGGTTTTTTTTGTCGATGCTGGCTATGACGACGTAGTTGGGGTCGACCATCTCGGTCAGGTGGATTTTGCCGACTTCGGAGAGGAGTTCGTAGGCGTCGAGTTCGGAGAGGCCGTAGTCGGTGTGAATCCAGCCGACGAGTTCGCTGAAGGCGATCCGCAGTGCGTCGTCCACCGGGCGATAGATGCCGGCGGCCATGATTTCCTTTTCATTTTCAAAGCGCGGCCAGTTGGTGTGCTTCCCTCTTACGACGTCGACTTGCAGGCGGGCGCGCATGGGGACTTCGATGGCGCTGCCGGCGATTTCGCCGTCGCCCATGGCAGCGTGGCCATCGCCGAAGTAAAGCAGAGCGCCGGAGACGCTGACGGGCAGGTAGAGCGTGTTGCCGACGGAAACTTCCGGAGCGTCCATGTTGCCGCCGAATTCGGCGGGAACGATGGAGCTGCGCGCTTCGCCATTGGGCGGAGCGACACCGATGCAGCCGAGAAAGGGATGCAGCGGGATTTTGACTTTGTAAGAGGAGTCCAGCGCCTGGAAGGTGGCCATGTTGGTGGCGTGATCGATGGGATAGAACCAGAGTTTCTCCGGGAGCGGCTGCTGGATCATGGGAGTGTAGTTGGTGGCGTTGAGGGCGCCAAAACCGGGAGCGATGCCGCCAACGCCTTGGTTGCTATCTACTTGAAGGTCGAGGATGTGGACGACCAGCGTGTCGCCGGGCTCCGCACCGTCGATGAAGAAGGGGCCGGTGAGCGGATTGTCGCCCTTGGCCATAGAGATCGTGTCGCCCGGCTTTTGAATGGCGTTGCCGAAGCAGTCGAGGGAGTTGGCTTCGAGAATGTTGCCGGGGTGGAGGTGGGCGACGGGGGGCGCGACGCCATAGACGTATTTTATGGTGTCGATGGTGGCGTGGTATTTGACGACGTCGGGCTTGGCCGGCGCGGGTTGATTCTGCGCCGCCACGGGCATGGCCGCGAATAGAAAAGATAAAGTAGCAAGAAGACGCAAGATGGCCTCCGAGAATCCGGCAGAGAGTGCAACACAGAGAGTGTCGGTTCGTCAATGCGGGAAGAAGCCCAAACTTTCTTTCGCTGGTGCAGGAGTTGCTTAAGCGACACAGGCTTTCATGTTCCGGCATAGAGAGCACGACGTATCGTGCCCCTACGGTGCGGAGGCCCATCCCCCCTGTTTTTTGTAAGTGTTGATTCTAGAGAATTTAACGTTTCAGTAAGTTATTTAGAATCAATGCTTACGGGAAATCTGCAAGTGTTGCTTTTAAAGGACTTAGGAGTGCGATTAGTCCGGGTATAAAAGGCGCACAGACTGAAGTCTGTGCTACCTAAAAGCAAAAACGCCGGCGAGATGCCGGCGCTGCGACGTATTTTCTCAGTTGAGAAAATACAACAGGTTCAGCAATTTGTCAAGTAGCATTTGGTTACACTTTGTTACGAAGTCGTTTGAGATGAGGGCTGGCGATTCGGTGGCTTTGCGTGGGCGAAATGACTGAGGGCGCGTCTGGTATGCTTTTTGTATGGACGAGACAAATAAGAAAGGCGGAGGCAAGCTGCGGATCGTGTCGCTGGCGCCGAGCGCGACATCGATATTGTGTGCGATTGGAGCGAAGAAGGCGCTGGTGGGGGTGACGAAGTGGTGTGGGGATGTGGCTGACGTGCGGGGACTGCCGAATCTGGGGGATTGCTGGCATATGGGGTCGGTGGCGGAGATTGTGGCGCTGAAGCCGGATTTGGTGATCGGGTCGGTGCCCTACAAGCAGGAGACGGTGGAGAAGCTGCTGGCCGAGCCGGTGAATTTTCTGGCGATGAACCCGCGAACGCTTGCGGATGTTGAGAATGACATACGGCTGCTGGGGCGGATTGCGGGGCGGGCGGCGGCGGGGGAAAGGCTAATTCGGAAGATGCGGCGGGAGTTTTCGGCTATTGAGAAGAAGGCGGCGCGGGACATTCGGCGGACGAAACGGCGGGTGCGGGTTTATTGCGAGGCGTGGCCGAATCCGCGGATTAGTTCTCCGCCGTGGGTGACGGAGTTGGTTTTGATGGCGGGTGGGGAGATGGTTGTGCCCGCGGGGGAAAGAGTGAGCGATGAGCAGGTGGCGGCGGGGCGGCCGGAGGTGATCGTGCTGGCTTGGGCGGCGACGGGGGACAAGGCAGAACCGCGAAAGACGTATGGGGTCGCGGCGTGGAAGGATTTGCCGGCGTTGCGGGATCGGAGAGTTTTTGTGGTGCGGGATGAGTTGCTGAATACGCCGGGACCGCCGCTGGTGGAGGGAGCGCAAGAGTTGTTTCGGGTGATGCATGGGAAAGGAAAATACGTAACACAGAGGGCACGGAGTTCGGAGGGGAGGAGGTCACGGAGGAGGGAGACGATTATCGCAGAGAAGGAATAGGAAGAGACGTTGAGGACGCAGAGAAGAGAGAGCGCGTGGAGATATGAGAGTTGTGGTGGCGGGGGTGATTGAGCGAGCGGATCGGAGGATTTTGATTGGGCAGCGGCGGCGGGAGGATACGTCACCGTTGAAGTGGGAATTTCCGGGCGGGAAGGTGGAGGAAAGCGAGACGGCGGAGGCGGCACTGGAGCGGGAGTTGCGAGAGGAGTTGGGGGTGACGCTGAGAAGGTGCGCGGAGATTGGGCGCGTTACACACAAATACGCGGAGAGTTTGGAGGCGTTGGAGATTCGGTTTTTTGCGGCGGAGATTGCTGAGGAAATTGTTGTGCCGAAGGCGTTTGAACAGGTGCACTGGGTTCTGCCGAAGGAATTAATTGGATATGAGTTTTTGGCGGCGAATGCGGAGTTGGTGGCGAATTTGGCGACGGGGCGGATTAAACCGAGGGAAATGTTGGCGGATTCAGGCCACTGACGAGCTATTCGCATTCTTGCTAGCAATAAGGCACTTTTCAAGTAGCGATTTGTCTAATTCTTGGAGGTCTTTCACGTGGCAATCCCCAACAGGCTGTTTTTCTTCGCGCCGTTGATACTATCCTTGTTTGTTGCTCCTAGTGCTAATGAGCAGGCATGCGATTTTATTGTCGACGCAAACCGTCCGTTCGTTTACTTGAGATTTGACCACGCTGGTTTAATTCCATCTGGGGATGCCGGAGGGACCGAAGCACGCTTTTGGTTCCGGCTAACTAACAATTGCAGAGTACCGATTAGCGTCAGAACGTTCGGAGCGCCAAATGGCGGAGCACAGGATGAAGAAAGTGTGATGTACGATGTTGTGCGAGCCCCAGAAAGCCAGCCAAAAAGAGTATTCAATAATCAAAAGCCGGCTCCTGATGATCCCGGCGAGATGCCACGAGGAACGATGTTTGATGTTTCATCGTCCGACACTATCGGGCCACGGGAACAGATATTATTCAGCATTCCCGCCACTAGCCTGGATAGACGATGGCACGTGGAGATTCCGTTTGAGTTTGAACTTCCTGTAGGCAAGGGCCCCCGTAGCGAAACCACCGGCGGAAGCCCCGAAATGGTGCTTACATACTATCTTTGGGATTTACCGGAAAAATATCGCAAGTAAACCGCAAGCGGGCCGGGCAAGCCCGGCCCCTACTGATGGAGGCCAAGGCGCCGGCCTCAGAAGGCCGCCGCTACGAAATGACGGGGTTGGGTTTGTCGGGGTTGATGCCGAGGTCTTTGATGGCTTTGTCGAGGACGGAGCGGTCGAGTTTGCCGTCGGTGAAGAGTTCGTGGAGGGTGGCGAGGGTGATGAAGCGGGCGTCGACTTCGAAAAAGTCGCGGAGCGAGGCGCGGCCTTCGCTGCGGCCAAAGCCGTCGGTGCCGAGAGAGGCGAGGCGGCGTGGAAGCCACTTGCTGATCATGTTGGGAAGAGTTTTCAGGTAGTCGGAGGCGGCTACGAGGACGCCGGGGGCATTGCCGAGGGCTTGAGTGACATAAGGGACGCGGGGAGTTTCGCCGGGATGGAGACGGTTCCAGCGTTCAGTTTCAACGCCGTCGGTGTAGAGCGCTTTGTAGCTGGTGACGCTCCAGACGTCCGCAGCTACGCCATATTTTTCTTCGAGGATGTTGGCGGCTTGGAGAACTTCGCGGAGGATGGCGCCGCTGCCGAAGAGTTGGGCGTGGAGCTTGGCTTTCTTGTTTTCGGAAGCGCGGAAACGGTACATGCCGTTGAGGATGCCGTCTTTGACATCGCCGGGCATGGCGGGCATGGCGTACGGCTCGTTCATGACGGTGATGTAGTAGAAGATGTTTTCGCCGTCTTTGTACATGCGGCGGATGCCGTCCTGGATGATCACGGCAATTTCGTAGGCGAAGGCGGGATCGTAGGCGCGGAGATTCGGGACGGGCAGCGCGAGGACGTGGCTATTGCCGTCCTGGTGCTGCAAACCTTCGCCAGAGAGCGTGGTGCGACCGGAAGTGCCGCCGAGCAAGAAGCCGCGGGTGCGCATATCGGCAGCGGCCCAGATGAAGTCGGCGATGCGCTGGAAGCCGAACATCGAGTAGTAAATGAAAAACGGAATGGTGTTGATGCCGTGGGTGGCGTAGGCGGTGCCGGCGGCGATGAAAGAAGCCATGGAACCGGCTTCGGTGATGCCTTCTTCTAGGATTTGGCCGTCTTTGGCTTCCTTGTAATAGAGCAAGGTGTTGACATCGACGGGCTCGTAGCGCTGGCCGACGCTGGAATAGATGCCGACGGTGCGGAAGAGCGATTCCATGCCGAAGGTGCGGGCTTCATCAGGAACGATGGGAACGATGAGCTTGCCGATTTCGGGATCTTTGAGCATTTTGCGGAGCATGCCGACGTAAGCCATCGTGGTGGAGACTTCCCTGCCCTCGCTGCCGCTGAGGAATTCCTTGAAGAGTTCTTCGTGGTCGGCGACTAGCGGCTTCGAACGTGCGCTGCGCTTCGGAACGTAGCCGCCGAGCGCTTCGCGGCGCGCGCGAAGGTAGCGGATTTCTTCGCTGTCTTCGGCGGGGCGGTAAAAGGGAACTTCGATGCAGTCTTCGTCGTTGAGAGGGATGCCGAAGCGCGAGCGAAATTCGCGGAGTTCGTCTTCGTTCAATTTTTTCTGTTGGTGTGTGACGTTTTTGCCCTCGCCAGCTTCGCCGAGGCCATAGCCCTTGATGGTGCGGGCAAGGATGACGGTCGGAGAGCCTTTGTGCTCGACGGCGGCTTTGTAGGCGGCGTAGACCTTGCGGGGATCGTGACCGCCGAGGCGCAAGCGGCGGAGAGCTTCGTCGGGAAGCGGCTCAACGAGCGCGAGAAGGCGCGGATCGCTGCCAAAGAAATGCTGACGAACGTAAGCGCCGGATTCGACGACGAGCTTTTGGTATTCGCCATCGACAAGCTCGCCCATGCGCTTGACGAGGAGTCCCTCGGTGTCGCGTTCGAGAATGGGATCCCATTCACTGCCCCAGAAAACTTTGATGACGTTCCAGCGGGCGCCGCGGAAAGCGGATTCGAGCTCCTGAATGATTTGCCCATTGCCGCGGACGGGGCCGTCGAGGCGTTGCAGGTTGCAATTGACGACGAAGATCAAATTATCCAATTTTTCGCGCGAGGCGAGGGTGATGGCGCCGAGGGATTCGGGCTCGTCGGTTTCGCCATCGCCAAGGAAGGCCCAGACTTTGGCATCGGTGATGGGCTTGAGGCCGCGGTCTTCGAGATAGCGATTGTAGCGGGCCTGATAAATGGCCATCAGCGGGCTTAGGCCCATGGAGACGGTGGGAAATTCCCAGAAGTCGGGCATGAGCCAGGGGTGCGGATAGGAAGAGAGGCCGCCGCCGGGCTTCAGTTCGCGGCGAAAATTTTCAAGTTGCTGGGGGGAGATGCGTCCTTCGAGGAATGCGCGCGCGTACATGCCCGGAGCGGCGTGGCCCTGGAAATAGACAGTGTCGCCTTCGAATTCTTCGGTGCGGGCGCGGAAGAAATGATTGAAGCCGACTTCGTAGAGGGTGGCAGCCGAGGCGTAGGTGGAGATGTGACCGCCGATGTTGTGCTCGACGCGATTGGCGCGCACGACCATGGCCAGGGCGTTCCAGCGAATGAGGCTCTTGATGCGTCGCTCGAGTTCCTGGTCGCCGGGGAAAAGCGGCTCGAGGCGATGCGGAATCGTGTTGGCATAAGGCGTGTTGGCGGTGAAAGGTAGATCGATGCCGGACACGGTGGCGTGGGCGCGCAGGCGTTCGAGGATTTCGGTGGCGACTTCTGGGCCGCTGGATTCGAGAACGGAGTCGAGCGACTCCAGCCATTCCTGAATTTCTACGTCGTCGATGCCATGTGGCTGAGTGTAAGTTTCGTTGTCCATGACTTCTCTTGGCCCCTCTTCCTTGCAATTTCCGGAGCGCCCCGCGGCGGGCGCGAAAAAATTATTGTGGTGATAAGCAGAATAGAATACACCGCCGCGCAAATCTCTGCACGTTAAGGATTCGGGATTCTCGAATGAAGGGAAAAGCAGGAAATCTTGCGTGCCGAGCGCTGGCTATAGCGAGCGGCCTCCATCGACGATAAGCACGTGGCCGGTGACGAAGGTGGAACGGATCAGGTACAGGACGGCGGAGGTGATGTCGGCGGGCGAACCGCTGCGGGCTAGCGGGGCGAGTTTGATGTAGTCGGATTCCCACTCGGGGGGATCGCCGGGCATGGTGATGGTGCCGGGGGCGATGGCGTTGACACGGACTTCCGGCGCCAGCGTTTTGGCAAGAACGCGAGTGAGCATAATGACGCCGGCTTTGGAGATGCAGTGGGGGATGTAGCCTGGCCAACCGAGAAAGCCGCCGATGTCGGCGAAATTGATGATGACGCCGCGAGTCTGTTTGAGAAGAGGCGCGGCGGCCTGCGCGCAGAAAAACGGCGCTTTGAGATTGGTATCGAGAGAAGAATCCCAAAGTTGCTCCGTGGTTGATTCGAATTCTGTGTGAATGAAATTTGCGGCGCAGTTGACGAGAATGTCGAGCCGGCCGAAGCGATGCTCCGTTTCCGCGAATAGCCGTTTGATTTCGGCAACGCTGCCGAGGTCAGCGGCAATGGCGGCAGCGCGGCGGCCAAGTTTTTCAATTTGCGCGACGACTTCCTGCGCTTCTTTGGCGGAGGAGCGATGATGGATCACGACGTCCGCGCCCTCTTCGGCAAGACGGAGAGCGACGGCGCGGCCAAGACGCTTGGCGGAGCCGGTAACCAGGGCGACGCGCCCGGTGAGTTGCGTTTCCATAAGCAAGCAAACGGTAACATAGAGAGCGGTTTTTTCAGGAATGGGAGTGGCGCTCAGACAACCGGCGAATGGTTATGGACAGCCTGGGCGCGCGCACGCGCACGCTCAACGATGGCTAATCGGTCGGCAGCAGTTGGGTGTCAATCCGGGTCGAAGATGAGCGTTGAAGTTGCGCGGTCGAAGAGCACGGCGCGGAAAAGGGCTGTGGGAAGAAGACCATCCTCTTCGGAAGCGGAAGCTGACATCTCCGAATGCAGGATGACTACGGGCTGGCCGCGAAGACGCATCTTGCCAATGGTAAGACAATCCAGTTTGACGACCGAAGCCAAGCGGGCGGAGGCGTTGGTGGTGACGCGGGTGGTGGATGCGAAGGAGTTAAATTGCGGCGGATTCCTCGCTTGGTTTTGCTGGAGAGCGTTTGCGGCGGAATCCAACGGCTGAAACCGGTTGTCAAAAACGAGCACGCGCGACACGCCGGAATCAAGCGCCAGATTCCAGAGGCCATGCGGGGCGGCCTCGTTTGCAACGGAGACCAGGATGCGATCCTGGGCGACGGTGGCAAGCACGCTCACACCACCTTTGGTGACAGGGAGTTCATCGGCAGCATAGAGATCCAGATGGCGATTGGCGTTGTCAATGCGGAAGGAGAATCTCCGCAGGAGGTCGAAGCCCAGGATGCCCTGGATACGCGAATCGAATTTGCGCAAAGCCACGAGGTCCTGGGAGAGCACTTCCACATGGTTGATCTCCTCATTCCCGATAACCAGGGAGTTCAGGAAATACCGGGCAACAACAGTGGAGCCCGTAAGAGTGGCCAGAAGTTTTCGGCCGGCGGACGGTATGGCAAGCTTTTCCACTAACGTGGGATCCATCAGAGTGGTGTTGGTTCCCGTGTCGACAACGAAATCGAAAGGCCCTTGGCCATTGATTAGAACTGGTGCTACAAGAATGCTGCCGTTGATTACACGAAGAGGCACGCTAGAATGGGCGCGAACAAAACCAAATGTGCACGCGTGGAGTCCAATACAAAGTGCCAATCGCAGGAAGAAAAGTTTCGCGAAACCAGGCATGGAGTGGCTCCTGAAACGACGCGACAGGAGCGAAACTAGGCTGGAACGGCAGGCGTGGTCTTGAGGAGGGCGTGATCTTACGACGTGATTTTGTGATGGAGTTGTGATGGTGCCGCAAAACCTGAATTATGAGTTCGATGACGTGCGCGTGGACGTTTCGAACATGCAGGTGTGGAAAGCGGGGCAGCGGCTCGCGTTGGAGCCCAAAGCGTTTCGCGTGCTGGTGTTTCTGCTCGAGCATGCCGGGCGGCTGGTGGAAAAAGAGGAGCTGTTGTCCGCCATTTGGGCGGATACGTTTGTCACGGAGAATGCGCTGACGCGAGCGATTGCGCTGCTGCGAAAGGTGCTGGGAGATAGCACGGCGCAGGCAAAATACATCGAGACGGTGCCAACGCGCGGGTATCGTTTCATTGCCGAAGTTTCCATCCCCGACGAGAGGCTTGAAACGCACGACGGGACGGCGGGCGCAGCGGAAGCGGGCGCTGCCGTGCACGCAGCCGCGGAAGCGCCACCCAAAGCAGCCGCTCGAGTGAGTTCCCTGCCCTCTTTTTTGCGGCGGCGTACCCTGTGGGTTTCCCTGGGTGTTGGCGGCGTAGTGTTGCTGGCGAGTCTCTGGTTTGCGGTGCGCCGTCAACAACAGGTGGGAGAGCACCCGGGGCAGGGTCCCATCCAAGTTACAAACTCGACGGGACTCGATATTTATCCGAGTTTTTCTCCGGACGGAAACACGATTGCGTACTGCTCGAATGAGAGCGGCTCGTTCGAGATTTATTTGAAACAACTGACGCGCGGCGGGCGCGTCGTGCAACTCACCAACGATGGAGCGCGAAATCTGCAACCGGCGTGGTCTCCCGACGGCACGACCATCGCTTACTATTCGCATGCGAAGGGCGGCATCTGGCTCATACCGGCGCTGGGAGGAGTGACGCGGCAATTGACCACTTCCGGGTCAAGCCCAGCCTGGTCGCCGGATGGGAAGGAGATTGTCTATCAATCCGGCGGTATCCGTGATCTGGGCGCAACTTCTCAAATCTCCATCACCGGATCGACACTCTGGATTGTCCAGGTAAAAAAAGGCGACTCACGTCCGATCACGCAGGTGGACAATCCAGAAGGGGCACACAATTCGCCGACATGGTCGCCGGATGGAAAAACCATTGCGTTTGTGGCCACAGGATTCAAGAGCCCGGAAGCGTTGTGGACGATATCCGCAGATGGAAGCAATCTTCAGAAGATTGGCGCGGCGGGGTCGGTGTACAGCCCCGTGTACTCCCGAGACGGAAAATATATCTATATATCGGCTTTTTGGGGAATATGGAAAATCGACTTGGCGGGCAAGCGCGACCACTTCGGACCGAAGCGGGAAAAAATCTTCGAAACCCTTCCTGAGGTATCACGCTATCTTGCCATCTCCGCCGACGGCCGGAGCATCGCGTTCAGCCGTGTCAGTTCTATCAGCAACATCTATTCCCTGCCTATGTCTGGCAGCGAGACAGCCGGCCCGCCGACTCCGCTAACGCACGACACGCGCATTCGAAAAACCAATCCCGCGATTTCTCCGGATGGCCGCCGCGTGCTTTTCGATGTGGGCAGCATCGACCGCAACGGCGGAGTGTGGATCGTGGATAAAGAGTCGAAGAACTCCAGCCCTATGCTGGTGCCGTGCGAATCTCCTACCTGGCTTGCAGGCGGCCAGGATTTCTATTGCACACAGTACGTTAAACGCACAGGTTCAGATTGCCCGTCGGAGGATTGCTTTTCGATTGAAGTTTTGAAGGTAAACGTGGCAACGGAAAGCTCCGAGCGGATACTGACCTTGGACCAAAATGCGGAATTCCTGGCCTACAGCAGGGACGGGAAACAGGTGGCGTTTATGTCGCTGGAAAAAGGACCGCCCAATATATGGGTCGTAGCGACGGCAGGAGGAGCGCCCCGACAAGTTACTTTCGATACGGAGTCGATGGGCTTTCCGTCGTGGTCTCCCGACGGGAAATCCCTGGCGGTGGAGCAAAAGCGCGGAGATAACGACAACATCTGGCTAGTGGAGCCGGGGAAAAACCCGATCCAACTCACCCATGCATCTGGTCAGAACTGGCCATGCAGCTTTTCACCGGATGGCGACAAGATCGCTTTCGCCTCGAATCGCGACGGCAGTTGGAATTTGTGGTGGGTCTCCCGGCGCGATCACGCTGAAAAAAAACTGACATCCTATACGAGCCTCGGCGACTTCGTACGCTATCCCGATTGGTCTCCCGACGGCAGATTCATCGCTTACGAATACGCGGAGACCAAGGGCAATATCTGGATGCTGGAATCCAAATAGCTCCCTTTCCCCCGCAAATCTGAAACTGCCTTGCTAGAATCGACCGAGCGAAGAGGTGACGGAATGCACTTGGACTTGCTGGCGATTGCGGCACACCCGGACGACGTGGAGCTGACCTGCGGGGGCACGCTGCTGAAAATGGCGGCGCGCGGCTACAAAACGGGCATCTTGGACCTTACCGCTGGGGAGATGGGTACTCGCGGGACGCCGGAGACACGCGCCAAGGAAGCCGCGGCGGCGGCGAAACTGCTTAGAGTGAAGTGGCGCGGAAACCTAAGTGTGCCGGATTCGGACGTGCAGGCGAGCCGGCAGCACAAGCTGCGGCTTGCGACGATGATCAGGGAGTTGCGGCCCAGGACGGTGATCATTCCTTATTGGGAGGCGCGGCACCCGGATCATTACAACGCTTCAACTCTGGCCTATGAAGGCTGTTTCCTTGCAGGGTTGAAACAATTGCCGATCGAGGGTGAACCGTACCGTCCTTTCAAGATTCTTTACTCGACAGCGTTTGCGGATGTGAGGCCGAGTTTCGTTGTGGACATTACTCCCCACTATGACAAGAGGCGGAAGGCCATTCTGGCTTATCCCTCGCAATTCCGGCCTCGGAAGGGCGAAGCGAAGAGTAAGGTTTACCTTGGACTCGAAGAGCTCGAAGACGAGATGCACCACCTGGCGAGGCGCTACGGGCGAATGATTGGCGTGAAGTACGGCGAACCGTTTCTCATCAAGGAGTTGATGAAGGTGGAAGACGTCGTAGAGATGGACGTTCGGTCGCTCTGAGGGTCAGAATTTCTCGTCTTCCTGGGCAGGGGAAAAGCCGGGAAGGGACTGGCCGGTGGGGGTACGTTCAACGCGCACGCGGATCAATGCCTCACCCTCGGCGCCGGACTTGCGCAGCGTCACCACGGTCGATAGGGCCTCGGTATAGAGGCGGGTCACCAGATAGGTGTCGCCGGTGCCGTCCTTTTTCCAGAGTTGGCCGATCTGAATCTTTGCGACGCTCATTGGGCAGACTTTGACTGTAGTGGTCCAGGGGAGGGAGTGTCAACTCTACTCCGTAGCCAATTTGGGCACAATCGCAAACCGCTACGGCGCCTGTTGCCAAACTTTGATTAAGGCAGGAAACCTTCCGGCAGGGTCGTACATCGTAGACACTGTGGGTTTGTAGGGCCCCGCCCCGGAGTGTGGGTGTATAATGAGGGGCAGGCGGAGGTGGATGCTATGCAAGACATCATGCGGCACGCCCTGAAATTGACGCTGGCAAGCGCCCTGGTGGCCGGTCCGGCGTTCGCGGCGCCGCAAAGCCAGCCGTCCGGTCAGGATCCTTCCCAGACACAGACGCCGCCGCAGACACAGAATCCCAAGACACAGCAGGCGCCGGGGGGAACCGCGCCGGTAGCCCAGAAGGACACGGTAACTCCAAAAAATTCAAAGGACGACGTGGAAGCGATCGGCAATCGCGACGTCGGCAAAGGCGTAAATTTCTATTCGCTGGAGCGCGAGATCGCTCTGGGTAAGCAGTACGCACAGCAAGTCGAGCGCTCCTCGAAGCTGATTGATGACCCCGTTGTGGTGGAATACGTGAACCGCGTGGGGCAGAACCTGGTGCGCAATTCCGACGCGAGAGTTCCCTTTACAATTAAAGTGATCGACTCCGATGAAGTGAACGCCTTCGCGCTGCCGGGCGGTTTCTTTTACGTGAACAGCGGATTGATCCTGCGCGCGCAGGAAGAGGCGGAATTGGCGGGAGTGATGGCGCACGAGATTTCGCACGTCACCGCGCGGCACGCCACCAAGAACGAGACCAAGGGCCAGATTTTGCAATTGGCATCCATTCCGTTGATTCTCCTGGGCCCGGGAGGATGGGCCGGTTACGGCATATATGAAGGCTTGAACATCGCCATGCCCATGACCTACCTGGTTTTTTCGCGCGCTGCCGAGAAGGAAGCGGACTACCTGGGCGTGCAGTATATGTATAAGGCCGGATACGATCCGAATGCTTATGTGACCTTCTTCGAGCGCATCCAGGCGGATGAAAAGAGGCGCCCGGGGACCATTCCGAAAGTCTTCTCGACCCACCCGCCGACACCGGATCGCATCGAGAACACGCAGAAAGAGATCGCGTCGATCTTGCCGTCGAGGCCTGAGTATATCGTGACGACTTCGGAGTTTGATTCGGTAAAAGCCCGGCTGCGGAACATTATGTTCTCACGCAAAGTCACGGACAATGGACCGGGCAAGCCGACGCTCCGTACCAAGACCGAGCAATCCGACAAGTCCAAAACGCAGACTTCCACTGATCCAAACAGCCAGGATGATGACCGGCCTACCTTGAAGCGCCGGCCGGATTCACCGTGAGTTGTAAGCGATAGGAATCCAGGACCAGAGGGCGGCCAAATCAACGGCCGCCTTTTTCTTTTGTTGACACTGTTAAATCGGTGAAAAACATTTGTGGTGGTCACCTCGTCAATTGGGGCGCAGCAATGCTGCGCCCCTATACTGGACAGGCAACTCACGTCAGGTGCTACGAGAAACCCGGACTAGGAACGGCGGTGTTCGTCCGGAGAGGCGGCAATGCCCAGGCGGCGAAGCTCGTCGGCGTAATACTTGCGGTAGAGAACGTCCCACTCTTCGCTGCCTTCGAGGATTTCCTTTTTCTGCGAGGTAATCTTCTTGCGGACTTCCGCGTCCGCCTTTTCCTCTTCGCGAAGCGTAGCCGTAAGGATCTGGACGATTTGCTGGCGAATGGTGTCGCGGTCCTCGACAAATTCCACTTCGTCGCTGGAAACGAGCACGTCCGTGATTTGGTGCGAAAGGCGGATGATTTTTTCGCGGCTAAGTCGCATTTATCCTGTAATTCCTCGTGAGAATGGCCAAGCCGGCGTAAATCCCGGCGCTACACCGCTTAACGCAGGACCAATTTGCGGTCGCGCGCGATCTGGCCTTTCACCTTTTTGAACATCTCCTTGTAGGAGACGCCGGTACGGCGCATTTCATCCTGATGTTGCGTGAGGATTTGGCGCACTTCCTCGTTCACGCGATCCTCAACGGTAATCTCTTCCATCATGCGCTGGCGGACGCGCAGGGCGACCGCATCGGCGGCCCGGGTCTCGATGTGGTTGCCTTCGACGAGCCGCTTGACCACTTCCGACGCCATGTGACCGACGTAATCGCGTGCGATGAGCATCCAGAGCGCTTCCTTTAAGTCAGTGCAAGAGAAGCAGTTTACTGGCAGTGGGAATAAAGTGCAAGGAAGAGGCCGAAAAGGCAGGGGATTAGTTTCCGATTCCCGCGTTAGCTAGGCTTGAGTCCCCTAGTGTCACTCGCAAATCGGGCCTATCATTGCTCGGTGCAAGGACAGTCGCCAATATCGCGATCTTTGGGTGTCATTTTCGTCGCCCTAATCGTGATGTCGCAAACGCAAGTGACCGTGGGGCCGCAGGCATCAGGCGGTCATCTCAGCACTGAAAACCCTGATATCGAGATCAATCGAATAACAGACGGCCTGCTACCAGCTGCGGTCATTCAGGGGCAATCTCTGCCGAGAATGCGACTCACGGATCGAATGAAGCATTACCACGTGCCAGGTGTCAGTATCACGGTCTTCGACAAGGGGCGAATCCTATGGGCACGCGCCTTTGGACTAGCGGATATTCCGGCAAATAAACCCGTGACACCAGAAACGCTATTCCAAGCCGCCTCAGTCAGTAAATCTGTCACCGCGTTTGCCGCCCTGCAACTGGTCCAGCAAGGAAAGCTTAATCTGGATGAGGATGTAAATCGCAAGCTGGTGTCTTGGAAAGTACCGGGGAACGAATTCACCAGAAATGAAAAGGTAACCCTGCGCCGTCTGCTGAGCCACACTGCCGGGTTGAACGTTGCCAGCGTCGGAGGATATCTCGCCGGTGAACCGTTGCCAACCACGGTGCAAATCTTAGACGGTCAAAAGCCGGCCACCAACGAACCGGTTCGTGTCGACAGGATTCCCGGGAAAGAATTTCGCTACTCCGGTGGTGGTTACGTAGTCGTTCAACTGCTGCTGATGGATGTAACGCACAAATCTTTCCCACAACTGATGAGCGACCTCGTATTCGAACCTCTGGGAATGACGCACAGCACCTTCGAGGTACCTCTTCGCAAGAGCTTGCGGCCGGGAGCGGCGAAACCTTATGCAAGCGATGGAACCCCCAGCGAAGGTGGCTGGCCTCTCGGCTACCCGGCGATGGCCCCGGCAGGCCTCTGGACCACGCCCTCCGACCTGGCGCAGTTCGCAATGGAAGTACAGAAAGCCTACCTTGGTCGTTCGAATCTGCTTTCATCCGCATTAGCTCATGAGATGCTCGCATACCAGAGTGAAGAGATTTACGGCTTGGGAGTCGCTCTTGCACAGCGCGATCACCCAAAGAGGTTCTGGCATTCGGGTGCCAATGGCGATTACAAATGCCTTTTCGACGCATTTGCGGAAACCGGCCAAGGTCTGGTGATCATGACGAACGGACATGGCGGCCTCGGCCTTATCCTCGAACTTGAGCGTGCTGTGGCGCAAGAATACAGTTGGCCCGACGGTCGTCCGCAGGAACACGCAGTGATAAAGCTCAATCCTACGGCGCTTCGCACGTTCACCGGCGAGTACATTTTCAGTGGGTTATTCAAATTTAAGGTGACAGAGAAATCCGGCAAGTTGTACGTGCAATCTCCTGTCTTCGGTGACGAGCCTATAGAGCTCCATCCAGAATCGGAAACGCGCTTCTTCACGACGGAAGCACCCTTTCTCATTGAGTTCCAAAAAGAGGCCGATGGCTCCGTAAAGAAAGCAAAGGCGTGGAATGGCCCGGAATCCTTAAATGGCGAGAAGGTTGGAGACACACCTGAATGAAATGTTGCTGCAGCTAAGTAGTTCGTGCGCTGCACCAATGACCCACAATTGCCGGAAAAGAGCAGAACCAGCCGGCCAGCGGGATCATCCTCGCCAACGCCTCCAAAGACATGCCTTCGCCAAATCGTGCGGTATCGCGTCTAGAAGTTGGTGGTGAGGCGCAAGGCAAAGCTGCGGGATGGGCCGATGGCGTTGCCGGAGAAAAGACCATTGAAGTCAATGAGATCGAGAACGTTGGTGAGGTTCTGCGCGTCGACTTGCAGCCGCATCGTCAGATGATCTGACTTGTAGATTTCCGCGCCTGCCGACGCGTTGACCATAAAAGAGGGGCGGATACGCCCGCTATCGAAATTGATGCGATTCAAGACCTGCTGGCCGTATTGAGCGAGCACGGTAGCCGGATCCCCATCGAAGGCAAATGGGAGGCCGCTGTCGTATTGAATTCCGCCCGCGATCCAGAAGCGCGGTGCGACCTGGTAGCGAAGGCGGCCGCGAACAGTGTTGCGCTGATCCTGCGAGTCCGGGAAATGGCCGGTGAGCTGCGATGCCGCAGCCGCTGCGTTCGGACCCAAAAACAGGCCGCCCGTAACCGGAAACGAGGCATTGCCGACGGTATATGAATAGCTCACAAAACCGGAAAAGCGGCGCCAATCGGGAACGTCGAGTTTTGCTTCCGCGCCATAAATGACGGACTTGCGGAAGGCTACCGGGAAGCTGACGGTGGTGTTGGCGATCTGGTCGTCATCCGCGAAGTTGTTTACCAGCCGCCGGAAATAGTTGGCATCCAGTTTCAGATTTCCGAAGACGGATTTCGTTACACCCGCTTCGTAGTAGTTCCCTTCTGAAGGCTGCACGGGCAGGCGGAGGAAACTGGTCGGATTAAGGGTTTGAGCAACCATTGGCGAACTCGAAAGTAAGAGGTTCTCGAAAGAGGGAGTTTGAAAGATACGATCGTAGGAGAAATGCAGAATCAGGCCGGCGGCTGGAAAATAGCGCGAAATCGAGAACCGCGGGTCGACGGCTTGGCGATTCAGTAAAAGTTGGTAGTGATCCCAGCGAAGCCCCGCATTGATCGTCCAATTTCCAAGCCGGATCAGATCCTGAACGAACGCGGATTGCTCAAGGTCCGGATGGCTTGCCAGAAAACTAAAGGTAAGAGGCGTACCGGGATCAAATCGCGTTGGATCGGTAATGGAGTAGCTGAAATTCTCGTGCAGGAAAGTGTTGTCCGACTCGACGCCGAACTTGATTTCGTGCCGGCCGTGATCGATTGTGACGCTACCCTTGAAATATCCTTCGCGGAAGCGATTGTGCTGGAAAACCTCGATGGGGGTCGAGTCCGCGTTGGAATGGAAATCGTTCGCGTTGTCGCGGACCATGCCGCGAAAATCCGCCACGGCATGCGACGAAAACGTGTGCTGGTAAGAGACAATTCCAATCGTCTCGAGGTTATCCGCGGTTTGGCGCTGGCCCGCGGATTGCTGCAGCAGTTCGTTCGGAATATCGTAGCGCGACACTTCGTGGCGAACGCTCAAATGTAAGCGGTCGTTGGGTGTCAATTCGCGCTCGTAATTCACGGAAAAATCGCCCAGCGTGCCGGTATTGGAAAAGTTTTGCGGCACCACGGGATTCAGGTAGTGGTCCGTCATGCTGCCACTGGCACTTGCGCCGAACGTGTTCTTACCCCACGTGTACTGCCCTTTCGCAAACGCTCCGGCCGTGTCAAAGCTGCCGCCGGAAAGCACTACCTGGCCGTGGAAACCTGGCTGGGTATCCTGTAGCGTGTCGACTTCAATCACGCCACCCAACTTTCGGCCGTATTCCGCGGGAATCCCGGCGGTATAAATGCTCATGGACTCGACGTCGTCCGCTTCAATCTCCGGCCCGAAACTAGGTGAGCGATTGTCCGTCAACGGGATGCCATCCACGACAAACTGCGTCTGATATTCCGAACCGCGCGGATGCAGCACCGCGTTGCCTTCGTACAGCCAGCCCGGCTGCGAATTCACCAAGTCCTGCAAGGAACGGCCAGGGATGGAGCCGACCCGGTTCTGGATGAGGTCCGGCCCGATTTCGCTGACGGCGCCAGCGCGGTCGGGATCAATCAAGGTGTCGGCCGAACTGACCGTAACGGATTGATTGACTGTAGGCAGCTTGAGGCGGATTTTGTATTCGGTGGGAAGCGAGGACCGAATCTCGACGGATTCGGATACTGCGGCAAAGCCCGGCTGGTCGATTTCCAACTGATAGATGCCATAAGACAGCCGTTTCACGTCCAGGTTCCCCTGATCGCTGGTCAGCAGAGAGATTCGATATCGGTTTGCTTCACTTCGAATGTGAATGGTGGCTTTCACACCGAGACCAGAGGGATCGACCACTTTAAGACGCAATTCGCCGCTGTTGCTCTGGCCAAAGAGCGGCAACGCGGTGAGGAAAAATAGGAGTGCAACCCGCTTCATGAAGTCCGAGCCTCAGTAGTTCGGCTGTGTGTTCTCCTTAAATACGCTAACAGACGTCTCCCGCAAGGATAAGAGGCATGGACAGTACAGGCATACTGTTCGGCAACTCATCAGGAGAACACACCGTTTGATGTGGTTTATGCCGTGGCGGTCTAGATGACCCGGCAGAGGAGTGTTATCGATTTGCAGATGCCCTAAAAAGAGTAGCGATATTCGATCCGGAAGAGGTCCCTGTACCAATCGGAAAACGTCACCGCTCTTCCGAATCCGGCATAGATGGAATTGTGGCGGCCGAACGCGGCACGCGCTCCCACTTTTATGTTCACGATGTTGATGTTGCTGACCTCAGCGGCGGCGTTGTCAATCGGCCCTGGTGCGGTTTCAAAACCGCCGAGTACTTTCCAGCCGACCAGTTCGACGACGGGGGAGAGGCGAAAGTTCTCTCTGTTGATCAAGCGGTAGCTTGGTCCGATGCCGTAGTTGAAAATGTCACCAGCGTAGCCTTCGTGGTTAGTGACTGGAACGCCGGCGGAACCGCCAATGGGATGCCAGTACGTCAACTGGCCCTCGACCGCCCATCGTGAGGAAAGCTTCTGGTAGAAGAGCAACGATGGCTCGACGCTCCAGTGATTTGTTCCCAAACCTTTGGAAGAATCACCAGACGGGGAATAAGCGCGGAACTGGAAAGTAAGAAAGTGGCTGCTGGAAGCCAAGGCGGCAACCTTGAAGCCAGCTTGCACGTCGCTCAAGCCGCTTTCGTTTCCGAAGGGTACGAATGGAGTGGGTTTAAATCCTTGCGGCTGAAGCCAGCGAATCGGAACCTGCACGAAAACGGAAAACCGGCTGATCGGAGCGTATTCCGCCTGCATGTAAAGCTGCTGGTAATTTATAGTTGTCGGAATGCCCGGACCTGGCCCCGATGCATTGGGATCCGCGGCCAGGGAAAGTGGCGGCGGGGCAGCTCCCAGCAGACGATAGCAGCTGCATTTCGCATAAAAGTACTCCGCGCGATCGGGAAACGGGTCGTTAAAGGCGGCATCGAACCGAATCCGGATTTGAGATCCGATGATAGCGTTGTCGACGTAGCCCACCATACTGCCGTCGATGCTGGGCAGTTTGACGTCCTTTACAGGCCTGCTGGGTTTGCTGCGTTGCGTGGTTTGAGCGCTTGCGCTCCAATTGATCGTCGGCCTCGCGCTGTTTTCCGCGCTGGCCGGGGAGCCGTCATCCTCGACGGCTGGGGTATCCCCTGTTCGCACGCCGGTATTCGGCGCTACTTGATCCTTTGCGCGATGGGGATCCTTCTCTTGGGCGCCAATGACCACCGGGAAGAGAATCATGAGAACCAGAACCGCATGCCTCATTGTTCGCTCCTTTGCGGGGACTAAACCAGGTTTTTAGTTGTCGTGGGCCTTCCTGCTGTTCAATTCGCCTTCCAAATCACGGTAGGTCTTCTCAAGTCGCTTTTGCTCATCCTGAGAGACTTCCGGCAACACTCGTGACAGGCTCTTGAGGGCCTCTTGGGCTGCTCCTGGATTGCCGGACCTAAGATATTGCCTTGCGATCTCCACGTAGCATTCCGCCAAGTTTCTGTACAATACATGGAATTCCGGGTGGTTTCCAGCATTCTGCGTCTTGCTCAGTGGGTCGAGCATGCCATAGATCATGTGCATTCTGGCTCTTTCCATGTTTAAGGAACCCGCGGGGCTCACGAGATCTTCAATGAGATCGACCGCCTGATGATTTCTCTGCAAGGCCTTACCAAACTCAGCCTCATCCACCAGCCGTAAGGCCAGATTGTTGTAATACTTGGCGAGCTCGAGCTTGTATTCGCGGTTTTCGGGGTTCGCCTCTCTCAGTCCTTCGTCAATCTTGACGGCGCGTTCCAAAAGTTCTATGCCTTCCGAAATCCTGCCTTCGCGCGCCAGAACATTGCCAAGATTGTTGTAGACGCGCGCCAGCTCCTGGGATGGCAAAAGGTTCGATCCGTTCCTGACCAAGGATTCCGGCTTGTCCGCCAGCGGCTGCAACAGCGGGATCGCGGCACGGAAGTCCGATATTGATTTTTCGAAATTCCTGTCGTCGTAATGCAAAATACCGCGATTGTAGTAGGTGCGCGCCAAATCTTGCTGATACTGCGTGTTTTCCGGATGCTGCTCGTGCAATCCCTGCTGGAGCCTGAGAGCTTCGTCGTACTCTCTATCGGCGTCCCCGGCCTTGTAGGGAGAAGAGATTTGCGTCTCCATCCAGAGCCTTAACGTTTCCCCCAGGGAGTTATGGACAGAAGCCAGCATTTGCAGGACCTCCGGGTTTGCAGCATGGGAACGCGTAAGGTAGCCGAAATCGGTAATGGCTACCGTGTATTCCTTCACCGCTGCTTGATAATTCTCCTGCAAACGATAGATGTCTCCCAGTTTGGCGTGCCCTTGGGCCGCTTTTTTCCGAAGCTCACCACTACCCCTGTCTTGTTTCGTAAAGTCCGCGTAAAAGTCCTTTGCTTTTTCCAGCAGTTTCCTACGGAACTCGGCCAGTTCGGGGCTCTCGTAGGCTCCGCGCCCGTTCTCGTCGAGGCTGGCTGTCGACAGACTCTCGTCCACCGCCTTCTTGGCTACCCCAAGATTCTCGTCTGCGAGCTTATACGCTTTCCATGCCACATACGCCGAGGTCAAGGCCGCCACAAGCAAAATCCCCAAAATCCCGGCAGCCCATTGGGTCTGCCGAAGCTTTGCTTTACGCTCTCGCTCCTTCTCGGATTCGACGCGTTCTCGCTCCTTCTTGCTGAGCTCCAGGAATTCTATCGCCAGCGCGAAGTGCGAATCGTAGCGCTCCGCCCATGCCGCCGTAGGCTGGTTTTGCTGTTTCCATACCAATCCAAGTTCCAGCTCCGGATCACGCCACAACCCGGCCGTTCCTTCTCGATACCAGGTGGCCGCCTGCGACAGCCGGACGTAAGAGCTGGCGGAAGCTCTTTCTTCTTCGGCCCAGACGATGAGCCGGCTCCAGCACCTCATCAAACTTTCGTGGGCTACGTCGATGATCGATCGCGAATCGAGCGGCACTTTCGACGGCGGCACCAGGAAGCACCGCCCCGGACGCCGAAAAATTTCGATGATTTCGATCACTTCCGACTCCGGAGCTTCACAGATGGCCGCCAGTTCCCGCACCGACGTGGGGCGGCGAACGCCGCGTGGGTCGGAGAATGTGTCGGTGAGAGCCTTGAAAATCCGTTCGGCCAACTTTTTGTTGGAGTGCGCGCCCGTCTCCTGATAAGCCTCTTCTGCATGCAGCGACAGGGCCTCCCGTAAGGTCCCGATCGCTTCGTAGTCTGGAATATCGAGGGGTTGCTCCGGTTCACGATGCGCTTGCCAGTGCTCCCAGGTGCGCATCAAGGCGTGCTGCAATAGTGGCAGTTGATCGTGATCGCCCCCGAAATCGTTCAGCAAGCGGAGAATCAGACGTGGAGTGATCTTTCCGCCGCCCACTGCCACCGGGCCGGTAATGGCGGACCGCAATTCATCGCGCGTCATCCGCGGAACAAGATACTGGCCGGAGTTCACCGCTTCCGGCAATCCCGGATACTCCATGCAGTCGCCGATGAAGTCCGAGCGCATAGTCAGCACGACGTAAATCGACAGGTCGTCTTGCTGGGTTGCCTCTAACAACAGTTTGACGAAGGCTACCGCCTCGTCCCCGGAATCCTCAATTTGCCGGTTTTGGCGAAAGCGGAAGAGTTCTTCGAATTGGTCCACCACGATGAGCACGTTGTCGTCGGAAGGAATTCCCGCCTGGCGGACGGTCTCGATCAACCCGCGTGTGCCGCGGCGAAGGGTCGCTTCCAGCAACACGCGATTTGTCGCTGCCAAGTCTCGATTCGTTCTCAGCAATGCGGGCGAATCCAGTGCGGCAGCTAAATGTCCGATGGGGTCTTCTCCCGGACGCAGCATCGCAATGCGCCAGCTGGATCCCGCTTTAACCATGAAGCCGCTATGAAGGGAAGGAATCAGACCCGAATGGACCAACGAGGACTTGCCGCTTCCCGAGGTGCCAACCACCGACAAGAGACGGCAGGTGCGCAATCGCCGCAATAACTCGTCGATTTCTTTTTCTCGGCCGAAAAACAGATGATCTTCTTCGGGCTCGAAAGGCCGAAGGCCTGGAAAAGGATTAAACAGGGCTCATGGCCTCCGTCCGTTTAAGATTTCAGGCGGGAAATAAATGGCCGCAGCGGATCCGAAGAAAAACCATCGAACTGGGAAATCACCATGGCCTCGTGCGTGCGCAAGCGCTCTTTGTCCGGCGTTTTCGGGGCCACCAGCAGGATCGCCGCCGGGGGCGTCGGCTTGCTGCGTCCATAGCCGGCGCTCTTCTGCAATTCCCGCAGTTTCCGGCGCAGCCAGCATTCGCTGCCAGACCCATAAAGGATCAGAGCGCCGTCGCAGGAGCGCAGAGTTTCTTCATGATATTCCCGCACTTCCGCTTCGTCGCCCTCGAACACCGGATGAATGACTTCAAATCCCTGCTCGAACAAAAAATCCGACCACGAGGACATCATCTCCGCGTCTCGCTGATCGTAGATCAGATAAAGCTGCGCGGCGCCCGTGCCGCTGGTTACGGGCTCGCCCGGCTCGCGCAACGGCTTCTGCTCCCGCTTGAGCCGCTCCTGGATCACCGTGCGCAAATCTTCCAGCGGGGTCTCCAACAGGTCCGCGTCGTCGTGCGCCCGCGGATCCATCCGAAGCTGTTCGATGAACTTACGCTGCCGTTCATCTTCGGATTGCAAACGAGGAGGGATCCACAGCAAGCGCGAAAAATTGCCGGCCTGGCTCCTCTCGATGGCCAGTTCGTTTTGGATCTCCAGCAGCGATTCCGCGCTGCCCTCCGGAACGAAGCTGTAGCTTTTCCCAATCAAATGAATGGACATCCGGCTTTGCGCCAAATCTTCCCGCAGCGCAGTTTTTATTTCGGAGGCGAACATCGGCAGCGGCCGATCCGGGAGCACTGTGTAGCCGTGTTGCTGCAACTCACGCTTGATAACTTCACGTTGATCCTTGAGATCATGCGTCGTTTCGGCAAGAAATATCGATTCATTCTTTCCCGCCAGGATCTGCTGCTCGCGCTTCCCTTCGCAAGTCTCCAGCATCTCCAGCAGGCAGCAAACGTCGTGCGCCAAATCGTCAAGCCTCATCCAGAAATCTCGTTGGGCTTCCGCCCCGAAGATCTCATCGAGTTCATGAACCCGCCCTGTGACGGGGTCAACTTTGAAAAACTCATAGCCGAGCAAATGCTGCAATTCGGGGGGATGCATTTCCAAACGGACTGGCGTCTTCAATACCTTAAAGATCCGCGCCTTATCGCCAAAACAAACACCTCCCTGCCCCTCTGCCGCTCGCCAGAACTCGGTCAGCTCCCTGCGCGCCCATTCAGACTTGATATAGAGCGGCGAAACCACAGACACCAGAACGGCAACCCGCCGCAGCCGCTCGATGAGCGTCTCCGCGAAAACATCATTTCCCGTTAGTTTAGGATCTCGCCAGATCTGCGGCTGTTTTCCGAGGAGCTGCCCGACGCGCACCTCCAAGGCTCGATGCAGGTTGGTCACCCATCCCTTGCTGCCCTCGACGAGCTGGACATTGTCCAGGTGCGCATAGCTGATAAACGCGTCGCCTTCGAAATTCATGATTTTCTGCTTTCGCCATCGGGGAGGTGACTCTGAGTCGCGATGGACGGGACAGCCAGAATGATGGCCGCGTAAAACAGCGAATCATGCAAGGATCTCGAGGAAGATGCCTTGATTGCTTTCACCGTCCGGTTCATCGTGGCTGGGGTACTCTCTATGTCCATGGATACTAGTATGCGGGGCCATGCCAGGCAAGCCCTTTAACGCGCCAAGAGCAGTGACGCAGTTCGGGCTGAAAGGAGATATCGTTGCGCGCCTGTGCTTTGAGCAAACGGCACCCAACATGTCGACTAGATTGGGGCCGACTATTCTGCCGCCGACGATGCGCCAGTCGTCTAAGCGTGCCATCATGATGAGCCCGTCCCATTGTTTTCGGGTTGGAGCGAGCGAATCCATTCCTGGAGCCGCGCCGCTTCCATTTCGATCATGCCCGGGTCGTGGAAGGTGTGAGCCAGCACCGAGATGCCTTGCGTGGCGGATAGAAGATGTACGGCGAGCCCGCGCGAATCGGCTCCTTTGCCAAGCGCCTTGAACTGGGTTTCCATCCACGCCAGGGCTTCTGTGAACAATACCGCCGATCTCTTCGCAACTGCGCCGCCGTGCTTCTGGAGTTCGGAACACAAGGTCCCGACAGGACAACCACCTCGGGCCAGTCCTTCGCGGTTCTTAATCTTTATCTGGACGAAGCCACACAGTCGCTCTTTTGGGGAATCAGCCTTGTCGAGCTCCTGCAGCAACCTCCGGAATCGCGAAACGCGCTGCTCGATGATGGCGTCGCCAATCTCGTCCTTCGTTTTGAAATAGTAGTAGACGTTGCCGAGCGGAACCCTGGCCTCCTTGGCGATGTCCGCGATGGCCGCCGGGCCGAACCCATAGCGATAAGTGACCTTCTCGGCGGCACGCAGAAGCCGCGTGCGATTGTCTGCTTTCCATTTTGGCATTCCACCGTCCAATAGTCAGTTGACTAGCTGACATGGTAAGTTCGCGGACGCGACCGCGTCAAGGGCCAGGCACGGTACATTCCGTAGGAACAAACGGCGACAAACCCGCGGAGGAGGATAAACTTATGAGGGCGAACTATGGAACAGTTGCGGCACTGCTAAACCGCTGGAAATTCAAGGGCTGGGGAGTTTGCTGCATGGCCATGGTTTCCTTTGCGGCCGGATCGCTCCTTACTGCCCGTCTGATGCGCCTGAACCAAGTGAGAGCCGATAGCAATCGCGTCTTCCAGTTGATGGTTTATCATGTTGTGCCGGGCCAAGTGCCAGCCCTCGAATCGATCTTTCGCGACGTTTCCAAGCTACAAGCCAAGCACAATCTCAATGTCGTCGGCTACTGGGTGCCCAACGATGATCCTGTCTGGGCCAACACATTCATCTACCGCGTGGCTCATCCGAGCCTGGACGAAGCGAAAAAGAATTGGCAAGCGCTTCATGCCGACTTAGCCTTCCCAGAGTATAGGAAACAGGCCGCACCGCTGATAGAAAAGACGGACGAAGAGTACAGGGTAGACGAAGTGTATATGCGTCCGACGGATTTTTCGGCGATGAAGTAGCGCCGGATTGACAGGGCCCGATCTTGGTAGGGAGAACTCCACTGGTATGCATGCTTTACGGAATTGTGCTGTAGCTTGCCTTTTCTTGTTTGTTCCTCAACTGGCCGGGGCTCAAAGAAATACCTGGATCGCCACCTGGGCGGCCAGTCCGGAGCCGTCCGCTCCAGACCCAAACGAACCGCTGCTCAACATCGACGACCAGACCGTGCGCGAACGCGTGCGCGTATCGATCGGAGGATCCCAAATCTGCATTCGCCTTTCGAACGAATACGGCTCCGCACCCGTCCTCGTTGGCTCGGCGACGGTTGCAGCTCCGAGCGGCCCGACGAGCGTCAGGCCGGGCTCGATTCAGACGGTCACTTTCGGGGGCCGAAATTCGGTCACGATCGCCGCGGGGGCGCCGGTACTCAGCGATCCGGTGGCCTTTCCTGTCGTTTCCGGAGCCGAGATTAGTATCAGCCTCTATTTCCCTAAACGCGTTGCTACGCCGACGCTGCACGCGCTGGCGCTCAAGCGCGCCGTGGTCTCGAAACACGGCGATCATACTCGTGTGGAAAAGATAGAAGGTGGATCTGCGTCTGAGTCGTTAATTTTGGTCAGCGCGGTGCTCGTTCCTGTTCAGCCGTCCCAGCGGCTAATCGTGGCGTTTGGCGACTCGGTCACCGATGGGGACGGGTCCACTCTGGATGCGGACCGCACTTGGACGAGCGATCTCATCCGCCGTCTGGGAAAGACGCCTGAAGGTTCGAAAGTGGCAGTTGTCAATGAGGGCATAGCCGGCAACCGGCTACTGAGCGACGGCTTCCTGGTCAGCTTCGGTGTCAGCGCTCTGGCGCGCTTCGACCGGGACGCCCTGGCGCTACCAGGCGTAACTCACGTAGTGCTGCTCGAAGGGATCAACGACATCGGTTTCCCCGGGGCGAAGCTGGGCGAAAGCTACCTTGCCGATCCAGCGGACGTTCGAACTCCGGAGGACTTGATCGGCGCGTACCGCCAATTGATTTCCCGCGCTCACGCTCACGGGGTCAAGCTGATCGGCAGCACGATCACTCCGTTTGAAGGTGTAGATTTTCCGGGCTACTACTCGGAATCCAAGGAAGCATTACGGCAGACGGTTAACAAATGGATCAGGACCAGCGGCTCATTTGACGGCATGATCGATTTCGACGCGGTGTTGCGCGATCCGGATCATCCCAGCAGACTGTTGCCGCGTTTCGCTTCGCAAGACCATCTGCATCCCAGCGATCTTGGCTATCAGGCCATGGCTGACGCAATCGATCTCGCGCTATTCAAGTAAGGTTATCTGGGTCCCGCCTGGATAATCGTGCAGTTATATCGTTTTGCCGCTCTCCGGCTTCAGGCAAGGGGCCCTTACGAATTTCATGACGTGATTCCAGGGTCAGTTGTGCACATGGTTGTGGTCGGCCTGCCGAATTCCTTCTGCGTTCGCCGGTTCGCAAATAGTGGCGGGGACGACGAGACTCGAACTCGCGACCTCTGCCGTGACAGCGGCCCCCTGAAAGGTTTTACAACAACTTACAAGACCGCGGGGACTGCCAAGGGCCGCCTAAGTCGTTGAAAATCGCGCAAGACACGGCGTGTTGTGGGTTGGATTGTGGGTTGGAACACTCCCGAGCATGCGCCGCAGTCTCTAAGTGCCCGCTCGGCCTGCGGGCAAATTAATGCCAAAGGTCCATTTCCACACCTCGCCGTGCTTAACGTAGACCGACGAGCCCCAAATAGGTCCAACTTTCTGACCGTAGCACGTGCCGTCCGCACTGGCCTTGAATGTCAGGACGCCCACGGTCGGCGAGAGCATCGTGCCAGCGGCGTCGGTGAAGCTGATGCTTTTGACATCGCAATAAGTTCCGGACCAGTCCTGCAACGCATCTCTCTTCGTTGCCAAATACACACCGAAAATATTGATGAATGAAATATCCTCGGCCGTCAGGTCCGCAATCCTTTTAGCATCGTGCACTCTCCAGGCTTCCCAGACATTCTTTTCGGCCGCCAGCATGGCCACAGTGCCGGCATTTCGATTGGCCGGTTGTGCATTGTCCCCATTTGGCGCCTGCTGCCTGTCAACCGATTTCGCGGGAGTCGCTTTTGGATCGACAATCGCAGCTTGGGCGTGGAAGGCAAGCTTCCACTTACCGTCGTCGCGAACATAGATCGCTGCCGCCTGGCTGTTGGTCGGGAACTGTTGTCCGCCACATGTGCCATCAACGGTCGCCTTATAGGTGATCAGCGCCGCGCCCTTACCAAGCGAGCTCAGTTGCTCGTCGGACAGAGCGTAGCTTTTGATCTCGCAATCTGCGCCGGCGTATTCCTTCGTCGCTGATACCTTATCGAGCTTGCCAGACGAACCCCACCCGGCAAACTTGTCGGAAAGAAATGTAGCCCAGAACTTCGCGTCCTTGGACTTCCAGGCCTCGTACGCGCTCTTTTCGAGTGTCATAAGCGCAACCTTAGCGGGTTCCGCCGAAGCGTTCTTCTCAGGTGTGCCACCGGCGTTCGCATTGTTCGCGAGTGGACTTCCCCCGCACGTTGCGAAAATGAAAGCCGCTGCCGCGGTTAAACCGAAGTGCACAATCTTGGCCATAATCGCCGCCTCAAAGTTAGTTGTAAATTGAATCCAGCCCCAAAACCGTACTGTAACAGGACTGGAACGTTTCTGGCTTGGCGATCATTATGGAATCGCGGGGATGACGGCTTGTCCTGAACAGAGCGTAGCGATGCCAAGGAGGGCGAACCAATCTTCAAGAATGGCGGGGACGACGAGACTCGAACTCGCGACCTCTGCCGTGACAGGGCAGCGTTCTAACCAACTGAACTACGTCCCCGCTGAAGGGTGAATCGTCACATGGTGGGCACTGAAGGATTTGAACCTTCGACCTTTCGGGTGTAAACCGAACGCTCTAACCGCTGAGCTAAGCGCCCCACAGATTTCATCGTACAGGAAGCTTCAGGAAGCGTCAACGCGGCTGACGCAACTGCTCCAGATCACAGTTTGCTTCACGTCCTGCTCGAAGCCGGCGCCGGCATTCTTCCCTTCCGGTCCTGGGCCCGGTGATCATCCCGCTTTCGCCGCTTTGCCCACATAAAATCGATTCAATAATGCCAAATCGGCGTTTTGGCATTAGAATGCAGCGCATCCTTGCGAAGGAGAAAATATGAAACGCTTGGGAATCGTAGCGGTGACGCTGTTTCTGCTGGGTGGTTCGCCGGCGCACGGCCAGACGAAGCGCTCCGCGAAGTGGGAAGAATTGACGGCGGCGGAATTTCGCGATGCCGTGCAACAAGCCAAGGGCACCTGCGTGTTGCCGTTTGGGATTCTGGAAAAGCACGGCCCGCACCTGCCGCTGGGAACGGACTTGCTCAACGTGCGCTACGCCGCTTTGCATGCTGCCGAGCAAGAATACTCCGTGGTATTTCCCGAATATTATTTCGGGCAGATCTTTGAAGCGAAACAGGAACCGGGGACCATTGCCTACAGCCGCGAACTGCAGTTGAAGCTGCTCCAGGAAACCACCGATGAGATGGCCCGCAACGGCTGCAAGAAGGTCGTCATTGTGAACGGTCACGGCGGAAACGAGAGCCTGCTCCCCTACTTTGCGCAAACCCAGCTCGATAAGCCGCACGATTATGTGGTTTACGTGCAGTGGGGCAAGGAATTGCCCAAGGGCGGTCCGGCAAAAAAAGATCACGTGGACATGCATGCCGGCGAAGGCGAGACCTCTACGATGCTGATCTCGCATCCCGAGCTGGTGCACCTCGACCGTGCCGCATCCGAGTCAGGAGCCGATCAGAATCGCGTGCACCTTCCGGAAGACGTGTACGTAGGTATCTGGTGGTACGCGAAATTTCCCGACCACTATTCGGGCGACGGGTCCGTGGCCACCAAGGAGCTGGGCGAATTCATGATGAGCGCCTGGATCAACGCCATCCGCGAAGCCATTCGCGCCGCCAAAGACGACGATGCAAGCTTGAAACTCCAGAACGAGTTTTACGAAAAATCGAACCACCCGCTGGACACTAAACAATAATAAGCGGCGTACAAGAAGAACGAGCCGCTCTTGTCTCGGACGGCACAACCAGCGATTTCTCCAAGATGGGAGGTTTAGCGGGTGCGGCGAAGTTGCTCGATCAAGCGGGACAATGTTTCGTTGTGGGGCGGCTCCAGATCGATAAATTCGACGCCCAGGCCGATGCGCGGTTTCACGATGCGGACCACGGCGAGGGCCTCGACGATCTGGTCCTTGCGCTTCAAGGTGATACGTGTGCGCGTGCCGAGAGGCAACTGTTTGCTGGTGCAAACAAAACACCCCCCCAGCGAGATGTCGGAAGTCACCCCTTCAATGCGGCTGCCCGATTCCAGATCCAACAGCTCGGCATCGGCGGCAAAGGGAAAGCGGATAGCATAACGGCGGTCGCGAACGGTGGCCGTTCGTGACTGGCTTTTTGCGCTTCGATCGTCCATAGAAATGACGTTGCTCACTGTCGCTAGGTCCGGGCAAACGACGGCTATCAAAAAGTTCTAAATGATAAGTTCCTTGACTCCAGTGTGCAACGAAACCGCCGCTCAGGGGGATTTTCCGGCAAACCTGAACGCTAAAGAGACAACAGGTTAACGGCTTTCGATCGTGAATAGGCCTCTCTGGCGGGTTATTAGTGGGAACGACAAAACCCATTCCACCGTGGAATCCCGGCGTCCAAGGCCGTGTTACCCTACGATTTGTAGCCTTTCCTCTGGCGAAAAGAGAACATGAGTTCTGACGGATTCCGGCAAAGCGACCGTGTGAGCCTCCGCATGCCCGTTGAGGCGTCGTGGTTCACCAGCGGCGGCGTGGCAGTCAAGCACATCGCGCAGACCCTGCTGGTCAGCCGCAATGGCGGGGTGCTGCGTGTAAAGGAACGGCTGGACGCCGGCCAGGAGCTTACCCTGCGGCGACAGCACGAAGGCGACATGTGGAAAACGGCACGCGCCCGCGTGGTGGCGGAAATCGACCAGGAACCCGACGGCTTTATCTACGCTGTTCATATCCTAGATCCTCGATCTGATTTCTGGGACATCGATTTTCCCACTCCAAACAAGGGGGACGAAGCCTTGGCCCGCCTGCTCATGGAGTGCAGCTTCTGCCAGCGGCGCGAAGTTGTTTATTTGAACGAACTGGAGCTGAAATCCTTCGAAATACGGAAGTGCGTGGCGCGCGTCTGCAGGCACTGCGACACTCCTTCGATCTGGGTCGAACCACAGCCGGAAGCGAGCAAACCCGAGAATGGCGCGGCACGCGCCCCGGCGGAAGAACGGATACTCCCCAGACGTAACCGCACGCGCGTCAAAGCTCGCGTGCTGGCCTGCATCCGCCGGCGTGGATTTCAAGAGGAAGTAGCGGTTTGCGAGGATTTGTCCAAGGGCGGGATCAGCTTTCGCAGCCGCAATCAATATCCGGAAGGCTCACGAGTAGAGGTGGCTGTGCCTTTCACGCCGGGAAGCAGCGCGATTTTCGTGCCCATCCGCATCGTTTTTTCGCAGGCTATTTCTTCGGCGGGACTCTACCGTCACGGGGCCGCATACATCAGGACGGCCGTCGATTCCGGCGACTGAAAACAACTATTCCCTTTCATATATTAGTCGACGGCGTGTACCGTATCGCGCTCGTGGCGGCGCCGATGCAGATAGTGCATGGAGATATTTAGGAAGACTTCGCCGCACGGCGTTTCGAGGCACAGAACCATAGCTTCCGTGTCTGCGCTGCCGGAGAGACCTGTGTCATTCATATGGATTTCAGGCGGAAAGACTTTGAAGCGGAATCCCTGGTCGTTCAGCAACGTGACAGAATTCCCGATAACCATGTTGGCCAGCTCGCAAACCGTTTCGCGGACCACCTGTTCGCTCTCCGGCAATGCCTCTCCAGCGAGATGGCTGGCCACTTTCAGCGCCACCTCCGGCGAAAGATCGAGAATCACGCGGCCCTCAATTTCGCCCTTGATGGCGATGAGCGCGGCGACACCTTTGCGCCGGTACGTTTCTTCCTCCATAGAGAGATCCACAATCCTCGTCGGAGACTGCAGCGACTCCGCAAAGACCGCGTCAGCGGCATTGATGAAGGGCTGAATGAGTTCCATTCTCATGAGCGGTGTTCTCCTGCGAGGGCGACGGGCGCACCGGCCCCGGTGGGATCGTCGCTGAGTACATAGCGAAGGATCTCGTAGAGCACTTCCGGCTTCACGGGCTTCTGGACGAAGTGCTTCGCTCCCTTCTGGAGCGCCGCCAGGATATTCTCCTGGTAACCAACCGAAGAGACCATGACGATGCGTGCGTCGCTGTGCTGCCGGACGATGCGCTCGACGGCCTCGATCCCCTCCATCTGCGGCATGGTGATGTCCATGAGCACGATGTCCGGCTTGGTGCGGTTGAACTCCGCGATGGCGGTCAAGCCATCGCCGGCTTCGCCAGCCACTTCGCCGCCGAACATCTCAATCATCTTGATGAGGTTCTTGCGCGCGAAGACGGAATCGTCCACCACCAGGTAACGGACTGGCTTGTTGTCTTTCCTGAATAATGCGGCGAATTGTGCCATGGCAATCTCCTTCTCCCGGTGCACGGCGGGCTTCACGTGCGCTGGGAAGAAACGGGTGTCCTTTCAGTTTTCTCGATCTTTTCCTGTCGTTCGGTCTTGTCGTCCTTGCTGGTTTTTTCCGAGCCGGAGCGGTCCGTTCCGAAATTCGTCACCAGGAACCCGCCCAATGCATCCAGGGGAACAATCTTGTCCGCATAGCCTTTCAGGATCGCCGCTCGCGGCATGCCGCTGACTACGCAGGTGTCCTCACTTTGCGCGATGGTCATGCCACCCGCAGCCTTGATCGCACCGAGGCCCTCCGCGCCGTCTTCACCCATGCCGGTCATCAAGACACCAACGGCAGTGATACCAAACTGTTGTGCCACGGAATGAAACAGGACGTCCGCCGATGGACGATGTCCATTGACAGGAGGTCCGTCCGAAAGAACCGCGGTATCGCCTCGCGGCATGCGGCGCACCATGATGTGCCGGTTGCCGGGGCAAATCAGAACCCGGCCGGCAAGGAGCATGTCTCCCGATTTGCCTTCTTGTACGTCGAGCGCACAGCATTCATCCAGACGCCGCGCAAACATCTCGGTGAAGCCTTCGGGCATGTGCTGAACAATCAGGATGCTTGCCGGAAACTCGGCTGGTATTTGCGAAAGCACGAACTGTAATGCGTTGGGGCCTCCCGTGGAAATGCCGATGGCAATGATGCGGTTCGGAGGCAGAGCAACGCGAGCGGACTTCTTTATGGCTGGCTGCGCTTCCGAAATGACCGCCGGAGGAAGTTTCCGGCCGACGGCGCGTTTTGCAACCTTGATTTTGGCGATCAACAGGTCAGCAATGGCATCGAGGTTCCCAGCGGCGGCGTCTTTCGGCTTGGCCACGAAGTCCACAGCGCCCAGTGCAAGCGCCTTGAACGTGGCGTACGCGCCTTCCTTCGAATGCGTGCTGAACAATATGACGGGCATCGGCGCGCGCCGCATGATCAGGCGCAGCGTCTCCATGCCGTCCATGCGCGGCATTTCGAGATCGAGCGTGACGACATCTGGCTCCAATTCTTCGATTTTCTTGAGCGCGAAGGCCCCATCCATCGCCGTTCCCACCACTTCGATGGAAGAGTCGCGGGCAAGAATCGCCGGTATCAGTTTCCGCATTAAAGCAGAATCATCGACGACGAGAACGCGGATGCGTTCGCTCATGCGATCGCTCCAAGTGGGGTTGCGCGAGAGAGGCGCGAGAGCACTGCCGGCACGTTGAGAATCAGAACGACCGTGCCGTCACCAAGGATCGAAGCGCCGCTAACCAGGTCGCTCGAGATGATTTCTCCGGGGAGTGCCTTGATCACCAGCTCTTCTTCTCCAACGAGTTGGTCCACAACCAAACCGAAACGTTTTTCCGCCGCCCCGATGACAATGACGAAGCTTTTCTTTTTCTGCGGCTGAGAATCGATAGCGTGTAGCCGGCTGAGCTGATTCAGACGCACCAGCGTCAGGATTTGTTCCCGCAAGCGCAACACTTCGCGCTGGTCGACGCGGTGGATTTCCTGCTCGTTGACGCGCGTAATCTCCACAACCGAAGAGAGCGGCACTGCAAACAGCCGACCCCCGACACGGAAAAGCAAAGTCTGCATGCTGGCAAGCGTGAGCGGCGCGCGAAGCTGAATCGTCGTGCCGCGGCCCTTTTGCGTCGAAACGTGCACGGTACCCTTCAAGCGGTCCAGAACCGTGCGGACCACATCCATGCCGACGCCACGGCCGGAAACTTCCGTAATCTCCGCGGCGGTGCTGAAGCCGGGTTCGAAAATAAGGTTCAGGGTTTCCTGCTCCGTCAAACGATCCACTTCGGTTTGTTTGAGAATCCCTTTTTCGACTGCCTGCTTGCGAACCTGGTCAAGATCGATGCCGTGCCCATCGTCCCGGACTTCGATCACCACCTGCGTGCCCTGGTGGTAGGCGTTGAGATACACGGTGCCACGCGCAGGCTTGCCCGCGGTAAGCCGTTCATCGGCTTGTTCGATACCGTGGTCCACCGCATTTCGCACGAGATGCATCAGCGGCTCGGCAAGCGCGTCCAGAATGCCCTTGTCCAAATCGGTGTTCTGTCCCGCGAGTTCCAAGGCGACGTCTTTGCCGCATTGTTTGGCCACGTCCCGGACCACGCGCGGAAAACGCCGGTAGAGCTGCTCCACCGGCACCATGCGAATCTTCAAAACGCATTTGTGCAGCTCGTCAAGGACCCGCGACTGGAACGCGACAGCGTCCGCGAGTTTTGCGCGCAGCGGATCGCGCGCGTGCCTTTGGTCGAACTCCGAAAGCGTGCGATTGAGCATGGACTTGCCGATGATCAATTCACCGACCAGATTCATGACAGCATCGATGCGCGCCGCGTCAACGCGGAGAGAACTTTCCGCCACCGCGGTCGCCGCCGATCCCGTCAGCGCGGTGTTGGCGGCGCCGGACTTTTCACCTTGCTCACCATTTTTCGCGGCGATTTCCGCCTGCGCATTCAGCAGGTCGCCCAGCAACTCATGCTCCGCCGTCTCTACCGCGCGAGCTCGTTCGACAAACACATCGGACACAATCGAGGGAATTCTGCAGCGTTGCGCAATTTTGTCTTCCTGCTGCCGGCTGGCGAGAGCCGCTTCGACTACCTCAACCGTGGCTGCAGCGACGTTATCTTCGGGCCGCAGCGCAATCACGGTTCCGCAACCATGCAGGACGTTGCGAATCAGCTGAAACGCCGCCGCGCGCATCAGGCTGTTCGGGTCGACGCGCAACGCCACGTTGTAGACCGTTTCGCCGCGATGCACCACCTCCGAAATCATCAGTTGTTCGTATTCGGTCCATTCGAATCGTGGCGCGACCACGATGGGTGCAGACGGCGCTTCCCCGGAGGCGGGAGCCGATTCCAGCAGGCTCCGAATCATGGCGTGCAAAGCGTCAACTGCTGGCGGTTCGATCCGCCGCTTATAAGCGGCCAGCATGGCCTCAAAACTGTCGGCGGCAGTGAGCACCACCTCCGCCAATTGCGCTCCGCGGTTTTGGGCAATCTGCGGAGACAACACGTCTTCGAGCTCATGCGCCAGCTCGCTCAGCTTCTGAAAACCGCAGGCGGCGGAATCACCCTTCAATGTATGCACCGCGCGGCGAACGCGGCGAATGACTTCCTCGTCGGCAGGATGGGCCTCGAGTTCAAGCCCAGCCTCATTCAGAGATTGCAGCAGCTCGCTCGCGCTCTCAAAAAAGAGCGCGCGCAGTTCCCCGCCGCGATCGTCTGGCCGCCGGCTCACGTGGTTGCCTCGACGCGCTGGTATGCTGTGCCGTTGTTTTCGTGCACCATGCGAAATTTCTGCGATAAACCGAAGAGACTTTCCGCGTGGCCGACAAAAAGATATCCGCCGGGATTCAAGCAATTCCAGAACTTGTCGATCAGGCGCTTCTGCTCCGCTTCATCAAAGTAAATCATGACGTTGCGGCACAAAATAATGTCGTTTCGCCGCGGGAGGAATTCGGTCTTGAGATTGTGGAAGTCGAACTGGACCAGCTGTTTCAGTTGCGCCTTGACTGCATATTTGTCCCCGGCTTTTTCGAAGTAACGCAGCCGGCAAGTGTAGTCCACAGGTTCCATCTGCTGTTCGTTGTACAGACCTTCCTGTCCTACACGCAGGCTTGCGTAGCTGATATCCGACGCCACGATTTCCAGCTTCCACGGCGGCGGAATCAATGGTTTCGGCGAAGGCATTTCGAACGGCAGAGGATTCCGCAGATAGTAGTACGCCAGCGCGTCGCAAATCAGGATCGCGACGGTGTACGGCTCCTGGCCGCAGGAACAGCCCGCGCTCCAGACGCGCAAGTTAAAATCCCGGCGTTCCTGTTTCTTGCGCAGCAGATCTTCGAGGACGGTCTTTTGCAGCAGGTCGAGTTGCGGCCGGTTGCGAAAAAAACTCGTTTCATTGACGGTCAGATTTTCCAGCAGCAAAGCGAGTTCCGCCCGTCCTTCACGGCTGGTCAGCAAGCGGTAGTAGGCGTAAAAAGAATCGAGCTGGCAAACTTTCAGTCTTCGCTGAAGGCGGTCTTTCAGAAAATGCGCGCGGCGTTCATCAAAAAACATTCCGCATTCCTGATAGACGAGCGTCTGCAGCAGTTTCAATTCTGCTTCGGTGAGTTCTATTTGCGCGGTAATCGTTCCCATCGTGTTCGCGTGTGGCGGTCCGGCAGTTCGGCTCGGTTCCCGGCAGCGCCGGGCCGGGCTTTACTTTGCGGTGGCGACGGTTTCCGCGGCCTCCTCGAGTCGTTTGAACTCCGGACGGTGCAAGAGCTTGCTGATGTCCAACAGAATAATGAGGCGCCCCTTCAGTTTGCCGACGCCGGTCACATACCCAGATTCGCCTTCCGCAAAGACAGTGCTGGGCGCTTCGATCTCCGACGGCGGAATCTTCAGCACTTCCGAAGCGGCGTTGACAATCAGCCCTACCAATTTATTTTCTATCTCCACCACAAGGATGCGGTTCTTCTTGTCCGGCTGAATGTCGATTTGCCCGAACCGCTTCCGCAAATCCATCACCGGTATAATTTTCCCGCGAAGGTTGATGACTCCTTCGACGGTATCCGGCGCGCTGGGCACGGCGGTGATTTCCGGCACACGGACGATCTCGCGCACGGCGGCAATGCGCACGCCGTACGTTTCGTTGCCAATTCTGAATCCGACGACCTGAAGGTCCTTTTCCATCGAAAAGTCTCCAGTTCCTCAGGGACGCGAGAGTTCGGCGTATTCCAGTTCCCGCTCGCGGCGGGAATCTACAGGCCGGCGCGGGCCCGAGCCTTGCGTTGGAGCAGCCGATTCGCCGCGGCGCTGCCGCGCTTGCGGTTGCGCCGAGCGGTCCAGAGAAAAGCGGTCCATGCTGTCGAGCAAATTGCGCGAAAGCTTGAGCATTTGCTCGGCCGCGGCGGAAAGTTCGGTCGAACTGGATGCGGATTGCTGCACCAGTTCTCGCATCTTGTCCATGGCACGAACCACGGCCTGCGCACCCGAAGCTTGCTCTTCCACGGCGGAATTGATTTCCTGCGTAATTTCCGTCAACCGGCTGGTGGCTTTAGCAATCTGCGACGAACCCACGGACTGTTCGTTCGTGGCGGCGCCAATTTCTTGCGAGAATTTGTAAACTTCCGTCACGACGTTGGAGATTTTGTGCAACGCGGAGCCGAGATCGTTGCCGAGAGTCAGGCCTTCTTCCACAATGCGCGTGCTCCGTTCCATGTTCTCGACCGCTTGCCGCGCTTCGCGCTGAATGCTCTGGATGAGATCCGCGATTTCCTTCGTGGATTGCGTCGACTTTTCCGCCAGCTTCCGCACTTCGTCCGCAACGACGGCAAAGCCCAGTCCATGTTCTCCCGCGCGCGCCGCTTCGATAGCCGCGTTCAATGCCAGGAGATTCGTCTGCTCGGCCAAATCGTCAATGACTTCGATAATCTTCCCGATGTCATCCGCGCGATGCCCCAGAATATTGATGATCTCCGCCGAAGACTGAATCGCATGATTCGTGCGGTTCAAGCCGTCGGTCGCCTTCTCCATGGTCTGAATTCCGGTGACCACCTCTTCGCGTGAGCGATTGGCGATGTCCAAAAGCACTTTTGCGGTGTCGGCTACGCGCTGAATCGACGTGACCATCTGATCGATCGACGCTGACGTTTCCGCC